>Ga0181532_10006157_pt1 | contig 10037 bp, 5 predicted proteins | sample PEATcosm2014_Bin_33_FD_119768 | JGI IMG/M metagenome (GOLD analysis project Ga0181532, IMG submission 119768) | Peatland microbial communities from MTU Mesocosm Facility, Houghton, MI, USA - PEATcosm2014_Bin11_30_metaG | ecosystem: Environmental > Terrestrial > Soil > Wetlands > Peat | place... | reverse complement strand
GTTGTGGGCCACCGCCATCTGAATCGCCTGCTCGAGGTCGATCCGCACACTCGGCGGCGCTTGCTGCGCAGCGGCCGTTTGAATGCCCAGAGCGAACAAGAGAATCGCCTCGGCCGTGAGCCAAATTCGAGAGATCGCCCATTTCTGAGATATTTGCATATCAGCCACCCTTACAACCCCAGCTAGGAAGTCTTGGTCTGGTGTTTAGGAGCCGGTGTAGCAAAACCCGGCCGCCCGCACCGGTCTCGGTCCGGAAAAGATGCCCATTGGAACGATATGTTATCACAAAACGCGGTAGGGGAGCCCCTGCGGTCGCTCTTCTCCCCGTTGGGGAAAGGGGCATCTGGAGTGGGTAGTATACAATAGGCGATAGGCAGCGCACGGCAGGCGCCGAGACAACCCCAACACTCGCGCGGACGGGGGTGAATTTCGAATTTCGGCCTTTAGAGATCCGCAAAATCCACCTGCGGCGGCGCCGACCTGAACCCCCGCGTACGAACCGCGGCGTAGGCGATACCTGCTAGAAACCAAATACCGCCCGCCCATTTGGCAGGCCGCGGCAGGCTCCACCAGATTCCAAGGCAGAATACGAATGCCAGCCCGGGGACGAACAAGTCCCGAAAGAAATTGCGCGATCTCCCGGCTTCAGGGCGGAAGCAAAACTGCCGAATACAAGTGAGATTGACGCCCATAAACGCCAGGAAGGCGCCGAAGTTGAGCATTTCCGCTGCCCGTTCGTAGCTGATCAGCAGCGCGCCAATCAAGGTGAGAATGCCGATCGCCAGCGCATTAAGGGAAGGAACATTGTGCTTGGGATCAAGCCGCGCGAAGAACTTCCGCGGAAGCAGATTGTCGCGCCCCATTCCGTAAAGCAGGCGAGCCGCTCCGGCCACCCCGGCCAGGCCGGAGCCGAGACAGGCGACGATAAGGACGGCGGCCATGGCCTGAAACAGAACCACTCCCCCCACCCGAAGGCAGACATCGATGAAAGCTGTTTCGAGGTTTGTGAAGGTGTTGTAGTTGGGCCAAACCCTCGCCCCCAGGTACACTTCCAAAGTGCTGAGCACTCCGCAGATCAGGCACACCAGCACGGTCGCAATCGGCACCGTGCGCTTTGGGTTTTCCACCTCTTCGGCCAGCGTCGTCACCCCATCGAAGCCGATGTAAGTGAGAGCGGCAAGCGACGTGGCAGTACGAAGCGCCCCGAAATCAAAAGTCTTTGGCGAATAAAAGGGTTCGAAGGAGATCAGTCCGCCCAAGCCCTGAAAGTGAAAGAGGTAGCGGACAGCGGTGAAAAAGAAAGCCGCCACAACCACGCACACCACCGCCAGCAGCGCCTCGTTGGCGCGCGCCGTGAAGCGCACATTGCGCAGATTCAGGAAAATGATGACGCCTACGATCAGCACCGCCCACGCAGCATACGGCACGGCCGGAAACAGCCTCTTGAAAGTCAGCGCGGGGTAAATCACGTTGATAATCGGTATGAGCAGGTAATCCAATACCATGGCCCAACCGATCAGGGAACCGACGTAGCGGTTCAGTCCCCGGCTGACGTAGGTGTAAGCGGAGCCCGCGGAAGGATAAACAGCGGCCATCCGGCCGTAACTGAATGCCGTCAGCGCCATGGCCACCATCGCCGCAAGCACCGCAGTCGAGACATGGCCGTGCGAGATCTTCTGAGCGATGCCGAAGATTCCTACCGGGGCGATGGGCTGAACCAGCACAATCCCATAGAAGACCAAATCCCAGATGGTCAGGACCCGGCGCAGGCGAGGTGGGTTAGTGACAGTCGTAGATTCCATCGTGCATTTGCGACGGCCCTCTCCCGGGGGGAGAGGGCTGTCGAGTCTATGTGCCCTCACGCCGTTTCCAGGCCGCTCAGATCGAGGCCTTCCAACTCCGGATCGTAATACTGATCCGAAGTAAGCAACTCGTCCCAGGTAACCTCACGCTCCAGGTAAGCAGCCGTGCGTCCCAGAATGGCGCTCAGTGTGGACTCCACGCCTTGCGCCGCCTGGTTGTGAAATTTGCCGCTGAGAATGCTCTCCACGAAAGCTTTGGTCTTTTCCGGATCGGCCTCGTCCAGGGCGCCATGAAACTTGCCCGCGGCCTGGTCGGCGGTGTTCTTGCTCCTTAGCGCGTAAATGTTGGTGCTGGGGGAGACGGGAGTTCCGCCCCCGTCCCAGCTCCAGGGTTCGTCGCCGTAGATCCCCACCACGCCGGAATAGTGCGACTCCGCCACGCCACGCGAGCCCAAAAAGCGCTCCGCCACATCCCACAAGGCATTTCCATATTGCGTGTGATTCAAGCTCACCCGCACGTTATCGGGATACGTGAAGATCACGTCGAAGTGGTCCCACGTATTGCCCCAATCGTCGCGGATTTTGCGCCCGCCGGCGCCGACGGCCTTGATGGGATGATTCTTCAGCACCCAGTTGCAGATGTCGATCACGTGCAGGCTCTGGTCCACGATGATGTCGCCGGAGATGACCCTGTCCCAATAGAAGTTCCGAATGCGTAGCTCGAGCGGCGTGATGTCCGGCCGCCGAGGTGGGTAGGTGAGCGCGGTTGCGTGGTAATACGTGGACGCCTGCGCAATTTTCCCGATCGCCCCGGAATGAATCCGTTTCACCATCTCCACATACGGCGGGGCGTACCGAATCTGAAAGCCGATATCCAGGCTCAGGCGCCCCTCGGCCTTCCGGCCCAACTCCTCGATGCGCTTCGCGCCCCGCACATCCACGCCCGTCGGCTTCTCGCAGTAGCAGTGCTTGCCCGCCGCAACCACCGCTGCCAGGTGCTCGGGGTGGAAGATGTCCGGAGTGGCGATATGAACGGCGTCGATCTGATCGCATTCGGCAATGGCCTCGAAGGCCTTGGGGCCTTTGAACATCAGCTTGGGATCAATGGCCGCGTAGCCTTTCCGGGCCGCGATGCCGTCGAAATACCTCTTGGCCCGATCGAGTTGATCGCCGAAAAGGTCGGCCAACGCCACATAACGGGCGTTGGGGTGCTGCGAGAGCGCCGTCGCCACTGCCGTGCCGCGTCCGCCGCAACCCAGCAGTCCCATCCGGACTGACGAGTTCGCGGCCGTACCCCGCACCAGTTGCGGCTTGATGATCGTCAGCCCCACCGCCGCAGTGGTGCTGAGGAATTCCCTGCGCCCTAGTTTCTTTGGTTCGTCGGTCATGTTGTTCCTCCTGTAGCGGCGAGTCTACCTCGCCATTGCTGTCACCCTGAGCGAAGCGAAGGATCTCCGCATTCTGAGCTTCCGGCTCTCTCCGACTCCGGAAGCCCCGTAGGGGCGGCCTAGCACAACCCAGGCCAACGGCCTGGGTTTAGGTATCTGCGTACTTGTGCCGAGCCCTGAAAGGGCGAAATAGTGCTTAGAATCGTCGCTCCCGTCTGTGTCGGGAGTTTATTTCGCCCCTTCAGGGCTGGCGCGCTACTGCCGTCGCTATTTGACCCACGCCATCGGCCTGGGCTTTGTTATCTCGCCCCTTCGGGGCTGGAATCCGCTACGCTCTCACCTTCTGCGCCTTCCCGGAATAAACCTCAATGACCTTCACCAGCGCCCGCGCGATCTGGTGCATGTCGTCTTCGCTGAAGGTGGGAAAGGCAAAAACCGTAAACGTATGCGACTCGTGCCAGACCGCGTTGGGCACCTCGACCCGCGAGTAATCCACGCTGGCAGGCGTCGTATATTCTTTCGAGCGGAATGGAAACCCCGACTTGCCGAAGGAGTTGAACTCCCGAAAAGCTCGCTCGGTGTGGCACTGCGGCCAAAAAACCTTCCAGCAGGGAGCCCCTTCCGCCACCGCCGCCTGCACGAACTGTTGGATATCGCACTGCATGTTCTCGATATCCAGCGAGAACGCCATCGTGTACCAGCCGTTCCGCCGCTCCGCTGTGTCGACCGGCGCGTACTTCACTTCCGGCCGTCCGGCGAGCGCCTCCACCAGGATGCGCGCGTTACGGCGGCGCCGGGGCATGTTCCAGTTATCGATGCGCTCCAGTTCCGCCAGGCCGATCGCGGACTGCATCTCCGTCATGCGATAGTTCCATCCCACCATGTTGTGAATGTAAGGAAGCTTCTGCTCCAGCTCCATCAGAGCCAGTCGCTCTTTGACGTCGTAACCGTGGTCGCGAAAACTACGCGCCTTCCACGCCAGCTCCTCATCATCAGTGGTGACCATCCCTCCCTCACCACCGGTCGTGAAGGTTTTGTTCTGGCAAAAACTGCAACCCGCGATGTGCCCCAGCGTTCCGGTTTTCTTGCCCTTGTACTCCCCGCCAAAAGCCTCGGCATTATCTTCGATTACGTAAAGATTATGGCGTTTTGCGAAAGACAAAATCTTATCCATATCGCAAACGTTCCCGTACAAGTGCACAGGCATGATGGCCTTGGTGCGCGCGTTCACAAGCTTTTCCGCCGACTCAACGCTCAGGCAGTGATCCGCCAGGTTCACATCTGCAAAACGCGGAATGGCTCCGGCCTGCACCACGGCAAAACTCGTGGCGATGAAAGTATAGCTGGGGACAATGACCTCATCCCCAGGTCCGATATCCAAAGCGCTCAAGGCCACATGCAGCGCTGCGGTCCCTGTCGCCACGCTGATGGCGTACTTGCTGCCTTGCCATTCCGCGAACTTCTTCTCGAACTCCATCCCCCGCTTGCCAGTCCAGTAGTTGACCTTTCCCGACTTCAATACTTCCGTAACCGCTGCAATGGCCTTCTCATCGAACTGCGGCCAGCCTGCCAGCCGGTTGGTAACCGCCTTGGGACCGCCTTCAATTGCAAGTTTCTCCACAACGAGGTCTCCTTCCGTGCGTAATTGTAGCGTCGATCTCCGATCGACGACGGCGGTCGGAGACCGCCGCTACAGCCGAATGCGCAGGGACTTATGTCGCTTCGTAAAGAATTGTGCCCTATCCCGGACGGCACCGTGCGTTCATATCACCTCGCAAGGAAGGATGTCAAGGTGCGACAACACCTGAAGAACCCGAAACTCGAAATCCGAAATTTGAATTTCGAAAAGGAAGTTTGGAAAGATGAAAGAGCCGCTTCGCTGCGGCCTTTGCGTACTTAGCGCCCTGGCGAGAAACCGTTTTTCCTGCGCAGCTCGCTTCAGGCTTTTCTGCGGCCTCAACTCAATTCCACGGTGGTTTGCCCCAAAAGCTGTGGAGCAGTTACAACCATCGATAACGCACCGACCGCGCTAATCCTCAGCATAAGAATTTTGAATGGTTTCCTTATGAGTTCTTTACATCATGCTTAGGACTTTTTGACGTCTTGCCCTTCATAGTGATTCTTGACGTTGGAGTTGCGCCGTGCTTGAAACTCAACATTTAAGAACCGAAGTTCGAAATTCGCAAGCCAAGGTTTACGGCCGCCCGCAGGCGTTTTCATGCCGGCAGCTTACCTACAAGACCATGAACGCCCCTCTCGAACATCGCAAACCTAAACTGCAGATCCCCGGTTAGCGGCGAATTTCGAATTTCGATTTTCGCTCCGTACCTTATCCCAGTCATAAAAACATTGAATTTCGTCAGCAGAGAATCCTCTGCGATGATTGGCTAGAAAAGGGCCCCCATCAAAACACAATTCTCCGATTTCCGAATGGGCGTCCTTTTATATTCGAGCGTCGCGAGTGATGCAGGCGTTAGTTTCTTACCTTGGCAAGCCGCCGAAAGAGAAGCTGCCGTCCCGCCCGCGAATTTCGATTTTCGAATTCCCAGTGGAGGTGCGTAATGAAAACCAGCGCTCGCGTTTCAACGTTAGCAGTGCTCGTGCTCGCACTCTGTAGCATTCCGGGCGAAAGGCTCGAAGCCCAATCCACTTTCGGAAGCGCGCGTGGCAGCACGATGGATCAGACGGGCGCGGCGATCCCCGGCGCCCGTGTCACCTTGCGCAGTCTTGATGAGAGCACCGAAGTTACGACCAACAGCGACAGCGAAGGCAATTTCGTCTTCGAGAATGTCAAGCCGGGCCATTACGCGCTGACGGCGGTTCAGGAAGGTTTCGCGAAGGCGGTCATCGACCAAATCGAGCTGGATGCCCGGCAGACCTTGCGCGTCAACGTTACGTTGAGTGTAGCGGCGCAAGTGCAGGCGGTCGAAGTGAGCGCGTCCGCGCTGGCCGTCAACACCGAAAATGGCACGTTGTCCCATACGGAGAGCAATAATGACATCACCCGGCTGCCGATCAACTCCCGGTCGGTGTCGAGCAGTCCTCTGGCGGCTCTCGCCGTATCTCCCGAGGTAACGAGGGACTCGCAAGGCGATATCGCGGTCGGAGGCGCGACGGCGGCGCAGACTGGCTTCTCGGTGGATGGAATTTCGACCGCTAACGTGCGTTTCAACGGCTCGCTGCAGGACACCTATCCATCCATGGAAAACATCGCCGAGATGAAGGTCACAGCGTTCAACAACAACGCGGAGTTCGCCCAGATCAGCGACGTGACCTTCGTCACCAAGAGCGGAACCAATCAACTGCACGGCAGTGCGTTTGAATACTTTCAGGACAGCGCTATGGACGCCGCCGTTTTGAATTTCAACGTCAAGGCTCCCCGGAACTTCAACACTTTCGGCGGCAGTCTGGGCGGGCCTGTTACCATCCCCAAACTGTACAACGGAAAAGACAAAACGTTTTTCTTCGTCGATTACGAGGGAAATCGCAAGACACAATCCTATCCCGAGCAGCTTCTGGTGCCGACGGCGGCGGAAAGAGGCGGCAACTTGAACGGCTTGGTGCAGGCGTTAGGACTGGGCCCGGTGATCAATCCCTTCACGGGCACAGGGTTCCCGAACAACACCATTCCGAGCGGATCCTGCCCGGCTTGCATCAATCCGGTGGCGCAAGCCCTGCTGAACCATTACCCGCTGCCGAACGCGAACTTGGACGTCGTCAACCCCTCCTACAACTATCAGACCTTGGTGCCGATCCCCTCGAATTCGGACGGCGTCGACTTCAGAATCGATCACAACTTCAGTCCCAAGCACCAGCTCTATGTACGCTACAGTTTCAAGGACGCCTTCTACACCGAGTTCAATAACGCCGGCGTCGTAACGCCCGCAAACAATTTCTTACCCAGTGACGGAGCGAATGAGAAGAATCGCAGTCTGGTAGTGTCCTACAACTATTCCATTACTCCAACGCTGATGAACGAATTCCGTTTCGGGTTCGCCAATTACAACGAAAATGACACTTTCCCCATCGAGGGGGCCGCGGCCATTTCTCAACTCGGGTTGGTCCTCGATCATCCCATAAATCTCGCCTCGCACCCCACGGGCGATGCCTTCCCGACCTTCAATTTCGCCGACGGCTCGATTACCAACATTGGCCAGGATCGGGTTGGAACAACCATTTCGGGGAACATGCAATTCACCGACAATCTCACCAAGATCATGGGCAAGCACACGCTTCGATTTGGAATGGATGCGCGCAGGGAGCATTTCAATTCCCTGATGTACTTCGCGCCCTCTGATGACTATGGCGACTTCACCTTCAGCGGCACCCTGACCAACTACTCTTTTGGCGATTTTCTGGTGGGTATGCCGAACCCGTCTTACTTCGCGGTCATTGGCCCACAGATGGATGCACGCACTGTCCACTGGGGTGTTTACGGTCAGGACGAATGGCAGGTAAACAGCCATCTCACGGTCAATTTCGGATTACGATGGGAATTGCTTCCGCCGTTTCAGGAAACCAATGGCGATATAGCGACCTACCTTACGACGGGAAACAGCCTGAACGTCGTCGTTCCAAACAAATTCTATAAGTTTATCGCAAACGATCCGCTCCTCCAGCAGATATACACGGGATTTCTGCAAGGATTCAACGCATGTGTGCTTCCGGGTAAGACCCCGTCGTTGCCGTGTTCGAACATCGAGACGGCAGGCCAGGCGGGGATTCCTCAAGGCCTTCGGGATTGGAATTGGCATGACTTTGACCCGCGCGTAAGCTTCGCATGGCGGCCGTTCAACAACAACAAGACGGTCATTCGCACCGGCTTCGGCATCTATACCATGACCACTCTTGGCCCCATGTCTTTCAACAGCGGCATCATCGCCCTCTCGGATCTACTCACCTATAACAATTCTGTCAAGAACGGTGTTGCGGCGTTCCAGTTTCCGGATACGTCCCCTCCGAACTCGCCTGCAACTTTAGGCGGCGGCGATTTCGAGGAGGCAAACAATCCGCACTGGAAGGATCCTTCGTCAGCGCAATGGAACTTGACCGTGGAACGGGAGCTCACACCCAACACGGTGGTTCGGTTGAGTTACACCGGTCAAGGCGCCTACCATCTTCCCATGACCATAGACCGGAACCAGATTCCGGCGAGCACCACCCCCTACACCATTCCGAACAACGGATACTCAGTCGTCGATCCCCGTGCGCCCTTCCAGAACTGGCTCCTGTTGATGGAGTCGGAGAGCATCGGCAATCAAAACTATGAGGCGGGTATCGCGGAATTGACCCATAGAGCGGGGCACGGGATCACGTTCCAGGCGAACTATACGTGGGCGAAGAATATCAGCAACGCCCAATGCAACGACGCGCCAACCGTATATGCGAGCGAGGAGCCCTACGCCGTGGAAATGGCCAATGCTTACAACATGAACTACGACCGCGGCAACGTGGTGGGGATGCCGCGCCAACGGTTCATGCTGACAGGCGCCTACCAACTGCCGTTCGGAAAGGGACGAACTTTCGCGGGACCGGGATTCCTGGGTCCGATCATCGGAGGCTGGAACTTGAGCACGGTGACGACTCTACAAACCGGCCAATGGCTGACGCCCACGATGCCGGCGGCCGACGATCAATCGAACACCGATATGATCGAGCGCAACACCGGCGGGGCCATTGCGCGGCCGGACTGCGTGGGTAACCCCTATGCCGGCCAGACAACTCAGAATTTCTTCAACCTGAACGCGTTCGCACTGCCGCCCACCAACGCCGGACGGTTTGGGAATTGCGGTGTAGGGATTTTGCAGGGGCCCGGTATGATCGACGTGGATGCGGGTCTCGCCAAGGAGTTTTCCTTCCACGAACATTATCGCTTGCGGTTCGAAGTCACCTTTACCAACATACTTAATCACACGAACTTCGCGCCGCCAGCTTTAAACATTAGCAATCCCAGCGCTTTCGGCGTGTTGGATGCCGCGCTGCCTCAAGGACTGGGTGGAAATCGCACGGGGCAGTTAGCGCTGCGATTCGACTTCTGATATCGTGTTGATACGCCGGTTCGCGCACCACCGAAATCAAGTGCGCCGCGCGGGGGAAAAAGTGATCAAGATAATCGCGGTTCAACAAGGCAAAGTCTGCCTCGTACTCTTGCTGGTGCTGGGTCTTGCGGCCGTGTTTGCGGGCACGTCCCGGTCGCAGGATCAAGCGCGACCGAACGTTGAAATCAAGAAGGTTCCAGTACGCCCGACGACTATGGTCCAAGGGGAGCAGTTGTATCGAAGTCACTGCGCCACCTGTCACGGTACCTCGGGGAAAGGCAACGGCCCGGCCGCCTCGGCGCTCAAGACCCCGCCCCCCGACCTCACGCTGCTCGCCAAGAACAACGATGGCAAGTTCCCCGACCTCAAGGTCGTACACGTCCTCGAGAGCGGCACGGATCTAACCGCGCACGGTTCCAAAGACATGCCGATTTGGGGCCCGATCTTTCGCAGTATGGGCCCCGCCGCGGCCGGCGGTCAGGTGGGTCACCTGCGTGAGGTAAACCTGACCGAGTACCTCAAGTCGATTCAGGAAAAGTAGGCCTGGCGGAGCGGGACGGGAGGGCGCCAACCCATCGCCATTCGTCCATCGAGGCTGGCGCAGGGCGAAGCCCTGCGTTGCGTGAAACCAGAATCAACAGAGACCGCAGAGTTGCGCTCTGCGCCAGCCCCGGTCACGTCAACCCTCACCATGATGGAATTGCTGGTTCATCCTTATCGCGAGCTTGACGAATCGCGGGTGGATGAATTCTACGGATTACTCTCCACCTACCCCAACCTGGATTGGATTGCCCCAGATCTGGAAATTG
>Ga0181532_10006156_pt1 | contig 10037 bp, 9 predicted proteins | sample PEATcosm2014_Bin_33_FD_119768 | JGI IMG/M metagenome (GOLD analysis project Ga0181532, IMG submission 119768) | Peatland microbial communities from MTU Mesocosm Facility, Houghton, MI, USA - PEATcosm2014_Bin11_30_metaG | ecosystem: Environmental > Terrestrial > Soil > Wetlands > Peat | place... | reverse complement strand
TTTATCCACCTCGATGGGCCCTCGTGGCGCACCCGTCACCTGAAGTTAGAGGAGGCCTTGCCGCCTGCTGCAGAACGTGCCAGAATTTCCGGAATTCGCGTGCCAGAATTTCCGGAACCCACAAGAGTCAGTCTCATCAACTCGGCTCGCGGGCTGGTGAAGACGAACTGCGAACGGCTAAACGGACCAAGCGCCAGACCACCAAGTCCGATGTCAGCGTGGACCTCAGCCCAGCTCTGCGCATTTCCATGGAACCGGTGCTAGAGAGCATCAGGGCGCTCCCGCTTAAGATTCGTGAGTACAACCGCAAGATCGTTGAACCGTGAAAAGCTTTTACCCGAAGTATCGCTGTTGAACGGCTACTGACTTCTCTGTGGTCGCTTCTGATACAACACTAGGACTTCTGGACAACTTCAGTCTGTCTGGCCGAAATCATGCCCTTCGAGATGAGACGGCCTCTCCGCTGGTCTACGCCTCTCTTAGCAGTTCGGTGCGGTACTTGGGGGCGAGCGCTTTAACTTTCTCAATGAATGCCGCTTGATCCTGTTCAGAGAGCTTGGGCGGAGGCGTGATACGAGTGGCGACCGGAACTCCAACCTCCAAAAAGAACTTCTCCTGCCCGGCAGGAGAACAAATACAGAGCATGCGTACGGCCTCACCAGAAGCGTTGTGAAACTGATGAGGAGCGTCGGCAGGAATGTTCAGCGTTTCGCCGGCGCGGACGGTCGAATTCTGGCCACGGAAGGTGGCTTCCATCTGGCCTTCGAGGAGGATAAAGGTCTCCTCGAAGTCATGCCGGTGCGGTGGCGGACCGCCGCCGGGCGGGATGTGCATGTCGATGACGCAGAAGCGTCCGGCAGTCTGCTCGCCGGTCACGGTAATGGTGTAGGTATCGCCGACCAGCCCGATGTGAGGCAGGTTTTCGAGTTGAGCAAGGGTGAGGCTTCGTTTGGGATCGTCCGGCGGAATTGTCGGCTGAGCGGATGACATTTTGTTCTCCTCAAAATCTTGTTTTGAGTCATAGACGCGATTCATTACTTCCAAAGCGCAGCGGTCTCCGCGGCAAAATCCTCGTAGCGGCGCGGAGCGTGCCCCAGGAGTTTCGTCAACTTCTCGACATCTCCCGTCTCAGCGACGAAACCACGTTCGAGATACCCTTGAAACATCATGCGGATGTCGAATGCCGACCACGACGGAGCTGAATTTCTCATCTGCTCCTCGAACGCATCCATGTCATGACCCGCGTAACGAATCTCTTTGCCGAGCAATTTGCTCCAGATCGATGCCGCTTTCGGACCACTCACGGCGTCCGGACCGTCTGTCGTTACCGTTCCCCATGCTGGCGTTCGCCGTTGTCTTACTCCATCCCCAGCGACGCCGCGATCGACTTGCGATACTCGCGTGCTTTTGCGACGGCAGCGGCTTCGTCCACGGTCAGCAGCTTGTGATCCTTCATCACCTCGCGGCCCCCGATGATGACGGTCTCCACGTCGCTGGCTTTGAGCGAATAGGCAATCTGGGCGTAAACGTCGTACATGGGGACGGCGTTCGGCGAGTCGAGGCTGATGACGATCATGTCCGCCTTCTTACTTTTTTCTAGCGAGCCAATTTCTTTTTCCATGTGGAGGGCGCGGGCGCCGTCGATGGTGGCCATTTCGACAACGGCTTTGGCGTTCAGGGCGAGCGGAGTCATCTTGGTGATCTTGGCCAGTTTTGCAGCCAGGTCAATTTCTTCCATTAGGTCGAGATCGTTATTGCTGCCTGCGGGCCCGTCGGTGCCAAGGCCAACTGCGATTCCAGTTGCGCGCATTTCAGGCACAGGGGAGACGCCGCTCGCAAGCATCATGTTGCTGGATGGATTGTGCACGCATCCGACGTGTCTTTCAGCGAGCGTTTTGCGGTCGGCCTCGTCGACGAAGATACAGTGTGCGCCGACGAGGTCTGGCCCAAGTACGCCGATCTTTTCGAGATATTGCGTTGGTGACATGCCGTTGTTCTTGAAGCTGTCGTCATTCTCTTTTTTCATCTCGGAAAGATGGATGAGAATGGGCGCGTGATACTTGCGCGCGAGGGCGGCTGCGTCCTGCAGCGTCTTCTGTGAGCAGGTATAGATGGAGTGCGGCGCGGGGGCGGCATGGATGAGCGGATCACCTTGCCACTTCTGCAGGAATTTCTCGGTGTAGCCGAGCATGGCTGCATTGGTTTTGTTATCGGGGGCGGGGAAGTCGATGAACGTTTCGCCGAGCACGCCGCGCATGCCCGCCTTTTTCGTCTCTTCGGCAACGGCGTCTTCGAAGTAGTACATGTCGGCAAAGGTGGTAACGCCGGAACGAATTTGCTCCGCAGCGGCGAGGCGAGTCCCCCAACGGACGAATTCTTCGGTGACGTTTTTCGCCTCGGCGGGGAAGATGTATTTGTAGAGCCAGTCATTGAGGGTGACGTCGTCGTGGAGGCCACGGAACAGCGTCATCGCGACGTGCGTGTGGCCGTTAATGAAGCCGGGGAGGATGAGTTTGCCACTGGCGTCGAGGGTTTGACGGGCCGAGTAGCGGGAATCGACTTCGGCGCGCGGACCGGCGGCGAGGATTGTGTCGCCTTTGATGGCGATTGCGCCGTCGTCGTAGATATGGCGGTCGGCGTCCATGGTGACGACGATGCCGGTGACGAGGAGGTCAGCGGGGAGCTTGGCTTTCTGAGAAAAACTCAGCGCCGAAAATAGCAGTGAAACAGCAGTTGTGATTACCCAGAAGCGACGCGGCATCACTTCTACGTTACTACATCGGAGAATCGATCTCCAATGATCTGTGAATTCATCTCACTCTCCATCCGGGTGGTCGGCTAACCGGAACTTGGCAGACAAACCAGGAGTTAATCGTGTAATGGCTCGAATCGATCCCCAGAGCGCTACCCGGTAGGAGGATGGACGTTAGTGGCCCGGAGGCTCCTCAAGACGTGACTCAGGACCATCGGCATTGGAACGCTTCCTGTGAGAGGTCATTCACTGACTAAGTTTGAATACTGTTCCTTGACCGTTTGTGCCACCTTCGGTTGTGGTGCCATAGAGGTTGCCGGCAGTGTCGCTGACGAGGGGCGTGAGTATATCAGAACCATCTGAACCGCCAAAGTTATGCAACGCGGTTTCTGTGCCGTTGCTGCTTACCTCGAAAGCCACACCGGCACCGAGGGCACCACCAAATTCGGTTGTGCCGAAAAGATTCCCGTGCGAGTCTCGAATGAGGTTCGAGGAAGGATAGGAGCCGTCGCTTCCACTGAACGTATAAAGGACAGTTTCATTGGCCGACGTGTCGAGTTCGAAAATTAGCCCTATTCCGTTTCCTCCATAAGGCACACCACCGTACAAATTGCCCGCCGAGTCGACCACAACCCCGCCGAAGGGATTGCTCCCGCCTGAACCCCCGACAAAGCTGAAAAGCACGGTCTCGTTCCCAAGGGAATCCAGTTTGAAGATGGTTCCGTCATTGACAGCACCGCCGAGTTCGGTGGCTCCGTAGAAATTGCCCTTCGAATCGCGGATCATACTCTGTACCGGATACTGCCCGTCGTTGGGATTTCCCGCGAAATTATGCACGATCGTCTCTTTGCCGTTTCCATCCACTTTGAAGATGGTTCCGAAGCCGGCGGCTCCGCCTTGCTGAGTTGTGCCGTACAGATCGCCTTTCGAATCGAAGGTTAAACTCGCGCTCGGATATCTTCCATCGTCCTTGGTTTGACCAAAACTGTGCAACACGGTTTCCTCGCCTTTGGCTGTTACCTTGAACACCGTTCCGTATCCAGCGGCGCCACCCAGCGTAGTCGTGCCATAAAGATTGCTTGCGGAGTCCCGGATCAAACCTGCTTCGGGAAACTCTCCGTCCGAAACTCCTCCTTTGAAGCTGTGCAACACAGTCTCTTTGCCTGTCGCTGTCACTTTGAAGACCGTGCCGTTACCATAAACGCCGCCTTCCGAGGTGGTCCCGTAGAGGTTACCCTTTGAATCTACGACGACCCCGCCTAAGGGATATTCACCGCTGGTCCCTTGGAAAGAATAGAGGGAGCTGAATGTATAGGTTTGCGCTTCGACGATGGCTGGCACAGCCAAAACGAAAGATGCGAGAAGAGCGGCGGCGGCGCACAGGTAAGTTCTCGAGAATGATCCGGAAATTAGTCGTGGACTTGCCATGAGCTTCCTCCTTAGATTTCAGCGCCAACCATGATTCCAATCGAGGGGCTAACGCACTGTGACTGAGACTGGATCGGAGGCGATGCCGTTTGCCACCACTACAACCGTGCTCGCGCCTGTTTCGATGTCAGCCGGTAGGTCGAAATGAGTGAATACCTTCTTATCCCCAGTCGCTACCGCCATCGTGCTATGGTCGTGAGTTCGCGCGTAGAAGACATGGCCACTAGCGCTATTGGTAATCCGCACCAACGGATAGTTTGTAGCCGTCTGCACATCATCGCCATACATGGCACCTTGCGAAAGTCCGTTAAACTGCTTCCCCGCAATGAAGTATGTGTGGCCACGCTCCAAGTTCTTGCGCACTGCGGTAATCGCGGGCGCCCAAGAGCGTTCAGCCTTTCCCGACGATGTATAGATCTCCACATCCGCCGAGCCATCTGTGAAGAGAATCTGACCTGTCGGGAGCACGAGCATTGCCCCGCTCTCGGAAGACTCGAAAGGCGCATTGGGTGGTGCAGGCACACTGATGAACTCCGTCCCGTTGTACTCATAAAATGAAACGGGAGGGTTGCCGTAGCCGGGGCTGGTATCGCAGAGTACGTTGCCATTCGGGAGCAGGGCCGCGGGCGCGTCCGCCATATCGTTTCCGTTCGGAATATCGGGACCCGGAACCCAATACCCTGGGTCAGAGCGGTTGGCGGGCGGATGATACACGGAAGTAAGGCCCGTCCCGGTGGAGTTAGCGCCCGTGGCGAAGACCGTCCCATCTGGCCGCAATACCGCCGGCCCTATCTCTGCCGTCGGGGGGTCTGACAACAGGACAACCGTGCTCCCCGCGCTGATCCATGTGCCTGACTCGGGTATGTATCTTTCCGCCTGAGTAGGATTCGCGGCGTTTTCAGTGTCGACCGTAAGCACGGTACCATCGGGAAGCAATGTCCAACCCTCCTCATCGTAGGAGTCACGCTTTCCCGCGCCGGTTGGAGTCCAAGCGAGGGTTTTGGCGTCCAACAAGGCAGCCTGGAAGGGGAATGAGCAACAATTGGCGACCATAAATGTTCCATCGGGCAGGACTACACTTTCGGCATCGCCAAGGATGTTCCAACCGCCCGGAGGATTGACTACCGTCCACTCATCGGTCCTGGGGTTGTAAATCGCTCCCTGATTGGTCCAGACGAGTTGAGAAAAGTTGTATTCGCCCCCTTCCACGATGACTCCTCCGTCAGGCAAGACCGCCGAGGCAAAAGCAGAAGGAGCATATCCCGAAGGTAGGGACGCCAGTTGCTTCCAAGTCCCATTCACGTAACTCCCGGTCCGATCGGGAGTTAGTTGCCACCAGTCATACCCATCATCATTTTGCACCATCACGGTGCCATCGGTGAGCAAGAGAGGAAGACTGGCGCCAAAGCTCGGCTGATGCTTTAGCGGTCGCCACGATTGCGCCACGGTAATGGCCGACAAGGCCAGGCACACAAAGCATGAAATTCCGAGCGTTCTCGACCTTTGCATTTCGTTGTCCTCCGATCCTGCGATTGGAAAACAGGAACCCGGCCCGGCATTACTTGAGAATCTCGAAGGGGCTCTGAACAAACGTGGGGAACCAGAAACAACGCGGCAGCATTATGAACCGACGTCCTGAGCGTGTCAAGAACACATCTATGTCGCAGAACACATCTATGTCGCGAACACATCTATGTCGTGTCGTTAGCACATCAAATGTCCGGTGGAATTAGCACGTGATATGTCCGCTTTGCAGGCGGTGAGAGTACGAGAACATGGCAAGCATGTTCTCTTACTCGAAGGCCGCGATGGAGCGGGCGATGAAGATACAGGAAGTGATTTTGCGGGCGATGGCGAAGAAGATCACATGGTGGCACGCGGCCGAGATTCTCGGTTTCAGCGACCGGCATCTCCGGCGCGTTCGCGAACGGTATGAGCAGTTTGGCTATGAAAGTATGTTCGATAAACGTCGCGGGCAGCCTTCCCCGAAGCGAGTGCCCTTCGCCACGGTGGAGAAAGTGCTGGCTCTGTATCGGGACCAATGCTCACAGGCCATCCATTCGAACGTCTGAACATTACGGAGGCCTCATGCCTTTGCGATTTCTTCAATGGTTTTTCTCTGCCAATTTGACAATCATGATCGGCTCCCTCTCTTTGTTCTCGCAGCAGCTATCGGTCGTCCGGCTGGACTCCAGCAAAATCTCTCCTTCGGAGATCGACACAGCGGTGAATGGACTGATGGATGAAGCCCACGTGACGGGCGCAGGCATCGCAATTTTCAACGACGCCAAAGTTGTCTACCTTAAGACTTATGGCCTGCGGGATGAAGAGAAACACTTGCCTCTGACTCCCGATTCAGTAATGACCGCAGCATCATTGACCAAAGCCGCTTTCGCCACCATGGTCGTGCAGTTGGTTCATGAGCGAATCATCGCGCTGGACAAGCCGGTGTATGAATATCTGCCGAAGCCTCTGCCGGAATATCCCGCATACAACGACCTGGCCGACGACCCGCGCTACAAGCAAATCACCATGCGAATGTTGCTGGACCACACCAGCGGCTTTCCCAACTGGCGCCGGTTCACCGATGACAAGAAACTCAAGATTTACTTCCCGCCGGGATCAAGATTCGCATATTCCGGTGAAGGGATTGCTCTGGTGCAACTTGTTGTGGAGACCGTTACCGGCAAGTCCGTTAACCAACTGATGAGCGAACGCATCTTTCAACCTCTGGGCATGACTCGCACCAGCATGGTCTCGGAAGAGCGATTGGAGAACGACCATGCCATCGGATTCGACGAACAAAGTAAATCGCTCGGTCTGGAGCACCGCGACAAAGCCAATGCCGCCGGTTCCATGCAGACAACCCTCCGCGACTATGCGCGGTTCGTGCAAGCCGTGTTACGCGGAGCAATTCCATGACAGGAAATTTCGCTTCGCGGCGAAACCAGCACTTGCTTGGGGAGAATCTTGAGCGCCACATCGCGATCTAGTCGTTCATCACGCGCGCGAAAGACCACACCCATGCCGCCCCGCGCCAATCTTCTCGACGACGCGGTAATGCCCAAGTACATGACCAATCGCGGGATTCGCGTCCGCCATTCACCGGATACTAGGCTGGCGAATCACAAAGGTCAACATAAGGGAAACCGCAAAAGCCCGATGTTCGGGCGGCTTTTCTTTTGCATCATGCGGAAGATGGAGCGATAACTCTCGCCAACAGACTCATTGACACGCACTTCCAACGTCTCAAGGTCCTATTCAACGGTAACTGATTGACATTCAACGGCACTGGCAGCCACCTTTGGCGTTGTAGGTAATCTCAGGAACTGTTAACGGACCCTGATTGGACTCAGATGTTAGAACGCGTTTTGGATAACTTCCGGGTTGCCGTCATCGGGGAACAATCGCCGTCTGCCGATGAAGACCCGGAGGCGCTTCAAAAATCGCCGCCGGCGCCTCCGCCTCCCGTTTGTCCCCCACCAAAGCGGAAGTCCGGACTGCTTGGTTGCGGGCCTGGCGTTATTGACTGTGGTAGCGGGCCGAGTACGGTCACCCCGACGTTAATCCAGTGTTTGTCTTTTCCCGATAGGCGCGCAGCGGTAAAGCCGTGGCGGATTCCGCCTGGGCCACGGGCAAGCCAGCCTCGGATGAAGACTGCGACACCGGTTAACAATATGCCCAGAAGCATCGGATCCCAGGTATGCCGCGGCCAGCCGAGATAAGGCTTGTTGGTGACGAGAGTCAGGATGGTGACGATCGCGCCCGCCGCGATGACGAAGCGGTCCTTCTGGCGAATGCCGCGCGCGACTACGATTGGCGGCAGGCACCAGATCATCACCCACGTTCCCCAGTAGAACGGCCTTGGGAATAATGCAGAGGCGTCCCAAGTGCTGCTCCACCACTTCGCGGGCATATCCAACGACGAAAGCTTGAGATTGATGGTCAGGTAGACGGCAAGCCAGAGGAACGCTTCGACGAGCGAATAAGCCTCCTCAAGGTAGTCGAAGCGGTGGCGGGAGCGTGCCGTGGCTACAACTGCTAGCCCGATTGCATAGAACACGGCGATGATCAGACGCTGCGCCGAGGTGGACGAGGTCCAGTAGCCTGGCAGAAAGATGACGAAGATCATCGTCGCGAGAAATGCATAGGAGAACCCGAAGCGGCGCCATATCCAGAGCGAAAAGACGGCGCCGGCGGCGGGAACCAGGAACTGAGCCGGCGAATAAGGGCGGCCGATGAAAAGAGCGCCCTGTATTCCCGCGCAGAGAAAACCAACCGAGCAAACGGCGAGCGCTTCCTCAATACCGTAGCGATAGAGCCTGGCCTGGGAAACGGCGACTTCGGCGGCCGCGTAGCAGACGGCAGCGAAGATCAGGAAGAAAACGCCGGCGGTTTGCTCCGACGGCCGCGAAAGAAAAACCACGAAGAACAGCGCGACAGCGGCGCCCACGCTGATCAGGGTGAAGAGGAACAAGACCAGCCGCAGGAAAATGTTGGTGGTGCGGAGTTCAGAGAGGGTTTCCTGTTTCAGAAGCTGGTACTGCGCTTTGGTGAGGAAGCCGTCGCCGACCCAGTCCGCCAGGAGTTTGCGGGCGCGCAGAGTTTCTTCGCTGAATGCACTGTAGATTCTCACGCCGACCTCCCGAAGCGGCGCCCGATCTGGACCAGTACCACGAGCATAGCCACTCCGCTAACGACGAAATAGGTCAGGACAGTGGATTCATCCCTGACGTCACGGAGGAACAGCGAACTAACGCCCACGTAGCCGTAAAAGGCGGCGTAAGCAACGAAGGCAAACTGCCGGCGCGTCAGGCCCCAGGCAACAGAAGCGCCACAGGCGATAAGCAGAGCGAGAAACCACAGGCCGTAGCCCTGCCGATTGAACACTCCCGAGAGCAGTGCCCAAAATAGAACGTTGGCCACGATGTTCAGATAAGTGCCGAAGAAATGCGGTTTCAGACCGAGGCGCTGGAGAACTGCTCCGCCGACGCCGACCAGCAAGCAGTAGAGAAGGGCATATTGACGATACGCAGCGTCCTGATGAGCTGACCAGTGCGAGATGGTGAGCCCAAACCAACCGGCGAGTGAGGACAAACCGAGCGACAGCACGAAGCGATTGTCGAAACGATAAGCGAGGAAGAAGAAGAGGCTGGAGCTCGCCAAGAGATAGAAATCCAATTGTCCGGAGAGCACGTGGAAACGGTTCTCCAGGTAAGCGAGTTCTATTGACCAGACGAGGCTACCGAGGTAAAGCACGTAGTCGAAGATCGGACTCGGTGCAGGCGTTTCGGCGGGGGACCAGGCGGGCGCGCGGGAAAAGCAATACCAAAAACAGGCGGCGAGGATGGTGGAGAGGGCGGTCAGGACGAGGACGTCACCGAGTTGCCGCGACCAGGCGCTCACAGTCCAGCCGAGTCCGGCAACGAACGCCACCACACCGGCGTAGAGGAGAACGTTCAGCTCGAGAAAAAGGGAAAAGGGTTCTCCACGGGCGAGGCTCCCCAAATGGGCGCACTGCTCCGGTGATATTTTTCCCAGCTCCTTCCATTGCTCTAATCGCGCGAGGATGGTCATGAAGCCTTCGTCCTCTGGACCCGGGACATCATGTCCAGAGCCTGGCGCTGGATCCCGATGTCACCTGTTCGGCCCATGAGTTTACTCATCGTACATACCCACGGGCTCGCCGCGCTGAAAAAACGCGAGTAGATGTGCCAGAATCGAGGCGATCCATAAGTCCGGTTGGGGGAAGCGAGGTTTCGTCGAAGGTCGCTTGCGTTCTCATATTCTCGAACGACGTCTGTGGCCGGCGACCGGCATTTGTCCACTCTTTTCAATAGACCGACCATGTGCCCGG
>Ga0181532_10006153_pt1 | contig 10038 bp, 10 predicted proteins | sample PEATcosm2014_Bin_33_FD_119768 | JGI IMG/M metagenome (GOLD analysis project Ga0181532, IMG submission 119768) | Peatland microbial communities from MTU Mesocosm Facility, Houghton, MI, USA - PEATcosm2014_Bin11_30_metaG | ecosystem: Environmental > Terrestrial > Soil > Wetlands > Peat | place... | reverse complement strand
CGAAAAGCTCACCTGGTTCTACTCGCAGTGGATGGATTCCACCAGCGCCCCCGAGTTCAAGGCCAAGTACACGGTCTACCGGCTGGGCACCAACAAGGGGTTCCGCATTGTCGGCGCGATCACCCAAGACCTGGATCTGTTCCGCATGCCGGTAAACCTGAGAATCGATACCGATGGAAGAACGGAAGAAAAACGCATTGAGGTGGTGGGCACCGATTCCCCGTTTTCCGTCGAAACTTTTGGGCGCCCGCGACGGATCTCGATCGATCCGGGAAACCGCGTGCTCACCAACTCCAAGGACATCAAGCTGCGTTCCTCCATCGTGCGCGGACAAGGTCTGACCCAGCAGGGCGACCTGGCCGGAGCCCTCAGCGAGTTCAACAAAGCGCTCGAAGTCAACAAGAACAGTTCGCTGGCCCACTACCGGATCGCCGAGGTGTTTTTCATGCAGAGGAACTATCAGGCGTCCGCAAATGCCTACCGCGAATCGCTGAACGGCGACGGCGAGCCGCGCTGGACCGAGGTTTGGAGCCATTTGCAGTTGGGCAAGATTTTCGACGTGACCGGCCAACGCGAACGCGCCGTCAATGAATACCGCCAGGCCATCCAGACCAACGACAATACCCAAGGCGCTCTCGAGGAGTGCCGCCGCTACATGCAGAAACCTTTCGAGCTGGAAAAAGGAAGCTAAGCCGGAAAAAGGGAGGCCCGTACCGCCAGGCGAATAGCGGTACGGGCCAGGAGGAAACTGTAGAGAATGTATCTCAGTTGCCAGATAATGTCAAGTAAGTCTATCGACTTTATTTAACTGGGGGCCGGCGGACATCTGGCCATACCGTGAGAGAACGCAGCCACGCGTCTTAAATACTTGCTGGTTGGTGAAACGTTCAGCTTCGCCCGCGAATTTTTTTATTTTCCGACCCTTTAGAATCATCAAGTTAGGCAATAATTCCCCCGCCAAATCTTTGACCTTTCAGGACTTGCAGGCAAAATCTTGTGAAATAAGTACTTAGGCGGACAAATGAGACAGACTCGGCCCAAATGAAAAAGGTGAGGAGCAGATCCCCACCTTTTTTCATGCTTATGTTTTTATTATATCAATTCTGAACCTCCACACCGCCAACTTTTGCAACTTTATATTCGTCGCCTGTTCATGGACTTACCAGGAAAATGGTCGAAACTGGGGGGCTTGACAAGATTTCCCAGAATTTTGCGGATGGGACGGGGGTTCCCTTCCGCTCTTTTGTTCGGCAGCGGGGTTGGTACTAGGGGCCCTCGATCGATTTTGAGGCGGTGAAGGGCACAACGGGCCGCGGCGCGTCTTGACCGGCTCACACTCGGCGCGTACAGTTTTTAAGCAGGGGTGGGGTTTTTTCATGTCAAGTGAAACCAGCAAGTATCTGAAATTTGGTTCGGTTACCGTGTTGATTCTGCTGTCGCTCGGCTATCTGGCCTACACTGGCGTGCAGGACAGCAAAAGCTACTACGTCACCATCAGAGAATTGAACGGCATGGGAAACGAGGCTTACGCCAAGCGTCTTCGTGTAGCCGGAAACGTGGTGCCCGGATCGATCAAGCGCTCTGGAACCCGCGTAGATTTCATGCTGAAGGAGAACGATCTGACGCTGCCCGTTTCATACACCGGGACCGAGGCTCCTCCCGACACTTTTAAGGACGACTCGCAAGCCCTGGCCGATGGCAGTTTCGGACGCGATGGCGTCTTTCACGCCAAGCAGCTACAGGCCAAGTGCGCGTCAAAGTACGCGCCGCAACCCGGTCAACCGGGAGCTACTCCAGCCGCCGAGCCCGGCAAGAGCATGTCGCAGAACCAGAATTCGCAGAGTCCGAATTCCGGATCGAGCGGGATGGCGAATTAGCCTTCATTCCTTAATTCCTTTGACAGAAACCGCGCCCGTCCCCGTCATCACAGTCTCGAACCTGATCAAGCAGTTTGGCCGTTTTGCGGCTCTACGCGGCGTTACCGCGGAATTCTCCGGCGGGAAGCTCTACGCAATCCTTGGTGATAACGGCGCTGGCAAAACTACACTGCTGCGCACTCTCGCCGGACTCAACCGGCCGTCGAGCGGCCAGGTCTCGATTCTTGGGGCCAGCAGGTTTCACGACATCTGCCAGCAGGTGGGCTACATGGCGCATCCTTCGCTGCTCTATGACGAGATGAGCGGGATGGAGAACCTGGAATACTTTGCCCGCCTGTACGGCATCGCCAGCCGCACGCGCTGCGCGGAGGTCATCCGCGCGGTCGGGCTTGATCCCGATCTCGTGCGCCCCGTTGGCCAGTATTCGCAAGGCATGCGGCAGCGGATGTCGTTGGCGCGGGCTCTGCTGAACGACCCGAAAATCCTTTTGCTTGATGAGCCCTTCTCGAATGTGGACCTGCACTCCGCAACGGAAATGGTCCGCCTGCTGGCCGGTATCCGCGATCGGGGTACGACGATCTTCATCGTCACGCATCAAGCCGCGCTGCTCGAGGGCGCGGCCGACGAATTCGTCTGGATGGAATTCGGCAAGATTGTCGGGCGCACGCGGGAACTGAAGCGGCCAGAGCCGGCTGCGGAGAGCGGTGGGGGAAACTTAATATGAGCGCGCCCACCGGCATCACTCGCGTCACGCTGCTCAAGGACCTGCGCCTTGAGTGGAGATCGAAGGACGCCATCAACTCGATGCTGTTTTTTTCGCTGCTGGTGGTGGTGGTGTTCAGTTTTTCGTTCGATCCGAGCGCCGAAGAATCGCGCCAGATCGCCGGCGGCCTGATCTGGGTGGCGTTCCTGTTCGCGGCCGTCGTGGCGCTCAACCAGACCTGGGCGCGTGAGATTCGCAACCAGGTGCTCGATGCCTACCGGGTATCGCCCGCACCTGCGAACTCGCTGTTCATAGCGAAGACACTGGGCAATTTCATTTTCGTGAGCGTGCTGGAAGCGCTCATGACCCCGCTGTTCATCGCATTTTACCGGCTGCGCGCGCTGGGTCCGGCGTGGCAACTACTGCTGGTGGCGGTGCTCGGGACCTGGGCACTGGTCGTAAACGGAACTTTCTTCGCAGCCATGTCCTTGCGGACACGCAGCCGCGAGATCATGCTGCCGCTGCTTTTGTTCCCGATCTCGATCCCGGCGCTCCTGGCCATGGTGCAATCCACCACCGCCATACTGAACGGCGAGGGCGCGCGCTTCTGGATCGTGTTGCTCGCGACCTACGATCTGGTGTTTACTACAGTCTGCCTGCTGTTGTTTGAAACTGTGCTGAACGCGGAGTGACGGTCGTCGTTGCAAGCGAAGAGCTTGAACCACGGGGTGCACAGAGTGGCCCGGGGGAAAGCATTATACGGACGCCGCAGAATGACGAACAAATGAAAAAAGCCTTCCCCATCGTCGGACTCTTGACCGCGATCCTATTGATCTACGCGCTGTACATGGCCCTGATCGGCGCGCCCACCGAGCGGACCATGGGCGACGTGCAACGGATTTTTTACTACCACGTGCCTTCGGCTTTGATTGGGTTCGAGCTCTTCTTCATCAACTTCGGAGCATCGGTCCTCTATCTGATCAAGCGCAATCCGGTTGCCGACATCGTCGCGCTGGTCACTGCCGAGGTCGGCGTCGTTTTCTTAACCGTCAACCTGGTCACGGGCCCGATCTGGGCGCGTCCGGTCTGGGGCATCTGGTGGACGTGGGACATGCGCCTGACCTCGACCCTGGTGCTGTGACTCATCTACGTCAGCTATCTTTTTCTGCGCCGCTTCTCCTCTAGTGGAGAAACGCCTTTGCTGGCAGCGGCTCTGGCCGTTCTCGGGGCGATGTGCGTGCCGTTCGTTTACTTCTCGATCTGGTTCTTCCGCACCCAGCATCCGCAGCCGGTGATGGGCGGAGGCGGATCGATTGATCCGCGCATGCTGCACGTTCTGCTCATCAACTGGCTGGCCTTTTCTTGTTTCGCCTTTCTGGTTGGCTGGTCGCGCTATCGCTTGGAGACGCTGCAGCGCGAAGTTGACCACGCCCATGCCCTGCAATCGCTGCTCGACCCCAGGGGGAGCGCGCGATGAAGGGAAACCCATACCTTGTTGCAGCGTACGCCGTCACTTGGATCATCCACATCACCTATTTGGGAACGATCGTTCGCCGCTACGCACGCCTGAAGCGGGAAATCGAGGAATTGAAAAGACCAGGTGTCAGGTCTTAGGTCTTGGGTTCAGGTCTCACACTCAAGTGTGCTTCATCGGCGAAGTTTTTCGTGAGACCTGACACCTGAGACCTTGAACCAGAGACCCGTTTTCGTGAGACCTTTTTCTTTACAACCATTTCCGCCTCTTTTGGCTTCTCACTAGCACGGCCCAAAGCTGTCTGCCCGGCTTGACAGCGTATCTGTTGGATGTAAAAGTATTTGTTTGGTTCAATCCCAGTATTCTGGTGACAGGTACGCATCCGCTTCCTAAGGGCGTCGAGCCGCAGCGGCGTTTGTGTGCCTTCTTGTTCTCACCCCACGAAATTGGGAAATCGGAGGAGCTTCGTGAATCGGAATCACCCGGTATCGGTAGGAGGTTCGGTGGCAGAGAAAAAGACACCAAGAAAGACAGGAAATGGGATTGGGATAAAGACTGCATTTCTGGCGATCGCCGTTTTCGCCACCGCAGCCGTCGTATTCTATTTTGGAGCTGGAGTACAGGCCACCCAAGCCAGCGTGGCAGAGCCTGCTGCCCATAAGCCGCTTGCGTCAAAGTCACTGTCCCTGCCGATGTTCTTCGAGCCGAACCAGGGTCAGACCGCTCCTCAGGTCAAGTTCCTCGCCCGCGGATCCGGCTACGGTCTGTTCCTGACCGCCGAGGAAGCGGTGCTGCGACTCCAGCCTGCACGCCCCGACCCTCGGACGGCAAGCGCCAGCCCAGAGCATACGGCTAGTTCGGTGATCCGCATGCGGCTGGACGGGGCCAACTCTACCGCCGACATTTCCGGCGCCGAGCCGCTCCCCGGCAGGAGTAACTATTTCATAGGCAATGATCCCGCCAAATGGCGCCGCAACATCCCCCAATTCGCACGTGTCCAGTACAAGAGCGTTTATCCCGGCGTCGACTTGGTTTACTATGGCGACCAGGGACAGCTCGAATACGACTTCCGCGTCGCTCCAGGCGCCAACCCGAACCAGATCGCGATCAGCTTCAGCGGCGCATCCGCACACATCGCTACGGGGGTTTCGGGCGATCCCGGAGACCTCATCCTCTCCACCGCCAGCGGGGAGGTGCGCTTCCACGCACCGCGTGTCTATCAACCCGCCACGCCCGAGTTCGGAAAATCGACCGAAAATTCGTCCGGCAATGCCGAGAAAGCAGTCGCGGGGAGTTTCCGCCAGCTCGCTGACAATAAAATCGGCTTCACCGTCGGCGACTACGACCACAGCCGCGAACTTGTCATTGACCCGGTCCTGAGTTATTCGACTTACCTCGGCGGTACCGGCACCGAGAGTCTGGTGAAAGTTGCGGTCGATAACGCCCAACAGATTTATCTCGCGGGATCGACCAACTCGACGTATTTTTTCCCTCCTCCGAACAACCCGAACAACCCGCCGCTCCAGAACCAGCTTGGGGGGCCGGACGCAACGAACATCTTCATCGCGGTGCTCAATACGAATCCCAATGTGCCGGTCGATCAGCAACTGGTGTACGCGACCTATCTTGGCGGTTCACTGGTCGACAGCCTGGCAGGAATCGCAGTCGACAAGAACCGCACCATCTACGTTGCCGGTTCGACCACCTCTTATAACAGTTTTCCTATCACCACCAGCAATGCACTCAATCCCGGCCCCGTGACCGTCGGCACGCACGGATTCCTCAGTACGATCGCCCTCGACCAAAACTCCGCTTACACCCTTACCTATTCCACCTATCTCGCGGGCACCAACACAACGGGCAATTCGGCGGATACGGTCACCGGTCTTGCGATCGACCAAAATCAGAACGCCTACGTCACCGGCACCACCACTTCCACCAACTCCGCTACCCAATTCAACCCTTTCCCCGCCAGCCCCAACGGTTACCAGACAGTCTCGAACAATCCCGGAGGCCTCCAGTTCTTCGCGAGCAAGATCAACACCGCTGGCAGCGGTTACCAGAGCATGCTCTACTCCACGTACTTCGGTGGCGGATATCCGGCTACCGCAATTGCTATCGGCGGCGGCATCGCTGTGGATCCTTCTGGCACCAACAGCGTCAACATGTACATCACCGGCACGACCACCATGCTGAACGCGCTTCCGAACGGTGTCACTGCGGCACCGTTTCCACTATTCAATGCGCAGAAGTCCTGCCTCAACGAAGCCGGTAAGACAAATTGCCCCGGGCAAACGCAGACAACCACTCCAGATGCCTTCGTCGCCAAGATCAACCCCAACAACGATAGCCTCTCCAGCCTGGTCTACTCCACTTATATAGGCGGCAGCGGGGATGATTATGGCAACGCCATCGACGTGGACACATCCGGGAATGCCTACGTCACCGGCTCGACCGACTCGACCGATTGGGTCAGCTCCGGCAATGGCTTTCAGCTCGACAATGGCGGGGGTCTCGACGCCTTCATCGTCAAGATCGGCGGCAGCATCGTCGGGACGGTGTATCCGATAAACTACTTCTCTTACCTGGGTGGCTCCGGCAACGATAGTGGACAGGACATTAAAGTAGATTCGATCGGGGCCGTCCACCTCGTCGGTTCAACCACCTCCCCCAACAAAAGCTTTCCAACCCTAGATCCCCTCCAGCCGGTCGTCGGCGGTAGCCAGTACAACGGCGGTCAGTACGGCGGTGAGGGAGACGCTTTCGTCGCACTCATTGGAACCACATTGTCGGGACAGGGTGCCGGCGATTACGTGACCTATCTGGGTGGCAGCGCTCTGGATCAGGGCACTGGAATCGCATTCGACATCTTCGGCGCCACGTATGCGGCCGGCACCACTCTATCTTCGAATTTTCCCATTACTTCAAACACCGCCTACCAGCCGCAGTTGAACGGCACCTCGCCGAATGCCTTTGTGACCAAGATCGGCGCGAACAGCACGCTCGTTATAACCGTCCCCTCCACCAGTCCATCTCCGTATCCGGCGGTGGCGGCCGGGAACCAGGTCGCGTTTACCTTCGACATCGCCAACTTCAACCAACTTGGAACCGACCCGGCAAACCAAGTGGTTTTTAACGCCGTTGGATTGCCCACCACCGGCCTCGCATCGCCCGTTACAGCCAAAGTCACCAGCGGCTCGGGAACCTGCGGCGGAGTAACAGGGTCGACGATCTCTTGTTCTATTCCGACCCTGGCCGTATGCACGGCTATGCCCTGCACCGTCCAAGCGTCCGTTGAAGTCGACATAACACCAGCCGTTCCGGTTCTGCCCGGCAATTCGCAAATCTCGATCGCGGGCAACGCCAGCGCAAACGGTGGCGCTGTGGGAGGCTCCGTGCCGCAGCCGGTAGAGAACGTCACCGATTTCGTGGTCAGTGCTTCGACGTCGACGCCGGTCATTAACGCCGGCGACACTGCCACGATCCAGGTCGCCTTTTGTCCTGCGACCAACCTGGGCTATAGCGGCACCATCACCCCGAGCCAAACCACGAACCCGTCTATGGTGACCTCGCCCGCTCCCACCTTCAACCCCACCTCCGTCACGCTTTCGGGGGGGTGTTTAGGCACGACGCTGAGCATCGCCACCGTGCCCCGCCCCGTGACCACCGGCAGCCTGTTCCGCCGCGGCTCGTTCTATGCCGCATGGCTCCCCGTTGGAGGCCTAAGCCTGGTCGGACTGGGCATTGGCGCCGCCGGTCGCAAGCGCCGCCGCTGGCTGGCCGGAGCCGCCCTTGGCCTGATCGCGGGTGTGATCCTGCTGCAGCCCGGCTGTGGATCCGCCAGCAACACCACTACCGCCACCGGAGGCACGTTGGCGGGAGTCTACACTATCACCATCACCGGATCTGCCGGAACGGCAGCAACGCACAACACTCAGGTGCGGTTACAGGTAAATTAAGCCGACGCATTTTTGCGCTTCCGGCCTCGGCTCCGGCGGATGCCTTTTCCTTGCCCCCCGCCTTTTCTTTGCCCCATGTCGCCGAAGCCTCGGGTAAGCCACTGCAAACAAGGCTGATTCAGTGCTTGACAATATCGCATATTGCGATATAATTATCGCGATCTGGCATATATGACGTTGGGCGAAAAAATTCGCTACCTCCGCGAGGTCGAAGGTTCCCTCCGCGGCATGAATCGTCCCCTCACCCAACAGGAGTTGATGAAGGGCATTCAAACCGAGACCGGCAAAACCATCAGCCAGTCATACCTCTCGCAGATCGAGCGCGGCAAGCGTCCGCATATGACGCAGGCCTCACGCACTTTGCTGGCGCGCTTTTTCAGGGTGCACCCCGGCTTTCTGGTGGATGACCCCGAGGGCTATCACACCGAGCTTGTCAGCGACCTGCGCACCACCGAAGGTCAACTCGATGTGTGGCTGCTGCAAGGCTCGGAGCGTTTCGCCAGTGACCCCGAGGTGAGCGAGGTCCTGATCAAGGTCGCGCGTGACAAGGACACCCGGCGTTGCCTGTTGCTGCTCGGCGAAATCCTGAACACGCCCGGGCTGGCCGACCGCCTGTTCGAAGCGCTGCGGCCGGAAGCCGCGCGCGGCGCCGGCACCGCGCCCAGGAGGCGAAACCTATGACTTGGAATATGACTTGGGCTGATTTTTATCTGACCTGTTTCGCGGTCGGTTTTCTGCTGAGCGCGATTTCATTCATCGCGGGCGGACTGCGCTGGCACTTGCATCTCCCGCACCTCCCGCACGCGGGCGGGCACGTTGCCGCCGGACACGCTCCCGTGGCGCATGGCAACGCCGGTAGCAGCACGGCTGCACGCGGTAACCAGTCGCCTGTGTCGCCGTTCAACTTCGTCTCCTTGACGGCGTTTCTCGCCTGGTTCGGAGGAACCGGCTTTCTGATCACGCGTTTCTCCAGCATATGGTTCGTGCTCGGCCTGCTTTTCGCCATGGGCGCCGGAGTCGTCGGCGCCGGCATCGTTTTCCTGTTCCTCAGCCGCGTGCTGATCTCGCACGAGGAGAACATGGACTCGGCCGACTACGAAATGGTGGGCGTGCTGGGACGAATCTCGATGCCCATCCGCGAAAACGGCACCGGCGAAATCATTTACTCGCAAGCGGGAACCAGGCGCACCTGCGGCGCGCGGAGCGAGAACGGCAGCGCGATCGAAAAGGGCGCGGAGATCGTGGTCACGCGCTACGACAAGGGCATTGCATATGTACGGTTGTGGGAAGAGATGAGCAGTGAGGAGCCAACAGCTAAGGGCTGACAGCTAAATTATGAACGAGGCATTCCAAAGCGAAGTGCTAGCGGAAGAAACGCACACCGGCCGCGTGTGGATTCTGGTGCTCCTGCTTGCGCTGATCGGCCCGGCGATCTCGTTGACGGTAACGCGGACCGCGATGGTCGTCTGGGGGGCGATCTTCGCAGCCACAATCGCGCTCGGCGTTAGTGCGATGGCTTGGAGCGGCTTTCAGTACCGTTTTCTGCGTCAAGGAGTCGAGATTCACATGCTGGGTTTCCGCCTGCGCTCGATTCCAAAGGAATCAATCGTGAGTTATTCGATCGAGCCCTGGAACCTGATTCGCGGCTATGGCATTCGCGGCATCGGCAGCACACGAGCGTACGTGTGGTGCAACAAGGTTGTGCACATTCGAACTTCGAACGGCCAGGTCTATCTCGGGCACAACGATCCCGAGCGCATTGTGCGGGATCTGGAAATGGTGACCGGCATTTTGACACGCGATTAGAACGCCGCGGGTCTGGGTTCGTATCAGGGCATCGCTTTAGCGATGCCGGAAGCAGTCTAAATTCAGAAGCCCCTTTAGGGGCTGGGCAACGAGCAACGATTTTTCAGGAGGCGATATGTATCTCGGCATAGCAATCGAAATCTGGGTCATCGCGGGGCTGATGGTTCTGGCCATCCTGTTCCTGATGAGCATGCTGGCCCGCTTATACCGCAAAGCGGG
>Ga0181532_10006152_pt1 | contig 10039 bp, 10 predicted proteins | sample PEATcosm2014_Bin_33_FD_119768 | JGI IMG/M metagenome (GOLD analysis project Ga0181532, IMG submission 119768) | Peatland microbial communities from MTU Mesocosm Facility, Houghton, MI, USA - PEATcosm2014_Bin11_30_metaG | ecosystem: Environmental > Terrestrial > Soil > Wetlands > Peat | place... | reverse complement strand
TATCGGCCGCGACCGGACAATGGCTCTGGCGATTCTCCGCGACCTCCTTTCCTCACCGAATTCGTAAATCACATCGGCCAGCTCGCGCTCGTCGATGTGGTTTACCACTTGTTCGGCGGTCTCACCGGACATCGGGTTCATCCGCATGTCCAGCGGTCCTTCCGCCTGAAAACTAAATCCCCGCGCCGGGTCCGAGAGCTGCAAACTGCTCATGCCCAAGTCGGCCAGGATGCCGTCGTACGCCGTTTGCTGTTCGCTGTTCGCTAGTTCCGCAAATGAACCGTGAATAAGCGTAACTAGCGGCCAGTCCGGCGGTTCGTTGGCCGCCGGCTGTTCAGGAATGCTTTCGCGAATGGCGAACGACGAAGGGCGAACAGCGAGCCTCTTCGCCGCAATCTCCAGCGCTGCCGCATCCTTATCGAAGCCAATCAAATGTCCCGGTGCGCCGAGGCGTTTTGCGATTTCGTAACTGTGCCCGCCCAGGCCCACCGTGGCATCCAGATAAGTTCCGCCACGCTTTACGGCCAGAAAATCGATCGCTTCTTTTAAAAGAACCGGGACATGGCCACCAGCTCCATGCCCACCCCCCTCGGGGGTGTCTGTTGAATCGGTGCGCACTAGATGCCCAGGTCGTCGAGCGTCTTGATGTCTTCATCCGTGAAAGGCTCTTTAATCTCCTTGTCGAGCGCTTCCATGTTCCGGACTTCCAGGTAGGTCAGATTGCCGAGCACTGCCACTTCACCGCGAATCTGCGCCGCCTCACGCAGGATCTGCGGCATCAGCAGGCGCCCCTGCCCGTCCATCTCCACGACCTGCCCGTAATAATTCGTGCGATTCAAAAACTTTTTCTTGGTCGGGTTGTAAGTGGAAAGCGCCGCCAGCTTCTGCTCGATCCGCTCCCACTCCTCGAAGGGATACACTTGAGCAATAGTTCCATCCACGCTTGTGATGTAGAATTTCTGCGCATACTTCTCGTCGATCACGCGCTTGAATTCCGCGGGGACTTTTAACCGCCCCTTTTCGTCGACGCGCGCTGGATGATTTCCGCGAAACATGTGCCCTGCTCACCGCTCTTGATGAAAACGACGGGGTCCGTTTGTTATTTATGGCTGCTACCACAGCCACAAGCACGAGGGAGGTAGAAGCGGTCACCAATGCAGTGGATTCGGGTTCGTTGGGCCTGTTTTTTTCGGTGTCAGTCTCAGAAACCACTGGCGCCTCGAAAGTTAACGTTTATACCCACGACCTCTAATGTTTACTCCACTTTCAACCACTTTTGTCCACATCCTACGCCTAAATCGTTTGTTGTCAATAAGAAAGTTTTGGGTTGCGACCTCCGTAACCGACTCACAGTGCAGAACGCGAAATGTTGCGGTTAACCAGCCAGATGACCACTAGGGGTTGGGTTTACGCTCCAGGTGCCTTCGCTATTTATTCGCTTGCATTCCGCGCCCATCAGCCACTCTCTTACCGAAAAGTTCGCAGAAGCGCCTTCAGCGCGGTCCACGAACACAGCGATTCTTGATTCAGGTAAGGCCTTTGCGCGCTTCCAGCGCGTATTCCTAGCCTATTGACCCGATGGAGTACACTTGTGCCGAATTCAAGCCATTGCAAACAGGGGGCACAATGAAGCTGAATACGACTCGGGTGTGGCTGGGAGGCATTGCCGGGGGTGTGGTGTGGACTGCATGGGGCTTCTTCGTCGGTATGCGAGTGGCTCCACTCTACGAAGCCATGCAGAAACAAGGATTATTCCTGAAGGAACCGCGCTATCCGCTTTTCACGCCGATTTGGATTGTGCTGATATTCGTGATGTCGATTCTCATCGCGCATCTCTACGCGTGGGCTCGCGCCACTGCCGGCCCTGGACCGAAAACGGCTCTCAAGGTCGGGATGATCGTTGGATTCTGCGCCGGTGTGCCGGGCAACTTCGGACAAGCGGCCTGGTCGCCCATTCCCCGCATGTTGCCCCTCGGATGGATGCTCGACCTCTGGGTAGGCTCGATCCTAGCCGCCCTAGTCGCCGGTTTCATTTACAAGGAGTAGACGTTCCCGTAGAGACGCGGCTTGCCGCGTCTTCCTTGCAGCCCCCCAAAAGGCGCGGCAAGCCCCGTCTACGGCTCTATTTTGCGGCTTCCACCACCACGGCCGTCCCGTAGGCCAGCACTTCCGTGACGCCCTGCATCACCTCCGTTGCATCATAGCGGGCGCCGACGACGGCATTGCCTCCGATCTCCGCCGCGTGTTGCAGCATCAGGTCAAAAGCTTCGGCGCGTGTCCTCTCGCATAGATTCGTCAGCAGGGTGATGTTGCCTCCGACCAGCGTCTGCAGCCCAGCTCCAATCGTTCCGAAGATCGACCGCGAACGCACCGTGATTCCGCGGACTACGCCGAGCGTGCGCACAACACGAAAGCCATCGAGCTCAAACTGCGTGGTCACCATGTTATGCGCGACCATCCGCCCTGTATTTACGGCATAGTTGCCCATCGCTCCTCCGGAGAATTCTCGTAGTTATAAATTGATATAATAAATATAGAAGAGAAAAAGGGTGCGGATTCACTCCCGCACCCTTTTTCATTTCTGATCAAGTACCCGGTGGCCCCCTGTGGAGCCCCGTGTCCTCTGTGGTTCAAGCTTTTCTGCGGACGCCTAACCAGAGTTTCCCTGAGACGTAAGGCCTAAGACCTAAGACCTGTTCCTAAAGGAGCCCAAAATGTCACCCTATCCCGTAACCATCCGCCGCTGCCAGCACATCAAAGTCAACGGAGTTCAATGCGGATCACCCGCCAAGCGCAACGAAATGCATTGCTTCTTCCACGAGCAATGCCGCCTCATGAGCCGCGAAATTAACATGAAATTCCGCGAGCACGGCATCATCAAGCTCCCCACCCTTGAGGACGCAAACTCCATCCAGTTCGGCCTAGCCGAAGTCATGCGCCTGCTCGTCACCCAGCAGATCGATCACCGCACCGCCTCTCTGCTTCTGCGCGCCCTTCGCATCGCCGCCGCCAACGTCAAGTTCACTTCCCTGGAGCCGAAGCCAACCCACATCGTCATCGATCCCAAGTGCGTCGAGCATCGTCCTCTCGGCGCCACCGCCTGGTCCACCATCGAAGGCCAGGAGTACGACCTTGTAGAGAAAAATGACATAGAAGCAGAGAAGAATGCCGTGGAGAATGCCGCAGACAAAAACGACGCCGAGAACGAAGGCCGAAAGTGTGAGGCCCGCATAATGCGACTAACCGAAGGCCTGGCCCGCGATCCAAATTTCCTGGACAGGCCAGAAGCCCGCCCCGAAGCCAGGCCCGAGCCGGAGCCAGCCGCTGAGGCTGAACCCCCGATCTAACCTCCTATGTCCGAGTATCGACAACGCAGAAACCAAGAGAACTGGAGGTAAGTCCTTATTCCGGAATATTTTCCACCTAAGTCCTTTAAACTAAAAGATTTCTGCCCAACCCCGTGATTCTAAAGAACCGTAATATCTATTTTTTTCACGAGAATCCGCATAAGACCGTCCGCAAAGATGCCTCTCTATATAATGGTCCTCTTTGTGGAGGCTTCATGGTCTCGCGCCGTAGTTTCCTGCAAACCGGTTCGCTCGCCGCCGGCGCTAGCATAGCTTTGCCCGCGCTGGCCCAAGCAGCCGAAGGTGATAAGACGCTTCCGCCCGCCATAGCCGCTCTGCGCACGCTCCGCGGAGAAGCCAAGCCCATCACCGTCGAAGAGCGCGCCGAACGCCAGGAAAAAGCTCGCCGCTTGATGCATGACAATGATCTCTCCGCGATCCTCCTCGGTCAGGGCACATCCCTGGCGTATTTCACCGGCATACACTGGCAGGGCGGAGAACGCCTCTTTGCCATGGTGCTCCCCGCCAAGGGCGAAGCATTTTATGTTTCTCCCGCATTCGAGGAAGGCCGGGCACGCGAGCAGATCGCACAATCGCCCGATGGCAGCCAACCCGATGTCCGATCTGATGTCCGATCTGACGTCCGCATTTGGCAGGAAGACGAGAGCCCCTACGCACGCGTAGCTCAGGGCCTCAGCGACCGCGGCATCGCCAGCGGAACCATCGGCATCGAGGAGACAGTAAAGTTTGTCTTCAGCGACAACCTGCGAAAAGCCGCGGCCAGTGCCACGTTCACGAGTGCGACGCTGGTCACAGCCGGATGCCGCATGATCAAGAGTCGCCACGAAATCGACCTGATGCGGCTGGCCGCGAAGATCACGCTCGCCGCGTACGAGGCGACGTATCGTTCGCTGAAAGTGGGTATGACGCAGCACAATGTCGAAGACATGCTGGAAGCGGCGCACCGCCAACTAGGATTCGAGGGAGGCGCCGATGTACAGGTCGGCGAGTTTTCCTCTTTTCCCCACGGCTCCGTCAAACCGCAAGTCATTCGTGAAGGCACCATCGTGATGATCGACGGTGGGTGCTCAGTGGAGGGTTATCAATCCGACATCATGCGCACGTTTGTGCTCGGCAAAGCCCCCGACAAAACAAAAGACAAAATGAAACAGGTGTTCGACATCGTCCATCGAGCCCAGAGCGCCGCGCTGGCAGCCGCGAAGCCCGGAGTAGAAGCCGGTTCCGTGGACGCCGCCGCCCGCAAAGTCATCACCGACGCAGGCTTCGGCCCCGACTACGAATACTTCACCCATCGTCTTGGACACGGCATGGGCATGGATGGCCACGAGTGGCCGTATCTGGTCCGAGGCAACCCGGCAAAACTCCAACCTGAGATGACGTTCAGCGATGAGCCCGGCATTTACATTCGAGGAGAATTCGGCATCCGCCTGGAGGACGACATGCACATAACGGAAAGCGGAGCAGAGTTATTCACCCCACAAAGCCCATCTCTGGAGAACCCTTTCGGGAAGGCATAAATCTTAGGAAGAAAAATCCTCACTCCACCACCCATTCCCGCATCCGCCGCAGCAGCGACGCGGGCGCCTCCGCTTCCAGTACCACCAGCCCGTCCTGATACTGCCGGGAATAGATGCGGGCACCGGCCTGTAACTGGGCCAGCATCTTGCCCTCTTCTTGCGGGATACGAAGGCGAACACGTTCGGGGCGGTCTCCTTCGAGGACGGCATCGATGCGATCAAGCAGCGTGCTGAGCCCAATTCCTTTCGCCGCCGAGACGTGGATAGTTTGCTCCTGGTTAAGCAGATCGTGGTTAAGCAGATCGTGGTCACGCAGATCGCTGTCACGCAGAGACTCGCGCTGCTTCGGAAGCAATAGATCGATCTTGTTCATCACCCGCAGCCGCGGCTTCTTATCGGCTTCGAGTTCCTTGAGGACGCTTTCCACTTGCGCATCCTGCTCGGCCGAGATCGGGCTGCTCGCATCAGAGACCTGCAGGATGAGCGTCGCCCGTTGTACTTCTTCGAGCGTGGCGCGGAACGCCGAGACCAGCGTATGCGGAAGATGCCGGATGAAACCCACCGTGTCGGAGAAAAGAACTTTGCGCTTTGAGGGCAGTTCAGCGCCTCGAATGGTCGGATCGAGTGTGGCAAACATGCGCGACGACGCCACTACGTTCGATTTGGTGATGGCATTGAACAGCGTGGACTTGCCCGCATTCGTATAGCCCACCAGCGCTACCGTAGCCACCGGAACCGATTCGCGCCGCTGCCTCTGCTGCGCCCGGGTGCGGCGCACATTTTCGATTTGCTGCTTGACGTGCCGGACACGGCGGAAAATCCTTCGCCGGTCCGTCTCCAGCTGAGTTTCGCCCGGTCCGCGCGTGCCGATGCCGCCGCCGAGCTGCGACATTTCCACGCCGTGCCCCGCCAGCCGCGGCATCATGTATTCAAGCTGCGCCAGTTCCACCTGCAACTGACCTTCACGAGTGCGGGCGTGCCGCGCGAAGATATCGAGAATCAGCTGCGTGCGATCGATGACCCGCGTGTTGACGACACGCTCAATGTTACGTTGTTGCGAAGGCGAGAGATCGTGATCGAACAGAATCACATCCGCGGAAACCGAGGCTGCTGCGCCCGCAATCTCCTCCAGCTTGCCCTTGCCGATCAGCGTGGCAGGATCCGGCCGGTCCTTGCGCTGCGTGAATTCGCCGGCAATCTCGGCGCCCGCGCTCGTAGCCAGGGCCCGCAGTTCGTCGAGCGATTCTTCGGAGGTGAAATCGGAGCTGAAATCCGGAGAATCGACAGGTACGGACGACGACGAGGCAGCCACGCCGGTGGCATGATCTCGAGCCGCTTGTGCGGCCGGAGTGATGGTTGCGGAACCTGTCTTCCCGGCGTGGCCCCCACGGCCCGCGTGGCCTCGGGCACGAAACTCCACCCCAACCAGGAACGCGCGTTCCTTCTGCTCCGCTGGATTCAGCACCGCCTTGGGCTCATTCCGCGAACTATTCCGCGAACTATCGCGGCGGCTCAATCTGGAGTCATCTCGGCGCAAGCAAACTCACTCTATCCCTCGGTCCCGGAAGCGGAACTCGGAATCGCCGCCTCCCCTTGGGACACCGGCCCGGACCCCGCCGGTTTTGGTTCCGTGTGGATATGTGCCCCGCGCGAGATGACGACTGTCGAAATCGCATGTTTGAAAATGAGCTGCTCCTGGTTGCTGGTTTCGAGGACCACCGAGTATTTGTCGAACGATCGGATACGACCGGTCAGCTTCACGCCGCTGACCAGATAGATCGTAATATTGTGCCGTTCCTTTCGTGCCGTGTTGAGGAAGGAATCCTGAATGTTCTGTTGTGCCGGCTTAGCTTCCATTTGCCGATCTCCTTTTTGGTTCGATGCTGCGCCATAAGCTTAGGGAAGGCAATTGGCGGCAGCTCTCTTCCTATCGGCTCCTACAATACGGCCTTGTCGCGCGCTTTTCAACTTCTGCCTAACAATATTAATATTCTCCGAGCTGTGCATTTGGCGCCATTGGCCCCGGAGAATCGACTGGTTTTTCATTTCCCTCGCGGGCCATCTACAATCGTCACTTCCAGAACATAGTTTCAGAATAGGAGCCTGAACTTGACTGACATCAACATTCCCACCGACATCCAGACTAACCTTCTGATGCTGTTCCGTTGGTTGCATTTTGTCGGTGGTATAACCTGGCTCGGCCTGCTTTATTTCTTTAATCTGGTCAATATTCCCTTCATGAAGGAACTCGATCCCGCCACCAAAGGCAAAGTCCTGCCCAGCCTCATGTCGCGTGCTCTGTGGTGGTTTCGCTGGGCGTCGGTGCTCACCGTGCTGACGGGCCTGGCATACTGGGGCAGCATTGTCGCCTCCGACGCCAGAAACGGCGGCGCATCCTCCGGTGGTCCGATGGGAACCTTCTTTGGGATCTGGACAGTTGCTTGGGCGCTTATGTATGCCTGCACGATCCCCGGTAAAGGCGCGCTCGACAAAGGACCAGTGCTCGCAGTGATTTACGCCATAATCGTGGTCGTCGCCTCGTGGCTGTTCTTGCGCTTTAACGATCATGATTGGGAGAGCAATCGCCTGCTCGCCATCGGCATCGGCGGTGGAATGGGTTGGGTGATGATGCTGAACGTCTGGGGCGTAATCTGGCGCGCGCAAAAGAAAATCATCCGTTGGACCGCCGACAACGCGGCCAATGGCACCGCGATTCCCGACAAAGCAAAGTATCTGGCCCGACAGGGTTTTCTTACCTCGCGCGCGAACTTCGTGCTCTCGTTCCCTATGCTGTTCCTGATGGGCGCGGCGAGTCACTACCCCATGTTTGGAAAGTAGCGCCCGTGTAGAGACGGGGCTTGCCCCGTCTTGCATCATCCGTGAACCAGGCTCGATCACGAACGGGAAGGGCACGGCTTCAGCCGTGCCGCCCGAGCCAATAGACACGAGGGCTTTAGCCCCTGAGGGCCAGCAGCTTACTGCATATGAAGATGACCTCTAGTTACTTGGCAGCTGGGAAATAGCCACTGCCATTGGGTCGTATGCGCGAGCTTCTGAACGCAATCGTGGAATGGTCCGGCGCCCGCGAAGACTGGCGTCCCATCTCGCGCTGGGCCGTCGTCGCGTGGCTGGTGTTCTATGTGCTCTTCCTGATCTACGCATTCAATTTGCACGGCGGCTATCTGTTCATCGACTCCGCCAACCTTGTCGTCCACGAAGGCGGGCACCTGCTCTTCCGGTGGTTTGGCCCAACGCTCTGCCTCTGGGGAGGAACCATCCTACAATGGTCGGTCCCGCTGCTGCTGGCAGCTTATTTCTTCCACGAACGCCAGCCCGCGGCGTTCGTGTTCTGCCTATTCTTCTTCTTTGAGAACTGGCTCTACACCGCCACCTACATGGCCGACGCCCGCGCCATGGCCTTGCCCCTCGTGACCGCCGGAAACTCCGATTATGTTGAGCACGACTGGAACACGATTTTTTCGAGTTTGGGAGTCCTGCCCTATGACACGACCATTGCCGCCATCGTGCGGACGCTGGGCTGGTGTGGGATGCTAGCCTGTGTCGGCTGGCTGGCGGCACGCTTGAGAACAAGAATTACAGTGGAGTGACGTGCGCCCACGCCCGTCCACCGCAATCCCAACCCTGAGTCGCTCGTTCCTGCCGGGTTCCTTAGATAGGCCATCCACTGAGATTCGTACCGTCAGGCCAATGGGCGTAATGGTGATTTATCATCAAGTGACCTTGCGATTCTAAGGAGGATTTGATCCATGAGAACGGGACGAGGGTTGATCGTGGCGATATTGGCTGGACCTCTGGTTCTCCTGCCTGAAACATCGCGGGCCGAAGCCATCTGCGGTAAGCAGCATCCGCTCAAGCCAGTTCATTGTGTCTGCGGCAAACTCATTGATCAGAGCGGTGGACCCGTTTCAGGTGCCGTCGTAAGACTTAATCGAAAAGGGGCAGAGTTCGCTACTGTGAGCACCGACGCAGATGGCAAATTTCTGTTCCGTGAACTGCAATCAGACAAGTACGAATTGGCTGCAGATTTTGACGGTTTCCGACAGTTTCGGTCTTCGATCGTCCTAACAAAACCGGCGAAGAAGTGCCGACACGGGTTGGTCATCGTGATGGTCCTGACCTACCCGGACAATTGCGGGAGTTATGTAATGAAACGCTAGGTGGTTCCGAAATCACTCTCAGGAAGCAGGTGCCGGCTCCGACAATCGCTGCAAGACGGCCTCATGGGAAAGTACGCTGGTTGCGGGCGGCCCACGAGCAAACCGGAAGTCAACTGTCGCTAACAAGCGCCTACACTCAGAACCCCGTCAATGAGCTTTCGCCGCCAGCGTCCACGGTTTGCCATCAAAATGCGCAGGAAGCGCCAACCCAAACAGTTTCAGGATCGTTGGCGCGACATCCACAATCGCGGGTTTCTCTTCGATAAACTTGTGGCTCGAAAATAAAACTCCGGGAACCAGCCTCGGGTCGATGCAGTGGTCGCCGCTCCAAGCCTTCGTATTGTCCTCGAAAACTTGCCCCGTAACTTTGCCCAACACCGAGTCCCACGAGGCGCGATAGCCCGCGCCGTAGCCGACAATCAGGTCCGGAGAGTTCTCCGTATAAGGCCCGCGATAAACATTGTCTGCAATAAACACGCCCGTGATCCCGACTGCGCCAGATGCCGGATCAATCAACCCATTCAGCCCTTTCTGCAGCTCGTCTTTCAGCGCGTCAGCTTCGGCCGGATCCACAATTCCCTGCTTCTCGCGGCCTTTGATATTCAGATAAAGTCCGTTGAGGCCCATGGTGTAAGCCCGCGTGCGCGACCAATCCACGTCCTCGAACCAGTCGCCGCTCTCGGTCTTGCCATCCTTTAGCGCCAGGTATCCATTCTGATGCAGCCACGCATTCACGTTCATGCAGCGCGCGAACGACTTGAATCCATGATCGGAGATGATCATCAGAAGTGTATCGTCGTCAATCTTTTCCATCACGCGCCCGATCAGGCGGTCCATGCGTTCGTACAGATCCTGAATCACCTTGGGATGCTGGCTGTGGGGCACGTCGCGCGCGGCTGGATGGTCTTCCTCAAGATAGCGCCAGAACATGTGCTGCACGCGGTCGGTAGTATCGAAAACGCAGGTGCAAAGTCCC
>Ga0181532_10006150_pt1 | contig 10039 bp, 7 predicted proteins | sample PEATcosm2014_Bin_33_FD_119768 | JGI IMG/M metagenome (GOLD analysis project Ga0181532, IMG submission 119768) | Peatland microbial communities from MTU Mesocosm Facility, Houghton, MI, USA - PEATcosm2014_Bin11_30_metaG | ecosystem: Environmental > Terrestrial > Soil > Wetlands > Peat | place... | reverse complement strand
GCCTTGATTCCGAATCGCCCGATTAGAAAGAAGTAGCCGGCAATCGACAAAATCACATTCTGCAGCGCGACGGCGATACCGGCGGCGGCAAATCCCACTATGGTGGCGGCCGATCCGATCTCGCTGGCGAAATTGATCAGCACGACGATCAGGACGATCAGCCCGAGCACCAGGCGGCGCGCCGCCATCACCTGCCCGCGGCGGCGAATGTCGGTCACGTAGCGATTGGTGATCCATCGCCACGCCATCGCACCGAGAAAGATCAGCGCAAATGCGACGCCCAGCCCGATCATGCGGATGACGAGGCTTCTGAATCCCCTGTTCCAGCGCTGTTCGACAGCGGCGTGCCACCTGCCTACGTTGTTGGTATAAATCCCCAGCAGCACGATCTGCTTGCTGAGCGGCAGCCCGGCGGCGACTGCGAGTTTGTGCTGTTCGAGCAGGCTCTCGAATGCTTTCTTGCGCTCTTTGAGTGCCGCGACGTCGGCAGCGCCGGTGCCCTGCGAGAGTGCGTTTCCACGCGCATCGAGTCCGGCGATCAGGCTGATCATTGACTGGGCGACACCGGTGGCGCGCGCGGCCAGCGCTTTCGCGAGCCCGCGGTCCTGAGCGAGGGCGTCGAGCTTGCTGCTGAGCGTGATCAGTTCGGTGACGAGGCCGAAAATGCCGGTGGGCTCGGCGCTCGCCACGAAAGTGCCCTCGGCCGGGAGGGCAGGCGCCCGTTTGGCGTTGCTGTCGGAAATCGAATGCTCGAGCTCGTCTATTTGAGCGGACAGCCCGCCGCTCTGATCAGGCGACGAGCTGCCGCTTTCGTATTGCGCGATGGCCTTGAGCGCCTCAGCCTGCGCCTGGTTGAGATCGAGTTCGTTCTGGGCGTTTTGAATTTCGGAGGCGATCACCTGGCGCTGGCGCGCCGGCGCTTTGGCGAGCCGCGCCTGCAAATCCTTGATGCGTGCGCGGATCACGTCGGCGGCGGCGTCGAGCGCCTCGTACTTTTGCGTGACGTTGCCCAGCCCGGGGATGGCCGCGCCGGTGGCGACCGACGGTAAACCGGCAGGGCCGGCGGCGGCGCCCAAGTTGGTTTTGGCGATGAACGCGGCTTGCGCGCGTGCGTACTCGAAAGCCAGTTGCAGGACTTCGCCGGCTGTTTGGCGGTCATCGGCGAAAAAAAGCGTTTCGTCGGGATCGCGCACCAGTTGCGCTTCGACTCCAAGATGCCCGTACCACTCGATCACGTCGCTCAGATACGAAATCACGGCCTGCGCGTTGAGAGGCGTCGCGGCCGCCGAGGTGATGAGTGACGCGGGACTCGATGCGGCCGCGGGCTGGGGCGCGGCGGTTACCACGACGGTCGGCGGCGCCGATGCGCTTTGCGAGCCGGTCGCGGGCTCCGGACTTTGGGCGAATGCGGGCGCGCTAGTCGCGCCGGGAAATCCGGCAATCGCGATCGCAAGTGCAATCGCGAACGCGCCTGCAATTCGAAGGCGCATGCCGGCTGATGGAATCGAAGTTTTACCAGCGTGGGGACGCATCGCGATTAATCCGGACCCGGCCTGCGCACGCCAGCACCGAGTCAAGAAGAACCCTACCACTGAGGAGCGAAGAAATCCTGACTCGGAGGCAAGTGCCAGCCCCGGCTAGGCGACGGAGGCGGTGCCGCGTGCGGGCGCGAGATCTGCGTAGCGCGCGGGAGGCGTCCATGGCGTATCGAGCGCGTCGAACTCACGCATCAGCGCGTCGATATCTTTGACGTTGGCGGTTTTCCGGATCAAATCACGGACCATCACGGGCCGCTCGTTCAGCCGGTCACGAAGCATCCTGCGAATCCCGCGCTCTGCCAGATCGTTGACGACTTTGCGGCCGGATACCGGCTTGCCGTCCAGCGTGAGAAGCGTGCGCGCCTGAATTTCAGAGAGCGCGGTGCGCAGGTACTCGACGTGCGGCGATTCGTCGGCGCGGATGAAGCGCACGAGGTTGGCGGCGTCAATCGGCGCGTCGGAGACTTCGGGGTCCGACAGGATTTCCTCGGCCCACGCGAACGTCGAGGTGGCGAAGACCTCGATCGCAAGCACGTTGGCCATGAAGCGAATCAGTCGCTCTACAGGCTCGCCAAGCTCCGGGAAAAGGGCGGCAGGCCGGCCGGTTCCGCGCTGTCCGATAAGGCTCGTGTAAATTTCAGGTGAGATCGCGGGATTGGACAACGCCGCGTCGCGGGCCGCGTCCCACATCTGGCGATGGCCGCCCTCTTCGGTCCATCCCGCTTCGTCGCGCGCGTGCGCTTCGAACAGGCCGCCCGCCAGATGCGCCAGCGCGGTGCCTGAGGTGTCCTCGCGGATGAAGGAGGCCAGCGGAGGCACGGGCAGGTCGCGAATCATCGCGCCGAAGCCCTCGACGATTGCGATTTCGGACAGCCATCGAACCATCGGCTCGCGCACGCCCGAGCGCAGGAGAAATTTCACCTGTGCGACGTTGGGCGCCTGCGGCGCGATGGTGTCGGCGGGAATCTCGAAAAGCGGCGTTCCCGAGGTCGCGACGTGGCGCTCCTGCCACGCCCTGATCGCGGGCACGCGAAACGCAGTGCGGGGTGAGCGGTAATGGCCGTCGGCGTCGAAGCCGCCGTGGCATTTCACGCCCTTGACGATAAGCGGCTCGCGAGTGGGAAGGTTGGCGAGAATTTCTTGCGCGGAGAAGTTCAGTTGCGATTCATGAGCCATCAAGGTCACCTGGATTGCTGCATTGCCGCGCCCCCGCGAGTTTTCAGGAGCGCGCAACCACTCGCCTAACATAAGTTCGGGTCGCGAAATGAGTCAACGCGCCGGGGGAAGGAGAGAACACGATTGAATGTGAAACCCGCCGTGGGTTTCACGCTTCCTTGGGCAGGGGTAACCCCTGCACCTTAGTGAAGAGAAAGATGCGGGCTTCGCCCGGTTAGAAGTGTGAGTGAGGAGAGAGGAGAAATCCTTGCTTGGATGCGGGGGCTGGCTCCTGCTTTCCTGATGGAGGCGATCGACGCGGCGCGTCTTGCGGATGCGGGCGCGGGCGGATCGCGGGTGAAAAAGGGCACGGGGGCAATCGGTTGTCAAGTTTCGAAGCGGATATTAATCGATCGTTCAATATTGCCCGTCCTCGGTACGCGCGCTAGTTAAGATCCCGGTTGTATCGATCGTTACTCTTGATGGCCTGAAAACGTCGCGCGGATCGCAACGGCCAAGTCGGGGGATTTGACCACCGAGCTAGACGCGCGCATATCCATCGAGCCGCCGCTTGGATTGAGAAGTGGCGTGGGCAGGCGGGCGGGCGTTGTGGATGCTGAGCGGGCTGATGGTCCGATGAAAAGAGCCGGTGCGCATGGCGCAAGTTTGTTTTGGCGCTTTTCGATCTCGGAGCCCTGAAGTCGGCGCCGCCGGGCGCCGGGGCTGGCGTTGCTGGCGCGGCGCAACGGCTACACGACGCATTCCCCGCTTTTCCCGAATCGATTTCTCACCCATCACTCGCAGTTCCAATTCGAAATTTGAAATATCTGTCCGACGGTCCCTGATGGTGTCCGGCGGTAAGGCCTTGCGCCGATGCGCGTGCGTTGGCACGTCCTCGACCGCGGCACGCCGACCGGAACTCGAAGCCCCGGGAGGTTGAGTTGTGCGAAACGGACGCCTGGTTCATCGACGCGCGCACGCATCGCGATTTGCTTTCGGCGCGCAGTCGCCGTTGGAGCGTCTTCAATCATTGTCAGCATTCGGCAGCCCGCGGGCGGTTCCACGCCTAGCGCGCAGCGTGCAAGTCGAGGCGTCGGCGTGGAAGATGCAGCGTTTGCAGCTCGGCAGCCGCCTGCCGATCAACCTGCGTCATTTCCTGGCCGAGCAACTGGGGTCCTCGATGCGGGTCGAGGACGACTCGATCGTCGCGCTCGAGCCGCGCTCGAATGAAGCCCTGATGCGCGAGCTGGCGCGGGCGATTCGGCGCTTTTCCACCGAGCGCGCGCGCGAAGCATGGTGCGAATGCGCGATGGGACTGGATCGCCTCGAGCGCGAGTTCTTCGCCGCGCCCAGCGACGACCGCGGACCGGTGGTGCTGTGCCTGCGATGCTCGTGCGTGGGCGCTGGTCCTCTCGATCAGCATTGCGGGAGCCGATGCCTCCCGGTCCACCTGGGCGCCGAGGTGCGCGCGCAGCAACTCGAGGGCAAATGCGTGGATGGGGCGCTGACGCCCGACGCGCTGCATCGCGCGGTCGAGAATTTCCGCCTCCACCGGACCGAAGGCGGCCTGCCTCATTATGATTTGGACTGCTACGTGGCGGGCCGCCAGGTGATCTTCACTTGGCGCCCATTGCCAGAGTAACTAAATCGCGGGCAGGCAGGGAAATTTTCGCCCGACTATCAGCACGAAACTGGATTCACTGAAACGGCGTAGCTAAATCGCGGGCGGGCGGAGAAATTTTCGCCTGACTATCAGCACAAAACTGGATTCACTGAAAATTACATTGCGGACGCGCGACGGCGGCGCTGTTCCTTACGGCGGCGGCGCTGAGCCTCGGAACGCTTGCGCTTGCGGCGGACGCTGGGCTTCTCGTAAAAAGCCCGCTTCTTCATCTCCTTGAATACACCCTCCTTTGCCAGCTTGCGTTTGAGTACTCGCATCGCCTGATCAAGAGAGCCTTCGACCCGAATTTCCATAGTCCTCCATCCGTCCGCTGATTAGCCCATCGAGCTTAGGTCGGCCCTTGGTTCGAGTCAACCGGCCCGCGCGCATCGGCGCATCGAAGTGTTCTCCGCGGATCCCGCAATTCCTCTTCATGCGCACAACCCGCGTCTGGTAAAGGAATAGAGTCGCGCGCGGCGCGCATTTAAAGGAGCTTCGAGATGGATTTGGGTCTCACGGGAAAGGTCGCGATGGTGACGGGCGCCAGCCGCGGGTTGGGACGCGCGATGGCTCATGCGCTCGCCGACGAGGGGATGCGCGTCAGCATATGCGCGCGAACCGAGCGGACGCTGACCGAAGCAGTCGCCGCGCTGACGCAGACCGGGTCGGTGCCGCGGCCGGCGATGGGGTTTGCCGGCGACGTTACCAAGGCCGAGAATGCGCAAAGGTGGGTCGAGGAGACACTGAAAAAATTCGGCGGCATCGACGTGCTGGTCAACAATGCCGGCGCAGCGCGGCCGGGGGCGCTGGCGGAACTCCCGGAGTCGGCGTGGCAGGAGCAATTCGATCTGAACCTGTTCGCGCCGGTGCGGATGGCGCGGCTGTGCGCCCCGCACATGGAAAAGCGCGGCGGCGGTTCGATCATCAATATCGGTTCGATCTACGGGCGCGAGTCGGGCGGGCCGCTCACCTACAACGCGTCGAAGGCGGCGCTGCATTCGTTCACCAAGATGCTCGCGCGCGAATACGCGCCGAAAAATATCCGCGTCAACACGATCGCTCCCGGCTCGATACTCACCGCCGGCGGAAACTGGGAGCGGCGCTTTCGCGACAACCCGGCCTTCGAGAAGGATTTCATCAGCCATGAGATGCCGGCCGGGCGCCTGGGCCGTCCCGAGGAAGTCGCGTACGCGGTGGTGATGCTCGCGTCGCCGCGCGCGAGCTGGATCACGGGCGCCAGTATCCCGGTGGACGGCGCGCAGGGACGATCGATCCTCTGATGATGCGGCTGCAATTCTTTTTTCGATGCTGCTTGCCGATTGCCGCGGCGCTTGTCGTTGCGGGATGCAGTGCGCCGCTGCCGAGCACCGAACTTCCGCCCGCACGATACATCCAGCCAGCGCCGGAGTTTCCCGGCTTTTTCGACTACCGCGGAATCATCGATCTGCCGATCAAAACGTCGGGGATGGATCAAGCGGGAATCGCGGACCTGGCCAAGGCTGCGCAAATCGACTTCATTTTTCTTGCCGATCGCGTCCAACCCGATGGAGGCGAAAGCGACTTTGGAATCGCGGGATTCACCGACGACATTCTTTTCATTTCGGGCGGAGCGTTCGAAATCGGTGGCAGCGAGATAATCGGCGTGAACATCCACGACCCGATCAAACCCAACCTCGCGCCCAACGATTTGATTTCGGCGATTCACGATCAGGGCGGCCTTGCGATCGCGGCCGACCCGGCGAAGTTTGCGTCGTCGGCTGATTACGGGTTGGCCGATGCGATGGAAGTTTACAGCCAGCGCTCGGCCTGGACGGCGCAAAATCCGACCGCGCTCTACTTTCGTGCGATTTTTCTCGGCACCGATCATTTCCTGTCCGCACTCGACCTGCGCCCCGATGCGAACCTCGCGCTTTACGATCGGATGACGGCCGGCGCGCGGGTCTCGATGCTCGCGGGGATGGGCGCGCCGGGCAACATGAACGTGCTCGGCGCGAAGGTCGGCACGATTCCGCAACTTTTTCTGTTCTGCACCACCCATCTGATTGCGCGCGCGCGCGATTCGGGGCCGATCCTCGAGGCGCTCCGGCTCGGACATTCGTATGCGAGCTTCGACTACCTCGGCTACGTCGGCACGTTCGCGTTCTTCGCACACGCCGGTGACACGATTGCAATGATGGGCGATGAAATCCGCCTGGCGCCCGGCCTCGTGCTCAAGACCGAGATGCCCGCGCCGGCCGATCGAATCGCGATGTATCGCGACGGCGCTGAAGTGGCGTCGCTCGAGAACGCATCGACGCTCGAGTTCGCGCCGAAGTCGCCGGGCGCGTACCGAATCGAGGCCTATCGCGGCGGCAAGCTGTGGATCCTGTCGAATCCCGTGTACGTGCGCTAATGAAATGTGAAACCCACCGTGGGTTTCACACTTTCCTGGGCAGGGCTGAGCCCTGCACCGCAGGGCTCAGCCCTGCACTCAGTATTAAGGCCGCGCTCCGTTGTCGCGCGCGGCCCCTGCCGCGGAATGAGAGCTTCGGCCTGTTAGAGCAGGTTAAGGGGAAACACAGGTTGCTCTTTTTTTGTGTCATTCTAGAGCGAAAGTTGCTGTGATTGAGCCGAAGCCCTGAGTGCCGCCGAAGGGGAAGAATCCCGGTTCCTTCCTCGCCTCTCCGTATCGGGAGGTGTCACAGACACACGGTCGCGCCTCCGGCGCGGCTGAGGGACAACCGCGGCGCGATTCGGCGACGATGGCGCTCGATAAGGCGGCGGCGGGTCCGCCCCGCCAGTACGTCAGGCCTTCGATCCCAGACTTCCGATTTACCATTGCTCGATTCAAAGACAGGTGACATTCACGGCCTTTGACCTCTATGACTCAGTCGAAGACCTTCTTGGCGGAGGCGGCGGCTGATGCGGCCCGAGCGTTGTTGTGAATGGCCTCATTCTTGGCCAGATGACAAAACATCTGAATGCCGAAGCCGCCGTCCAGATCGTCGGTAATGCGCCGCTTCCAAGGACGTCGGATGATCTGCGTCGTCAGACGTCGCGTCACCCGCGGCTGGCTCATGATGTGGTCGGCGAGCTTCCATGCTCTGTCGAGGAGCTGCTCTCTGGGCACAACCTCGTTTACCATTCCATATTCGAGAGCCATTTTGGCGTCGATGGGCTGCCCGGTGAGCAAAACATAGGCGGCCCGCTTTACGCCCAGCAGTTCTTGAAGACAGCTGTGGATCCCATCTCCCGGAACTGATCCCATATTGAAGTGAGGATCGAAAATAATCGCGTCTTCACAGCAAATTGTGAGATCGCACATCAGACAAATCTCGGCGTGGCCTCCTGAGCCATTGAGAATGCCGATGGTCGGGATTTCGAGGTCATTGATCAGCGAGCTAACATTGGTCCGTCCATCCTTATAGGCGTACTCGTAAGCCCAATGCTGTAGGTTCTCCTTCTCAAGGGCAAAGCCTTCCGGATCAATTGACATCATGAAGTCCTTACCCGACCCGGTCAGAATCAGCAGTTCGTTTTCAGGATCAGCGCCGATGGTCTTGAATAGCTGACCTAAAGCACGATGATTTTCGACGCTCAATTGAATTGAGCCCCCCATCGTATGGGCTTGGGCCAGAATAACGCCATCAGCACGACGCTCCAGCTTGAAATGTTCCTTGAACCGTTCCTTGTAGTCCTCGAACTTCGGTGTCGGGACAAATTGGGTCAGGGACATCGTATTTTCTCCGTTTGAGGTGCGGTTATTTCCGTTGCGTTCTTGTGCGCGCGACGTCCGGCGTCAGTGGCGCATGGCGGTTACGCGAGCGAGCACATCAGCGAATGGCCGGTGGCGGAATCCACGCGCACGTTGACGGTTTCGCCGGCGCGGACTCCCTCGACGCCCGCGGCGGTGCCAACCGCGAAGATTGCGGTCTTGAACTGCGGCGTCTTCCCCGCCATCATGCCGCCGCCGCGGCGCGCCGGTCCTTCGACCAGCACTGGAAACTCGCGGCCGATCATCGCGCGATTGCGCGCGATCGACATCTCTTCCTGGAGTGCGATCAGGGTCGTGAGCCGGCGGCCCTTTTCTTCCTCGCTGACGGAATCGCCGAGCCGGAAGGCGCGGGTATGCTCGCGCACCGAATATTTGAACATGAAGGCGGAGTCGTAGCCGACCGCGCGCATGACATCCGTGGTCGCCTCGAAGTCCGAGTCTTCCTCGCCGTGAAAGCCGACGATGATGTCGGTCGAAAGCGCGACTCCGGGAATTGCCGCGCGCACGCGCGCAACGAGAGCGAGATAATCCGCAACCGTGTAGCCGCGTTCCATCGCGGCCAGAACCCGGTCCGATCCCGACTGTAGAGGCAGATGCAGATGGGGCTGGACTTTCGGCTCGGTCGCCATCGCCTCGATGAGCGAATCGCTCACGTCGCCCGGATGCGGCGAGGTGAAGCGAATCCGCTCGATCCCGCCGATCGACGCGATCATCTTGAGCAGCGCGCTGAAGTCGGTGTCTCCGAAGCGGTACGCGTTGACGGTTTGTCCGAGCAGGACGACCTCTTTCACACCGCGCCCGGCGAGTTCGCCAATCTCGCGCATCAGATCGGACGGAGGAATCGAGCGCTCGCGGCCGCGCACGTACGGCACCACGCAGAACGCGCAGAACTTGTCGCATCCGCGCATCGCAGTCACGTAGGCGCGAACGCCGCCGCCGTAGTCGGGGGTGATATCGGCGTAAGTCTCGGCGCGATCGAGGCGAACGTCGATTGAAGCGTCGTCGCCGACGCGGCCCAGCATCTCGGGCAGGCGGCGATAACTGTCAGGTCCCGCGACCACGTCGAGGAACGCGGCCTTTTCCATGATCGCCGCGCGGTTGTGCTGCGCCATGCATCCGAGCAGCCCGATTTTGACGTGAGGCCGCGCATGCTTGATTCGCGCAAGGTCGCCGAGCCGCCCGAGTACGCGCTCTTCGGCATGCTCGCGAATAGCGCAGGTGTTGAGCAGGATCACGTCGGCATCTTCGGCCCCGTCGGCGCTGACGTAACCGGCGCGACGCAAGACGGCGCTGACCGTTTGCGAATCGGCGACGTTCATCTGGCATCCGTAGGTTTCCAGATAAACCCGCGGATGGGCGGGATTTGCAGCTCGATCATTCATAAGACGAGAAGAAATCTTAGGCCACGCCGGCATCTCGATACAACTTGGTTCGCGCACGAGCCTTGCCCGCAATCCTCTAGATACTTAAGTTGCTGCACATGCGAGAACCTCGCAGGCCATCGTTCGAGCGGATGGAAGCCACCCTGCTGGCGTGTCCGCAATGCAGGCGGGCAGTGAAGGTGCGCAAGCATCTGCTGCTCGTCCTGCCCCATGGTGACAAGTACCTGTACCTATGCCCTGATTGCGGTTCCACGTGCGGCGAGACGATCGAGACGCCGACGCCGGTGAATAGCCGATGACGCGCCGCTGTCGCCACGGCCGAGGCGGCTAGCCCATCGTGTGCACGGATGCGGGCTCGATCACGTAGGTCACGCGCACCTCGCCCGGCTGCCGGAACGGATACTTGTCCTGTCCGAGGTACTTTTTGGCGAGGCTGTCGATATGCGCGTCGGCGCCCTTCTCGTCTTCCGCTACCACCGGTCCCCGTATTCCGATGTAGCGAAAAGGATTTTCCGGATCGATGATAGCCAGAGCGACCTTCGCGCCG
>Ga0181532_10006149_pt1 | contig 10041 bp, 4 predicted proteins | sample PEATcosm2014_Bin_33_FD_119768 | JGI IMG/M metagenome (GOLD analysis project Ga0181532, IMG submission 119768) | Peatland microbial communities from MTU Mesocosm Facility, Houghton, MI, USA - PEATcosm2014_Bin11_30_metaG | ecosystem: Environmental > Terrestrial > Soil > Wetlands > Peat | place... | reverse complement strand
GTCCCCGCGCCGGAAAAAGCGGGCCTGGCCGTGCGCATGGACGCCACTTTCGATTACGGCGCCGTCAGCATCGTCCTCGATAACTCCGGCAGCATGAAATACGTCCACCCCGAGAAGGACCCCAAAGACAAGGAACGCAAGGCCGACCGCGCCAAGGGGGAAAAACGCCGCTTCGATTACGCCCTTGACGCCCTGCGGCACGTCCTGAAGCGGGTCCCCGACAACACGAGCCTGAGCATCTTCACGCTGGGCCGCAAGGAGGGCAACGAGTACGTCACCGCGCCGACGGAGTACCAGGCCCCGTCGCGCTGGCGGCAAGAGAAACTCCCTGCCTTGCTCGCCGATCTTGGCGAGATTCCCGGCGACATCGCCTCGCCCATCGCCGACGGCATCGTCGCCAGCATGAAAGACGGCTTCCCGCCGAACTTCAAGGGCCCCAAGGTCGTGCTTGTCTTGACCGACGGCGACGACAACTATTCCTTCGACAGCGCCTACAACCCCAAGAAGCCGGAGCAGATCGAGGCGCACACGGCCAAGGTCGTCGCCGGGCTTGAAAAAGCCAACCGCGCCAATCCGGACGTCACGGTGTTCGTGGTCTGTTTCATTCAAAAGGAGAATCCGGAATTCAACATCGCCGAGGCGCAGTTCAAGGGGGTCAAGCAGTTCGACCCGCCCGGCCGATTCGAGGTCGTGCCGGAGGGGGAACGGCTCGGCATCGCCATCGAGGGCCTGCTTCGGCCACGGGTCGAGTTGCGCCTGGACGGCAGAGCGGCGGACGGCTTCACCGAGGGGCAGCCGATCAACTATCCGGGCGACCAGGCCCTCAAATGGATGTCGGTTCGCCCCAACCATTTCCGCGCCCGGCTCGCCCGGGGACCGTCCAAGGAAACCGGCCTCGACCTGCAAGCGGGTGAAAATGTCTTTGCCCTGCTCAAACGCAAGGAAAAAGACCCCTACCTCGAACGCGGCGTGCTCGGCCTGCAGCGCGAGATCACCACCAACAAGAACATCCCCGACCCGATCGACAAAGACGGCTGGCTCGTTTCGCTCTTGGAAAATCACAACAGCCTGGGCAACCGCCTGAGCCAGCTCTTGGTCTTCGAGAAGTCGCAGGTCGAGGACACGATCCGGCAAACACAGCCTGGATTCGTCTGGATCGAACTGGCCACGCTGGACGGCAAGCGCCCCGATCAGACGCTGACCTGGGGCCGCGACTGGAGCGTCCCCGCGGCCGGCTTCCGTCTGGGCATGCCGGAGTGGCCGGTCAGCCGGGCGAGCAAGGTCAGCGCCTGGCTCTGGCCCGAAGAGCGCGACAAGCTCTTGGCCGAAGAGAAATTGGTGGTACGCGCCACCGTCCCCATCGATTCCTCCAGGCCCATCGCTCCGGGACGCATCGGCGCCAACCCGATCATCGAGAGCGTGCGCTGGGAAATGCGCGACGTCGAAACCGCGTCCGGCGAAATCGTCAAGGAGAAATGCCTGGCGCTGCGCGTCCGTCACACCAAGGGACGGCCCGTCTTCGTCGCCCTGCAGAAGGATCGGCCCGACGTCGGGTCGGAGCATCATTATTTTCCGGACGCCGCCCGCAGCACGACCTATTTTTACAAGCTGCCTAGAGTCGAAGAGTTGGAGCTCGTGCTGATCGATGTGGAAGCGTTCAAGCAGGTCGCCTTGCGAGTGGATTTTACGCCGGAGCAGCGCTATCGGGCCCCGGCGATGTTTTTGAATCGGGGCGAATAGGGCGCCATTTTGTTTGCCGCTTGCGGCTTAGCGTTCGCCTTACGCCCAGCGAACGCTAAGCCGCAAGCGGTAGATTCCAGTTAACAGGAAGCCTCGGCATGGCAAACGACGCGGCCTCTGGAGACAAACGCTGGCAAACCCAGGCGCCGGCCTCTGTCCACGGCGCTGGCCGGCCGGCGGGGCGGCGCACCTGGTTCATCGTCCTCGCCGGCCTGTTCCTCGCCTTCGTCTCCGCGGCAATCGTCTGGGTGCTGCTCCTCAGGCCCGCGCCGCCGCCGCCGTTCTTCCTGGCGATCAGCATCAGCGATTACAACGCCCGGCAATATCCCGTCGTGCCGTTCGCCCGCCAGGACGGCGAGCGCATCCTGCGGCATTTCCCAGCCAAAAAGCAAGCGGAGACCAAGACGAAGGAGCTTTTGCGCCGCGAGCTGGACGGCCTGGCTTCCCGATCCGAGCCGTTGATCGTGCAGATCGCCGCGCTGGCATTGGTGCGCGACGGCAAGGTCTACCTGCTGCCGGGCGACGCCGACCCGGACGATGAATCGACCTGGCTGGAGGCGCGCGAGGTCGTGGACGCCATCGTGCGTAGCCCGGCCAAGCACAAGCTGCTGATTCTCAATCTCGCCCACCCAATCGCCGATGCGCGTCTTGGCGTCTTGACCGACCGCGTTGCGGAAACGCTCGAAGAGCAGCTCAGTAAGGACACGCCGCCGTTTTTTGTGCTCTGTCCTTGTTCAGCAGGCCAATACTCGTTGACTTCCGAGGCCCTGCAAAGCTCGGTGCTGGCGTATTACCTCGATCAGGGTTTGCAGGGGCACGCCGACATTGACAGGGACATGCGCATCACCGTGCAGGAGCTGTTCGCGTTTGTCGAAACGCGGATGGATCGCTGGGCCCTGCTCAATCGCGCCATGGGGCAGAAGCCGCGCCTCTTAGGCAAGTGCGAGGATTTCGTCGTCGCAAGCATCGGCAAGGAGGCGCCCGGGGAATTGGACATCCCCAAGCTGGAGCCGTATCCGGATCGCCTGGCCGACGGCTGGAAAACGCGCGACCTGATGCGTGACAAGGAGGCGTTTCGCCGGGCGCCGCGGTTGCTCTCAAGGCTGGATGCGAACCTGCTGCGCCAGGACGAGTTGACGCGCGGCGGCGCGGTGCAGAAAAAAGACGTCGAGTCGCTCGATGACGACATCCAGCGGCTAGTCACGGACCTAAATCGCGCCCTGAAGCCGCGCCATGCTCCGCCGCAATCGCTGGCGCTGGCCCGGGCACAGACGGGAGCGCAGGACGATCCGGCCCTGGTCGATGCGGTGATGAATATCGTTGCCGCCGCCCCCGACACGGGGGGCAAGGCGGGGGTGAACGTCAAGCTCGAGGAGGAGCTGGTCAAAAAGCTGCAAGAGCAAAAGGGGGCCGACTTCGCGCAGCAGGCGTGGTGCGTCGTGGAGGCGCTCGTCCGGGCGCCGCGGTTGAAGCCGGATCACTTTCGCTTGGCGCAAAACGTGCTGGCGGGCTTGAAGCCGACGCAGCGATACGCGGAGGTGGTCCATGTGGGCCGGCTGACCGATTTTGCCGACAAGCTTCAGACGAAGGACGCTGACAGCTGGCCCTGGCCTGCCGAAAAAGTGCAAGGGTTGCTCCAGGCGCTGCGGGCACGCGAGGCGGTGATCGCCGCCCTGGATCGGGAGCCGGGGTTGCTGCCGTGGATCGCCGCGGATTTCGAGGCGGCCGACGTGCTGCGGCGGAGCGGCGAAAAGAAGCTGCTCGCCGAAAAGCCGTCGAGCTGGCCGGAGGCGTATCAGGCGTTGCAGTCGGCCCGGGACAAATACCAGCAGGCGCTAGCGACGCTGGGCACGCTGCGAGGCTGCCGCTGGGACCTGGACCGGTCGTTTGCCGAGCTGCCCGCATACATGAATCTGATCTGCGCCTGGCCGGAGCTCGACGCGCAGGCCGAGCAAGCGTGGAGCCAGGCCGCCGCGGAAGCGCAATGGTTGCAGGCGTTCTTTGGCGATCCGCCGGCAATGGGGGCGGTCGGCAAAAGCGATTTCGTCTTCAAGCTCGACACGCACGGGCAGGACCTGCACCGCCATCTGGAAACGCTCGACAAAATGCTCCAGCGGCGCATCGCGAGCGCCATGAAGGAAGACAAGGCCGAAACCGCGCACCTTCGCTTGCTGGAAAGCCCGCTGCTGAAGTCGTCGGAACGCGCCGCCCTGCTCGGCATGCAGCGTGCCCTGGCGGCGAAGTTGCACAAGCTGACCGACGAGCAGGATCAGGAGGACAACAAGAAAGGCCGCATTGGCGCGGCGCAGGATGGGCCGCGCCGGCCGCCGGACCCGAACCTTGGGACGGTGCGGGCCCGCATGTCGGCGGCGCTCCTGCGGCTGGGTGCATTCGACGCCAGGGGGAACAAGCTCGAACCAGCCGGCGACGGCAAAGCGAGTCCGCGCGAGCTGGCCCGGCTGGAGTCGGCACTTCACGACGCCTGGGCGAAGGACCTGCTCAAGCAATGGCAAGCCGCCAAGACCCCGGCGCTGGCCGACGCGCTCGATCGCATCGTTCCCCCCTGGGAGCTGGACCGCAGAACCGGCACCGACAAGGACCCCAGCCGGCGCTTGCAGAAGGAGCAGCGTGACGCGTTCTTCCAGTGGCTCGGCGAGCGCTACCAGGCGGAAGCAGGCTCCGCCGACCCGCAGGTAAGCACTTTCTACCTCGATGCCGCTCGGGAACTGCGGCTCAAGGCGACGGTGCCGGACTAGCCGCTTGCGGCTTTGCGTTCGGGCGGCGCCTTGCGAACGCTAAGCCGCGAGCGGCAAACGGACGAACTTCCCTTGCGGCGAGTTGCCGTTCATGGTTTATTGGTGGGGATCCATTGCCGAGGTGAGGACTCGTCATGCGAAAAAACCATGTGATCTTGATGGCGCTAATCGGCGCGGGCCTTTTGTCATCGGGCGCTCGCGCCCAGGATACACCGCAGATCGTACGTGTTCGGCTCGAAGACGCCAAGGAACCGTTGCCGCCGATCAATCTGCGGCCCAACACACTGACCACCGTCGGCATCTATCTGCAAAACCCGACCAAGGACGATTTCCGCAACGTCATCGTCAGGCTGGTCCAGCTCGGCGCTGACAAGGTCCGCGTGATCGCCCATGCCGAGGTGGCGAAAGTTCCGGCCAAGGACGAAGTCCGCATCGCTTTCGTCAAGGCGGCCGACGGCGACGAAAAGATTGAACCAAAAGCGAAGGAGGCCGGCGACAAGAAAGACGCCGTCGTCGCGCTGGACCTCGCAGGCCCTCCCTTCAAGATGCAGCTCTGGCTGGAACCGAAAATGAAAGACGACTTCGCCCCAATCAAGCGCGATCTCGATCTGATCATTCGCGAACCGAGAGACTACGTCGCCGCCCAGGCCCAGTTTGACCTCGCCAAACGGAAGGTGACCTTCAAGGTGACGCTCGCCGAAAACGAAAAGCTGATCGGCCCGGAGAAATGCCCCGTGGAGCTGGTGCTCGGCCCCGAGCTGGAGGAGACCAAGAAAGGCGCGTTCAAGCAGCCGCTGATCGGGCCGAAACTGCCCGTCGAGCTGTTCGCCGAGGAGACGGCGTTCGCGCAGCCAAAGGTCCGGGAGGGCCGCGTCTACCTCAGCGTGGATGGCTATGAACGCGCATTCATCTATCCCGTCACGCTGGCCGGGTCGGGCGAGCTCAGCGAAGTGTCTTTCGGCAAGAAGATCGGCGCCCGCATCCGTGTGCCGCGCTATGCCCAGCCGAGCGCCAGGTTCCCCGTGCATTTGGAGCTCGATGGTCCGCTCGATGGCGACTATCGCGTGGAAGTCGCGCTCGACCGGGCCGGCACGAAGGAACGCTTCCCGCAGGTCGTCAAGCTCACCGGGCTGCGCGAGCAGAAGGCCCGGCTCAGCGTTGCGCCGACGGGCGAGCTGATCTGCCAGACCGAGGTGCGCGACTGGCAAACCGAATTCGACACCAGCGGCGTCTTCACGCAAATCTGGCTGCGCCTGACCGTCTTCAAGAAGAACGGCAAGTCGGGCAAGCACGAGGAGGTCGAACTGGCCACTGCCGATGAGTCGAGGCCCTCGCTGGCACGCATGGAGACCGACGTTGAATCGAAGCGCCTGTTCGCGCGCGTGGTCCAGGACGATTCCAGGCCGGAGGGAATCGAATTCGTCGAGCTCCCCAGGGAATGGGCCATCGGCAAGCCGCTCCTCGTGCAGGCCAGGATTCGCCAACGCGACGCTTTGCAAGCCCCCATCGAGAAAGTGACGCTGTTCAAGGGCAAGGCGCCCGCGGACGGCAAGATCAATCCCGATGCGATCCTCGGCGCCGGCACGTTCGACCCGAAGGCGGGAGCGTGGTCCATCGTGCTGCCCGCCCAGGAAAAGATTGAACCGATGGACATCTCCGTGCAATTCATCACCAAGACCGGCGCGTTCAGCTCCAAGTCCGCTACGATTTCCTTCAAGGACCCGACCGCGGGGGGCAAGGGGATCGCCAAGATCAAGGGGAAGGTCACGCACGGCCCCAACGCCCAGCCCAGTCTCGATGTCACGCTGTACGACGACAAAGGCAAGGAGAAAGCCACGCAGAAAACGAACGCCAAGGGGGAGTTCGAGTTCGTGAAGGTCCCGCCCGGAAATTTCGTGATCGTGTCGATGCAGTCTTTCCCGGCGCTGGTCGGGCAGACGAAGGTGGAGGTGCCGGAGGGAAAAGAGCTGATCGAGAATGTGACCGTTCGCTTGCTGGCCAAGTAAGAGCACATCGCAATAATAGTCCGAGCCCGAGCGCCAAGCGAGGGGCCGCCCGATACCCCTCGCTTGGCGCTCGGGCTCGGACATGCGCCACGATCCTTCACCCAATTCGCAGGGAACCGACATGGCATACAGCCAGGCAAACCGCCAACTGGAGGTCATCACGCCGCTGGGCAAGGATGTCCTGCTCATCACCGGGTTCCACGGCGAGGAAGGCATTTCGCGCCTCTTCCACTTCACCATCGATATGGTCGCCGATGTCAAAAAAGACATCGCGTTCGACCAGGTGCTCGGGCAAAAAATCACCGTCCGCCTGAACTCGGCGGGCAAGCCGCGCTATTTCAGCGGCATCTGCACGCGCTTCAGCCAGGGGGAAGCCGACAACGACTTTTGCAGCTACCAGATGGAGATGTCCCCGGCGTTCTGGCTCTGGACCAAGGTCGCCCAGTCGCGCATCTTTCAGCAGCAAGCCATTCCGGACATTCTCAAGGCGGTGCTCAAAGGGCTCGATCCGAACGTGACCTATCAGCTCACCGGAACATATCAGCCGCGCAACTACTGCGTGCAGTACCGGGAGACCGACTTCAATTTCGCGTGCCGGCTCATGGAGGAGGAGGGGATCTTCTATTTCTTCACGCACGCCGCGGATGGGCACAAGATGGTGGTGGCCGACACGCCTCAAAGCCATCCCGAGTTGCCGCTGGGAAGCAAGCTGGCTTTCGAAAAGCGCTTGCAGGAAAAATGGGCGGATGATCGCGTTCATACCTGGCAGAAGCAGCAGGAGCTCTTGACCGGGCAGTTCACCCTGTGGGACCACTGCTTCGAAATGCCCGGCAAAAACCTGCAAGCCAAGGCCAACGTGAGCGACAGCGCCCAGCTCGGCAAGGTCAAGCACACGCTCACGGTCGGCAAGGCTACCGGCCGCGAGGTTTACGATTATCCCGGAGCTTACGCCCTGCGCTTCGACGGCGTCAATTCCGGCGGCGGCGATCAGGCGGCCGACGTCCAGAAAATCTTCAAGGACAACGAGCGCACCGTCGGCATTCGCCAGCAGCAGGAGGCCGTCGAGGGGGTGATCGTCAACGGCATCAGCACCTGCCGCAACCTCGTCAGCGGCCACAAATTCACCCTGCAAAAACACGTGCACGCCGAGGGCGATTACCTTGTCACCACCATGACCCACGAGGTCACGAAATCGATCGACTACCGCACGGGCAGCCCGGCGGACTTTCGCTATCAAAATACGTTTACCAGCATTCCGCTCGCCGTGCCGTTTCGTCCGCAGCGTGTGACCACCAGGCCTTTCGTGCAAGGGACGCAAACCGCGACGGTCGTCGGGCCGGCGGGGCAGGAGATCTTCACCGACAAGTATGGGCGAGTGAAGGTGCAGTTCAACTGGGACCGCGTGGGCAAGAAGGATGCCGCCAGCTCCTGCTGGGTGCGCGTCGGGCAGGCCTCGGCGGGCAAGCGCTGGGGCGCTTCCTTTTGGCCACGCATCGGCCAGGAAGTCATCGTCGCCTTCCTGGAAGGCAACCCCGATTGGCCGATCATCGTCGGCAGCGTCTACAATGCCGAGCAAATGCCGCCGTATCTCGGCGACGGGCTCGACTCCAAGCACGCCAAGGACAACAAGGTCTCCGGCGTCAAAAGCAACACCACCCCCGGCGGCGAGGGCTTCAACGAGTGGCGATTCGACGACACCAAGGGCAAGGAGCAAGTCTTCATCCATGCCGAGCGCAACATGGACACGCAAGTCAAGAACGATTGCATGGAGAGCATCGTCGGCAATCGGCACCTCACCGTCGGCGCCGACAAAAAGGGGGATCAGCTCGAATTGGTCCACGAAGACAAGCACCTCAACATCAAGCGCAACCAAATCGAGAAGATCGAGGGGAACTTCCAGCTCTGCGTCGGCAAGGGGGACGCCCAGGGGGGCAACGTCGATATCGTCATCGAAAAAGCCAAGACGGAGACGATCGGCACGGACCGCCAGCTCAATATCCAGGGCGGCCGGGTCGAGCAGGTCGCCAAGGATCAAGCCTTGACGGTGAATGGCAACCTTCTCGAATCGGTCGCCCAGAAATACCATCTCACGGTAACGGGCGACCGCAACGAAAGCGTCGGCGGCACGCAATCCTTGAGCATAACTGGCAATCAATACGAGAAAGTCGGCCAGGCTCACGCCATGGAGGCCGGCCAGACCATTTATTTCAAGGCCGGCACCACCCTGGTCATCGAGGCGGGAACGCAACTGACGCTCAAAGTGGGCGGCAACTTCGTGGTCATCGACTCGTCCGGCGTCAGCATCGTCGGCACGCTGGTCAACATCAACAGCGGCGGAAGCGCCGGCTCGGGCAGCGCTCCCTCGCCCACCGCCCCGACGGCGCCGGCGGCGCCGAACGATGCCACGCAGGCCGCGCCGACCGCCCCGACCGTGGCCGATGATTCCAAGAGCGGCGCGAAATCCGCCCCCTGATGAAAAAGGAGAATCCACATGCCTCCCGCAGCCCGTGTCGGCGACTTGCACACTTGCCCCATGGTGACCGGCGTCGTGCCGCACGTCGGTGGGCCGATCTTGCCCCCCGGCTGCCCCACCGTGGTAATCGGCGGTCAGCCGGCGGCCCGCGCCACCGACAAGGCCACCTGCGTCGGGCCACCTGATACCATCGCCAAGGGATCAGCGACCGTGAAGATCGGCAACCAGCCGGCGGCCCGCATCGGCGATCAGACAGCGCACGGCGGTGTCATCACGGTCGGCTGTCCCACGGTGATGATCGGAGGATGACGTCCGAGCCCGAGCAAATCGTCCATTTGCGGTGGAATCGTGAAATTCCGATTCAAGGCATTTTTTTCCCTTGCTGTCTCACTTCCATCCTTTTACCATAATTCCACATTCACCAATCCGGAACCTCGGCACACATGGCAACGCCCATTCTTGATCTTGCAGCCCTGACGGCCCCCATCGCCGAAGATCAACCGGCGGGGGTGCGCTTGCCGTCCGACACGCGCAAGAAGATGGAGGAGGCACGCAAGGAATTCGAGCCGAACCCGGAGGACCCGTCGGGGGCGCCGATCCCGAAGAAGCCCGATTGGCCCGGCATCGTCAAGCTGGCGAGCGACAGCTTGACGAAGACATCGAAGGATCTGCTGGCGGCGGTGCGGCTCGTGGAAGCGGTGACGAAACGCGATGGTTTTGCCGGCCTGCGTGACGGGCTTGGCCTATTGCGTTTGCTGGTGACCGATTGCTGGGACCGGATGCATCCGCTCATTGAAGAGCCGGAGGATATCGAAGGGCGGGCCGGTCCGTTCGAATGGCTCGCCGATGCGGAAAGCGGGGCGTGGTTTCCGCAGACGATCAGCAAGCTGCCGCTGGTGCGCGTCGGCGGGCAGCTGGCGTCGCTCTTCGATTGCCAGAGCGGGAAGGTGGGGGATGAGCCGTTGAGCAGCGACGCCCTGCGAGCCGCTGAACCGGCGACGGCGACGACCGCGGAGGACATTGCCGCATGCCTGCAGGAACTGGAGGGGCTCGACGAGGCGCTCGT
>Ga0181532_10006145_pt1 | contig 10048 bp, 7 predicted proteins | sample PEATcosm2014_Bin_33_FD_119768 | JGI IMG/M metagenome (GOLD analysis project Ga0181532, IMG submission 119768) | Peatland microbial communities from MTU Mesocosm Facility, Houghton, MI, USA - PEATcosm2014_Bin11_30_metaG | ecosystem: Environmental > Terrestrial > Soil > Wetlands > Peat | place... | reverse complement strand
GCCCAGCGGCAATCCGGTGTACTGGGACGAGAACAGCGGCATCGGTTGTGGGGGAGATAATGGAGAAGGCGGCGGTTGCCCGTCGGTGGCCTCGAGCGGCGGAGTAGGTACGGACCCTTCGGAATCGTTCACCATTACCAGCGGAAGCACCCCTGAACCCAGCAGCTTCATGCTGTTCGGTTCTGCAGTCCTGGGCTTGGCTGGGGTGCTGCGCCGCAAGCTAATGTAGACTCTTTGCGACTCGAACCTGAAGGAGGGTCCGGCCCATGAAAACACATATTGCTTCATTGGCGATTCTTTGCCTGGCACTGGCTGTTGTTCCAGCCTCAGCGCAAACTCTTTATGAAAACGGCCCGATTAACGGCGGCGTCGATGCGTGGCCCTTCATTTCCCCCTACGTTGTCAGTGACACATTCACGCTCTCGTCCAACTCCACGGTCGGCGGTTTTGAGTTAGGCACCTGGGAGTTTCTCGGCGATACCCTCACCTCGTTGTCCTGGACCATCACCTCTCTGGAGAACGGTGGAACGGTGTATGGCTCCGGTAAGGTGAGTGGGAAAAACTTAACCGACACCTTTCTTTCCACCAACCAGTACGGCTACGACATTGATCTGATCACAGCGACGGGCCTGAACATCGGCCTCAGTGGCGGGACGACCTACTGGCTCAACCTGGGGAACGCGACCACCCCGAGGGGAGACCCGGTGGCTTGGGATGAGAACAGTGGCACCGGCTGCAAGTCGAACGGCTGCCCGTCGCAGGCCTCCGAGTTTGACATAGGTACGGTTCCTTCGGAATCGTTCACCATCACTGGCGGCAGCACACCTGAACCCAGCAGCTTCATGCTATTCGGTTCTGGAGTCTTCGGTTTGCTTGCTATGCTGCGGCGCAAGCTAATGTAGACTCTTTGCGACTCGGACCTGAAGGAGGGGCCGGCCCATGAAAACGCTTATCGCTTCGCTGACAATTCTCTGCTTGGCGCTCGCTGCCGTTCCGGCCTCGGCGCAGATGTGGTCCTATGACAACGGTCCGATCAACGGCAACGTGGATGCCTTTACCATCAGCTTTGGCTACATCGTGAGTGACACGTTTGTCGCGGGCGGCTCGTCCGTCAGCGGTTTCTCGTTCGGCACCTTTCAATTTTCCGGCGACATCATGCTCTCGGTGGACTGGTCCATTACCTCCGGGGAAGACGGTGGAACGGTGTTCGGCTCGGGTACGGCCAGCGGCAATAATCTGACCGACAAATTCGTGTCCATCAACCAGTTTGGCTACGACATCAACCTGATCACGGTAACGGGCCTCAACGCCTCCGTGACTTCTGGCAACACCTACTGGCTCAACCTGCAGAGCGCTGTCACGCAGACCGGCGACCCGGTCTTGTGGGATCAGAATAGCGGCGTCGGCTGCATGTCCAAGGGCTGCCCGTCGATGGCATCCGACAGCTACTACGGATCGATACCCTCCGAATCGTTCACCATCAGCGGAACCGGCGGCGGGAGCACTCCTGAGCCCAGCAGCATCATGCTGTTTGGTTCGGGGATCCTCGGGCTTGCTGGCGTGCTGCGCCGCAAACTGTTCTAAACTCTTTGGCAAATTGAACCTGAAGGAGGTCAGTCATGAAGACGCGTATCCCTTGGCTGACAATCCTCTGTCTGGCGTTGGCTGCAATTCCGGCGTCGGCGCAGCAGGATCTGTACGACAACGGTCCCATCAATGGTACGACCGATGCCTGGACCATCAACTTCGGCTACGTCATCAGCGACACATTCACATTGTTGAACAACTCCACGGTCGGAGGTTTCAACTTCGGCGCCTGGGAATTTCCGGGCGATACGCTGACCTCGGTGGACTGGTCCATTACACATGGGGAGCAGGGTGGGACGTTGTATGGCTCCGGCACGGCCAGCGGCAAAAACTTGACTGACCAGTTTATTTCCACCAACCAATATGGCTACGACATTGACAAAATCACGGTGACAGGCCTGAATGTCGGTCTGAGTGGTGGGACCTACTGGCTCAACCTGGGAAACGCGGTGGTTCCCAGCGGCGACCCGGTCTTCTGGGATGAGAATAGCGGCATAGGCTGCGGCGGCGATGATGGAAAAGGCGGAGGTTGCCCGTCTGAGCCTTCAGGCAACTTCGAAGGGACGATTCCCTCGGAATCGTTCACCGTCACCGGTACCGCCAGCGGAAGCACCCCTGAGCCCGCCAGCGCGATGCTGTTTGGCTCCGGAGTCGTCGGCCTGCTGGCTGCACTGCGACGCAAGCTGTTTTGATCTTTTGCGATCATCGCTGAGCGCCTGATTTTTGACCAAAAAATTTAGGTCAGCTCGGGCGTCTTTGTGCTACCATCTTCCCCCATCAACTGGCCACGCAGTGATCAAACTTTTGATGCGACCCGCAATAATCACTCGCCCGCGTGTGCGCCGGGTTCTCCGGTGAAGCGCGACGAGCAGGGAGGCCCGGGGTGTATTTCCTTCAGAAACCAAACAACACATTCAGGCGGATTGTGAGGTCCATAGGCGTGGCCTCGGCCGTAATGTTCGCAGCGCTCTTGATGGCGATGGCATTCTGTTCCGCCGCTGCTGCCGATACCGATTTCTGCGCTGGCGGAACCCTGGATGCAGGCGCTCCGCTGGGAACCCAGGGCCCCGATCTGGTCATCGGCCCCGGAAAGACCTGCACCGTGGACGGTAAGGTTTCGCAAACCTACAACTTCAACAACGTTTACATTTTTGGCGATGGGAGCCCTACCGCGACCGCGACCCTGATGTTCGATAACGCGACCATGGACTTTTACGCCGCCAACATCCTGGTGCAGAACGGTGGCGTCTTGCAGGCAACAGGCATCGGCGCCGACAACGGCGGCCAAGTTCTTACCATCCATCTTTACGGCAACCCGGGCGATCCGGGAGTCACCTGCAAGAAATTGGACAACGGCAACGTAGTGGACGACATCATGTGCGGTATTCCGGCGGCGATCTGGAACTCCAACACGATGTCCATGATGAACCCCCGGAGTTGCACCAAGGTGTCGCAGTTAAATCCCCCGCAACTCCTTCCCGGTGGGGTGGATGACTGCTTCTACCAATACGGCATCTTCGACAACAACGACATCGCAGGCGCATATTTCGGGCACAAAGTCCTGGCGCTGTCTTACGGGGGCACCATCAATCTCGCAGGCGCCAAGGGCGCAGACTATAACCCAGCCGACGACATGAACCCTGCGATTACCGGTACCAGTTGGGTGCGACTTAACCAGACGCTGACCACGAGTGGAGAAAAGTCAAAGCTGGTGGTGAGCGGCGCGGTTGACTGGCAGCCGAACGACAACATCGTTATCACGTCCACCGACTACGTGCCAGGACATGCGGAGAAGGTAGTGGTCGCAACCGTTACCGGCAATACCATCAATCTTCAATCACCCGCGCAATTCCCGCACTATGGGCAAACCTACCCCTTAACTGTCGTCCCCAGTGGTTTTGGTCCCGACCCGTTGCCCAACCAGATGCCATCCGATCGGTTCGTGGAAACCCGTGCTGCGGTCGGCCTTTTGTCGCGCAGCATACGCATCGTCTCCGATGGCGGCGCGGCGGGCGATCCCTTCAAGGAGGAGCCGGGCACATACTTTGGCGGACACACTGTGGTGCGCCAGGGGTTGCTGTCCTATCAGATCCAGGGGGTCGAGTTTTATCAACTGGGGCAAGGCGGATTGAAGGGTCATTATCCCGTACATTTCCACATGCTCCGTCAGGCCCCGCCCGGTGTGTACGTCAAAGACTCTTCGATATGGGACTCGATGACGCGCTGGATCACGGTCCACGCCACGCAGGGAGTGTTCCTGGCCCGCAATGTCGGCTACAAGTCGATCGGCCACGGCTTCTACCTCGAGGACGGAACTGAGGCCGACAACGAGCTCCACACCAACCTTGGCGTCTTTGCCCGGGCTGCCGTATTGAACGACGATAACAAGCGCCAGGTTCCGGGCATTCTGGCCCGGCCGGGCGACCCTGGGGCCGAGATCCCACCCTATCACTCCGATTGGGACCATCCCACCGTGTTCTGGATCATGAATGGCTGGAACGACTTCCAGAACAACTTTGCGGCTGGAGCCGCCACCTGCGGTCTGTGCTATTGGCTGACTCCGGGGGGCATCAGTGGGCCCTCGCAGTACGAGTACTGGCAGGGTTATGCCGGACAGCAGATTGTGTCAACCGACGAACGTGGAGTTCGGGCCGGCCTGACGCCTCTGGAGAATTTCGTGGCGAATTCCTGTTCAACGGCCATGCTGTCGTTCTTGAACATCGGGGGCACCGCCCCATGCAAAGGGGTGAGTGACGACGGCAATAGCCAATTGCTGCAAGCGGTCCCGAACAACAATGCTCCGTCCCCGGGACAGCCGGGCTACTCCACTTACTATCCCTACTTAACCAGCCTGCGGAATCCCACCTTGTGCCCACCCGGGGCCGATTGCACCAGCAACATCACCGATCCTCCCTGTCCGGGTTACGGCGACAACCAGAAATACTGCGTGGTCAGCACGCTGGAACGCTACACCACATCGTTCAACTGGGCACAGAAGAATTTCGCCGCGATCTGGCTACGGCCGTGGTGGTTTCTGGTGCAGGACAGCGCCATCACCGACGCGCAACAAGGTGGCCTGACGTTCGTGACCGGAGGCGGCTATACGCGTTCTGATGCCGCCCAGGGCTTCTGGGACCTGGTGCGCAAGAGCGTTTTTATCGGCAACACCCAGCCCATCAACCCGGTCACCGGATTGCCTGATAATCCGTATGCCTCCAACGCCGGGCCGTTTAATCCCGGGGGCCTGACTTGCGATGTTTTGGTGGACGGAGATTTTTGCCTTTCGAAGACCTGGGCGCTGAGCTATACGTTCGATACCTTCAGCGTCAACCAGAAAATGTTCAGCATCTATGACGGTCCCGCGTTCCAGGAAAAGAACGCCTATCTTGACGTCACCAAGACGGTGATCGGCACCGTGCAGGACTGCAATCGCAATCAGCAGGGATACTGTGCCAACAGCCAGTGGATGTACGGACACGAGCTCGGCGTGCCCATGGACGTGTCCAATCCATCGGATCCCGCCTGCTACCTGCCGAACGCGGCCATCGGATGGAAGCAATCCAACGGCTTCTACTACCCTCCGGCCTTCCACTCCGACGAACTGTTCTTCAATAACGTGGACATCCGGCATTTCGTGATCGAGCCGAAATTCCTGTCGACCGGGTTGTTTCAAACTGATTCTGGCGCGGTGGCAAAGCGCTATTGCACTTACAGCGGCACGTTGTTCAACAATTTCACCGATGTCGACCGGCAGACCGAGCTGAACGATGACAATGGCTCCTTAACCGGATTGCTCGGCCAGTTGCCGGCTAGCACCAGAGAAACGATTTCGGTCAATGAGGATCCTTTCTTCACTGCTCCGATGATGACCACCGAATGTGCCTCGGACATCCATGCCGACGGTGTTCCAGCCACCGATCCACCCGCCACCGCGAACACCAGTCCTTACGAGTACGTGAGCACGGCGACCATTGCGGATTGTGGAATCAACCGGGCTGGTTGTGGCAACCCCGCTCCCGGGCCGGGCAACCCCAGCTTGTGGGGTCCGAATTGTACCGATGGCTCCGGTCCTGAGACGTGTTACGGGGTGCCCTTGTATCGCCAATATTTGACCGACGACGAATACATGAAGTATCGGGGCGACCCGACCTACGTGCGGCCCAGCATTCTCATGATGGGGCAGGCGACGGGACAGCGAAGCACTTTGACGGTGAACCACGCGAAATACTACATGGACGACCAGGTGGGTCAGCAAACCCAGCAGCAGACGGGGGCGACTAATTTGAGCGTCTACCAGCCCGGGCACACGTATTACACCTTCCTGGTTTATGCCAAACCCAGTACGCAGCAGATATACCAGATATTTGTGGGCAAGAACCTCGATCCAAATCAGGTCAAAGCCTCCATAAAGCCGTTCCGGGTAGTCATCAATGACCAGAACTACCAGTTCAATGCTCCTCAGTCTGGCGATCCACCTTTCATTAACCCGGACTACGACCCGAACAGCGGCATTGCAACCGTGAACATTGACCTGCAGGCTTACGCGACTGCATTCGCCAGCGAAAGGGCGAATTTCTGCCGGCCGCAGAGCTATTGCACTTCCCAGAGCAATCCGCCGTATTGTGTTTGTGCCGACAACAGCCAATGCAACGACCCTGGGGTCTGTGCCTGGTCGGTGAAGGATATCGACTGCCCAAGCGTGGAAGGCTGTTTCGGCTTTGGGATACCGCTGGGAGCCAACTTCAAGCCTGGCATTGCTGGGCCGCCGGCTCCGGAGAGGTTTACCGACGATCCCAACTATTCCAACGACTGGGTCGTGCCATGGGCTTTGGCTACGACGGCAGGCAAGCAATGCACCTACTCAACGCCTCCGAACTAAGTAGCGGAGGTCGCCCCTTCGTGGGCTGTCTGAGCGGCTAAGGACAAGCAACGGTCGAGCGGAGGGAAGCCTGGCTAAACTCCTTGCTGTTAATATGTTGCGCCGTAATGTGAAATTAAGTTGACTTGGCTGCCGGAGAGCGCAAGAGTGTCTCTGCGGCAGGCAGCAGAGGAGCTGACCTGCCGGTAGCAGGTCCGAGAACAGCCCGGTAAGAATCCCACATGGTAAGGCGCCGATGGAGGATCACCATGGCAAGTCAAGAGCGAAGTGCAGCTTCGATTTTCGACCTCAACCTGCGGACGGCAAAAGTCGCGCTCTTCTCAGTGCTGATGTTTGCGACAAGTATCTCGGCCGCTCCCGCGGCCCAGGCACAGACCTTCACCGTGCTGCACACCTTCACCGGAGCACCCGATGGAGCTAATCCCTTCGATGGTGTAATCCTCGACCGGGGCGGCAATCTGTACGGCGTCGCCTATGCCGGCGGATTAACTGGAAACGGTTGCTATGACGGATGCGGTACGGTGTTCAAGTTGACCAAGCGGGGCTCCAGCTGGGTTTACGCGACTCTTCATAAATTCCAGGGACCACCCGATGGGAACTACCCTGCAGGCGCAGTCATCGGACCCGACGGCACTCTGTACGGCGCTACCTATGGTGGAGGAATCGTTAACCAGGGGAGTTGCGTTCTCGACGTCAACGGCTGCGGCACGGTTTTTCGGCTGCGGCCTCCTCCCAACTCCTGCACGACCGCGCTCTGCCCCTGGAACGAAACCGTGCTGTATAGCTTCACCGGAGAGAATGGTGACGCCGGGGGGCCCTACAATGGCGATCTGATTTTCGACAGCGCAGGAAACATTTACGGTACCACCGAGTGGGGCGGAGCGTACCAATGGGGCGCCGCATATGAGCTGACTCCGTCGCACGGCGGTTGGACGGAAAGCGTTATCTACAGCTTCGATGCTTCGGGAGCACAGGGATGGGGAACTCCGCAGTCCGGTTTGATCCTTGACCAGGCCGGCAATCTGTATGGAACTACCATTTGGGAGAACAATTACGCCATTGGCGTAACGTACCAGTTAACTCCTTCGGGATCGGGCTGGACCGGGAAAGTCCTGTACGCCTTTCAAAACAATGTCAACGGATGCTTCCCGGAGGCTTTGAGCTTCGATCCCGCCGGCAACATTCTGGGAGCAACCGGCGGCTGTGGGCCCTACGGCAACGGCACGGTTTATAAGCTGCTGGCCTCCAACGGTTGGAGCCTCGACACCATTTACAGCTTCGGGAGCGGCCAGGGAGGGACCGGAAACCGTCTCACCATGGGCGCGGCGGGGAATCTTTATGGCACAGGCTTCGCTTGCGCGAACGGCAATGGCTGCGTTTTCAAGCTGACCAAGTCCGGCAATAACTACGTCTACACCGATTTGTACAACTTCACCGGCCGCAGCGACGGACAGTATCCCTACGGCCCTGTCGCCATCGACTCGGACGGCAATCTCTACGGCACAACCGAAGCCGGCGGAAACCTGAATGACTGCCTGGGCGAATTCGGCAGCGGCTGCGGTACCGTGTGGGAGATTACGCCGTAAGAAAAGTTGTCAGTAGACGGTTGTCAGCGAGAAGCAATTGTCCCACAACGTGGGATGTAAAAGGTCGAAGGCATTTGACTGCGGAATTATCGGTTCGCTACTGCTCCCACAATGTGGCATTAAGGAAAACCGACGGGGAAAAAGTACAAGGAGGGTTATCATGACGCGCCCGGAACACCATCGAACGGAGAGCTGCGGGATCAATCGCAGCATGGCCGCGGCTGCTCTTGGGCTGATGACTATGTTGCTGCTGATCGTCGCCGCAACGACCCCGGCGCAGGCGCAAACTTACACCATCCTGCACAATTTCCTTGGCGAACCCGACGGGGCGCTCCCACAATCGGGACTGACTATGGATGCGGCGGGAAACCTCTATGGGACGACCTTCCTTGGCGGCTTCAGCGGCCGCAGTTGCGATTTGGGCTGCAGCACCGTGTTCAGGCTGGTGCACAAAGGTTCCGGTTGGGTCTATTCCACGCTGTATGCTTTCCAGGGCTTCGACGATGGAGAAGACCCGGACGGCAATGTGATTTTCGGTCCTGATGGCAGCCTTTACGGCGCGACCTCGAACGGGCTCCCTAACAACGGCACGGTTTACAACCTGAAGCCTCCGCCGACGTCTTGCCATGCGGCGCGCTGCCCGTGGACGGAAACGGTGCTGTTTCGATTCGACGTAAACAAGAACGGGGCCTTCCCTGACTACATTACCTTTGACCGTGCAGGCAATATTTACGGTACGGCACAGCAGGGCGGGCCGGGCGGCAACGGACTGGTCTACGAGCTGACCCCCAGTGGAGGCTCGTGGACGCAGACCATCCTCAACGCTTTCCTGGGCGGCGGGTCGCCGCAGGGCGGCGTGATTCTCGACCAGGCGGGCAATTTGTACGGCACGGCCTACATTCCGAACTCGGGGTGGGTTTACAAACTGACCAATCCGGGAGGGCAGTTTCAGGTCCTGCACCGCTTCAACCGCAACGATGGCGAAGATCCCCTCGGCGGGCTGATCTTCGACCAGGCCGGCAACCTTTACGGCGGCGCCCTCTGCGGCGGCACGAACTTGGAGGGAACGGTTTACGAAATATCGTTCTCTGGCGGTGGCTGGACCTTTGCAACTCTGTACAACTTCACCCAGGGCGATCAGAACTATTGCGGTGGACCGTACGGCGCCCTGACCATGGACGCAGCCGGCAACCTGTACGGCACTACGCACTCTGGGGGCATCTATGAACGTGGTTCGGTGTTCAAGCTGACGCCTTCCGCAAGCGGATGGAACTATACCTCGCTTTATGATTTCTGCCCTGACGGCTTTCCCTGCCCGGATGGCGATTACCCCTTCGGGAATGTGGTCATCGACAGCGCAGGGAACCTCTACGGCACGACATCAAATGGCGGCCAGACCAATAATGGCGTGGTCTGGAAGGTCACACCGTAGGACAGTAGCCAGTTGCCGGCTGCGAGCGATGTACCGCAGTGTGGACCGTCGGCCAGTTTGGGGAAATTGAAGAGGGTGTAGAACACCCAATTCGAGCCCGCGTGCGTCATCCTGAACACCGAGTTGCCAAGGCTCGCGCCGTAGAGGTTGCCTGCCCGGTCCATGGTCAGCCCGGCTACGGGATCTGATCCGTCGGCTTTGCCGGTGAAATTGTGAATGACCTGATAGGTTTGCGCCTGCGCGGCCGGGACAGCCGTCACCAGCAGGATGAGAAGACCGGCCATTCCTGCCAGCCGGGCGAATCCTGAATTTCGATCTTGCTCAGAGCGCGTCACAACAATTCTCCTGGCCCAATGGCCCAATTCCAGAGTCATCTTCGGGCCCGATGGCAGCCTGTACGGGACGACACAATCGGGAGGAGCCTACGGGGACTACGGCGTTGTTTATCCTAAAAACGGCAGTAGACCTCGAGGCTTGAAGAGAGAAATGGTTAGTATTGTTCGGCATGAGCAAAGAAGAAGAGTTCGATCAGACTCACCCGCAGGGTGAGCTGCAAACCGCAAG
>Ga0181532_10006140_pt1 | contig 10050 bp, 9 predicted proteins | sample PEATcosm2014_Bin_33_FD_119768 | JGI IMG/M metagenome (GOLD analysis project Ga0181532, IMG submission 119768) | Peatland microbial communities from MTU Mesocosm Facility, Houghton, MI, USA - PEATcosm2014_Bin11_30_metaG | ecosystem: Environmental > Terrestrial > Soil > Wetlands > Peat | place... | reverse complement strand
GGGACGAGCGCGCGGGTATTGTAGGCATTGGCTTGAACCGCGCCATAGGCGCCGGCGGTCATGATGGCGAGGAGATCGCCGGGCTTCGGCTCGACGAGCGAGCGGTCGAGCGCGAGGAAGTCGCCTGATTCGCAGACCGGCCCGACCACGTCGACCATGATTCGAGGCGCGCCGATCGCGGGCTCCCGGATCGGGCGGATGTCGTGATAGGCCTCATAGAGCGTCGGGCGCACCAGATCGTTCATGCCGGCATCGACGATGACGAAGGTCTTGGCCTCGCCCCGCTTCACATAGAGCACGCGCGTGACCAGGATACCGGCATTGCCGACGATGAGGCGGCCCGGCTCGAAGATCAGTTTGCAGCGGAGGCCGTGCGTCGCGCGCTTGACGATGGCCGCGTAGGCGGCGGGATCGGGCGGCGGCTCATTGTCGTCGCGGTAGGGAATGCCGAGCCCGCCGCCGAGATCGACGTGGCTGATGGTGTGACCGTCGGCGCGGAGCACATGCACGAAGTCCGCCAGCAGCACGAAAGCGTCGCTGAACGGATCGAGTTCGGTGATCTGGCTGCCGATATGCATGTCGACGCCGACCACGCGCACGCCATTGAGCTTGGCGGCGCGGGCATACACCTCGCGCGCGCGGCTGATCGGAATGCCGAATTTGTTTTCCGCCTTGCCGGTGGCGATCTTGGCGTGGGTCTTGGGGTCGACGTCGGGATTGACGCGGATCGAAATAGCCGCTGCGCCGCCGTTGGCGGCGGCGATCGCGGCGAGGAGCTCAAGCTCCGCCTCGGATTCGACGTTGACGCAGAGAATGCCTTGTTTGACCGCGAGCTTAAGCTCATCGGCAGTCTTGCCGACGCCAGAGAACATGATCTTTTCCGGCGCGATCCCGGCTGCGCGCGCGCGCACCAGCTCGCCGCCGGAGACGACATCCGCTCCGGCACCGAGCCGGGCGAGCGTTGCGATCACGGCCTGGTTGGAACTCGCCTTCATGGCGTAGCAGACCAGCGCATCGACGTCGGCAAAGGCGTCGGCGAACACCCGATAGTGCCGCTCCAGCGTCGCGCTCGCATAGCAGTAAAACGGCGTGCCGACGGCCTGCGCCAGCGCGACTAGATCGACGGCTTCGGCGTGCAGGACGCCGTTGCGATAGGCGAAGTGATGCATGGAGCGTGTTTAGAGCATGATCCGGAAAACGCCAGCCCCCGGACTTGATCCGGGGGTGGAAACCGGTTTTCCGAAAAGATCATGCGCCGATAAAAGCATGATCCGGAAAATGCTAGCTCCGGACTTCATCCGGGGTGGAAACCGGTTTTCCGAAAGAATCGTGCTCCACCAAGGCTGCGACGGCGCCGTTCACCCGCACCTTGGCGCATCAAGCCCCGGAACTCGCCGGCGCTATTGGAGCAGAGGATCGAGGATAAATGACTTCTTCTGGGTCAGCGCCGGCGGAGCTTCCGGATTAGCGGTGGCAGGCGCGGTTGCCGGAGTAAGCGACGCGTCGGCAGCCGAAGCCGACGGCGGCGGCGGCACCGCCGCGCTGGGCGGCGGATCGAGCGGCCCTTTGCGTCCGCAAGCGGATAGGCCGAGGGCGGCAGCGACGAGCACGGCCAGCGCGAACCTGACGCTCAAACGATTAAGGGCCAAACGACGCTCCACACCCGCTCCCGCGACGCGCAACCATAGCAGATCGAACCGCAGCGGCGAGATATTGGCGATAACACCTTGCCAGCGGGTTTACCTGTTCTCACCGGAATCGGGCACTAAAGCCGCTTCAGCCAGCGTTTGGCCTGCGCGCGCACGTTCTTGGGCGCGGTGCCGCCATAGACTTCACGGCTCTTCACCGACTTTTCGACCGAGAGCACGCCGAAGACCGCGCCGGTGATGCGCGGCTCGATCGCCTGCATGGCCGCAAGCGGCAGCTTGTCGAGCGTAACTCCGGCCCCCGCCGCCTCGGCCACAATCCGGCCGGTGACGTGGTGCGCCTCGCGAAACGGCAGTTTGAGCGTCCTCACCAGCCAGTCGGCCAGATCGGTGGCGGTCGAAAAGCCCCCGCCTGCAGCTTGCCGCATGCGCGGCAGGTTCGGCTCCACGTCGCGCACCATGCCGGTCATGGCGCCGATCGAAACGGCAAGCGTGCCGAGCGCGTCGATCGCCCCTTCCTTGTCCTCCTGCATATCCTTCTGATAGGCGAGCGGCAGGCCCTTCATCACCATGAGCAGCGCCGTGAGTGCGCCGACGATGCGCCCGGTCCGCGCGCGGACAAGCTCAGCGGCGTCGGGATTGCGCTTCTGCGGCATGATCGACGAGCCGGTGGTGAACTTGTCGGAGAGCCTGACCAGCCCGACCAGCGGCGACGACCAGATCACGATCTCTTCGGCGAACCGCGATAGGTGCACGGCGGTGATGGCGCAGGCCGACAGCGTCTCGATGACGAAGTCACGGTCGGCCACGGCATCGAGCGAATTCGCCATTGGGCGCGTAAAACCCAGCGCATTCGCGGTCATGGCGCGATCGATCGGGAAAGAGGTGCCGGCAAGCGCCGCGGCGCCGAGCGGGCTCTCGTTGAGGCGGCCTCGCGCATCGGCGAAGCGGCCGCGGTCGCGCGCCGCCATCTCGACATAGGCGAGCAGGTGGTGGCCGAATGTCACCGGCTGTGCCGTTTGCAAATGCGTGAAGCCCGGCATCACGGTCGCGGCGTGCTCAAGCGCCTTCTCGGCCAGGGCGCGCTGATAGGATCTAAGCGCGGCATCGATCCCGTCGAGCCAATCGCGCACCCACAGCCGGAAATCGGTCGCGACCTGATCGTTGCGCGAGCGCGCGGTATGCAGCCGCCCGGCAGCCGGCCCGATCAGCTCGCCAAGCCGGCTCTCGACGTTCATATGGATGTCCTCGAGCGCGCGCTTGAAGGTAAATTTACCCGCTTCGATCTCTGACAGGATCGTGTCTAGACCGTGAGCGATGCGCTTTGCATCTTGCGCCGTAATGATGCCGGTTTTGGCGAGCATCGCCGCATGCGCCTTGCTCGCTGCAATGTCCTGCCGGTAGAGGTGGCGGTCAAAATCGATCGAGGGATTGATGTCCGCCATGATGGGATCGGGATCCGCCCCGAAGCGTCCGCCCCACATTTTATTGCTCATGACACACTATACTTGAAGGTTGCGCCGAGGTTTTACCGCCGATGACCGAGCTATCCGCCGAGCCGTATTACAAAGTCCGCCGCCGTAAGATGGTCGCACTGGCGCTGTGCGGCGCCGCCGCCGTGCTGGCGGGGGTATACGGGATTGGGCGTCTGCGAAGCAATCCGGCCATGGCGGCCTGTGCGCCCGCCGTCGAGACCGCCGGCCGGATCACACCGCTGGCGCATGGCGAAGTCGCGGCGTTTGCGGCAGCGCATACGCCGTTTCGCGTCCCCAACCTCGCCTTCAAGGACGCCGAAGGCCATGAGCGGACGCTTAAGGACTGGCGCGGCCGCACCGTCCTCCTCAACCTCTGGGCCACCTGGTGCGTACCGTGCCGCAAGGAGATGCCGGCGCTCGACGCGCTCGAAACCGACCTCGGCGGTCCGAATTTCGAGGTGGTCGCCATCAACATCGATACCCGCGATCCGGGAAAGCCGCTCGCTTTTCTTAAAGAGACCGGTGTGACGCACCTGGCCTACTATTCCGATCCGAGCGCAAAAGTGTTTCAGAAGCTGAAACTGGCCGGCAAGGCTTTCGGCATGCCGACGACGCTGATCGTCGACCGCGCCGGCTGCGAGATCGGCGAAATGGCCGGACCCGCCGAATGGGCTAGCGCCGACGGGGTGAAGCTTGTCAGCGCCGCGCTCAAACGCAGCCCAAATTGAATGGACGCACGCGATGACCAGCCGTCCGCTCCGCACCATTCGCTGCGCGTGTCTCGCCGTCATCCTCGCCGCCTTCTCGCCGGCGCGCGCGCAAAACCTGCAGCCGCACCCCGAGGCGGACTGCGGCGAAATTGAGCGTAACTACGAGCTCGTCAAAGCCGATGCTGTCTCGGTGCAGACCAATATGGCGCTGTTTGCGGCGGCCGACAAAGGCTGTGAGGCGTTGGCACGCAAGCTCCTCGACGCCGGCGCTTCAGTGTTGGCGCGCGACCGCCGTGGCGCCAGCCCCCTCGCCCATGCCGCGCGCGCCGGCCAGATCAAGCTCATCGAACTCTTCCTCGCCAACGGCGCGCCGATCGATGCCCGCAACGTCGACGGCAGCACGGCGCTGTTTGCCGCCGCCGAAGCTGAGAAGCATTCGACGGTTGCCCTGCTGCTGGCCAAGGGCGCCGATCCAAATCTTCCCGGGCGCAAGGGCGTCACGCCGCTGACGGCCGCAGCTTTCAAGGGCAATGGCCGCATCTTCGACGCGCTGCTGGCGCGCGGCGCCGATCCGAATGTGCGCGACGAGACCGGCAAGTCGGCCATCGTCTATGCCGCGTCGCGCGGCTTCGACGATTTCGTCGGCCGGCTCATTGATGCCGGGGTTGACCCGCGGGCGCGCTACGGCAACGACCTCACCGCGCTGATGTGGGCGGCCGGCCACGACGAAGGCGTCGGCGCCGCGGCGGTCGAGCGGGTTGTCGATCTCCTGCTCGCGCACGGCGCGTCGCTCGACGACACCGACAATCGCGGCCGTACCGCGCTGATGATCGCCGCCGGGCTCGGCGATGCGGCCGTCGTCGATCTCCTGCTTCAGCGCGGCGCCGACCGGACGTTGAAGGATAAACAGGGCCAGACCGCGCTCGACGTTGCGGCCAACGCCGCCGTACGCGCACGGCTTGGGGCGAAGTGAGCGGTTTTGCCTATCACCTTCGTCATGGCAGGGCTTGTCCCGGCCATCCACATCTTTGGCTCGATTGGAAGTTTAAGACGTGGATGCCCGCGACTAGCGCGGGCATGACGAGCATCACAACCCGGCGAGCCAGGCCGCCATCGCGGCGATGTCCTGGTCCGTGAGCCCCTTCATGAACCCGGTCATGCCCGGATTGTTGCCGCGCTCGCCGGTGCGAAAGTCCATCATGGTCTTTTGCAGATAGGCACGCACTTGGCCGGCGAGGCGCGGCTGGGTGCTGTCGCCTTTAAATCCTTCCTGATGGCAGCTGGTGCAGACGACGGACGCGTTGACGCGCTGCGCCTCTGCGGCGGCGTCCGCCGGCGCCGCCGGCTGACGCAGGTCGGGCCAGGCTTTCTTTGCGAAATATTGCGCCAGCGCCATCAGGTCAGCTTGCTCGAGCCCTTCCGCGATCGGCGTCATCTGGTCATTCTTGCGGGCGCCGGACTTGAAATCGCGCAGCTCGAAGAACAGGTAGCCGAGCTGTTGGCCCCAAATCACGGGCACCGGAAACGACTGCTCCACCGGCGCGCCATTCTCGCCGTGGCAGGCCGCGCAGACTTGCGCCTTTTCCTCGATGCTTTGGGCGCGCGCCGCGGACGGAAGCAAAATCGCCAGAACGAGCCATACCGTCAGCGTGCGGTGTGGGCCGCAACGGCAACCCGGAGCCTCATTCATAGCAGAGCCATCCCGCCAAAAAATCGGACGGGGCCGTTTCCGGTCCCGTCCTTGCAATCGCCCCGAGGTGATCGGGTTCCGCTATTCCAGCGTGAAGGCGACGATGCTGTCGCCGCGCCTCGAATCGACCTGCACGTTACCGCCGGCCGCCACCGCGATATATTGCTTGCCGCCGACCATGTAGGACGAGGGCGGCGCGTTGACGCCGGCGCCGGCCTGGAACTTCCAGAGCACGCTGCCGTTCTTCGCGTCATAGGCCTTGAACCAGCCGTTGCTCTCGCCGGTGAACACCAGGCCGCCGCCGGTGGCGAGAATGCCGCCGATCATCGGTTGCGGCGTCTTCACCTGCCACCTGATCTTGCCGGTGTTGTAGTCGATCGCGGTCACGTTGCCGGCCTGGACGCCACCCGGAACGTTGGTGAAGGCGCCGCCGAGCCACAGCTTGCCGTTGGGATACGGCGCGCTATCGACCGTGTAGGTCATCTCCTGCTCGAGGTTGATCGCGTAGGCCATCCCCATGCCGGGATTGGTCGCCATCGGCGACCATTCGACGCCGCCATTGGCGCCCGGGAACATCCGCGCGCCCTTTTCCGGCGTGGTGGCGGTCGGCAGCACCCACCTGTCCTTCTGCGACACCATCGGCTCGGAGAAGCGGATCAGCTTGCAGTCCTTGCGGTCGTGCACATAGACGTAGCCAGTCTTGCCGGCGTGCATGACGCCCGGGATGGTCTTGCCGCTCGCGTCTTTCACATTGACCAGGACCGTGGGGCTCGTGGCGTCGAGATCCCAGAGGTCGTGGGCGATGTACTGGAAGTAGCAGGCCAGCTTGCCGGTATCGAGATCGACCGAAACCAGCGAATCGGTATAGAGGTTGTCGCCGGGACGCAGCGATCCGTCGAGATCGGGCGACGGATTGCCGACCACGAAATAGATGCGCTTGGTCGCGAGGTCGACCGAGGGATTCTGCCACACGCCGCCGCCGAGCGTTTTGTTGGGATCGCCGGTCTTGGCGAGCTGCGCCTTCTCGGCGGCGATATCGCGGTGCATGTCGCGGCCGGTTGCGTCCTTGGTCGCCCAGACGCCGACCGAGTTGTCTGGAATCGTGTTGAAGGTCCACAAGAGCTTGCCGTCACTGGCGTCGAAGGCCTTGACGAAGCCGCGAATGCCGTACTCGCCGCCATTGGTGCCGATCAGGATCTTGCCGTCGACGGCGGTGGGCGCCATGGTCTCGCTGTAGCCGAGCGAAGGGTCGGTGACGATTGGCTGCGACCAGGCCAGCTTGCCGGTCTTGGCATCGATCGCATCGAGCTTGGCGTCGAGCGTGGCGAGGTACACCTTGTCGCCATAGACCGCGGCGCCGCGATTGTTGGGCCCGCAGCAATAGACCGTGATCGGCCCCATGTCGTGCTTGTAGTGCCAAATCTGCTCGCCGGTCTGCGCATTGAGCGCATAGACGTGATCGAACGAAGTGGTGACGTACATCACCCCGTCGACGACGATCGGCGACGTCTCCATCGACTCTCTGACGTCGGTCTGGAAAATCCAGGCGACGTGCAGCCCTTTGACGTTCTTGGTGGTGATCTGGTCGGCGGGATGGAAACGGGTCTGATCATAGTTGCCGTTGGTCGCCAGGAAGTTCTTGCTGTCCTTGGCGGCGTTGTTGAGCATCGCCTGCGTGACATTCGGCGCCGTCGGGACTTTTGCGTTGCCGCCGCCGCCGCCCCCGCTCGTCTCTTGCGCTACGGCAATAAGTCCCAACGGAACCGCCATCGCTCCCGCAAGCAGAATCGTCGTCCCAATTCGCTTCATTGGTTTCCTCCCGGTGCGCGATATGCGCGATTAGCGGCCGTTGTTCCGGCCGCGCTCTTGCTTGTATTTCCGAGTCTCAGCGTGGCAATAGAACCGCGAACTGTCAAGGCAAACGCGGCATACCGGCGCGAGGTGACGGATTTATGCAAATTCCATCCCGCCCGTGTGGGCGAGCGCCCAAGGCCAGCACCAAGCGGGTGGCTTAAGGCGGCGCCGAAATGCTCTTCGCCCTGAGGACGAAGGCTGATGCTTGCGGCTTGACAGCTCCGACGGCTGTCCTATACTTAACTATATGGTTAAGTTTAACGCCGCGCCCCTCGACCGCACCTTTGCCGCGCTCGCCGATCCGACGCGGCGGGCTTTGCTGGCGCGGCTAGCCGAGCGACCCGGATTATCGATCAGCGCGCTGGCGGAGCCGTTCGGCGTATCGTTGCCGGCGATCATGAAACATCTCGACGTCCTCGCCGACGCCGGACTGGTGGCGCGCGCCAAGTCGGGCCGCACCGTCACCTGCCAGCTCAATGCCGCGCCGATGCACGACGCGGTCGCGTGGCTCAATCGCTACGAACGCTTCTGGTCCGAGGCCCTTCGCCGCCTCGCCGTGTTCCTGGAGGAGGAAGAGTCATGTCCGTCCAATCAGCCGTCAAGCCGAGCCTCACCCTCAAGCGGCGCCTCAAAGCGTCGCCCGCCAAAGTCTTCGCCGCGTGGACCGATCCGGAAGAAGTGAAACAATGGATCGCACCCGGAGAGGCCACGACCATACGGGCCGAGAACGATGCCCGCGTCGGCGGTCACTATCGCGTTGTGATACGCTCGCCCGGCGGTGAGGAACACGATGTCAGCGGCGTCTATCGCGATGTGGTCACGAACGAGAAGCTAGTCTTCACTTGGGCCTGGAAAAGCACGCCGGAGCTGGAATCGGTGGTAACCGTGCTGTTCAAGGCGGATGGCGATGGTACTTTGCTGACGCTGACGCACGAGCAGTTCGCCGACGAAACGTCACGCGACCGTCACCAGCACGGCTGGAATGGCGCCTTGGACAAACTCGAGAAGCTCGTCGCGTGAGGGACACAGGATTGGAATATACGACGGCCACAATAACGCCCAACACCCACATGGGAGCAGTTCATGACCTGGTCGCACGGTAAATTCTACTGGAACGAACTGATGACGCGGGATGTCGAGCGGGCGAAGAAATTTTATTCTGACGCGCTGGGCTGGAGCTTCGAGGCGATGCCGTCGGGCGGTGGAATGACCTATTGGATCGCCAAAATGGGCGGTGAGCCGGTCGGCGGCCTCTTCGATATCAGCGGTCCCGAATATAAGGACGTCCCGGAAGCTTGGATGGCCTATATCGCGGTCGACGACGTCGACGCGCGCGTCAAGAAAGCGACTAAGGCCGGGGCCAAGGTCATGAAAGCGGCCTTCGACGTGCCCGGCGTCGGCCGAATCGTCATGCTGCTCGAACCCGGCGGCGCCGGCGTCGGCTGGATGACGCCGGCAACCGCCTGAAGCACCGAAGTGAGGAGCTGCAACATGCAACCGCAGAAAACCGTCTCCCATGAGGAGTGGCTCGTTGCCCGCAAGGCGCATCTCGCCGAGGAAAAAGCATTTACCCGCGCGCGAGACGCGCTGAGCCGCAAGCGGCGCGAGCTGCCCTGGGAAAAGGTCGAGAAGAATTATGTGTTCGACGGTCCAAACGGCAAGGAAACGCTGGCCGGGGTTTTCGGCAAAAACAGCCAGTTGGTGGTCTACCACTTCATGTTCGGTCCCGATTGGCAGGAGGGCTGCCCGAGTTGTTCACTGCTGGCCGATCATTTCGACGGCTTGGTCACCCACCTCGCGCAACGCGACGTCGCCTTCGTTGTGGCGTCGCGCGCGCCGCTGCCGCAAATCGAGGCGTTCAAGCGACGGATGGGTTGGCATTTCAAATGGGTGTCGTCGTTCGGCAGCGACTTCAACTTCGACTATCACGTATCGGCTACGCCGGAGGAGAAAGCCAAAGGCGTCGCGAACTATAACTACGAAGTGACCGAATTCCCGAGCGACGAACGCCCGGGCACCAGCGTCTTCTACAAGGATCCAGCCGGCGCGATCTTCCACACCTATTCGTCCTACGGCCGCGGTCTCGACATCCTGATCGGCGCCTACAACTTCCTCGATCTCGTCCCCAAGGGCCGCGACGAGGACGGCCTCGCCTACGGCATGGCCTGGGTTCGCCACCACGACCGCTACGACGGCGCCGTTGTCGATCCTGGGGCCACGTACAAGGAGCCGAAGACTTCGGATTCGTGCTGCGATTAAGGGGCGCAGTCGCCCAACAGCGGAGCGAACTCCAGGGATTTAATTTTCGCTCGAAAGGTGACCCGGATGCCGCTTCATCCGGGCTACAACTGATCTGCTGAATAGATCGAAACCACTTCCGGCGGAGGAAAAATCAGATGTCGCCCGAACTCAAATACCTGGCTCTCACGGCGCTGCTCACCGCATCGCTGTGGATTCCGTATATCGTCGCGCAGGTCGTCACCAACGGATTTCTGGCCGCACAAAACTACGTCGATCCGACGCCGCGCCCGGTGCCGCTTTGGGGCAAACGCGCGGACCGTCTCTATCTCAACGCCGTCGAGACCTTCGCACCTTTTGCGGCGCTGGTGGTCCTCATCCAACTGGCCGGCAAGAACGATTCGATGACGGCCTTCTGGGCGATGAGCTATTTCTGG
>Ga0181532_10006139_pt1 | contig 10051 bp, 8 predicted proteins | sample PEATcosm2014_Bin_33_FD_119768 | JGI IMG/M metagenome (GOLD analysis project Ga0181532, IMG submission 119768) | Peatland microbial communities from MTU Mesocosm Facility, Houghton, MI, USA - PEATcosm2014_Bin11_30_metaG | ecosystem: Environmental > Terrestrial > Soil > Wetlands > Peat | place... | reverse complement strand
CATCGACCTGCCGCAACTTCGAGACAATCTCTTCAGGCGTGTACCGTTTCTTCCGCATAGCAGTCCTCCTTGATGCCAAAAGACATACTTCAAGTCGGACCACTTCAAAGGGGGTGGATCAGCAGCCTTTGGCGGAAGGTCGAGGAAATGGTAGGCGCGGTTCAGCGCCTGCCGGTTCCCAGGTCGTCCGAATACCCGGCCTTCAGGCGGGGCCACTGGGTGATCGGCCGTCCATCGATGCGGTAATTGTGCTTGTCTTTCGACCACTTTGGCCAGCCGGCCGGCGAGTCCTCCGACCTCTCCTGCCGCCCGTAGACGGTTAAGTCGAGTAACGCGTAGCTGTTGCCCATCACCTCGACGCCGCGCCTGGTCGTCCAGTAGGTCTCGAAGACTTTAGATCCTTGTCGCAGGTAGCAAACGATGTGCATCATGCCCACCCGCCGTCCAACCAAGAGAGTGTCGAGCGAATCCTGGGCGGCCGAGTACCAAGGCATCTCCCAACCCATGAAGTCGCGGTACCGGGCGCTCTCTTCGTACGGGCCCTGGCAAAACGTGGCGTAGGTGACGTCGCGGGAATGAATGAAGGACAGCTCGCGGACCTGGGATGTATACAAGGTGCACCCCTCGCACTGCTCCGCCGCCGGGTGGCCGGCGTGCCACATGAAGTAGTAGGCGATGAGCAGCCGGCGTCCCTCAAACGCATCCAACAGTGTCACCGCGCCACGTTCGCCAATGAGCGGTGTCGCGCCATCCACCTCGACCATGGGGAGCCGCCGGCGGGCGGCCGCAATGGCGTCGCCTTCCCTGGTGTGAGCTTTCTCTCGAACCCGCAGTGCGTCCAGCTCCGCCTGGAAGGCGTTCCGATCGACTATTTTGGGCGCTCCAAGTTCATCTTTATTGTCGGGCATGATCGTCTCCTAGTGATGTCTGCTGTACCGGGGTTTCCAAGATCCCAAATGGATCCTGGAGATCAGCTTCAGCCTAGGCGCCGAATGGATGGCGCTCGTGAGCAAGTACATCGGGACCATTCCGCTCAGCGGTGAAGCATCGTGCGCGGCCGAGCAGAGCATATCCGGCGTTCCACCAAGAACGGGCGTTAGCAGCGACATGATTGCGAAGGTCGGCGCGGCCGCGAGGGATAGCCAATCAGCGGCGCCTAGGGCGGCAGCCGCAGGCCACTCTTCACGTGTTCCGGTCCTGTGGTCAGTCATCGTTTCCCTCCTTGGTCGGCGCGGCTTTATTCCCAGCTGTCGATCTTGATTTCGTTTGGCCAAGGGGCGCCTTTCCCGGTTTCGAGAAGCGACTTCAGGCTCAGCAGAAAGACCCCCCACTTAGTGCTGCAGTGGTGCATGAACTCCACCGGCTCCTTCCAGCCTTGGTGCTTGAAGAAGATGATGGTCCAGTCGCCTTCCTGCCTGAGATCGAAACTAATTTTGGTGCCGATCCATTCTTCGGGTCCGCCGACCACTTCCCACAGCACGCGCTTGGCGGGATGAAGCTCAAGAACCTTCATGTCGAAACCACCGTTGCCAAAGCGGAATTTGAGCACGCCGCCGACCTTGCTTTCCCCTTGCGTGTCGGTCGTCCACCAGCCGGAAAGACCTTCGACCGTGGTCAACGTCTTATAGGCATCCTTCTGGGACGACGATTTGATTCCGACTTTGTGCAGAATATCAACCATAGCAATCTCTCCTTAGGCTTCGCTCCTAGCGAAAGTAGGGCCAGTGAGGCTCGTCGGCTTCCTGAAGCTAGGACGTTTGGGGCCGCGGAAAAGAGTCACCGTGGCTCGCGCGGCGTTGCGATCGCTGCGGGTGACTTCTTTGACGCGCCTCGAACGTCTTCACCCACAAGAGCCGCTCTGGCCCTGCAAGGGGCCGACCCGCGCGCGGCCGCCCGATATTTCGCCGTTTGCTTGCGGCCGATGACATACCAATAGACTTCCGCCAATGGGCCTAAGCGGACATGGCGCGCTGTCTCAGGCGGGGCCGCAAGGCGCGCCAAAGCGGACCGGACGGCCGTTTTGCGGCGAGTGTGCGCTAGCGGCCGCTTGCCGCCATGTGCGCCAGCAGCGCGGCGGTCGGCCAGCAGTCGACCTTGAGCCCATTGCGCTTCTGATAGTCGCCGAGCGCGGCGCGGGTCTTCATCCCCGCTTTGCCGTCGATCTTGTCATGGTAATAGCCGCGGGCGGTGAGGATTTTCTGCATGCGGTCGAGATCGCGGGTGGGAAGCTGCGCCACCTTGCCCCACGGCGTCTCGAACGGCCGCGGATCGACGATGCGGTCGCTGAGGTGGCCGACGAACAGCACGTAAAGGTCGGAGAAATTGTATTCCTTGATGACGAAGTAGTTCTTCGTTGCCAGGAAGGATGGGCCGTAGAGGCCGGCCGGCTGCAGCAGCGAAGCGGGCTCGGCGCGTTCCGCCGGCGACAGACTGCGGCCATAGGCCGGCACAAAGCTGCGCTTGAGCCATTCGCCAATCGGCAGCGTGTTCTCCGGAACGCCGAGCGTACAGTCGACGTTGGCCGGCGGATGAACCTCGTAGGCCCAGCGCGGGCCGGGCTGCCAGCCCTTGTCGGCGAGCTGCTTGGCCGCCGAGGCGAGCGCATCCGGCACCGAGTTCCAGATATCGGCGCGGCCGTCGCCGTCGAAGTCGACGGCGTATTTGAAAAAATCCGACGGCAGGAACTGCGTCAGCCCCATGGCGCCGGCCCAGGAGCTCTTCATGTCAGCGAGCTTGACGTAACCCTGGTCCAGCATCTTGAGCGCGAGTAAAAATTCCTCGCGGAATTTTTCCTTGCGCTTGCCGAAATAGGCCTGCGTCGCCAGCACGCGGACGGCGCTGCGGGTGTCGTGGGCGCGGCCATAGTCGGTCTCGCGGCCGAAGATCGCGAGCACGATGGTCGGCGCCACGCCGAACTGTCGCTCGATCGCGGTCAGCGTCGGCCGGTATTGATCGAACAGCTTGCGGCCCTGCGCGGCGAGGCGATCGTACGTCGTCTCCTTCAGATAATCCGCGGGTGTCTCGACGAATTCCGGCTGTCCCGGCCCCTTTCGTTCCGGCCGTCCGGGCAGGACGAGCTCCGGCAGCGACAAATCGGGCTTGAGCCCGCGCGTCGCCATGTCGAACGTGGCGCGCGACACGCCGAGCTCTTGCGCCTGCGGCCACAGCGACTGCAGCCAGGCCTGGAACGCCATATCGGCGGCGGATGCGCCGCTAAAGCAAAGCAGGCCGCCCGATAGGGCGGCATAAAAGAGCAACGGGGCGATCCTCATCGCCCTGCACTGTCACCGCAGCCCGGACGAAATGCAATCGATCACGAGGCTTTTGCCTGCTGTCGCTGCGGCGGCCCCGGTGGCGGCATCGTATTCTGAAAACTCGGTCGCGCCGCGAGGCGTTGATAGTAGTCTGAAAGGAGCTTCGCTGCCGCGACGGCCGCAGCGCCCTCGGGGAACTTTTGCAGATAGAACAAGATCGGCATCAGATTGATGTCGGCATAGGTGAAGCTGTCGCCGACGAGATAACCGTCCTTGGCGACGGCGCGATCCAGAAGGTCGATCTCTTGCTTGACCGCTGGCGCCACGGCTTCGATCGTCTTGCGATCGGGCTTGCCGTCACCGGTTTTCGGGAAGATGTAGGCGAACATATAGGTGCGGACCATGGTCCCATCCATCCTGGTGTTGACCAGCGACACCCATTGTTCGGTGAGCGCCGCACGGCGCGGGTCAGTCGGGATCAATTTCGGGCCGGGGAAGCCGAGATCGAGGTATGTCGCGATCGCCTTCGACTCGTACAATTCGAAATCGCTGTGGCGCATCACCGGTATTTTTCCGAATGGGTGGACGGCGAGAGCGTCCGCCGAATGCGGTGCCGCTTCTTTGAGATCGTAGGGGATAGCCTTTTCTTCGCACACCATGCGGGCGACCCGAACATAGGTCGACCACGCCCAGCCGACGATTTCAACTTTTGCCATGTTTGCTTCTCCCATTGATCCTGACCGCGGAGAAATGACCGCCGCTGGAACGGCACGATTCAAGGCGGAAGCTGTCAGTTAACTAGTTGGTTAAGTTTAGAACGAACGCTGCAAGGCTGTCAAGCCGCGATTTAGTCCCGGACGCGAAAAACGGAATCATCCTCATCGCACCGCCGCGATGAACAACCGGGGGAATCGCAGCAGCACTTTGCCATCGAAGCGCTCCTTGTAGCTGCCGGCGATTTTCTCCGTATATGCGGCCAAAAATTTTTCGTACGCGGCGGCATCGAGCGGCGACAGGTACGGCTGCAGCGAGGAACCCTTGAACCATTCGACGATGGCCTGCGGCGACGCCATGACGTGGTTGTAAACGGTGTGCCAAATATCGAGCTGCGCGCAGACGGGCTTGAGCAGATCGTAATACGCTTCTGGCAGCGGCAGGTCGTCGCGCGCGGCGGCTTTGACCGCCGGGTCGTTGGCCCATGGCCCGCTCGCGGCCACCTCGCGCTGCAGCACAAGAGCGGGCTCGCGCGTGTTGTCGGGCATTTGCACTGCGAGCACGCCGCCTGCCGGCAGCGCTTCCAGCAGCCGGCGCAACACCCGCGGATGATCCGGCACCCATTGGAACGCCGCATTGGCGAAGATGAGATCGGTGCGCGGCGCCGGCCTCCAGGTCGCGATATCGGCGGCGATGAACGTGCACTGGGGCAACCGCTCGCGCGCCTTGCGCAGCATGTCGGGCGAAGAATCGAGCCCGATGATCTCGGACTGCGGAAAGCGCTCGACCAGAAGCTCGGTCGAGTTTCCCGGCCCGCAGCCGAGATCGACCACGAGCCGCGGATGCTGCAGCGGCACCCGGGCCAAAAGATCGCGCGGCGGGCGCGTGCGTTCATCCTCGAACTTGAGGTATTGCCCTGCACTCCAATCTGCCATCGCGCGTGTCCGCTTTCTGCGATCGATCCGAGATCAATTCACGCGCCGGGAACGGCATGCGCCGGTGGAATGTTCTCCTCGCCGGCAAGAGCCGCCGCCGAATGATCGGCCGCGAGCAGCATGTACACCGCCGGCACCACGAACAGCGTGAACAGCGTGCCGATCGACAGGCCCGAAGCGATGACCAGCCCCATCTGGAAGCGGGACACCGCGCCGGCCCCGGTCGCGGTGATCAGCGGTACCACGCCGAGCACCATGGCGGCCGTCGTCATCAGGATCGGCCGTAGTCTGATGCCGGCGGCGAGCTCGATCGCCTCGCGCTTCGAGCGGCCTTCGGCCTGCAAGTGGTTGGCGAACTGCACGATCAGGATGCCGTGCTTGCTGATCAGCCCCATCAGCGTCACCAATCCGACTTCCGTGTAGATGTTGAGCGACGCGTCGCCGATCCCGACGCTGACGAAAATCAGGGCGCCGGCAATCGACATCGGCACCGATACCAGGATGATGACCGGATCGCGGAAGCTCTCGAACAAGGCCGCCAATGACAGGAAGATGATGATCAGCGCGAAGCCGAACATGGCGACAAAACCGCTGCTCTCCTGAACAAATTGCCGGCTCAAGCCGCCGTAGTCGATCGAATAGCCCTGCGGCAGGGTGCGCGTCGACAAATTCTGCAGAAATGCCAGCGCGTCGCCCTGGGCGACCCCCGGCATGGTGACGCCCTGGATCGTCGCGCTGTTGAGCTGCTGGAAATGGTTGAGCGATTCCGGGACCGTCTTGGTCGAGACAGTGGCGATGGTCGAGAGCGGAACCAGCGTGCCGTCGGCGGTGCGAATGTGGTAATCGAGCAATTGTTGCGCATTCAAGCGAAACCGCTGCCCGACCTGCGCGATCACCTTGTAGGAGCGCCCGCTCATGCTGAAGTAGTTGACGTAGCCGCCGCCGAGCATCGAGCCGAGCGCAGCGCCCACGTCGCTCATCTTCAAGCCGAGCTGCGCGGTCTTGTCACGATCGATGACCACATTGGATTGCGGATTGTCGATCTTCAGATCGCAATCGAGAAAGATGAACATGCCGCTCTGCCGCGCCTGCTGCAGAAATTGCTGAGCGATGTCGTAGAGGCGCGCGAACGGATCGGTGGTGACGATGACGAACTGAACCGGCAAGCCGATGCTGCCGGGCAGCGGCGGCGGCTGAAAGGCGACGACCCGCACGCCGGCGACCTTGCTCAGCTCCTGCTGCACTACCGGCTGCAGCTGATAGGTGGTCTTGGCGCGCTCGTCCCACGGCTTGAACACCATGCCGGCGATCGACTGGCCGGGCACGTCGATCTGGAAGACGTGATCGGTCTCCGGATGCTGGGTGAAAATCCGATAGACTTCGCGCGAATAGAGCTGGCGCTGCTGCAGCGTGGCGTTGGGCGCCGCGATCGATTGCGTGATGATGACGCCTTGATCCTCTTGCGGGGCGAGCTCGGTCTTGGCGGTGGCAAACAGAAAATAGATGCTGCTTAGCACGATCAACGAGAATACGACGGTGACCGGCAGATATTTCAAGCTGCCATGCAGGCGCCGCTCGTAGGCGCCGCGCAGCCGAACGAAGCCGCGGTCGATGTAATAGGTCAGCCGGGCCTCCCAGCCGCGATGCTCGGGATCGGGAGTTTTGAGCAGCCGCGAGCACAACATCGGCGACAGCGTCAGCGCGATGACGCCGGAAACGGTGACGGCGCCGACCAGCGCAAAGGCGAATTCCGCAAACAGCGCGCCGGTGAGACCGCTCTGGAATCCGATCGGCACGTAGACCGCCGCCAACACCACGGTCATGGCGATGATCGGGCCCCCGAGCTCGCGCGCTGCCGCGGTCGCGGCGGCCAGCGGCGCCATTCCGTCCTCGAGATGGCGGTTGACATTTTCCACCACGATAACGGCGTCGTCGACGACCAGACCGATGGCCAGCACAAGCGCGAGCAACGTCAATAGATTGATCGAATAGCCGAGCGCCAGCAGGATGATGAAGGTGCCGATCAGCGACAGCGGAATGGCGACGGTCGGTATCAGGGAGGAACGCACCGAGCCGAGAAACAGAAATACCACGAGGGTAACGATGGCCAAGGCTTCGGCGAGGCTGAGGATGACCTCGTGGATCGCGGCGTTGACGAATTTGGTGGAGTCATAAACGATTTTGCCGTTGAGCCCACGCGGCAGCTGCGCCTCGATTTCCGGAAGCACCCGGTGCACGCCGTCGATGACGTCGAGCAGATTGGCCGTCGGCGCGACCTGGATGCCGATATAGACGGCCTGCTTGCCGTCGAAGCCGACCTCCGATTCATAGTCCTCGGCGCCGAGCGTGACGGTGGCGACGTCCTTCAGGCGCACGACGGCGCCGTTCGATTGTTTGACCACCAGGTTGCGGAATTCATCGGCTGAATGCAGGCCGGTCGAGGCGGTCAGGTTGACCTGCACCATCTGACCCTTGGTATTGCCGATACCGGATATGTAGTCGTTGGCGGCCAGCGCCTGGCTGATGTCGGTCGCCGTCAGCCCGAATGCCGCGAGCTTTTGCGGATCGAGCCAGGCGCGCAAGGCGAACACCTTCTGGCCGAGCAGTTCCGCCGTCTGCACGCCGGTGACCGCCTGCAGCTTGGGCTGCACCACGCGGGTGAGGTAGTCGGTGATCTGGTTCGGCTCGAGCGTGTCGCTGTTGAAGCCGAGATACATGGCGTCGATGGTCTGGCCGATCTTGACGGTCAGGATCGGCTGCAGCGTACCGGCCGGCAGCTGATTGAGAATCGAATTGACCTTGGTATTGATCTCAGTCAGCGATTTGTCGGCGTCGTAGTTGAGCCGCAGATAGACCGTGATCGTGCTCACCCCGCTCTGGCTGACCGAGGTCATGTAGTCGATACCGTTGGCCTGGGCGATGGCGTTTTCCAGCGGCGTGGTGATGAAGCCGGCCACCACATCGGGGTCGGCGCCGTAGTAGATCGTGGTGACATTGACGATCGCGTTTTCGGTGCGCGGGAATTGCAGAACCGGCAATACTTCGTAGGCGCGCAGGCCCAGCACCAGGATTAACAGGCTGACGACGGTGGCGAGCACCGGCCGGCGAATGAAGATATCCGTGAAGTTCATGGCCGCGGGCTCGCCTATCGATCGATCAGAACCGGCGCCGCGTCGGCCGTCGGCGTGATCGTGTTGTCGATCAGGATGGTCGATCCATTGTGCAGCTTGATCTGGCCGGCGGTCACGATCAGATCGCCTTCGCCGATGCCCTTGAGCACGGCGACCTGATCGCCCCGCGTCGGCCCGGTGGTCACGAACGTCTGGCGCGCGATCAGTTGCGGCTTGCCGTTGGCGTCGGCCGCCTTGCTGTCGACGACGTAAACCGTATCGCCGTACGGATTAAAGGTGATCGCCGTCTGCGGCAGGGTGATGTAGCTCTGCGGCGACCCGGTGGCGATGTCCACCGTCGCGTACATTCCAGGCAACAGCTTGTGGTCCGGGTTCTGCAGTGTCGCGCGTATCTCGACATTGCGGTTGCCCGCATCGACTTTCGGGTTGAGCGCCGAGATCTCCCCGGCGAAAGTTTGATCCCTGAACGCATCGACCTTCATGGTGACCGTCTGACCGAGTCGCACCTGATCGACCGATTGCTGCGGCACGAAGAAGTCGACAAAGATCGGATCGAGGGCTTGCAAGGTGACGATGGGGGTGCCGGCGCTGAGATATTGGCCGAGGTCGACCGCGCGAATGCCGAGGTGACCGTCAAACGGAGCGCGGAGAAACTTCTTGTCGAGGATGGCCTGTTGCTGAGCCACCTGCGCCTTGGCGTTTTTCAGATTCGCGGCATCAGTATCCAAAGTGGCTTGGCTGACCGCCTGCATCTTGAATTGCTTCTGATCGCGTTCGTAGGTGATTTCGTTCAATTCGGCGACCGCCCGCAAAGATTCGAGCTTGGCGACATCGTCGCCCGCACGCAGCTTCAGCAGCAGCTTGCCCTGCTCGATGTCGTCGCCCGAATTGAAGGTGATCGTATCGACGACGCCGGCCACCTCGAGCGACAGCTCCGCGCCGAGAACTGCGCGCAATGACCCGACCGCTTCGATCTTCGGTTGCCATTCGCTGTAGCCGGCCTTGGCGGCGGAGACGGTCTGCGGCGGCGAGCCCATGGCGGTCATGAATTTCTTGATCATGGACGCCTTGAACGCCTGGAATCCGAAAATTCCGCCGAATACGATGGCGACTGCAATGAGCATGATCACCATGCGTTTGGTCATCTATTGAACTCCGTTTCTGCGGACGGCGACGGTATCGCTGGCGGCTTGGACGAGTTGCGGCTCGGGGCTCAGCGGATCCGGCACCACATCGATACGGTTCCACCAACCGCCGCCCAGCGCCTGGAACAGCGCGGCGGTGTCGGCGTAGCGGGCCGCTTGCGCCTGCACCAAAGCAAGCCGCGCCTGTTGGTAGCTGCGTTCCGCATTGAGCAAGGTCACATAAGTGATGGCGCCGAGCCGGTACTGGCCGCGTGACAGATCGAATGTGTCCGAGGCCGCACGCACCGCGCGCTGCTGCGCCTTGAGCGTGGCGGCGTCCAGTTGCAGCGCGCGTAACGCGTCGGCGACATTCTGGAATGCCCCCAGCACCGTATTGCGATATTGCGCTTCGGCCATGTCGTAGGCGGCTTTGGCAGCGCGTTCCTGGTGCAAGAGGGTAAAGCCATGGAAAATGGGTTGCGTGCCGGTCGCCCCGAGGGTCCAAATCGCGGCAGCCGGCGTAAACAGCGCTGCAGGCGTCAAAGCGAGGCTGCCGTATTCCGCGGTGAGACTGAATTGCGGCAGTCTGTTGGCGGTGGCGACTCCGATCTGAGCGCTGCCCTGATGCAGTTGCGCTTCGGCGGCGCGCACATCGGGGCGCTGCTCGACGAGTTGCGTCGGCAGACTCACCGGCAAATCCGTCGGCAGCCGCAGCGATGCGAGTTGCAAGTGAGGCCCGTGCTGCTGGCTTGGAAAGCGGCCGATCAACGCCAGCAGCAGGTGGTGCTGTTGCTCCAGCTGCTTCTGCAACGGCGGCAACGTCGCCTCCGTCGTCGCCACCTCGGATTCCTGGGTCAGCACATCGGCGCGGGTCGTGGCGCCTGCCTCGAATT
>Ga0181532_10006137_pt1 | contig 10053 bp, 9 predicted proteins | sample PEATcosm2014_Bin_33_FD_119768 | JGI IMG/M metagenome (GOLD analysis project Ga0181532, IMG submission 119768) | Peatland microbial communities from MTU Mesocosm Facility, Houghton, MI, USA - PEATcosm2014_Bin11_30_metaG | ecosystem: Environmental > Terrestrial > Soil > Wetlands > Peat | place... | reverse complement strand
CGAGGTGCGCGCCGCAGCGCTGGCGCTCGCCGCCGAGATCGCCGAAAACTCGCCGCTCGGCCTGATCGCGACGCGTGCCACCATGCGCGGCAATCTTGCCGACCGCGTGCGCGAGGCGACCGACCGCGAGCTCGCAGAGCAAACCCGCTTGCGCAAGACCGACGATTTCAAGGAAGGCGTAAAGGCAACGGCGGAACGACGCCTGCCGATTTTCGCCAGCCGGTAGCACGCCGGGGGTGAAGCGCTGGCAAGTCGGCCGGCCCTGGAACGATCATCACAAGAAGGAAATCCAGTATGGCAGTCAGAATTGAAAAAAATGGGACCGTATGGACGGTGATTCACGATCGGCCCGAGGCGCGGAATGCAATGGACCCCGCGAGCGCGGATGCGCTGACCGCCGCCTTTCTCGAATTTGATGCCGATAAAAACGCTTCGGCTGCGGTCTTTTATGGCGCCGGCGGAGCGTTTTGCGCCGGCTGGGACCTCAAATATGTCAGTACGCTTAATGCCGAGTATCCGCTCGGCGAGCTCGATATCCCGCCCGCCGGCCCGCGTGGCAATGGCGGCGAGATTCCGCGCGGACCGTTGGGGCCTTCGCGGCTTGAATTGGATAAGCCGGTGATCGCTGCAATCGAGGGTCCCGCCGTCGCCGGCGGCATGGAATTGGGCTTATGGTGCGATTTCCGGGTGATGGCCAAGGATGCCTACTTTGGCGTGTATTGTCGCCGCTGGGGTGTGCCGCTGATTGACGGGGGGACCGTGCGGCTGCCGAGGATCGTCGGCCAGGGGCGAGCCCTGGAGATCATCCTCACCGGACGTAAGGTGCCGGCTGAGGAATGCCTGAGTATCGGCCTGTGCGAATATGTCACCCCGAAAGGCGGCGCCCGGCAAAAAGCGGAGGAGCTAGCCCAGAATATTGCAGGTTTCCCGCAGGTTTGCGTGCGCGCCGACAGGCGCTCGGCCATCAAAAGTCACGGCCTGAACGTGCGCGAGGCTCTGATCCAGGAATGGTACAACGGGCGTAAGGCTCTGATCGAAGACGGCGTGGCGGGAGCGACCCGCTTCAAAGACGGCCTCGGCCGGCATGGCGATTTTCACAAGATTCGATAGCGGTCCGCAATAAATTTCGATCCGAAGCAGCGTGAAGCGCGCATGAGCGGTGCGACACGCGGTCAGAGTGTGGAGAAATATCCCACTTTGAGCCGCGAGGCTGACGGATTTGTGAGCCTTTGGAATCGGGACGCAGCCGCATGGATAATCTTCTGCTAATAGCTTGCGACAGATTTCGTTAATTCCGGAAACCATTGCAGAAAGTCATCCACATTTACTCGGTGGAGAGACCTTTAGTGTCATACATAAGCCGAATTAAGACCCGCGCGTCCGCCACGGTGCAACGTAATGAGTTCTGCGCTCCGAATTCGCCGGCCCATTCAGGGACACGAAGCGCTTCCGGCAGACATTTACATCCCGCTGGTCGATTCGCTTTTCAAGGAGGGGACGACCCTCCTGATGGGCACAATTTTTGTTATTGGCTCGGTGTTTACTACCTATTGGAAGACCGGCGAAATTCTCATTTTATATTGCGCAATTGCGATCGCACTTGTGGCCTGCGCTCGCGGCATCATGATACACATGTATACCCGCAAGCGGGCAACGGTTACTACCCCGGAAATCGCCAGACGATGGGAATATCGGTACAGCATCGGAGCAGCTGCGATCCTCGCGCTGCTTAGCAGCTGGTGCTTCGTCGCCCTGCGGACCAACGATTCGTATGCAGGCCTCGTCAGCTTCACAATGACGATCGCTTATGCCGCAGGCATTTTTGGTCGTAATTTTGCTAATCCGCGATTTGTCATTATCCAAATTATCTGCACATGGGCGCCCATGACGGCGGCGCTTATTCTTTATGGAAGTCTATTTCATTGGTTTTTTGCCGTACTGCTTATTCCGACTTTCCTCTCGATAAAACTTATAGCGGAACGACTGCGCCGCACCCTGCTCGACGCGGTCGTTACGTCGCGCGACATGTCTTTGCTCGCAAAACGGTTCGATACAGCGCTCAACAACATGCCGCATGGCTTGTGTATGTTCGATGCCAAGCGGTGCATTGTCGTCGCCAACCAGAAGCTGAATCAACAACTAGGATTGCCGGCGGACTGTGACCTGAAAGGCTCGACTGTGCGTAGCTTGGTTGAGAGCGTTGTCGAGGCAGGTATTATTTCTGGTTTCAATGCGCAGAATTTGATCGACCGCCTCGACGCCCGGCTTTCCGGCAACGACGATGCCGCCTTTGCTGCGGATATGTTGAACGGGCGGACCCTCGAGTTCACCGTGCAGCCCATGGAAAACGGCGGCATGGTCGTTCTTGTTGAGGATGTCACCGAGCGAAAAATCGCCGAAGCCAAGATCAATCATCTGGCGCGATTTGATCCTCTGACCGGCCTGCCGAATCGCAACATTTTGCGCGATCGCATGGAGCGCGCCCTTGGCGAATGGCGCCCCGACAATATGTGCGCTGTTCACTTCGTTGATCTCGACCAATTCAAACAGGTCAACGACACCTTGGGGCATACAAGGGGCGATATGCTTCTAGAGGCTGTCGCCGAGCGGCTACAAACCTCTATCCGGGATGCCGACGTCATTTCGCGGTTTGGTGGCGACGAGTTTGTAATTTTTCAGGCACCGGTCACGTCCCTCGATCAGGCCGAAGCCCTCGCCACGCGTGCTCTGAACGCGCTCGCAGGCACCTACGATCTGGACGGACACAAAGTCGTCGTGACCGCCAGCATCGGCATTGCGGTTGCCAAAAACCGGATAGATCCGGACCAATTTCTGCGCAACGCCGACATGGCTCTGTATCAGGCTAAAGCCGACGGTCGCGGCACGTGGCGCTGGTTCGAGGCAAAAATGGAAGCCAACGCCCAAGCGCGCAGAAATCTCGAACTTGATTTGCGCAACGCGTTGGAGAACGAGGCATTCGAACTCTACTATCAACCGCTCTTCAATTTGAAAACCAGACGAATTGAGGCCTGCGAGGCGCTGTTGCGGTGGCCCCACCGCGAACGCGGAATGGTCTCCCCGGCGGAGTTCATTCCGGTTGCCGAAGAGATGGGTCTCATCGTCGAAATCGGCAATCAGGTGCTGTACAAGGCCTGCCTGGAGTGCCGACGCTGGCCAGGCGATACGGCCGTCGCGGTCAACCTCTCCTCGATCCAGTTCGATCGTTCCAATGTTCCGGCGCTTGTGCGAGAGACGCTCGCCGCCGCGAATCTTGCGCCCCAGCGGCTCGAGCTGGAAATAACCGAATCAACTCTGCTTCAGGACACGAGAAGGACCCGCGCCGATCTGAATCAGCTGGCGGAGTTGGGGGTGAAAATCTCGTTGGACGATTTTGGCACTGCCTATTCGAGCCTCAGTTATTTGCACAGCTTTCCGCTGCACAAGGTGAAGATCGATCAGTCGTTCCTGCAAGGCCTTGGCGACGACGAGCGCCGGGTGACCTTGCTGCGCGGCATGACGCGGCTGAGCGCGCAACTCGGACTGCGGGTGGTAGTCGAAGGTGTCGAGACCGAGGAACAGCTCGAATTGCTCGCCAGCGAAGACAGTATCGATGAGGTGCAGGGATATCTGCTTTGCCGGCCCATGCCGGCGGCCGATTTACGTAAGCTGCTTTACGCCAGTTATGTCGCTCCTGCGGAGACGGCCTCGTGGCCGAGTAGGCTTCGGCATGATGCAGCCTGAGGCTTAGCGGCAGACCGGTCGTGTCTTGCCGGGTGGGTGGAACCGCTGCGGTTAACTTTAACACGCAGTTAAAGTTGTATTGTGCTTAACGGGCTGTTAATCTTTTCCTCACTGCTGGCGCAGGCGAGCGCCAACGGGGAGGTGGCCTATGGGCCCGGCGGCAGCGCCTTCGACGTTTTCAGTCTATCCGAGCACAGAGAAAAGTTTCTCCGATCGTGTTGCGCAGCTAGCAGCTAGAATCGATTTTCGGCGCGCGGACACCGACGAAGAGCGGGAAGCGATCTTCCGTCTCCGTTATAAGGCGTATTTGCGCGAGGGCGCTATTTTGGCAAACTCTTCCGGAAGATTTACCGACGACGATGACGAAGCGGACAATGCCTATCTGATGGGCCTGTACGTTGACGGCGAGTTGGCGACTTCACTTCGACTTCACATTGCTTCCAAGGAGGGAAACGGCCACTGTCCCTCCCTCCACGTGTTTCGGGATATTTTGCAACCCCTGCTCGACGCCAGCAAAGTTCTCATCGATGTGACCCGCTTCGTCGCTGACGAGAGGCTCTCTCGTCTCCATCGCGGGTTGCCCTATGTGGCGTGCCGACTTCCGGTATTAGCTTCGGAATATTTTGCGGCGGACCTCATTCTCGCCGCCGTGCGAGTCGAACATCAGGCGTTCTATCAGCGTGCCTTTAGGCACCGGCTGGTTTGTGAACCGCGGGCCTATCCCCAGCTGATTAAGCCGATCAGTTTAATGACTCTGGATTTTCCAAGCTCCGCGGAGTGGTTGTACCGCCGCTATCCATTCTTCCATTCAAGTCAGTTCGAGCGGCGACAATTGTTCGATCGTCGGCAGCGGCCGGCGCCGCATTCCAGCCGCGATTCCGCCGACTCCACGCAGCCATCATGCTCGCGAGAACCCGACAACTTCTTCCTTGAGTTCCGCAAGGCGCTCGCCGCAGGTTAGCCTGTACGCCTTCGTTTCCCCGAGTTCGCTTCGATTGGCCCGCGTGAGCTGCGGCATTGGTTCACAATCGAACTCATCGACGCTGAAGAGTTGGTTAGTTGAAGCTCAATCTTTGCTTTAAAAGTCGACCTTTCGTTTTTCGAAACTATTTCCCCGCGCCAGATATAAACGTTACATCGCGGGCAATGTTCAGCGCGATAGGCGATCTCAATGAAGCACTATCGCCCAATCGGGAATGTGGACGGGCCGAGTACAGGATCGGCTCCACGGGTCGTCGTTTGCCCGGCCTGCAACGCACAGCTGGCTTTTAATAAAAGCCTATCGCCCCGCATCGACGCTTGCGGTTTCGAGAGCTACAGCATCGAGTGCAAGGAATGCGGCGCCCCGCTCGCCGGTATCGTCGATCCCTGCGACGACACATTGCTGCTCTCGGAAATGGCGGCCTGAGCTAGAGGACGGCAGCGTTCTGCGGCAACGCGCTTAATTGATCTTCGGCGCGCTCCGCCGCTGGTCGACCGTTTGTAAGAAACATCAGCTCCCGGCGCGATCGGCGCATCTAATGGTGGCGCAGCAGGTCTCTCGCTCGCTGCTCGAATCGTCGGCGGTCGTGCGGCGCCGCAAAATCCAGCTCCGTCCCGAGCGGCACGATACGGGTCGGGTTGATGGCCGTCATGCTCATAAAGTAGTGCCGCTTGATGTGATCCATATTCACGGTATCGGCAATTCCGGCCGTCTGATAGAGGTCACGCAGGTAATTCGACAGGTTGTGATAGTCGGCGACGCGGCGCACATTGCATTTGAAATGGCTGTAATACACCGCGTCGAACCGAACGAGCGTGGTGAACAGCCGCCAATCGGCCTCGGTCAGGCGCGCATCGACCAGATAGCGTTGGCGCGACAGCAGCTCCTCGACCCAGTCCAGCGCCGCGAAGACCTCGCGACAGGCCTCTTCATAGGCGTCTTGCGCCGTCGCAAACCCGGCGCGATAGACGCCGATATTCACATCCCTGTACACGCGCGCGTTGGTGCGATCGATCTCCCCGCGCAGGTCTGCCGGATAATAGTCGGCGCGGTCCTCAGTCAACGAAGCGAACGCTGAATTGAGCATGCGGATGATCTCGGGTGACTCATTATTGACGATGGTGCCTCGCTTGATGTCCCAGAGGACCGGCACCGAGACCCGGCCGGTATAACGCGGATCGGCGAGCAAGTAGACCTCGCCGAGGCGTTGCTTGCCGTTGATCGTGTCCGCAATTGTGCCGGGTCCCGTGCCGAACCCCCAGCCCTGCTCGCCCATGACCGGCTCTAGGATCGACATCGAGATGACGCTCTCGAGTTTTTTGAGCTTGCGGAAAATGACCGTGCGGTGGGCGTAGGGGCACGCCAGCGAGACGTAGAGGTGATAGCGTCCGCGCTCGGCGGCAAAGCCGCCCTGACCGGATGGTCCGGGACTTCCGTCTGGCGTGACCCAATTGCGAAAAACCGGCTCGGTGGGCACAAAGCGCCCGCCGGTCGCGGCGGTATCGTACCATTGGCTGTGCCACACGCCATCGACAAAAAGCCCATGCGCCATTGCGATCCTCCTGCCCTGGTATGCCGGCCGGCAAGGTGCCGCCTTCCCAGGCCCTTCGACCGATCAATATAACAATTGCCACCGTGCCGACATGGGCCGGCTTTGGCCGACACGAGTGTAAGCCTCGCGTCCTGGCATCCCAAATCTACGACCCCGCCGACGACCGTGCGGAGAGTTTCAGTTGGGTTGATTTGGCCCGGGGCGGGCGGTCCAAGTCAATGTTTGAGGGTCTCGTTGATGCACTTCTTGGCGAGTTTATGCCGCGCATACAACGAAATCTCCTCGAACCGCGCTTGCTCCTTGACCTGCACCCGGCATGTCGCGGCGGCTTGTTTCGTGGCGACCTTATCTGCATCCGACATCGGCGCAGCCTCGGCGGGCGTCGGTATCAATGCCGCATCGCTTACAATGACCGCGGCGACAACCCCCGCACAAAATGCGGTGACGAACTGAGACATGATGATGCGCTCTTTCTGGCTGAACTTTCAGATTGAACGGTTCTGCGTGTCGAACTACAACGTCGGCATAATGCCGCCTTTCGAAAATATCGGAAATATTTTTGTTGGCCGTCAAGCTCGGTCTCTGGTGCTGCCATTCATCTTTTGAATGCAGCAATTCATTCATAAAACTGTCACAAGAGGCCGAGAGGTCTAAGCCTGGGGATTTGCAGAGCAGCGCAGACCGCGCGCCGGCCGGAGAGCGCGCGCGGCACCGTCGGCGAAAGCGATTTGGCGTCTCAGTGCGAGGCGCCACTCTTGGGAGCGGGATGGACGCGTTGGGGCTTGACAACGCGCAAGCGCAGCGACCGGCTGGGAGCGATCGACGACCCTGCCAGCCAACCCAGGACACTGCCGCTGCGCAGCAGCGGGAGGACTTCTTCGGTCGCCATTGGCGGGGCAAAGTAGAATCCCTGTGCCTGTCGGCATCCCCACTCGTGCAGCAATCGCAGCTGGTCTGCCGTTTCCACGCCCTCGGCCATAACTTCGATTCCCAGCTCGCGCGCCAGGCCGATCGCCGCCTTGACGATCGCCGTGTCGTTGGGCTCGGCGCCGATATCCTTGACGAATTCCTGCGCGATTTTGATCCGATCGACCGGAAAGCGCCGAAGGTAGAGCAACGAGGAATAGCCCGTGCCGAAATCGTCGATCGCAATCCGCAGCCCGCGGGCGCGCAGCCGTTGGACGACGTTGTCGTGCCCACTCGAAGTCCCCATCAGCGCGGTTTCCGTCATCTCGATTTCCAGCAAATTGGGCGGCAGTCCGGTCTCCGCGAGCACCTTCTCGATCTCGTTTTCCAGCTCGCGCGCCGCCTTGAACTGAAGCGCCGAAACATTGATGGCTACTGGCGGCAGCGCGATGCCGGCTTCCAGCCATTGCTGGGCCTGCCGGCCGAACGCAACACCCAGTTTCCGAGCATTACAATGAGCCCGCTGCGCTCCGCCGCAGGCAGGAAGTCGGCGGGTACGAGCACACCCCGCGTCGGATGTTTCCAGCGGACCAGCGCCTCCAGTCCGACGAGTCGACTGGTCTCCATGTCCACCTGGGGCTGGTACGTCAGGAACAGCTCGCCCGCCGCGATCCCGGCATACAGCTCGGATGTCAGGGCCACACGTTTACGGACTTCCGCATCCATTGCGTCGGTAAAGAACCGATACGTGTGCCGGCCTTCCGATTTTGCCCGGTAAAGCGCGACATCCGCATACGCGAGCAGCGCCTCGGCTCCCGGAACGTCCGGCTCATAGGTGGCGATGCCAATGCTGACCCCGGATTGGATTTGGTTGCCGTCGAGCAAGAACGGCTCGACCATGATTTGCAGCAGCTGATCAGCGAGCTCGCCGGCATCCGTCGGGTCGCCTATATCCGCCATCAGCAAGGCGAATTCGTCACCGCCAAATCGGGCGAGAGTGTCCACCGACCTCACGTTCGCCTGCAGCCGTTCGGCAACGGACTGAAGCAGCCGGTCGCCGATGGGGTGTCCCAGCGTATCGTTGACGTCCTTAAAATGATCCAGATCGAGATAAAGAACCGCGAAGCTATGTTCGCCGCGACGGGCGCGCTCGATCGCCCGGCCCACTTCGGCGACGAAGACGCCGCGATTAGCCAAACCGGTGAGGAGGTCGAACTGCGCCATCCTTTTGAGCTGACCTTCGGCCTCCTTGCGTCGCGAAATTTCGCGGGCCGTCGAGAGCACGAATTCCCGTCCGCCGAACGTAGCCCGGCGCATCGAGATTTCGGCCCAGAACAGCCGCCCATCCTTTGTCTTGCCGCGCCAATCGAACGTTTGCGGCGTTTCGGATCGCGCCATCTGCATCTGGGACAATAGGTTCTGGCCGGTGTATGGCGGTTTATTCTCGGAGAGATCGCCGAGGTTCAGCTTGAGCAGCTCGGCACGCGTATAGCCGAGCATCTCGCAGGCGCGCTGATTGACCTCGACGAGGGCACCGGTTTCGAAGTCACGTACGAATATTAGGTCATTGACGGAGTCGAAGATGGTGCGGAAGCGCTCCTCGCTATGCCGCAATGCTAACTGCGCTTGCTCGAGATCGGTGATGTCCGTCACCGCCCCGATCAGGCCGGTCACTTTCCCCGATTCGGAACGGAACGGGAAGTAATTCGCAAGCTGGCCTATAAGCTCCACGTTCAGGACGGGCTCGCCGCGCTCGAGGACCGGCCGGAAGATCTCCATGAGTTCGTCCGCAATTTCGGGAACGACCTCGCGCAGTGTGCGGCCGATATGCGCGCTGACGGGCAGTCCGTGCATCTTCGCCATGTGCTCATTGATCCGCACGTAGCGATAGTTGGTATCTATGAAACAGAGACCCACCGGCGAATACTGGTAGATCTGCATGATTTCGTTGAGAACGGCCTTGCTCTCGGTCACTGCGGCCTGGAGTTTGCTATTGACGGCGGCCTGGTCGAGTCTCAGTCGCACGGTCTCCACGATCACGCGGTTGATGTAGCATCCCATCAATGCGACGACCGCAACGTAGGCCGCCAGCATCAGGCCCATCGCCATCGAGACTCGGTCGCCCCGCGCTAGATAAAGGACCACCTGCGGAACGACGGCGGGTAGGGCATAGCTGAAAAAGGCGGGCAGATACGCCGATTGCTGAAAGACCGCGCCGACCGTCATACCACCGAGCACGAAGCTGACGACGACGTGAGCGACCGGATCCGGCGTTATAAAAACGACCGATCCGGAGAGGCCCCAAAGAAAGCCGGTGGCGACGGCGCCGACGGTAAAACGCCTGGCCCAGCTGACCTCATGTCCGCTGTCGTGCGGTCGCCGCAGATAGCGTGCACGATCGACGAGACGCACGCCGACGACAACGCAGAACAGCCCAATCCAAAGCAGCAGGATCCACGCCGGATAGGAGGGCCAGAGCACCGCGGCAAGGATCGATGCGTTGATTGGGTTGACCAGCATGATCGCCGGCGCGTGATAGAGCGCTTTGATCTGCGCGGCGTGGACCGCCGCCTGGAACTCCGGTTGGCTTGGAGGAGACAGGCCGCGCTGAAAAGGGGTGTCGCCGCGCATAAGGGTCTACTCAGTGCGCGTGATCCGACCGGCCGCTGGGCGCGGACTGCGCAAGCATCCGGCGAGTAGACGGGAACGCAGTTATTATTGCGACAACAGGAATTAAGTGACGTACCGGCATACTAGCATTACAGTTGCATTTTCGTTTTGAGATGGGCGCGGCGTGCTTCCGCTTGGTGAGCTCTTCGCCAGAGTGACCATACGATGATGTGCGCGGGTTGGATGCGCCGTTGTGCAAGCT
>Ga0181532_10006136_pt1 | contig 10054 bp, 7 predicted proteins | sample PEATcosm2014_Bin_33_FD_119768 | JGI IMG/M metagenome (GOLD analysis project Ga0181532, IMG submission 119768) | Peatland microbial communities from MTU Mesocosm Facility, Houghton, MI, USA - PEATcosm2014_Bin11_30_metaG | ecosystem: Environmental > Terrestrial > Soil > Wetlands > Peat | place... | reverse complement strand
TACAACAGTCCGCGCGTGCTGTGGGGAACGGCCCGTCGATTGCGCAACGTCATCGCCGCCGAGTCGGTCGACATCGTGCACACCCACGGCGTCGATGCGGACTTGATCGGCGGCCTGGCCCTCCTCGGACGCCGCGAGCAGCAAGTCTGCCACTTGCATGTCTCTCCGCCGGCCCGTCGTGAGAAATCCTGGAAGGCGGCCGTTCGACGGAGACTGCTGCGCTATTTGACGGGGCGAAACGGCTCCTGGTTTATCGCCGTTTCCGATTCGGTCCGTGACGCAATGGCCTGCTATTACCGCCTACCGCCGGAGCGGATGACGACAGTTCGCAACGGGATCGACCCCTGCGAGTTTGACGGCCCTGCCAACGCAGCCGCGCGGGGCAGCCAAGGCGATCGCGTTGTTTTCGGCACGGCCGCTCGGCTCGAGCGGGCCAAGGGGCTCGAGTTTCTGATTGAGGCCGGAGGAAGACTGGCCCGCCAACAGATTTCGTTCGAGATACGAATTGCCGGCGCGGGCAGCCAGAGAGAGAGCCTGGAACAACTCGCGCGATCGTTGAACATCGCAGACATTGTGCATTTTCTCGGACCAGTGCGGCCGGCAGACATGCCTGGATTTTACGCGAGCCTGGACGTCTTCGTGCTGCCGTCGTTGTCGGAAGGGCTGCCGCTGGTAATGCTCGAAGCGATGGCCATGGCGAAACCCGTGGCGGCCAGCCGCCTGGCCGGCATTCCAGAGGTCATCCGCGATGGAGTCGATGGTCTGCTCGTCCCACCGGGAGATGCGGACGCGCTGGGCGACGCGCTGGCGAAGCTGGCCGGCGACCGGGCATGGCGGCAACAGCTTGGGGCGGCGGCACGGGAACGGGTGCACGGGAGTTTCCGGCTCGAACGTGTCGCGCGCGAAATCGCGGAGGTTTACGAGCGCGTCCTGGAGACGGCTTGAGTGGGTGACAGTCATGAATCATGAACGCTTGACGATCGTGATCCCGGCGCTCAACGAAGAAGAGGCGATCGGCGACACCATTTTCCGGTGCCTGGAAGCCCGTCCATTGATCCAAGAGTACGCCGGGCTGAGCCACGTCGAAATCGTCGTCGTCAGCGACGGATCGACGGACAAAACGGTCGATATCGCCCGGGAATTCGAGGAAGTCGCGGTAATCGTCTTTCCCCAGAATCGGGGTTACGGCGCGGCGATCAAGGAGGGATGGAGGCAAGGTTCGGGAACGCTGCTCGCCTTCTTGGACGCGGACGGCACCTGCGACCCGCGTCATTTCGCCGAAATGTGCCGCCTGGCGATCGAAGAATCGGCCGACGTCGTGCTCGGTTCTCGAATGGGTCCGCAATCGAAGATGCCCCGGCTCCGCCGAGTTGGAAATCACTTGTATGCGTTCCTGTTGGGCTTTCTCTGCGGGCGGCACGTGACCGACACGGCCAGTGGGATGCGCGTCGTTCGTCGAGGTTCGCTGCGACAACTCTATCCGCTGCCGGACGGGCTCCATTTCACCCCTTCGATGAGCGCCCGCGCCCTGTTGAACGATTTGCGGGTGATCGAGACTCCGATCGGCTACAGCGAACGGCGCGGGGAAAGCAAGCTCAGCGTCGTGCGGGACGGCGTGCGGTTTCTGCAGACGATCTTCGACGGAGTGCTGTGTTATCGGCCGGAGCGACTCCTGCTGTTGGGGGCGACGCTGTGCGTGATGCTGGGCCTCCTCTTGGCCCTGCACCCGTTCGAGCATTATTTGGCCACGCACCGGGTTGAAGACTGGATGATTTATCGGTTTGTCGCCTGCCACCTGCTCGGTTCGTTTGGACTGTTACTGTTATTGGCCACCGCTCTCTCGAATCAAATGGCGAGCTTTGGCCCGCGGCGACGCGAGGCCAGCCCGTTCTGGCCGGCCCTCATCTCCGCATCGCTGCGGTGGCCCGCCGTGGCCGTGCTCATGGGAGCCTTGTTCCTGGCGACAATTTTCTTACTTTGGCCGGGAATCGTGGAATACGTTTCCTCGCGAACAGTGCACATGCACTGGTCGCGGCTGATTGCCGGCACATTCACACTGTTCTCGATGCTGCAGATTGCGGTGTTTGCCGTCTTGATGAAGGTGATTTCGATCTGGCAGCGCGAGCGGAGTTTCGGCGCCCTCACCAATGTCATGCCCTTGGCGCCAAACGAAATCGGGAACGTTGCGTCCCTTCAGCGGCCGATTGAGCCCGCATCACGATCATGACCGAAGCGACGATCAACGGCCGCGAAATCATCCACTGGGAAGCAGGCACCGTCTGTTGCGACCCGGCGTGGGAAGCAGCGTACGAGCGGTTTGAAACGCCCGAAGAGGAGATCCGCAAGTTCATCGCCCGCCATCGCCGGCTCGGCGTCGACCGGCTGCCGAAGTCATCGCAAACGGTTGAACTCTTCTGCGGCCGCGGCAACGGGCTGAAGGCGCTCGAACGTTTGGGATTTGAACATCTCGAAGGAGTCGACCTGTCGTCGAGCCTGGCCGCCCGTTATTGCGGACCGGCACAACTCTACGTCGGCGATTGCCGCAACCTGCAGTTCGACCCACACAGCAAAGACCTGGTGGTCGTTCAAGGGGGCCTCCATCACCTGCCGATCCTACCCGACGATCTCGAACGAGTTTTTTCGGAAATCAACCGCGTCCTTCGTCCGACTGGACGGGTGGCGATCGTCGAGCCGTGGCTGACTCCCTTCCTGCGAGGAGTCCACACCGCCTACCAAATCCGTCTGCTGCGGCGACTGTGGCCCAAACTCGATGCGCTTGCCAGTATGAACGAGCGGGAAGAAAACACTTACGACGCATGGCTGCGGCAGCCCGCGCTCATTCACGAGCTTCTTGGAAAGTTCTTCGTTGCGGAGACCTGTCTCCACCGCTTCGGCAAGCTCCTGTTTCTCGGCCGGCCGGCGGGTCCACCCTCATGCTGAATCGCCGCGGCCTGTTGACCGTGTGCGCGGCGACTGCCCTGTCGGTCTGGGCGGTGACGTACATCCTGCGAGCGCAGGGGCAGACGGATACCGTCAGCGGTTTTGACCTGCATCTTCGCTGGGTCGAGCAGCAGTATGTTCTGAGAGCTCGCGATCCGTTTCGAGTCGTCGGTGCGTGGAGACGCGAAAACCCGGGACGCGACCCGACGAACTTAGCCTGGAACCAGCGAGACCGACACGAATGGCATGTCGAACGGCCGGCGTTATTCCGGTCGCAGGCGGCTGCCAACGACGTCGAGCCCGACCTGGGACCACCGGCGCCCGGGTATCCTCCGTGGGCGTATTTCACCGGACTGTTGCTTGTGTCAGCGCCCTGGCCTGCCGCTTATTGGTGGTATTTGCTGGTCAGCGTGGCCTCCGCGCTGACGCTGTCGCTTTGGATTTGGAAGGATGCGGCAAACCTGCCTGGAACTTTTCGTCTGCTCCTCATCGGGGCGGTCCTGGCCGCTGCGAGTCTGCGGACGACTCTGCGATTCGGCCAATACGGACTGATCGTGAGTGCGTCGCTCGCGGCCGCCCTACTGGCGATGCGAGATAAGCGGTCGATTTGGGCCGGAATTCTGTTTGCGATCGCGATGACCAAGCCGACGATGGCTGCCCCCTTTCTGCTGATTCCGCTCGTACGACGCGACTGGAAGGCCATCGTCGTGGCGACCGGCTATCTGATCGGCGGGAGCCTGTTCGTTTGGGCCTACACGGGGACCGATCCGGTCTCGATGCTCAAGAGCATGGTGGCCGCTACGAACGACGTGTGGTTGGTGACCGGCGCCAATCCGATCCGTTGGCTCCGCGATGCGGGCATGAACGTCCAGATGGCCGTCAAACTGTGCGCAGTGATCGGGATCGGGGCGGCACTCGTGTTGATGCACCGATTTCGGGACGCTCCGCTCGATGTGTTGTTCGCGATCGCCGCGGTCGTCTCGCGGTTTTGGACCTATCACAAGTCTTACGACGACGTGATCTTGATTTTTGTGCTGGTTCCCGTCGCTCGGGCCGCGTTCGAGCGTCATCGCGCGGCGTTGTGGCTTGTGCTGATGCTGCTCGGCGTTTCTCTCTGGGTGCCCAGCCGTTTGGAGAAGACGAACGTCGTGTTCCACGCGTTCCAATGCGCGACCTGGATTGGGTCGCTAGTGGTGCTGTTGTGGTCTGCACGGGAACGAGCGAGCGAAGTCCCGGTCGTCAGCCGGCCTCAAGGGGCCATCGCCTAGGATGACGTTGAGTGTCGCCATTTACGCCTCACCGCTGCGGTCGATCGGCAAGCCGACCGGTGTCGGGCAGCACATCGCCCGGATGGCCGAACACCTAGCAGACCGCCCGGACATTACTGCGTCGCTTTTGGCGACGCGCGCGGACTACGAACAAGTCCGTCCCTACCTCTCCGCGCGTTTGGCCGCGCTGCCGATCCATTTTCTGCCCGGCGCCGAGCGGCTGTTGCGGACCGCACTGATTGCGACGAACTTTTTTGGCATCGAACGTTGGAGCGGCGAGGTTGACTGGGTTTACTGTCCCAAGGAGCAGCCCGTGGCGACGCGCCGCGCGCGGCTGGCGGTGACGGTTCACGACGTGCTGCCATTCGAGCGGAACGTGCCGGGCCTCGAGCGAAAGTTTCACCCTGTCCTGTCGTTGCGGTGGCGGCTGCTCATGCGGCGCATCCTCCAGCGGGCCGACCTGATTGCCATCGTGTCGGAATTCACCCGCCGGCGGATGCTCGAACTGTTCGACGTGCGAGACGAGAAACGGCTCGTCGTGATCGGCAATGGGGTCGGGTCGTGTTACTTTTCCAGCCGGCAGCGGGAGGATAGCGAGATTCTCGCTCGTCACGGCCTCACCGCCGATCGTTACCTCATCACGGTCGGCAGTCTGACGTTTCGCAAAGGGGGCGACGTGCTGCTCAAGCTCGCGCTACGGCTCAGGGAGCAGCATTTGCCCTGGCGCGTGGTCGTGACAGGGCAGCGACATGACGCGGAGCTTTTGGAACGGTCGCGGGCGATGAAAGCCGAGTATCCCGACCTGCCTCTCGACCTGACCGGTTACGTCCCCGACGGCGAACAGGCCGTCTTGCTGCGTAATGCGCTGGCACTCGTTTTCCCCAGCCGCTATGAAGGATTTGGAATTCCCGTGTTGGAGGCGATGGCCGCTGGAACGCCCGTCGTCTGCCGACCTGCGGCGGCGCTCCCCGAAGTGGCGGGCGACGCGGCGGCATTTGTCGACAGCGACGAGCCGGAAGCGTGGCTCCTGCCCGTCCTCAGTCTCGCGGAGAATTCGGCCAGCCGCCCCAAGCTGGTCGAGGCGGGCCGTCGTCGGGCCGCCGAGTTCACCTGGGACCGGTGTGCGGCCCGGCTGGTCGCGGCGATGTCGGAAAAGAGCTGAACTGTGACGTTTCTGCTGATTGGCATCACGGCCCTTACGATTCTCGCGAGCATGGGATTCGCGTATTTTCGCACGCGCGACGCGCTGCATCCCATGCTCATTCTGGGGGGCATGCTGCTTTACGTTTTTGTCTGGCGGCCCGCCGTCCTGATCGGGTCAGGATCCTTGTTGGCGTACGTGACCCCCGATCAGATCTTGTTTGCCCAGACGCTGTTCACGCTCGGCGTGCTGATGCTGTGCTGGGGGATCTTGTATCGCACGCCGCGTAAAACGGGACGGGTTCGTTTCGATGTCAGTCCGCGGACGCAAAAGCGAATGGTCGAAGTCGCCTGCGTCCTCGGCACACTGGCGCTGTCTTCCTACTGGTTTGCGATCTGGAACAGCGGCGGATTCATCAAGGTCTACAGCCACGCCAAAGCGCATATGTCGACCGGCAGCGGCTGGTTCAACGAAATGGTGAACCTCGCAATTCCCGCGGCGGCGCTGATGGTCCTCGCCTGGCAGGCGAAGCGGAGCTCGCCCCACTACTTGTTTCTGGCGCTGCTGTTCGCTTCACCCGTCTTGACCACGGGCCTCCTGGGCGCGCGGCGCGGGCCGACGTTCATCATCTCGGCGACTTTGTTGGTCGCGTGGTACGTCGGAGCCAAGCGACGCGTTGCGCTCTGGAAGATCATGCTCGCCTTTGGGACGCTCGGGCTGCTTCTGATCTTCCTCATTACCCACCGGCGCGAGATCCACCTTGGTTCCGAATTCTCGTTCAGCGTCGACACCGTGGTCAACCGCCTCGTGCAGACCGAAGTGACTCCCTCCGACGACACGGTCTTCATGTACGGGTACGTGAATGGTATTCACGAGAAAAACGCGCATTTGTGGGGCCTGCGCTATATTACGACTTACCTGGTGCGGCCGATCCCCCGGCAACTCTGGCCGACGAAGTACCAGGATCTCGGACTCGGTTGGATGGCCAGCGGGAGGGACTTGGGCGGCATCACCAAGGCCGACTGGCGCGCCGTGCTCGGCTGGGTGCCGCGGCAAGGCTCGGCGATCGGATTTGTCGGCGACCTGTTCTTGGAGTTTTCGTGGTTCGGGCTGATCGGCTGCTATTTCATCGGCAGGTTCTTCAATGGGCTTTGGAACCGTGGACGAGTCCGTGGAGGAATGTGGACATTGCTCTACGTCGAGGCGGCCGCCCTAACGGTGTTCGTGCCCACGCAAAGCATATCGGCTGTTTTTCACCGATTCCTGTTGATGGCCCTGCCGACCGTCTTGATCTGGAGACTGCATATCGGCGCCGCGGAGTCTGGCAATTCGGCGGCTTCGCTCCGACGACTTCAGTTCCGGCCGGTCCGCCGGTGAACGAATGGGCTGTTCCTGATTTATGAAACTTCCGTTGGCGCTCAGACGAGTCGGAAAGCGCGTTTTGGCGCGGGCCGGCTACGACATCCGCAGGATGCCGAATATCCGGCAAGAGCCGCTCGGCTTTACCCTCTTCAAGTATCGAAAGCCGGACGGTTCGTTCGACTACGAGCAGTACCGCCGGATTCAGTCGGAGGGTAACCGGGCGAAAATCAACACGGTTTGGGTGCTCGAGGAAAATATCGCGTTCCTGGCGGACTATATCACACGCACGATCGGAGCCCCGAAATTCGGTCTCTGTCACGGGACGCGAAGAGGGCTCGAGCAGGCTTGGTTCCGGAAATATCTGGGTTGCGAGGTGATCGGCACGGAGATCTCCGAAACGGCCGAGCAGTTCCCGAACACGATCCAGTGGGACTTTCACGAAACGAAGCCGGAGTGGATCGACGCGGTCGATTTCATTTACAGCAATTCCCTCGACCATAGCTATGACCCGGAAAAGTGTCTGAACGCCTGGATGAGCTGCACGAGAAAGGGAGGACTTTGCATCCTCGAACACAGCTCGGTGCACGAGCCGACCGGCGCTTCGCCGCTTGATCCGTTCGGAGCGGATCTCAGCCGAATGCCGTACCTCATTGCCAAATGGGGAAACGGAAAGTACGGCGTGCGACAACTGATGGATGCTCCGAAGAGGAAAGAGATCATTGAGTCGATGTCCTACATTGTGATTCAGAGGTTTTGATCAGCTCACCGACAATTAAGCGCCCGACAGTCGCGGCCCGGCGATGGGTCGTCTCCCAGATCGGGGCACGACGGCACTACGCGATTCCCGCCATCCTGGAGCGCGCCGGCCTCCTCGAGCGGTTCTACACCGACCTGTGCGCGGAAGCGCCGCTGGTCCGCGCGTTGGAGTTCGCGCTTCCCCGCTCGCTACGGCCGAGAGCCGTCGACCGGCTGCTGACACGGACGGTCTCGCAGGTTCCGCGGCAGAAAATTCAGTGCTTTCCGTTGTTTGCGCTGCGGCGGATTCTGTCCCGCAACGACGGGGACTCGATGGCCGATTCGTACCGCACGTGGCTGGAAGCCAATCGTCGGTTTAACTTGCACGTGGTCCGCGCCGGATTTGGAACGGGCGACACCGTCTATGTCTTCAACGGCGCCGGACTCGAGATTCTCGAACGGGCCAAACAGCTTGGGCTCCAGACAGTGGTCGATCAGACTGATGCACCCGTCGCCGTCGAGGAATCGCTCCTGTCGCGCGAGCGCGCGGAATGGCCGGCATGGGAAAATGGCACCGTTCACCGCGACGATTGGTTGCTGATGGCCGACCGCGAGAAGGCCGAATGGGCACTGGCCGACACGATTGTCTGTGGGTCGTCCTACGTCAAAGACGCTGTCGAGACTTGCGGCGGGCCGGTTCGGCGATGCAAGGTCGTCCCTTACGGGTTCGACGGTGCCGCGCCGACAACGCGGCCGGTCTCCAAACCGTCCGGCCAACCGCTGCGCGTGCTGTTTCTGGGGACGCTGTGCCTCCGCAAGGGAATCCAATATTTCTGGCAGACGGCGCGAACTCTTCGCGGCGGTCTTTTCCAGTTCCGGGCCGTCGGACCGATTCGGTTGACGGACCAGGCGATCCAACAAATGCGCGGTGACGTGGAACTGGTCGGAACCGTCCCGCGTTCGGAAGTGGGACGACAGTACGAATGGGCGGACGTCCTCGTACTGCCGTCGGTCTCAGAGGGATCGGCTAATGTGTGCTACGAGGCCCTCGCACACGGCTTGCCCGTGGTGACGACCGACCACGCGGGTTCGGTTGTCAGAGATGGCGTGGAGGGTTCGATCGTTCCGATCCGCGATTCCGAGGCGATCGCTCAGGCACTCGCGGCCCTGTCGGCCGACCGCGACCGGCTCGCGGCAATGTCGGAGGCGGCGCTGTTGCGCGCGGCAGACTTTACGCTCGAAAAATATGCCGGGCGACTGCTGGAAGCGCTGGTTCCCGAATCGTGCCAGGAGCGAGTTCATTGATCGCGCCTGGGCAATCGGTGGATCGAGAGCTTACCGGCTGTACCGAGCCGGCGACGGCGCTCGATCCGCGAGTGCAATCGACGGCTGTCGATCCGGCCAGGCCGCCCGCAAGGCCGCGACCGAGAACGTGGGTTCTTACAAACGCTCCCAGTCCCTACCAAGTTGAGCTGCTTTCCAGCGTACATCGTCTGGGAACGCTCGACCTGCACGTGCGATTCATGCGCGTGCCGCCCAACTCCCGGCTCGCGTCCACCGAGGGCTCGGCGATGGTCTACCGGGAATTGTGGGGTGCGGCCCCGCGGAGCTGGAGAGACGAGTTCCGTTTGCATCCCGGCGCGGTTTGGGAAGCGGCTTTTGGCCGATTTGACTGTTTCATTCTGTCGGGCCTGTACACGAGCAGCACGTTCATAATCTGCGCCGTCCTGTTGACGCTGCGTCGCAAACCCTGGGCGGTGTGGCTCGAACGACCGCGCGTCGACAGGTATCAGGTTCCCTGGGGCCGCGGTCGCCTTGGCGGCGGCTTGGTTCAGCGCGTCAAACACTTCGCTTTGCGGTTTCTCCTGCGTCACGCGACCAAAGTGATCGCAATGGGGTCGGCCGCCGTGGGGGCTTATCGCGGTCTGGGCGCTGCGGAGAATAAGCTGCGCATGCTCCCCTACTGCTGTGACGTCGAACGCTTCTCGCGTGCCACCACCGACGAGGTTGCACGCGTCCGGCGGCGCTATCAACTCGACGGAAAAATGGTCTTTCTCTTCTCCGGTCAGATGATCGAGCGGAAGGGAGTCGATGTCGTTTTGGCCGCCTTCGAACGGATTGCCCAACGGCATGAGAAAGTCGCCTTGCTCTTACTGGGCGACGGGCCGCGCAAGACTGAGTATGAAAACGGAATACCAGAGCATCTTCGCCCCCGGGTCCACTTCACGGGCCGCCTGAGTCAGAACGAACTGCCAGCGCATTTTGCGGCCGCGGACGTGTTTGTGTTTCCCTCGCGCCATGACGGTTGGGGAGTGGTCGTCAACGAGGCCTGCGGGGCGGGACTCCCCGTCATCGCGTCGCGTCAGACGGGTGCCGCTCTCGACTTGGTCGGAGAGGGCGGCAACGGTTTTCTGCTCGATTGCGAGGACATCGAGGGGTTCGCCGCGAAGATGGAGTTTTTCGTCGAGCGTCCCGAAACCGTCCGAGAGTTCGGACGGTGTTCGCGCGAATTGGCCCAAAAGTTCTCGACCGGAGCGGGAGCACGGCGTTTCCAGGATTGCGTCCTGGAGACGATCGGAGGCCCTCGCGCGGAACCGACCGATCCATG
>Ga0181532_10006135_pt1 | contig 10055 bp, 8 predicted proteins | sample PEATcosm2014_Bin_33_FD_119768 | JGI IMG/M metagenome (GOLD analysis project Ga0181532, IMG submission 119768) | Peatland microbial communities from MTU Mesocosm Facility, Houghton, MI, USA - PEATcosm2014_Bin11_30_metaG | ecosystem: Environmental > Terrestrial > Soil > Wetlands > Peat | place... | reverse complement strand
CTCGAACCTTCCAGGATGCTGGAAGAGGGTTTCGAGCATGGGGAAGCAGGTGTTCGGGCCTTCACCGAGACGTATGGCCTACTCGAGAAGATCACAGTAATCGAGCCGGCTGATAACGCCTGTTCTGAAGCTCGGGTCACAACCCGGTCCCGCCACCGGCCGGGAGCATCACCGCTGCTATTCGGGCGCTTCCTGATGAGTCTTGGCGCCTTTGTGTCGCTGGAAGACATCTCCGACGCTCTCCCTCCTTACCGAGAGGAAGTGGTCAGCATCGAGATGGATCAGCCGCTGAAGAAAGCGTACGAGGATCTGGAAGAGGACATCAAGAAGGCACTTCGCGGGCATCGTGGTAACCAGTCGGTGATCAGCGTAGCGTTGAATGCTCTCCTTGCTTACCCTGACCGGCCCTTCGGTTTCGGGGACTTGATGGGGCGCGAGTTCAATCCTGAAACCCAGCGCCGTGAGCCGTTCCTGATCGCAGAGACTCGTGATCTGGATCAGAACCTCACGTATGCCAAAGAACGGCGGCTGGTGGAGGAAGTGAAGACCTCGCTTGAGCGCGGGAGGAAGGTGCAGGTCTACGCGGTCTATACCCAGAAGCGCGACGTGACGCGGCGCCTGGAGAGCATCCTGGCGAAAGAAGGCATTCGCGTGGCCGTGCTGACCACGGAGGTTGCCCCGGAACTGCGGGAGTCGTGGTACGAGCGGCAACTGCGGGCGGGCATCCAGGTCGTGATTGCCCACCCACGTTTGGTTCAGACGGGACTCGACCTGTGGTCCTTTCCTGACATCTTTTTCTACGAGACCGGCTATTCCATTTACACTTTGCGGCAAGCCAGCCGGCGCTCGTGGAGGATCGGACAGCACTCGAACGTCAACGTCAAATTCTTTTACTACGCCGGCACCATGCAGGAAGCATGCCTCCGGCTGATGGGGAAAAAGCTTCTGGTTTCGCTGGCGATGGAAGGGAAATTCGCAAGCGACGGTCTTCAGGCAATTGACGAAGGTGACGACATCCTGATGGCAATGGCGCGGGAACTGGTGACGGAGAAGGGCATCGGGGAGAGCGCGGATGCGGTGTGGAAAAGGCTGGTGGAGAAGCAGGCGGAAGTGTTCGGAGTTCGTGCCGTGGAGACAACACCATCGGAAATGGAGGCAGAACCGCCGAAGAGGGATGTACCAGAATTCATTATTCCACCGGCAGGACCGATCCCGGCATTAGTGACGCAACTCCTGATGTTCGGCATGTCGCACGAGACCGTACAGCGGCGCAAGGCTTCACGTAGGCCATCGAGTCCCGTCACAGCATCGGATCAGCTCGGATTGTTCCCGGCCTGAGAGTGAGGCAAGTTGCGCTCTGCGGGGGCCGCTTTATTAAGATGCTATCGTGCATCGCTAGCGGTTCTGACTGACGCAAATGAGAGGTACGTCGTTCAGCCTTGTTGGCCACATCTCTGAGGGGACGTGAGCGTCCGGCTTTGACACTTGGGCTGTTTCACCTGCAGTGAGGCCGCTACACGACAGACATGATCCTCTCCAGGAAGCCGACTCTTCAGGCCGAATCCCCAACAAAGCCGCAACTATCTGCGGAGCTACAACTCGCAGTGCGACGAGCGAGTAGATCCTTCTGCGACCACTTGAAGGTAGTTCCCAAGTACGCGACTAGAACTAAGCCCTTGCGGCGGGCGATGTTAATCCCAGCCTTCTTGCCGCATTTGGGCCCTGGTTCATAAAGCTAAATTCCGCCACCTTGGGTTGTCGCTGCATGTTCCTGACTTAGGCAGGGTAAGGAATCTCAAGATATGGTGATATTTGAATTTCGGGCCGTGAGGCGAGGCTTTGGACCTTGGTCCGACAAGCTCTGAGCAAGAGGTGGCAGGTAGACAAGGACGTGCGCACCCTTCCGGGGCAGCCCAACGCTGTTGTCCCCGTCTGTCCCTTGCAATCTTCGCCGACAGGTATTTCTACCACGGGTGCCCGGAGCACGGACTCACGGGAACAACACCTCGAAGCCCCGAGGAAGCTCGCCCCTCAGCGAGCACAACTGCATTGGCCAGCACCCTCAATCAGCCGGGAGGCAGTGTGGTCCCTCACGCTGCCTCACGGGTTGTAACACTCCACCTCGGCCCGCATCGTCGTCCGAAGAACGTCCGTCACCTTGGACAGCCGCACAAGCGGTGTCCTATCGCTGGCTTGCAGAACATTCCCGAAGTATTTCGTGAAACTTCGCCTTTCCGGAAATCGCGAAGGTCATGCTTGGGACGTCCGAAGCGCCTGATCCAAATCGGCGATGATGTCGTTCACATCTTCGATACCCACCGATAACCGGACATACTCAGGAGTGACGCCGGTCTGTGCCTGCTCGTCGGGCGTGAGCTGGGAGTGAGTGGTGGTGGCCGGATGGATGATCAGCGATTTAGCATCGCCTATGTTTGCCAAATGGCTGAACAGCTTGACGTTGTTGATCAGCTTCGCGCCAGCCTCTTTGCCGCCCTTGATGCCGAAACCTACAATCGCCCCCTGGCCGTCAGGCAGGTATTTCTTGGCGCTGGCGTAGTCGGGGTGGCTCGGCAGGCCCGGATAGTTGACCCACTGCACCGCCGGATGTTTTTCGAGGAACTCGGCGACGGCGAGCGCATTCTTCGAGTGGCGTTCCAGCCGGAGGTGCAGCGTCTCCAATCCCAGCAGGGTAAGGAACGACCCCCACGGACTCTGCGTCGAGCCCGTGTCGCGCAGCCAGTGTGTGCGGATGTAGAGGATATATGCGATGTTGCCGATAGGTCGTAGCGCTTCTTCGAACACGATTCCGTGGTACGCGGGATCTGGCGAGGTGAATTCCGGCCACTTCTCCGGGTCCTTAGCCCAGAGGAACTTGGCGCTGTCCACGATTGCGCCGCCGATGTGCACGCCGTGACCGCCGATGAACTTCGTTGTGGAATACACAACGATATCGAACCCGTGTTCGATGGGACGGAACAGAGCCGGCGTTAGGGCCGTGTTGTCGATGATCGTCGGCAGGCGGTGCTGGTGCGCGATATCGGTGATCTTGCGATAATCCGGTACATCGTTCTTCGGATTGCCCGGCGTCTCGATGTAAACGGCTCGAGTGTTCTTGTCGACCAGCTTGCTGATCCCCTCGGGCCGCTTCGGGTCGAAGAACCGCACCTCGATGCCGAGCTTTGAGAACGTTTGGGTGAAGAGGGTCCACGTCCCGCCGTAAAGGCTGTTAGCGGAGATGAAGTTCTGTCCGGCATGGACAATCGTCAAGAGCGATGCCGTGATCGCCGCCTGGCCGCTGGCAAATGCCAGGCCTGCCGCGCCGCCATCGAGCGCCGCCAGGCGCTTCTCCAGGACGTCGGTGGTTGGATTCATCAGACGGGTATAGATGTTACCGAATTCGCGCAGGCCGAAGAGATTTGCGGCGTGCTCGGTATCGTGAAACACGTAGCTTGTTGTTGAATAGATCGGGACGGCACGCGCAGTGGTTGTAGGATCGGGAACCTGGCCGGCGTGTAGCGCCAGGGTACCGAGCTTGTAAGTTGGTTCATTGTCTGCCATTTTGTGTCTCCATGTTTCTGATTTTGGATTTGTTCGACCTATCAATTAAGTAACTCTCAGCGTTCCCGGCTCCGGTTCGCACATGAACCTCGCAATTACTTGGAGGCGCGGGGCGGAATCGAACCGCCGATAAGGGTTTTGCAGACCCCTGCCTTACCACTTGGCGACCGCGCCTCAATTCTCCTCTCTCCTCGAACGCAAACCTGGCCGGCTGGATCGTGCGTGACAAGCAAGATTCAGCCGCCCAGGCAAAGCCCGCATCTCGAGAAGCGCAACTAGAGGACGTAAGAGATGCCGAGCGCAAATTGGTGCCGCGCATTGAGATTCACACCCGGCATGATTTGACCGGCGGCCTGTGCCACACCGAAATCGACGTTGAATTTCTTCTCCGTCGGCGGAACGATGCGGACGGCGTAGGTGATCGTGGTTGGAACAATCGCCCCCGGCAAGGACTGGACGTCTCGCGGCTCCTGGAGCAACTCTGACCCAAGAATGATGGTACTTTTCGCCGGCCCCTTGAGCACAAACGCGGCGGCGCCGAAAGCTCTCCCGCGATAGGCGGGAGCGTTTCCGGCAAGGCCGAGGACGGAGGCGTTGGTGACTTTGTAGCCTGCGTTCAGGACAATCGGCAGCTTCTTTGTCTCGGTAATGGTCTTCGTCGCCACAACATAGAAGTCGGCATTGTTCGTGCGCCGGCCATCGATCCAGCCGCCCACGTTATAGACTTGCGTCCGGGCCACGAACCCGGCGGAAATGGCCGGTACCCATTTCTGCTTGGCGAAATCTTCCGGCAGGAAATTAACCTTGCCGTGGAACGAGTTAAAACCGTTGCCCCATAAGCTGCTGAGGCCCGCTGTGCTTCCCTGCGAATGCAAATCGCGGGTGTAGCCGAACTCGGTGCGACTCAGAGCGCCCACCGTGAGTGACCCCTGATAGAAGTTGCCCAGAACCTTTCCGCCATTCAGGAAGTGAAAGGCGACTATGGGCTTGCCAAGGCCTTTTTTGCTGGAAGCCGCTGTGTAGGCGAGCGGAGTGACGAAGACACCCGTTTGCCCTTCCCAGTTCAGGCTCTGACCTAAAACGGGGCGAACGTCAGCGGCCATGATCAACAGCAAGCCTAGCGCCACGTATTGAATCACGGTAAAAGCACGTGACGTAAATCGTTGTGGATGATGCGCGTTTCCTACTAATACTGATTGGGATGACATGCAAGAATCTCCTTTGATTTTGGAATGTGCCCTTGACTCGTGTTTCAGGCCGGCAAATTGCCGTACAGAAATACGTCAGGGAGTACTGCTACTGCTGCGGAATGTATGAATGGGATTGCTATTCTGCAGGATCAACAACAAGCGGTCTTATGGTTGGCTTGGAGAAGCCTCTGGATGTGGCTGAAGTTGAAGGGAGGGGTGCAGTAGTCCACTGCGCCGGAATCAAGAGCGTCAAGGACTTCTCGGTTCTTGACATGAGAACTCACGGCCACGGCGGGAACTTGTGGTTCGGCCCTTCTCACTACTTCAAGAAGCGCCGTCCCTGAATTCTCGCCGGTCCACACAAAAACCAGATCCGGAGCGGCTTCCCGTATTAGATCGAGGCTTCGAAGAATCGGGAAGAGCGGGGGGATATGCAAGATTCCTCCCAGCTGCGACACAATTTGACCCAGGCTTTCGGCAATATCTGCCGGGAGCCCCAGCAGTACGATTTGTAGATTTGGTTCAATTTTTGGAAGCATGACCTTTTCCTATTGATTTCTCATTCCCCCGACGCAAGGAGGGAGCAAGTACTGCCGCGCATGGGGCTGACCCAAACGCGGATTTTAAGCAACACCCGGATTAAGCACCCCGACAGTTCGAGGCTCAGCCCCCGGGCGCCTAGATTCACAGCCGCAAGAGTCGGTCAGCGGCCACCACCATCCCCAGCGTAAACAAGGCGATGACAACCTCCCCAATCGCGCCCACCGCGAACGGCCCCCATCCCTGCTTGCGCATTTCGCTGAAGTTGGTTCGCAAACCGACGCCGGCAAAGGTCAACAAAAAAGCCCAACGCGAAAGGTTAGCCAACGCCATGAGCTGGGCCTTGTCGAAAAAGTGGTAAGTGGCCAGCCCGGAAATGAGCAGAAAGCCCAGGACGAACTTGGGGAATTTCTGCCATAGGAAAGCCGTTTTGTTATCTACCGCCTGTGCTTGGCCGCGCTTTGCCCAGTACCACGCGTAGCCGAGCACGACGAACCCGATCATGGCGTTCCGCGTGGTCTTGGCCAGCACCGAGAGCTTGCCGGCTGCGTCGGAGTAAAGCGCCCCTGCCGCCGTGGCCTCGGCCGTGTTGTCCACCGCCAGACCGGCCCAAAGACCGTAAGCCCGGTCGCTCAGGTGGAGGGCGTGTCCGATCAGCGGAAAGGTAAACAAGGACAGTGCGCCTAGCACCAGGATGGCCGCAATGGCAAACGATGAGTCTTCCTCATCGGCGTCAATGGCGCCTTCGGTGGCGATGATGGCTGAAACGCCGCACACGGCCGACCCTACAGAAAGTAAGGATGTCAGCTTGGGCCGCAGCCGAAAGAGCCGTCCCAGGAAGGTCATGAAACTGATGGCTACGGCCAGTTCCAATGCCACCAGGGCCAGGCTGACCCCTCCCAGCTTGAGCACGTCACCAAAAATAAACCGTGATCCCAGGAGCACAATCCCTGCCTTGAGCCAGAATTCATAAGTCGAGACTCCCGGGCGGAAGACCTTGGGTACGCCCACCGTGTTGGAGATGAGTAGCCCGATCAGGATGGCCCACAACACATATTCGATGTTGGGGACCGTCAAGTGATGAGCCTTAGCGTATGTCGCCAGGGATTTCTCGATCACCTTCCCTCCGTACCCGATGACACCAAGCAACAAGACTCCCGGCACGAGTTGGAGGATCTTCCAAGCGGGGTTAACGGGTCGAACTTGAGGTAAGACAGCCGCGTCTGCCATGAATCGTCTCCTGTGAAATCCTTCTGTAACGACTACCAGGGTACGCTCCTGAGGATTCCCACACGTACGAGAAGGGCCAGCACGAGTGCGGCGGCTACGGCCCACTCGTCGAGCGAGAGGCCCCATACCTTCCCCTTGAGAGGGGCGTCCGTTGGTGAACTCATTTCATTCTCCTCAATTCCAAATCCCCGCCACCGAGGCCATCTCGGCATTTACCCAATGCCCTCGAAAAGCACCGAGGAAATATAGCGCTCGCCGGAATCCGGCAAGACGACCACAATGTTCTTACCCGCCAAATCCGCTTCCTTGGCCAAGCGAACCGCCACGGCCACGGCCGCACCGGATGAGATACCGCTGAGGATTCCTTCTTCTTTTGCGAGGCGCCGCGCGTATTCGACGGCCTCTTCATTTGTGACCTGTTCGATCCGGTCGACCAGTGAGAGGTCCAACACCTTCGGTACGAATCCCGCTCCAATCCCCTGAATCTTGTGAGAGCCGGGCTTCAGCGGCTGCTTGGAGGTATGCTGCGTCAAAATGGGGCTGGCTGAAGGTTCCACCGCCACGGAGAGAATCGCTTTCTTCTTCTGCAACTTGATGTAGCGAGAGACGCCGGTAATGGTGCCGCCCGTCCCCACACCCGAGACCAGCACGTCCACCGCCCCATCCGTATCGTTCCATATCTCGGGACCCGTCGTGCTTTCGTGGATGGCCGGGTTGGCAGGATTGTCGAATTGCTGCGGCAGAAAGTAGTGGTCAGGATCGGATTGGGCAATCTCCTCCGCCTTGCGCACTGCGCCCGGCATGCCTTGCGGCCCCGGAGTTAGGATCAGTTTCGCGCCGAAGGCTGCAATGATGCGACGCCGCTCCAGCGACATGGTTTCCGGCATGGTCAAGCTCAGGGGATAACCGCGCGCGGCGGCAACGAAAGCCAGCGCGATACCCGTGTTACCGCTGGTCGGCTCTATAATCTCCCGGCCGGGTTTCAACAGGCCCTTCTTTTCGGCGTCCCAAATCATGGCCGCTCCGATGCGGCATTTCACAGAATAGGAGGGATTACGCCCTTCGATTTTGGCCAGGATCGTGGCTTTGCTTCCATTGGGGATGCGGTTCAGCTTCACTAAGGGTGTCCTGCCGATACTCAACGAGTTGTCTTGGTAGAACGATGACATGGGTTCGAGTCTCCTTGGCTCGTTTTGAATTATTCCAATGCTGTTAATTCAAATCTGCATCGGGAAACATCTGTCTCATCCTCAAGCGCCTGGGGAACCGGTGGTGCTTCCCGTGCTTGGCCGGGCAGCACCAAGGGTTTCCCCTACACTGTGATGGGAAGACCGGTCGATTGCTCGGAATGATGGGTGGTGGGTGGTCTCGGCGCTAGCTGGGTAGGAATGCTTTCGGCAACCGAAAACAAAAACGCCCACTCGCCCTAATCATTCCTGGCAAGTGGGCCGACTAATGCGTCAGGCCGCGATCTATTGCCCAATGCCAGAACTAGGCGAACACCCGCCACGGAGGCAACAACACGAGTTCTGACAGTGGAGAGAATACATGGTTAAATGCTCAACAATTACAACTTCCGTCACACCTTAAGTTGAAAGCCAACCAGTCCTATCGTAGTGAAGCGTCGTGGCTTTTTCAAATCAGTAGTTTTTATGATGGAGATTACTCTTCCTTATATATTTTCCTGTGCCAAGCGTCCGTGCTTAAAAGGCTGCTGCTCTGAGCGTTGCGGCACGCTGCGGCGGTCGGTCATCACGTCGTCGTGGCCGTCCGTCCTCTTGCTGGGAGCAATTCTTATTCACTAGAGTCGGCCCCACGAAATGTTCCTTAGAAGGAGTTGAATGAGGATGAAGATCTCCCATTGTGGCGATATACATCTCGAGGAAGACCGATACTTCGGGGACACTGCACAGTGTCTGGAATGGTTTGTTGAGGACTCAATCCACGCCAATACCAACCTCTTCGTTGTCGATGGTGACCTGACGACCTACAAGCAAACCATCAAAGAGCGAAACCTCTGGGTCGAAACGCTCATTCGGGTGGGCAACCACGCCCCGGTCATCCTGGTGGCGGGTAACCATGGCAAGGAACTCGATGGAGACTTACACGTTCTGGCACGCGCCAAGGCCGTTCATCCCATATATCTTTGCACCGAGCCGGAGTTCATTGAGCTGGGTGACGCTGCCGTCGCGGTCTTCCCTTATCCCCGGAAAGCTGAAATGGCTGGCAACGAGGACAGTCTGGGTGAGGCCTTCGCCCGGCAACTCGATGAGTTCAACCGGCGCTTCGAGCGGCGGCCTGGATGCTACAAGCTCTTCTTTGGTCATTTCGGGGTGGCCGGCGCCAGGGTAAGCAGCGGCCAGCCACTGGTCGGGCGATGCGCGGAGTATCCACTTGATCCGCTACGTAGCTTGAAGGCCCAGTATGTCGGGCTCTCCCACATTCACCTCCGTCAAGAGCTCGCCCCGCGCACCTGGTATGCCGGGTCGCTCTCCCGCTGCGATTACAGCGAAGTTGAAGACAAAGGCTACCACCTGGTGACATTGCACGCGCCGGATTTCCTCCCGGACCTGTCGGACCTGGATATTGAATTCAGGGTGTCGCCCACACGCCGGATGGTCGAGCTTCACGCCGTTTACGAAAATGGCGAGCTGCGCCTACCTGACAACATGGATCCACTCACCTTGAAAGATTCTCGGGTGAAAGTCGTGGTGACGGTCCCAAACGGACCTGACCACCTGCTCAGCCGCGAGCAGCAGGAGAATCTCCGGGAGAAGTTGCTGGCTGCCTCTCCCACCGAACTGAAGGTGAAAATCGAGCACGATGCGGAGCTTCCGGCAGAGCCTGCTCCTATTGCAGGCGCCCGCTCAGCCGAGGAGAAGCTTTGTGCCTACTGGGCATTGAAAGGTGCTCCGCCAGTGGACCGTCAGCAGCGGTTGCTTACCAAACTGGCGGAAGTCGAGAAGGCAGTACTCTCCAGTCACGAAAGCTGAATACCCGGATCTTCTATTTGCATTTACCCTGTCGTTGACTACTCCTGGGAGGACATTTTATGAGGCCGCTATCCCTGCGTCTCCGGGGAATTACTGAGGCATTTCCAAATGAAGTCTGCGTCGACTTCGATAGTCTGGGCGAGGGGCTAATCGCCATCGTGGGCGAGAACGGCGCCGGCAAGTCCACGCTGATCGGATCGGTCTTCGCCGCTCTGTTTCGCCAACTGCCCGGCCAGAAGCGCTCGCTTTATGACTTCGCCACCCATCCCCAGCCTGAAATCGACCTCACATTCAGTGTCAATGGCGCCTGCTACCGGTCGCTCCTCAAGATCGACCCCAAGTCCCGCCAGATGGAGAGCTACCTCTTCAACGGGGAGGGGAAACCGCTGACCAACGGCAAGAAGGAGCCCTTTGAGGAGCATGTCCGCAAATGCGCTGGCACCCCCGACTTCTTTCTCAGCAGCATTTTCTCCAGCCAGAAGCGCACAGGGAACTTTCTCTCGCTGGACCGGAGCGAGCGGAAAGAGCTGTTCATCCGCGAGTT
>Ga0181532_10006133_pt1 | contig 10058 bp, 8 predicted proteins | sample PEATcosm2014_Bin_33_FD_119768 | JGI IMG/M metagenome (GOLD analysis project Ga0181532, IMG submission 119768) | Peatland microbial communities from MTU Mesocosm Facility, Houghton, MI, USA - PEATcosm2014_Bin11_30_metaG | ecosystem: Environmental > Terrestrial > Soil > Wetlands > Peat | place... | reverse complement strand
CCTTTATCGGCTCCGCGTTTCACTTCGGCATAAAGCATCGTCGCCTCCATCCCTGACCGCACTGTTAATTAGTGCGGAATCACCCTTCGTGTCCTACCGCCATGAGTTTGGCAGGGCTGTCCAACGTTGGAAGGTCGGCAAGTATCGCCGTTTGTGGCAAACAATACATCGCCCCGGGCACACAAAGAAAACGGGCAGAATAACTTTTTCAACCCAACTTTCAGCAGCCGCAGCCCTGAACTGGTCTCCTTTACAAACGCGGCAGCGAGCGGACAAGTACATTTGTGCTGTTTTAGCTCCCAGTAACCCCACACTATACGCCCCTTGCGGACGTCCAGCGCACTATTTGTGCTGTGGGTGAGCATGGCGATGGGGCGTGATCAACAAGCTCCAGACTCCACTAGAAACCCTTCATCCGCAAATGAATGCTTGACGCACATACATCAGAGAGTGAATATTTGTCGTGTCAAACGACCGAATCCCGAAGGAAAGTGGCGGGGATCATGATAGCGGAGAAGGCGGTGTTGCTGAATGGCTGAAGGCGATAGTCCGCGCTGGCCTCGGTTTTTTAGCCTCTTGCATTGGGTTGGCGCTCTGCTGTACATCACTGCCGCTGCAACTCTCCTTGTGATCTTCCGTACCCAGTTGTGGCACTACCCCCTACTGCGGTTTACCTATCGCGTATGGACATCGTTTTTGGCGAGCGTTGGGTCAACTGGTGCCGGATTCGTCAGCCCGATCCTTGTCTCTTTCCTCAGCATCGTCGGCACGATTCTCTGTATTGGGTTTCTCCAAGGAATAGCTGCAATGAAAAAGCACTTCTGGGAGAACGCAGCTATTACCGTCGTGGTATTCGTCACCGTGATGCTAATGGTTTATGGAACACAATTTGCGTGGCAGGTTGCTCACATCGGGTATGACGAGCATAAAACGCTAGCAGTGCTCAACAAGAAACTGACGCTCGACAATGGGGCGTTAAGTACAGAACTGGAGAAAAGAAAGCATAGCATCTTCACGAACGACGCGGTTTTTCCGAACATTATTTATCTTCTCCAAGCATTTCAGATTTACAGGGGGGCGCAGAACGGGAAGCCGTGTGTCATTTGGATAACCGCTCCTCCTGAATCAAAGCCACTGGCTAGTGTGGTGGCGCAGTTCTCTAATTCCGTTTCAGGTTGCCATACGTTTGGGCCGAGTCCACTAGGGAATCCAGACCTTGACGAGGAAGCGATGCGTGGGATGATACCTGCTGTAATTGTCGTCCACATGGCAAGGGACGATAGAGCAGCAGGTGAGTTGCTGATGCACCTAGGCAATCAGATTCAGTGCAGGATGAGCTACGAACCGTTATCTTCGCAATTTGTTCATTATCAAGATCAGGGCAAGATGGGGGAAAGTATAGTGTGGCTTCAGTTCGGTACGAACGTTAAATGGAACAGCGAATTGCGCGAGGGGGGAGCCGCAGCGATACGCTAGCCCGGAGCGTTGTCTTGAAACGCAGGGAATCAGGCGAACGGCAGGATGTGACAATAACTGCTCTCGAAGGCCGGATTCTCGGGCAGGTGGCCCCTTGAGCACAACAATGCCCCTAACTGACTTTCGATGCGTGTTGCGGTTCCGTGTCCCCTTCAGCGACGTAGACATGATGCAGCATGTGAACCATGCTGCCTATGTGGTCTGGGCTGAGACTGCCCGCTGGGGACTTGCGAACCCAATAGAAGTCGCGAGGGGAGGCCAAATCACCGATTTGGACACCTTCGTTGGCTTCAATTAAATCCGGTGAGTTCATCAATATTTCTCACCCCTCACGCCACGAAGCCGTTCCTCTGCTCTTGGATTTGCCCATCTTTTCTTCTGTGCGTCCGCGATCTTAGCTCGTCCCCGCACCGACCTGTCACTGCCCCCATGATTTCCGCCTTGAGGAGCACCACTTCTAGGACTTGGATTCGGAGTTGCCACTCTCGGTGCCGATGGAACTGGCTGGTTTCAGTGCCTCAAGCAATGATGGCAAGTCGTTCGTCACGAACTTGTTCCACTCATTTTTCACGGTGTCCGCGAATGTTGAGTCGTCTTCGAGTGCGTAAGTGCTTTTACTAAGAATCCGGTGTCGATAGACCGTGGTGTACCGTGGATAAAGTTGAGGGGCTCCCGAAAAAGGCTTTTGTTTAGTCATTTCGAAGAGCTTCTCTCGAATTGCGCTCGGACCGGGACAGATTATCAGTTTCACCGCCATCCCAGTGTCAAAGTTCTCAACCTCAAATAGCAGAATCCTTCCCGTAGGCGTATAACCAGACCCCTGTTTCAGAGCGGGGGTGTCCAAAGCAGCGGGAATGAACCGAACGTAAGATTTCGTGCAATGGTCGAGCTTCAGGTGTGGATTGGCTAAAATAGCCGCCTCAAGAATCTCTTTCGCTCGTAACAGACGGTCCGGTCTATGTTCGAAAATTAGGTCAAGGGCTTGTTTGTGTTTGCTGTAAATTCTGCTACAGAGCTTGAAAACGTCTGAGTCGGACAGAATGTGCCTCCTAAGCATATCGGCATAATGCTCAAGCATAAGCCGGACATCTGGGTTGAGAGTTCCCTCAAGCAAAGCCGAAACGTTCTGCAACACTTGGCATACTTGGTCATAACCAAGAGGCATATACCGCTCGTCAGAGGGGTCTGCCTTCTCCAGCGTGAGATAGACCGCAACTACGTTCCACCCTCGATACTCTTCGTCGACGCATTTGTAATAACGAACGAGTTGGTTGTCGTGTTCCCCGCTCTTCACCTTATTCTCAATAAGCACAACAAATCGGTTCGCGTCATCACGTATGAGGATGTCAATGTTTTGCCATTCACGCACGACACCCGCTCCAGACAGGTTCCACACATCGATGTCGATAGGCGTGACGCCTTCAGTCACACCCTTGAGTGTTTCGCGCAGGAACGCCTTGAGGAACATGTCTCGCAGCCCATGATTTTGCTGCGGGTCAAGCAGGTACGCGAGAAGGTCAGAATGTCGAATTTCGTGCCAGACGAGGTTCAATGCTTCAAACAGATTGAACTTACGGAGAAGAAGCTCAAGGCGTTGGAACTCAACGTCACTTATGAGTTCGTGCAATAATCGTTGCGGTTCCAGTGCCGCATTGCCTGTTGAAGCCATTTATGTCTCTCTCGGAGCGGCCAGCCGAACGGCCTCGACCAGACGGTATATCGCCATGGTTGTGTGACTTCTCAGTTGATGATCCGAAATCTCTAGATAATGGGGGTGCTAGTGCCTTTTTCGGAGTGAGACCGAGTATGGTGGCGGACGAGCCTGCCGTTCTATCCAGCGTTCGGATCGACAGCATTTGCGCCACCCCGCTACCCCCACAGCCTTAATCCGGTCGGCACCATAGTACACCCGTCTCGCCTGTTCGCAACACTGTGAAACGATTCGTCATCGGGAGCACTCCCAACGGTCTGCCATCCGCGCCAGCACTGCACACCACGGCCTCAGATTCCAACTTTGCAATGTTTCTTCTGACCCGAACTCCGCTTCTGCTGAGATTCCGCGCGTCTGATGCATCTGAATCTTCGCCGAGACGCCAAAAGCTGATGCCCAACGGCATGGGAATAGCGGCATGTTGGTGGTCAACAAAGCTCTGGTGGAATAACAATCCGACCATCGATATTCCACCTATCACCGCCGTCGTCCGAGCGCCTAGAATCGACGATATGCCGTGTTCTTGAATTTGGGAGCGGCGGAGAATGGCTGGGCTGACCCCCAGTTGGGAGGTGAGATTTCCCGTTTTCTAACCCAAAACGTGAGTGCAAAATGATACCCCTGACATTCCCAGCGCCAGAGCCCAAGGCCCCGCGACGGAAGCCCTGTCAACTTCTGGCTGCGCTGCACAATTAAACTAATTCACGGTGGCTGAACACGGAATCTCGTGGGACTTGGCGTCGTCCTCCGCTTTGAGCTTCCAAAAGGCGAGTAAGTCGGCCTCGCTCTTAATGTCGATGTCCTCCAGCGGTAGCTCGATTGTGCCATCAGGTAGTTGCAGAGCCCCATAGTCCAATTCTTGTTGACCACGGTGCGTGATAGAAACTACCTCCTGTACATCGCAATTGGGACATGGGCTGTTGCTTATCGACCATGCTAACACAGGCAGACGGACGATGCCTGTCGGCTTATTATGTTCATCGGGTATTGGTAAGAGCCACTTGTAGCCGGGAAAAGCAGCGATGATAGTATTGCCATTATTGTGGTTCATAAAGTCTCCTGTTTTATATTAATACCCCCACCTCTAATGGCTTTATTAAATCCGCTGTTGTTCATTTTATGTGTGGTTTGAATAATCCTCCCGATTGCGCTCCCGCAGGGCGAATCTCGGAGGAGATATTGCCGAGTATAACCCTCCACGTTAAAAGAGCCGATTGTGCCCTTATAATGCCCGATAAGGTTGCGCGATTCTTATTCCCGGAAATTTTGAATGGCCGACCGCTTGCATCGCCTTTTCCTCATTAACGTGGGGTTGAGTCTCGGGAGTCGGCGTCTGCTCAAAAGCTGGTTGCCTCAGTAGGATGCCGCTTTCGGTGGTTTCGTGTTCCAGTCCGAATTCACCAATCAATCCAACCACATATTGGTGCGCCAATTGAGGGGAGGTCAGCACCCGCCGCAGCCGAGGCACCAAGGCTTTAATCAGTTTCGCGACCTCTTCCTCAGGGGTAGCTGCCTCAGTGAGGACATTACCTGTACCCACACCCAAGATTTCGGCGTGCCGTTCTACCAATCTGTCCCCCGTTGAACGAGGAATCCCGACCGTTGAAAGCCAACCCCGCCATTCGCCCCCACGACCCGGCCGACACAACAACGCCTTCATCTCGAACAGCCGTTCCGCTAACCTAGCGCGAAGCTGGCGTAATTCTGAGGTTGTGGCCCTTTTCGCCCCGGCCGCGCGGATGTGCTCAGTCCAAAGCATATTTACTTCCTCTGTCAAACGATTTTCCACTGCACTGTCGGCATCTTTATCAAGTACGTTTTCCATAATCATTACCCCTCACCAGTTAAGTTTGGGTGCCACAAAAGATGCACCTGATAATGGAGCACATAGTTGTTCAGTTGCGTTAATTATCAATCTTTGTGCCGTAAGGATACAGGTAATACAGGAAAACCGCTGCTTTGTGAATTGACGTGACGAGGCAAGCAACGAATCTTTGGGCACCGACGAAATATGGTTGTCAAAGACAACTCATCGCCAGACCCGATAGAATACAGTAGCGGTGTTTACAAACGTTTTACTACGTTCCACGAATTCTGAGCACGACCTTATGCCTATCTTCCAAAAGCTGGTTGGCAAGTTTCCTCTCATGAAAATGAAGAAAGCTTCTGGAAATGATACGCTCTACACTGGCTAGTGCACCGTATAGCTCAGCTTTGAAGTTGTTCAGTGCGCGACAGTTAACAATTCCGCTGTTCGCACTTTCCACAAAGTTGGCGTATTCGCGCTCCAGCTTTGGCATTGCGTTCGCCCAAGGCGCAATCTGTCGCGGGGACAGGATGACTACAGCCCTTCTGTAGCTGGTATCAAATCGATGTTTAGTTTCCCAATATTCATTCGAGAGCATCTGTATTTGCGCATAAGTCAACGGCCTGTCATCGGCGGGAACTTGCCTCAGAGCTTTGTCGATGCTGTCTAAGATACTCATTATTTCATCCCGGATCGTAAGCAGTGCGTTGACTCTCGAAGTCCTCTTGAGAGAAAGGTCTACACACCATATCGCTATCGCAATCGCAAGTAGACCGACTAACAGGTTAGCAGCGGCCACGGGGTCGCTGAGCCCCAACATGGTCGTAGCTTCCACACAGACCTCCAGAACAAAGCAGACAGTATATCACGGGTCGGGTATTGTGGAGGGCCTCGTAAACGTTCGTTGACTGTCCAACTTAGTACGTAACCGAGGCGCCATAAAGTGTGTAGACCCCCGTCAGTGAGAAACTTTCGAATCCAGTGAGTTAGGTTTTGGGCATAAAGGTCACCTAAGGCTATGCGGGACAGTAACTTACAGACAAGTCGGCGGAAAGCAGTGAGAAAGTGAGGAGGTAGCGCATCGCCGCTATATATAAGAAGAGAAATCTGTTCTGTGTCCTATAGTGTGGTTAGGACTAAAAATAACTCACTAACTCACTGAGCTACAGATATAGCTTTAGTTATCAATCACTTAGCCCAGTGAGTTTCCCCAAAATATCTCACTATAGCTCACTAAAACGGGTGCTAACTCACTGAGCTACTCCTGCAGCCGCCATCCGCACAGGGAGACCGCCGCTGTCGCGGCCTTTTCGGTGCCGCTCACCCAATTGATACCTACCTGCATTTCCCTGAAATCGCTAATTAGTGAGAAAACCGACTTTCATTCTCTGGGTAGGAGCCGCAAAAAAGACCAGATAGATATTCGGCTTTGAAGCGGCTCCTGAGTATTAAGAAACAGGAGATAGGAATGTCAGAAATCGAACCAACCCAAGTTACATCTACCACCGTCATCGGGGCCTTACAAGGCTTAAAGCTGTCCATAATCCAGCGTCTTGTCCTGTTACACCTCATTCACATCGGGAAGCCAGCCACATTTACTGAACTCCTCAAGATTACCGCCAGTACACCCGAAACAATTGTCACCCAGATGCGTCAACTCTACCGCGCTGGTTATGTCCGCCGCCTGTCCCCTCGCGGAACCACCGACCCCGTGTACGAATTCATCGCTACCACGGCTAACCGCGAGGACGTCAACGCGCAGGCCAAGGTGGGTCGGAAATGAGCGCGTCAGCAACTATTTTCTCCAATCTGGTAGAGGCCGATATCGCATCGCTGCAGTCGTCTGGCTTAACCGACAGCACGCTTGCAGGGATGGGCTGTCGCTCAATGTCCGCCGAGGAAATCCGAGAAGCCACTGGTTTGTCGGAGGGGACGGTCTCCTCGGGTGGGTATGCAATCCCCTACCATGGAATTCTCGGCCAAGATGGTACGCCCTATGCCCGTTATCGCCTCCAACAGGAGAAGCCCAAATACGTAGCTGCGCTCGGCAGTACACCGCAAATCTATGTACCCCCATCCTTCCACGGTCTCCCGGCTAGCAATCTCCTCATTATCACTGAGGGCGAACGCAAAGCAGCATTGGGCTGTCAGTTGGGTATCCACGTAGTGGGTATTGGGGGTGTCTTTTCTTGGGTGGAGTCGGGTTCGCGTGCAGCGGAGAAGCTGGCGGGAACAACTATTGGCCGTGACACAGTGCCGCTCCCCAAACTGGTTGAACTGGCCTCGCGGTACACCAAAGTACTTATCCTTGGCGACTCCGACCTCATCGACAAACCCCAACCTTTATCCGGCTTGAATACCCTGAAACAGGCGCTGGGAACTGCTGTTGCTGAGTATTTGGCGGAACAGCGCAAGATAACCGCGATTGACTACACGAACTACATCCGCGAACCCATCATCTCGGTAGCTCTTTGCCCACCCCGGTTCGACAAGCCCGAGGGCGGCAAACCCGAAGTCGATAAACCAGAGGTCGGCAAGATTGGCCTTGATGACTGGTACCTCTGGCTGCTCGAACGCTGCAACGCTGCGGATGATGGGGATGTTCCCGCCCGAGTCAGGGCCACTGCTCAACTGAAAAACTATCTGTCAGCTTTGCAGCTTGCGGCCAGCGGCTCATCGGACATGGCACTCGCCATCGCGGTCGCGAACAGCAATCGCAAATCGCTCGCCAAGCACGATGGTGCGGTTTGGATGACCTACGACTCAACTTTGGGGATTTGGCGAAAGGCCAACAACGGCGAACAATACTTGGCTCCACCCAAAATTAAGGGTGACTACGAACAGGCCGTCTCCCATCTCCGACAATTGAAAAGCATCGTCATGAAGCCTTTCTCAAAGTCGGGCGATAAGCCGCCGGAACTTGCCGAATTGTGGAATGAAAAAATCAGCAAGGCGATTAACGGGTTGAGCAGTGTCGGCGAATCTCTGCAAAGCACGAAATCCCAATCCTACATCTTAAAGCAGGTAGAGCCCCGACTCACCATCCCCCATGAACGATGGAACCAGTTCGATTACCACCTCGTCTGCGCCAATGGGGTTATCGACCTGCAGACAGGCAAGCTCCTACCCCACGCTCCCCACTACCTGACCGACATGCACTCCAAAGTTATGTATGAGCCGTTCGCGCTGTGCCCCAAGTGGGAAGCCTTCCTCGCTGAAGTGCAGCCCGATGCAGAGGCTCGGGATTACCTGCAGCGCCTTGCTGGATATTGCTCGATGGGCACGACAGAGCAGCAGAAGTTTTTCGTTTTTACGGGTTCAGGTGGAAACGGAAAGAGCGTTTGGAGCGAGGTTTTGCAGGGGGTTCTCGGTGATTACGCAATCGTTGGGGATAAGTCGGTCATCACCGCCTCCAAAAGCGAACCCCATCCCACTGGGCTCGCGCGTATGGGTGGGCGGCGGCTTGTCAGTTTCTCCGAGACTAATGAGCGCGTAAAGCTCGATTGCAAAGTGGTGAAGCAAATCACCGGTGGCGGCACCCTGACCGCTCGCCTCATGCGCCAAGATTTTTCCGATTTCCAGCCTAAATTCACTGCCATCCTCGATACCAACGATATCCCCACCATTGATGACCAGACGGCAGCGATGCACCGGCGATTGGTGCTCGTGCCGTGGCCATTTACTCCAACGAAAATCAACGAAAAGCTCAAAGAAGAGTTGCTGGCGGAGGCCGAGGGTATTCTGCGCTGGGTCGTGGAGGGCGCGATGCTGTATCTGCGCGATGGGCTGACGGCACCTGCCGGAATCGTAGCTGCAACCGCCAAATTGTGGGAATCAATCGACACAGTGCAAATGTGGATGGTAAATCGAGCCATAGTGGATTCAGACCAGACTATTAAGACCCAAGCTAGGATTCTCTTCGCCGACTACCAGCGGTTCTGCCGCGAACAGTTTCTTGGGGAGCCGCAAACGACTCACAAATTCAACGACAGGCTGGCCAGCAAGCTGCCGGAGGGAGCGAAGTACCCCAGCAATGGCATCACGAGTTTCCACGGAATTCGACTGAAAGAAGAAGCTGAAACCATCGATATCGAAGACGCTGATGCGCTGATGCCACCCAAGAAAATTCCGCAATCTTTGGACGAACCCAGACCCAACAAGGGCAGCAGGATAAAGCTAATCCAATGATTGCGACAGAAAAAATCGACGCTCTGGCTCTTGCTGCTGATGGCACACTCCTCGCCGTGTCTGGCTATTCCGATGAAGAACTCACTTGGATTGATGACCACTACGATATCGTCCGCGAGCGGCTACTTGGGCAGCGGGACGACGTAGGTTTTTACAGATGTCTACCCGCAGCGGTGCTTCGCATCATTGAGAAGAGTGAATGGAGCGTCCTCGACCTCGAAACCACAGCCTTGTCAAAGTACGACAAGCCCTGCAGGGTCACCAAGTCCACCAAAATTGCTGGTAAACCATATGCCGCCTACTTAGGACGACACCAGCAGACATCTGTGGACACACGCCCACGTATCCGAATCGCGGCGATAAACGTTGACGGATACGGAGCATTCGCCTTCGATTTGGATTACCTGACTGCGGAAGAGCGCAAGGCTCTGTTTGTGGCTGCAATCGAGGGTAAGGGCGTCGTCGGCCACAATCTCGGCTTTGACCTTTCAAACGTCTTTAATGAAGTGGTCGCCCGTCCCAAGTGGATTCTGGACACGATGATTCTGGCCAGACAGGTGCGTCCTGCGCTGCTGCTCCGACTCAACTTTGCAGCCGCGCAAGCCGACAACAAGGGGATGATCATGGCTCGCAATCTGCTGCAGCGGAAGCGTGGGAAAATTTCCGCTTCCATGGAATATGTGGCCGCTTGTCTGGGTCTCGGAGTGGTCGATAAAAGTTGCCAAAAGCCCCCCAACTGGTGTGTCTCCGAGTTGTCCGCCGACCACTACGAGTACGTTGTCGGTGATATCGAGATGCCACTGAAAATCCTCAAGGTTCTTTTCAGGACTGAATCCATGGACAACGTGCTGCAGACCATCGACAAGGAGCATCTGT
>Ga0181532_10006129_pt1 | contig 10060 bp, 8 predicted proteins | sample PEATcosm2014_Bin_33_FD_119768 | JGI IMG/M metagenome (GOLD analysis project Ga0181532, IMG submission 119768) | Peatland microbial communities from MTU Mesocosm Facility, Houghton, MI, USA - PEATcosm2014_Bin11_30_metaG | ecosystem: Environmental > Terrestrial > Soil > Wetlands > Peat | place... | reverse complement strand
GCGCCTGGTTCACATCCGCAGACCGAAAGCACTTTCCCATGACCGCATCTTAAGCTCAAACACCCTCTGGAAAAGCTGTTATGTTTGATACTTTGGCAGAATCTATTCCCGACAAACTCCTAGCAGAAATCGAACCGGAGGATCGCATGAACACCGGCTTGGGGCGCAGGATGTCAGTCGTTCTAGCGTTGATGATGTTGTGTTCGCAGATTTCCGCTGCCCAGGACCAACCGCTCAAAGTAACTGTGCACTGGGACAAGGTCATCCGAATTTCCCAAACTACCCCGACGCTGCAGGTGGTGGTCAATCCTCCGTTGCGGCGCGGCACGTCGGTCCACGACAACGCGTTCAGGGCACTCCACGATCTAGGAGCGGACTACGTGCGTTATGTGCCGTGGCTGCCGTATCCAAAGCTCGGAGTCGCGGAGTTGGAGGCTCCAAGGGATGACAAAACGTCGTGGGACTTCTCCCTCATTGATCCGATGACTATCGATTTTCTCGAGGCGACCAAAGGACACTCTACGATTCTCAACTTCAGCACCATCCCGCAATGGATGTACACAACCGACAAGCCAATCGCATATCCGGCCGATCCCAACCAAGTCACCTGGGACTATGAACAAGGCACGGGACTCCGCGATCCGAGCATGACAGAGGTGGCGGACTACTATGCCCGGCTGTTTTCCTGGTACACCAAGGGCGGCTTCACCGACGAATACGGCAAACACCACGAATCGGGCTACCACTATTCCATTCCCTACTGGGAGGTGCTGAATGAAGTCGACTTTGAGCACCACATCAGCCCGGAAACGTACACGAAGCTCTATGACGAGGTAGTGTTAGCGATCAAGAAGGTTCAGCCTGACACGAGGTTCGTGGGTCTCGCTCTCGCCATGGAAACAGACCCTCGCTACTTCGAGTATTTCCTCGACCACAAAAATCACAAGCCGGGAGTGTCGTTGGACTTCATCTCCTACCATTTCTACGCAGTTCCGACGATCGATGAGACTCCGGAAGTAGAACAGTTCACATATTTCGCTCAGGCCGACGGATTCCTCAAGACAGTGCGTTACATCGAGGCCATCCGTAAGCGCCTATCTCCGGAGACAAAGACGACAGTCGACGAACTCGGCGTGATTTCCGCCGAGGATCTTGCTCAAGGGATGCTGGGGCACGTTGCGCAGCCGATTCCAAATGCATACTGGAATCTGGCCGGCGCCATGTATGCGTACATTTTTGGGGAACTCACCCAGATGGGCATCGATGTCGCAGGGGAATCACAGCTCGTGGGCTTTCCCACGCAATTTCCGAGTGTTTCGATGGTGGATTGGAATGATGGGAAACCGAACGCACGCTTCTGGGTCTTGAAACTGATTCACGACAACTTCAGCCCAGGGGACCAACAGGTGGAAATTCAACCTTCCGACTCATCCCTCCCGAGCAATCCTTACGTATACTCTCTGGCCTTTGTCACACGCGACGGGAAACACCGGGTACTACTGATCAACAAGCGTGACCGGAAATACGATGTGGCCGTGTCAGGGGCGAATGGGGGGCAGTTGGAGTATGTCGATCAAACCACCGGCTTCAAGCTCCCAGCGACGCTGAAACTGAATAACGAGACGTTTAGCATTGCCGGATACTCAGTAGCAGTCCTGACAATGCCCTAGCCCAAATGCCCAATGAACATCCTCGCTCTCTTAAGCCTCACCTATGACCGGTGTGTCGAATCGAATCCGGGTACGCGACACCTCAAGAACTTGGGCGGAAGTAAGGATCTTGGACCTGGCATCAGAGATCAGCGTTGAGGCCGTACCTGATCAAGAGACACCAGCCCCTTGCCCTCTAGCACACCGTAGAATTGATCGGCCATTAAGTCCTTGATCACGTCTACTGCACCTGACGGCCAGCGCACTTCTAGTTTGTCGACCCTCGTGGGGGTCCCGAGGCCAAAATGAACTCGAAGATCGTTTTGCGACAGATAGCTGCCGCCACTGTGAATCTCCTTAGTCTGTGTAATCCCGCCAGCAATTATCTTCAGTTGAGATCCAATCGCGAGACGGTTGCTTTTTGTTCCGGCGAGCTCGAAGCTGACCCAGTGCTGGCCTGCGATACCTCGATTACGCAGGATCATCGGTTTGCCCTCGAGATTCTCAACCACAATGTCCATGTTGCCGTCGTTAAAGAGATCGCCCACGGCCAGCCCGCGAGAGACCTGCCGCAACTGAAGGGCCGATCCCGCCGCGTCGCTTGCGTCGCAAAATGTACCGTCGTGCTGGTTCATCTGTAGCAACTTGGGTCCTCGGTATCCAGGGCTGCTTCCGGAAGGCAGCGTGTCGACCTGGGGATAGACATGCCCGGTCACCGTGATCAGGTCGAGCCAACCGTCATTGTCGAGGTCTACGAAGGCATCACCCCACTTCACCCACGGCAGCGAGGGCAGTCCAATTCCAGACTGATAACCGATATCTTCGAAAGTCCATTTCCCATCATTGCGGAACAAGGGAGTGTAGTCGTCAGAAAAAATCGGTATAGCTAAACCTGGGAACCCTGTGTGAAGGAAGTCGCCGACAGCAACACCCATACGCGCCGGCTGCTGATCCGAACCGTCCGTCAATAGTCCTGGAGCTGGGCGGCTGGTGGACAGAGCCTTACTATCATTCCCCACCTTTCGCCGACATGAAGTGCTTCAACTTTACATGCCAACTCTACAACATCTCAGATAGCGAACAGACTATTGGGAAGAAAGCTACAGTCTTCCATCGTTCCAAGGCTACGGGCGAGATGCAATGAATGGGACACCCTGCCATTTAGGCTCGATCCGAAGTCCGAGAGTGATGTGGTGGCTCTGGATTTAACCTGGCCCTTCGTAAAGAGAAGCCAGACGACGATTGCGTGCGACAGATTTTCGGGTGCAGCCGACTATCTACTCAAGCCCTTCACGTGTGAGGAATTGTTGGCTACTGTCCGACGAGTGCTAGGACAGCGAACGGCATAAACTCGGACGGATAGGCAGCGTGAGTGAGGCTCCCACCAGGATCGTGGGATCGACCGCCTTCATCGCCTTGGCAAATTCCACCACCGCCGCCCCATATGCTTGCGGTCCCACCTTGGCGTTCTCCGAACGTCGGCCCCAATCCTTCGACGTGGGCACCGGGCCAAGATGAAGGTCGGGCTCAGGCGAGCCGCTTTGCTTGTAAAGACCGGCATTATCCGCATCGGAGCCGAGCGTATGAGCTTGCCCATAGAAGCCGTTGTTCCACGGTTCGTGACCCACCGCCCACAGCAGAATTCCCATCGGATCGGGATGCTTGATCCGCAGTGCGTTATATCCATCGTCCGTGGCCAACGGAGCGCTGGCGCGCAGGCCGGCCCAATATCCGACCGTCTTCCAGTCGTTGCCTTTCGAGTCCTTGCCGATAACTTGGGTGCTATCTGGCTTGCCGTTGACGTAGGCCACCCACGCCGCCGCCTCGGCCGGTTCGCCGCCGCCAGTGCCATCCAGGTTGCTTCCGTAGTTGACGGTGATCAGCGCCGTTCCCAGTTGGTCGATCACCGGCACGAGCGCGTGAAGCTTCCGCTCGGGCGCAAAGGCCGGCGCACGGTCGTTGGTGTACGGATTAATGACTGCGCCCGTGGACCAGTGATAAAGCGCATCGATGCCATTGTTGCCCGGAAAACGCAGGCTCGTGATCCCGATATCCTGCAGCAGTTTCACCGTCGCCGAATCAAAAGCCTTGGCGTCCCAACGGTCACCCGATACGCCAATCGAGGTCGTGTAGAGCACGGCTTGCCCCTTGGCCGTCTCCACATGCGCCGTAGTCTTCAACTGCGCATGCACCGGCGCGGCAAACGACAGGACCATCCCAATAAGCAGCGAAAGAGTGGACACACGGCAAAGGTTGAGGACTGGTCTGTTCCAGTCCAGCAGGCGAACCGAAAGAAGGTGATCAAGCCGGAACAAGCGCATCTGCAAGAACATGAATAGACTCTCCCATGCCAAGGGTTTTCGAAAAAACAAAACAATACGCTCCTGTATAGTGCATTGGAAGGAGAAATAATGATGCCCCGCAACGACAGGACGGCGGAAATACAGATCGCGGCTCGGGAAGCTGCGGGGAAAAAACTGCCAGCGGATTTCCTTCCGTCAAAGTCTTCTCCAAACCCTTGAACTGCCCCCGCCTTCATCCCCAACGTCCGCGACCGGCCGCCGACCTTCGCGGCGGAACTGATAAAGCCACCAGACTCCCATCGCAAAGATTGCGATCAAGACCAGAAATTCCGCCGGAAACCACGAAGGCCCGGCGGTCGTGATGATATTGGGGATCAGAAAAAACAATATCGATCCCACCAGAGTTGGCGCTCGCCAAGAACGGTTCCGCTCGGCGTCAGACGAATTGCCTCTCAGCTTTTCCCCAGAGCCCGACAAAAACCGCAGCACTCTCCCGCCGATCAGCACCATCGGAACCGTAATCGCGGCGAGGTCATATTTCATGATGCGCGGGTTCAACAGCGCCGTTCCGACCAGGGCGACCGGAACCCATGCCTCGCGAGGTATATTCCATTCGCGGACGCGCCGCGCCAGAACCAGAAGCAAAATTCCAATCACACCCGCACAGATCAGAAACAGGATCGTAGTTGGAGTCGCCGTCGGCCGTCCTCGCCTCCACAGATACAACCCCAAAACACTCGCTGGCCCAAATCCAAAGTCATGCAGCCAGTCAAATACCAACAGCAAGCTCGTCAGATATTCGCGGAACATCCCCGGCCAGCACCGCGCCTGCGCCGCAAAGATCAGAACTCCCGCAACCGCCGTCATCCCCGAGCGAACCCATTGCCGCCCATCGATCAGAACTGGAAACGCCAGGAACGCGAGAAATGGCGTCTTGAAAACGGACGCGATCAGCACGGCAACGTAATACCAGGTCCAGTGTCCCCGCTTCCAGCCCGCAGTCGCACCGAGCAGGATCCCCCCATAAAGCAGGTAGGCCACGTTGCCGCTCAGAATCACATCGTCGGTGACCAGTCCCGGGAAAAAAATTACCGCCGGAAGCACCAGTGTCAGCCAGCGCCGTTCGCCCTGGTCTGCCATCTGGGATCCTACCCAGAGTTGAATCGCGGCTCCCGTCGCCACCGCGGCTGCATAGAGCAGGCCCACGAACGATCCTGAAAACACTGCCAGCAGTCGCAGCAACGGCAGCGTCATCGGAGAATACACATAAACAAACGGCCGCGGCTCCGCCGAGTTGGTTGCTAAGCGTTGGTGAAACGCCCGCAGCGCCACGATATCCTCGGCGTAGGGGTCGGAACCGCGGTGAACCGACTGAGCAGCCTTCCAATAGCCTTGGGCATCCCATCCCACGGCGCCAACAAACGCCATAGCCGCCAGCGCAATGACCGCTGTCATCCAAAACAAAAAGATAAGCCGCGGCCGGGAAAACCACCGAACCGAAAACCCGGACCCAGGTCGTACGCGCTGCCCGTCCTCTCCGCGACGCTCATCCGCCGTGCCTCCGTTTTGATGGCTCATGCAACCATGCAATTACACTCCCTGAAGATTGTCCAGTATCTTTCCTAGCCCGCGTCCGATCTATCGGTGTCAATTGCCCGGCGGCTGCTCAACTGAGGCCGACAGAGAGCCGCCAGCCTTCTTTGCATAAATGGCAACCTCCGCGGGCACAGGTGCCCCGAAAAAAGAGGCCCTTGGGGGAGGGCCTCAATAAGCAACTCTTAGAAGGGTCAATATACCATAATGTCCATCACATTAGTATGAATAGAAAACATTCGCCGTTCGTGATTATGGCCGGATCTCAATCGGCGTCCCCTCCGCTACCGCGAGCCAGATCTCGTCAATCTCTTGATTCGTGACCGCGATGCACCCATCGGTCCAATCCTTCGCCCGGTGCTCAGCTCCCACCCACCCGTAACCGTTCGGCAGCCCATGCACAAACACATCCCCACCCGGCGAGACGCCATTCTGCTTCGCCGCCGCCCGGTCGCGCGCGCTGGGATACGAGATATGAATCGATTTGTAGAACTTGCTATGCGCATTGCGCGAATCGAGAACGTACAACCCTTCGGGAGTCTTGTGATCGCCCCGCTGGGTCTTCGCTCCCACGGGATCCCCGCCCAACGCAACCTTGTACGTCTTGATCACCTTCCCCTGGCTCAGCAGTTGCAGCGTGCGCTCCTTCTTGAGCACTACAACCTTGTCAGCATGGAGAGCCTTGGCTGCCGTCTGCGCCAGGACCATCCCGCTGAGCAAGAAGATCCACAAGCCCGGGAGAATCCGGATGCGCATCCCCGGGATTATAGCGGCGCAATTCCGCGAAGTGCTACGCTCTAGAAGTGCGGTTCACAAATCGCAAACAACTCATGTGGAGACAGCCGCCTCGGCTGTTCCGCCAGGCCTGCCTTGAGTGCAGCCGAAGGGGCGAAGCGCGGCGGATCGGCACAAACTCTTTCCCGCTCCTCGCGATCTGTGCGGTCCTACTCTCCGTCCTGCCAGCCTCCGCCGCCACCTGGACCGTCCACGCCCAGCCCACCCGCTTGGTCAACGGTGCTCCAGTGCTGTTTCAAGTCAAGCCGCCAACCAAACTCGAATCCCTCTCGGGCACATGGCTCACCCACCAGCTCACCTTCAGTTACGACGCCTCCACGAAAACATGGTTCGCCCTGGCAGGCGTAACCTTCGAAGCAACTCCAGGCAAATACCCGCTCGAACTCTCCGGACAACCTGCAGCCAGCAAAACTCCGCTGACCTTCGCGCGCACATTTGCCATCGCCCATGCGCAATATCCTCAAATTAAAGTGGAACTCACCGTCCCAAAGCAATTCACCGAACCCACCCCCGAGCAGCAAGAGCAAATCGCCGAAGGCGTGAAGATTAAGCAGGATTACCTCGGCCGCGTCACCCCCACCCGCGAGTGGGACGGCAACTTCACCGCTCCCGCCGACGCCGCCATCTCCGACGTCTACGGTTCGCAGCGAATCTTCAACGGCCAAGCCCAGCGTCCGCATTGGGGACTCGACTTCCGCGTCCCCACCGGAACCCCCGTCGCGGCCATGAATTCAGGCACAGTTCTGCTGGCTCGATTCCTCTATTTCGAAGGCAACTGCGTGGTCATTGATCACGGCCAGGGACTTCTCACCCTCTACTTCCATCTCTCCGAATTCAAAGTAAGAGAAGGAGACCCAGTAACCCGCGGCCAGGAAATCGGCCTGAGCGGCGGCACCGGACGCGCCACCGGTCCGCACCTCCACGTCGCCGTCCGCTGGCAAGGCACCTACCTCGACCCCGCCCGCCTCCTGCAGTTACCTCTGCCCTGAAGTGCGCTTGGATTGAATCGGATTTTGAGTGGATTTGATTTGGAGTGATTTGGTCGGGATTGTGGTTTTGTTTGGATTGTGCTTTGGTTTGGATTTCGATTGGATTGTGATTTGATTGGACTCGCTGCGCGCTCCGGAGAACTCCAGCCGCAGAGCGGCGAAACAATTCAGCCCAGCGCTTTAGCGCTGGGTGACGGCCAACGATGGGAACCAGTCCTGTAGGGACGGCACAATCTCACCTAATCTCCACGAAAATCAACATCACCTGAAATCACGCCAACCTCATTACGCCGAAAACTTACTCCGCCCCCGCAACGCATCCTGCAACGCCTCTTTCACTCCCAAATTCCGTATCAACCGGTGCAGATAATTCGGATGCACGCCCAGAATCCCCGCCGCCTCCACATAATTCCCCCCGGTCTGTGCCACCGCGTCGAAAATCAATTGCTTCTTCCACTCCTTCACGCTGGCGTGATATTTCCCTTCGTGCATCTCCGCCGCCGATTCCTGTTCCAGCAGCGATTCCGGCAAATCCTCCAGCAGCACCGCATCCGACGCTCCCATCACCAGCGCCCGCTCGATCGCGTTCTCCAATTCGCGCACATTCCCCGGCCACTCATAATTCACCAGAGCCGCCATGGCTTCGCGCGATACCGGTTTCGCTTTTACCTTGCTCCGCTTGGCATACTTCTGCACAAAATGCCGCGTCAGCATCGGAATATCTTCCCGATGCTCGCGCAGCGGAGGCATCGTCAGCCTCACCACCGCCAGCCGGTAGTACAAATCCTGGCGAAACTCGCCTTTGCGCGCCGCTTCATCCAGGTCGCGATTGGTCGCAGCAATCAACCGGATATCGACCTTGATCGTATGCGTCCCACCCACTCGTTCAAATTCGCGCTCCTGCAACACCCGCAACAGCTTCACCTGGAGCGCCGGCGCCAGTTCTCCGATCTCATCCAGAAACACCACGCCCCCATCTGCAGCCTCGATCCGACCTTTCTTCAGCCCAGCCGCGCCGGTGAACGCCCCACGCTCATGCCCAAACAGATCACTCTCCAGCAGCGTCTCGGGAATCGCGGCGCAGTTGATCGCAACAAAAGGTTTGTCTGCCCTGTGGCTGTTGCGATGCAGCGCGCGTGACGCCAACTCCTTGCCCGTGCCGCTCTCGCCTTCAATCAACACGGTTGATTCGGTGGGCGCCACTCGCGCCAGAAACTGAAAAATCTCTTTCATTCGCGTGCTTTCACCCACCAGGCTCTGTTCCTGCCTCACTTCGGTGGTGAGCCGCTGGTTTTCCTGCTCCAGCCATTGCACCCGCCGTGCATTGTCCAAGGCCACCGCGGAAATTCCCGCAATCGCCGCCACCAACTGCAAGTGATCCTCGTGAAACCGGTTCGCAGCGTTCGTGCTGTCGAGGTAAATGCACCCAATCACCCGCTGAAACACGGTCAACGGGACGCACACCAACGACCGTACGTCCGACGCCACCAGGCTCTCCACGTCGCGCAGCGCGCCGCTCGCAGCCACATCGACACCCAGAATCGCGACGTTCTCCGTCATCACCTGGCGCGCAATCGTGCGGCTCACCCGCACCAGTTGCGGCTGTCCTGCCTGCCGCGTCCGCGCATACAGACAGTTGAACTCCTGCACCGGCCCCTCCGCCAAAAGAATCGCGCCTCGGCCCGCCGGAACCACTTCAAAAATCAAATCCAGCAATTGCGCTTGCAATTCCTCCAGCCCGCGGATGGCATGCACCACGCGGCTGATCTTGAGCAGCGCATTCAAATTGCGCGCCACCTGCGACGTCGCCGGCAACTCCCGCAACAGCCGGTCCGGATGCAGGTACACCACTTCTTTGGGATGAATGACTTTGGTCTCCGCCGTGGGATGGCTGTCGTCGAACTCGACGCGGCTGGCGGGAATCGCCTGGTCCTCGTCTTCCAACAGAAACAAAAACACCGAGTCGCCGGTCGCGATCTCGTCTCCGTGCCGCAGCCACTGTTCCTTCACCGCGAGGCCGTTTACCAGAGTCCCGTTGCGGCTGTCCAAATCCTTGATCTGAAAACGCCCGTCTTCCTCCCGCCGCAGCAGACAGTGCTTTCGCGAGACCGAAGCATCGGCCATCGCCACCGCGTTCGTTGGATCCCGGCCCAGCGTGGCTTCCCCATCGGGCAACGGAATGGTCGAATCTTTTGAGGGGCCGGCTATCACCAAGAGTCTAGGACGCAATCAGGGGTCTCCCATTCCGTGCAGAACTTCTTATCACAGCGCGGCCCGAAATGCATGCCCAGCGCAAACCTTTTCCAATATCCGAACGGTTAGCGAGACTATCCGATCAGATAGCGTTTTCCAACCCACCCTGCCAGCGCGTGGCTGTTGCCCGTCCGGCACGAAACGGATCAACTGACTATAAACACAATGCTTATGCCGCACCAGCGGTCACAAAGAGCGCCCGGACCCGAGATTGGAACCCCGCATGCAACCTAAGAAACTGCGAAGTCTCGGCAAAAAGCGACGGGGGAAGCGCTTTCAGCATCACTCGCCGAGATCGCGGTCAGAAGCTCGGGGGACCCCCTCATCGAGCTTCTGACTTTTTTCTTTTGCGCCTCTAGCGGGAGTTTACTGGGAGTTGCGCAAAATAAATCGTAAGTTCATCATTTCGCACAGCGTTACGGGTACGATCTTGTATTACCCACGTCCGCTGTTACGACGTAACCCTTGCAAGCGACAG
>Ga0181532_10006127_pt1 | contig 10061 bp, 11 predicted proteins | sample PEATcosm2014_Bin_33_FD_119768 | JGI IMG/M metagenome (GOLD analysis project Ga0181532, IMG submission 119768) | Peatland microbial communities from MTU Mesocosm Facility, Houghton, MI, USA - PEATcosm2014_Bin11_30_metaG | ecosystem: Environmental > Terrestrial > Soil > Wetlands > Peat | place... | reverse complement strand
CAGTTCTCGACGCATGGCGTCCTCCTTTCGCGGTTGCACTTACTACATGGTAGCGCGGCTGTTGCAGCTAGCGGACTCGGCTGTGGCTTGCTTCAGAGCCAGAATCAGATAGGCTTGCGTTTACTCCGAGATGGCGAACGCCGCGCCGTGTCGGCGGTTACAAACTTGTGAGCCATGCCGAGCAAGTCCCGCAGGACATTGGGTGTGATGCGGGACAGGCGAACCAGCACGGAGGTGTCGTTGAGATAGTGGTCGGTCACGTAGTAAACGTCGGGAGCGGCTGCGAGCAGTTCGGCGCGGTCGTCGAAGCCGACGCGAACCACCAGCGAACCCGGCTCAGCCGAACGATGAGTAGGCAGGCACGCCAGCAATTTTCCGCGAATCTTGAGCGCGGGTGCGCCATATGCCGTGCTCTCCTCCACGCCGGACAACGCCAAGCCGATCTTCCGTACCGTGTCGAAGTCAATTGTGCTCCCGTGTTTCTTCGGGGTTTTGACCTGCTTCGGCGATCTTCCAGCGGCTTTTGTTCCGGACTTCGACGTTCGTGCGCCCGGAATTTTTCCGATCCGAGGGTCTCCAGCCAGCACAAGCTCACATGCCCGCAGTGCCGCTGATTCAAAGTCAGGGGCATCGACTGGTAAGACCTGCCAACCCGTTACGCGTTTACCCAATACTTGAATGGATCGCATGTTGGGGAACTCACGCCGCAAGCTCTGGTGGTGTTCTTGGGTAGTGGCGAGCCATACTCCGTTGTCCGCAGTGCTCTTGGGCTTGTCCCGCAGGATCAACACGATCTTGTCTTTTACATAGATTGCAAGGCAGCCAAACATCGGACGGGTGTACGGCGATAGTGTGGAAATCGCATCAAGCACGAACGCATGGGGAATAGGCTTGCGCTGCTTGGGCAGCAAACTCGCATCCACCTTCAGCGCCCGTGCTCGCCACATGGTGCCCTCCTGCCAAAACACTGCGAACGAACTCAGGGTGCAATGTTAGGAGTGCTGAGAACGCGAAGTCAACGAGGGGCACATCTGGGTAGTAGGTCAGTCTGATTTCGACCGGCTAGCGGAAATGAAGGAAAACCACTGCGTAGATGATGGCGATTGCCCAAAGCCAAATGAAGACTCCTGCGCAACAAATGTATGTGGGGTACTGAGGCTTCATGGGTATGCTTGAGAACGGGGACCATGCGAATTTCGTTTTCGCGTTCTTCCTTCCCCACGTCACCAGTATGTTTGTCCTAAATACGCAAAGCCAACCACAGACCGCAAATGCGAGAATCATTATCACAAACCAGATGGCTTTTAATGTTGTCACGCATCTGCCTTTTCGCCGAGTGCTTTCAGGGTAAGCCCCTTGTCAAGGCGCTGGAAAGGGCAAATCCAGCGATTTCAGGCGTTCCCAAGCCCTTGCCAACCCACTGTCTCAGAAGGGTGCAATCCGCAGCTTCATTTTATGCGGACTTTCGCCCCCTGTTTCGCCTCGGCGGAAGATGGTCAGCCAGAATACCTTCTGAGTAGCTTCCCTACTGCGGCAGCCCCACCTTCCGCACCAACTCGGCAAATCGCGGGTCGGAACGTAGGGGATCGAGTAAGAAGTCGGTCTTCAAACCCTCCAGCGAATAATCGCGCTCCTGATAAGCGGTGTTGAGCCACCGGAAGGACTGCTCTTTGTCACCCAATTGGGCATACAGCGTAGCAATAGTGTAAGCAGACGAGTACCCGTTCTTGCGTTGCGCTTGCAGGGCTTCGATGCCTTTTGTGAGAGCACCCTGCCAGCCCGCTGAACGAAATCCTTTTCCCATAGCAGAGGCGTAATCAGAATCGTCTCGGTCGCCGGAGATCTGGCCGTAGACCTTTTGTTCTTCAATGACCTGCGGGTACATTCGTTTCCCCCAATACGCGTCAACTAAGCAAGAGTGCGCCGGGGCGAATGTCGGGTTCTCATTTGCCACTTTCTTGCAGACGGCAATGGCCTCATCGTAGTGTCGTGCCCGGATGTGAGCTAATCCGACGAAGGTGCTCATTACTGGTGACAGCGGATCGAGCTGGCGAGCACGATTGGCTTCAGCAAGGGCGTCCTGCTCTCTGCCCCCAAGCATTCCCATATTCCACCCGTACCACTGATGTGCCGTGGCATCACTGGGATCGAGTTCGAAAGCCTTCTTGAACTCAGCCTCTCCTCCCGCAAAGTCCCAGTCATACACCAACTCGTTGTGCCCCAGAACGGCATGGGGACGAGCCAAGGTCGCGTCCAACTCCAGCGCCTTGCGGGCGGCAGCATTCGACTTCGGAATGTTCTCGCTGGGAGTGCCCCCATAGAGAGACAATAGGCTATAGGCGTCAGCCAGACCCGAATACGCCAAAGCGTAGCCGGGGTCTTTCGCGATGGCTTGATTGAAATAGGAGATTGCGGTCTCAAAGTCGGCAGCCGTCCGTTTGTTCCAGTAGTAACGCCCCTTCAGATACAACTCGTAGGCTTCGGGATTCTGCGTTCCCTGCTTGGCTACAAGCTGTTTTTCTGAAGTGCTGAGCTTCAAACGCAACGTGTCCGCAAGGTCGCCTGCAATCCGCTGTTCGAGGGAGATGATTTCCGTGCTCTTGCCGCTGTAGTGCTGCCCCCAGATTTCGGTATTGTCACGGACATCGGTAAGCTCGGCGCTTACTTCGATGCTGTCCCCGCGCGGCACGACCCGTCCGCTCACCAGTGCGGCAACGCCCAAATCGTTGCCCACCTTCTGCATGTCAACGTCTTTCCCTTTGTAGTGGAAAACTGAGTTGCGAGACTTGACCTTCAGGTCAGGCACGTGGACAAGGCTTCCGATCAACGATTCGGTGATGCCGTCGCTGAGGTAGTCGGCATTGGCATCTCCCCCCACATTGGTGAACGGGAGCACGGCAATGGAATCAATCTGCGCTGTCCTGCCAGATCGCACGCGCCAAGCGACGACTGCCGCCAGTCCGATGGCAACGCAGCCAGCCACGACAATCCAGAGCTTACGACGTTTCAGAATTGGGTCAGGCGACGGTGGTGTGGCGGCCGTCTTGCCACTCTCCGTGTCTCTTTTCAGACGCTTGAGATCAGCCTTAATGTCGGATGCGTGTTGATACCGAACATCGCGGTCCTTCTCCAGTGCCTTGCTGGTAATCTCTTCCAGCTTCGTCGGTATGTCAGGGTTCAACCTAATCGCTGGCGTTGGCGTTCGATTCAAGATGGAGTCGAAAATCACTCCAGACGTGTCGCCTCGAAATGGCAGGGTGCCCGTACACATCTCATACAGCACCGCGCCGAACGAGAACAGGTCGGTGCGGGCGTCGAGTTCCTTCCCTCTTACCTGCTCCGGCGACATGTAGGCGATTGTTCCGAGCATCGAACCGGGACTGGTCAGATGTTCCTCGTACTCGATGGTCGCGGCGCTCATGGCAACGCTCTCTGGCTTGAGCGTGACCTTCGCCAGCCCGAAATCGAGAATCTTCGCCTGTCCTCGATTCGTCACGAAGATGTTCGCAGGTTTGATGTCCCGGTGAATGATTCCCTTTGAGTGCGCTGCGTCCAATGCGTCCGCGATCTGGATGCCCAGATCGAGCACCGTCTCGATCTCCAGTGGTTTGCCAGCGATCATGTGCCGAAGCGTCTGCCCCTCCAGCAGTTCCATGGCGATGAACGTTCGCTCATCAGACTCGTCGATTTCGTAAATCGTGCAGATGTTCGGGTGGTTCAACGACGATGCAGCCTTGGCTTCCCGCTGGAAACGGCTGAGAGCCTGTCCGTCGTTGGCGAATTCGTCGGGAAGGAACTTCAGCGCCACATGGCGACCGAGCTTCAGGTCTTCGGCTTCATAGACCACACCCATGCCCCCACCACCGATCTTGCGGAGGATGCGGTAATGGGAAACCGTTTGCCCAACGGGTTGGGACGGCGTAGCCATTGAGATGACATGTTAGGAGGGGACGAGGTGGAGGTCAACGTTCGGTCGCGGCCATCCGCCCAGTCACAGAAATTGCCTCTATTCTTGAAGGACGAGAATATCCCTGTAGCTCGGCAGACCCTGTAAGAACCGCGGATCCGACTTGATGTTCACCCGCTGTGCCCATGGCATACACTGGAATGCACCACTGCAAGGAGACCGCAATGGAAGCGCTAAAGGACTCAATGCATCTTGAAGTCGAGCGGCGCGCGCGTCACGCCGAGCGGCCCGGGTTTCACATCGAGGAAATACAGATTTCGCCGAGCCAGAAGGTGCCTTGGCATTATCACAACAATGTGCGGGACACGTTCTATGTGCTTGAGGGGAAAATCCGCATTTTCCTGCGCGACCCCAAGGAGGAAGTGCGCCTCGCCCCCGGCGAAACCTACATGGTGCCAACAAAACGTCCGCACTTAGTCGTCAACGGCGGCGACTCCTCGGCGACGTTTCTCGTCCTGCAGGGTATAGGCGAGTACGATTTCGTCCCACTGACGTAGTGAGGGGCGAGAGGCGAGACCCTTTCTGAATGTCCGGTATCGGGAAGCGCTGACGACTGCTATCGGTCGCATCCTTAAGGAGAGACACGATAAGGAGAGACACGATGAAGCGAATACTCGCGTTGATTCCCGTTGCGGCTCTATCTCTGTTTGCCTCGGGCGTGTTGCTGGCACAGCAGGAGAGTTCGTTCGTCGGCACATGGAAGTTAAATGTGGCGAGGTCTAAGTTCACGGGCTCCCAACCGCCCAAGAGCGAAACGCGAACCGAGGTCGCACAAGGTGACGGCTGCAAGGTCACCTACGAAGGGATTGCTGCGGATGGCAGTCCGATTTCATGGGGTTATACGTCCAATCTCGACGGCAAGGATGCACCGATTTCTGGCAGGCGCCCAAATGGCGCAGACACCTTAGCAATCACCCGCGTGGACACAAATACGCGCACAGCAGTCGAGAAAAAAGCAGGCAAAACTCTTTTCACGGTGACAGGCGTAGTCTCCAAGGATGGCAAGGTCCTAACCCAAACGACGAAAGGCGTGAACAGCGACGGCGTGCCAATAAGCATAACGATGGTCTGGGACAAACAGTGAGTTCTGCGTTAAGCTGCGGTTTTAGGATGACGTCGGTGTGGCAGGTCAGCCGTTGACCGCGCATTGGCGTGTTCCCGCCCCTCAGGCCTCGTAAAGCGCGCTTCACGCACTTTGATTCAGGCTTCTGGGTGGCGGCCCGAGACCCGTCAACGTTCGGTCGGAGGGCGGTTTTCGAGTTTGGCGCGGCTGGGTTGGCTCGCACCTGAAAAAGAGAGCGGGAGCAAGCCCGCTCTCGAATGGAACAACAGACCGTGACCTACCGCTTCAACTCGACTTGAATGACTTCGAACGGCTTCTTGCTGGTGTTTTCCGGCAAGTGAGTAAAGGCATCCATATGCAACACCGACCCAGCCTTCGCCTTGATGTCCTCACTCTTTCCATCGGGGTGCCGCTACGCTGATGGATGAGCTTAACGTTCCAATGAAGATTCGACAGTCGCGGCTTGGTCACGTAGACCCTGAAACGACTCTGAATTACTCTCACATTGTTGGAGAGTTGGAGAGGATGATCGGAAATTCTCCGCGTCAGTTGGAAAATTGTTTGCTCAAGTTTACGCATCTTCAGCAATTGCCTCGGCGTAAGTAATTGATTTGATTAGTCACGACTGGATTTCGGGGAGCGTTTTAACAGGCTCATAACCCAAAGGTCGGTGGTTCAAATCCACCCCCCGCAACCAAACCCTTTATAGAGTTACGAGCATCGGACGTTTTCACCGCAGGGGCAAAAAAGGGTCCCAGCGGTGAAGGATGCCGCTACCGAGCAGACTGAATCAAAGAGCTCGTTTTGGAACCACACCCGCATCTTCCTGAGGGGCGGAGAGAATCTTTTTTCCTTGACATCCTCTCTCATAGGACGAGTGTGATGGCGATATTTCGACAACTAACTACTCTACGCCGCGTTCGCCCGTGTGCCCTTTATCTCGGACTCGGCCTGAAACCAATCGTCCAAGTCATGACCGTCTGTCCTTCCGCGCTGCTCGTAGAGTTCGTAGGCGAGTTGCTGAATCTCCTGCTCAATCGGGATCAGGACGGTCGGCTCCTCCGACTTCGGTGCGAGTGTTGATGGTTTTGTTTTCATGAGGAATACCTCGCTCCCATTAGTCTCGCCCGAAATCGTTTTCTCGTCAGTGATGGCAGTCACCCTTTCGATGCTTAAGGCAGGTACGTCGGGCGTCTGGCCTTGTGCGTGTAATCACAGACAGATTCGTTTAGACCAGCTAGCGTTAAGAGCAGATAGTTTCTTGCACACTGTCTCAGCAAGGCCAGTGTGCTTCCAGCGCCACCGTTATCGCGCCGGAGAGGAGGTTCCCATGCCTCTCTATTTTCCGAAGCCACATTCATTTCTTCCGGGAGCGCTTCTCGGCCTGATCCTGATACTGTTTCCACTCGCCACATGCGGATTCTATGTAGCGTCGCAAGGAGGTGCCCAAGTTACCGAGCCGGTTAATTCCGTCGCCTTCGGAAGTTGAATCTGAGAAACTGAGGCGGAGAGCGCCAGACATCGAAGATCGTAGCCAGAGTCTTTCACTCCGCCCCGAATTTTCCATGACTTGAAGGATCTGGGGAACAGCGTGCGCTCCCCTCATGCGCGACATGGGATTCGACCCCGGTGATTGTGGTCACTGACAGTTCGATACTCACATTGATTTAATTCTTATAGAGTTTCCAAGGCACTTTGTTGATGGAAGGGAGAGAGCTATGCAATTCCACCTGGAACCAGACGGGCTGAAACTGCTTGCGAACGTCCTGTTAGAACAAGACCCCCGGCCATACCAAGAACTGCTGAACAAGGTGCTGGCCCATGACTTGCGATTAGACGCCGATGAACTTGAACAAGCCGCGGGCCTCCTGGCTGGCAAGAAGCGCAGCCTGAAGGATGAAATTGACCGGCAGCCGAACACTGCACTGCAGGTGGACCTACAGCGGCAGTTGGCGCTGCTGGAACGGGTACTGGAGAGAGTCAACGAGGCCTGTGTCATGTTCTGAAAGGCTGTCCACACCGGGCAGCGCTTCGCCAGCGACACCTTCGGTGCCGATGTGGCGAAGCGACAGGAATATGCCGGCTCAATCAGATGTTCTCTCCGCCAGCCCGCTCCAGAATGCTGATGTAACCAGGCTACTCTTTGAGAATTGGCCCGTGGTCAGTGAGCACAATGGATATTTCGCCAACTATCGACGAAACCCGACATCACTCTAACTGGCGGCCCACGTCACAGACAGTGATGCGGGGTAAAGGATATGGTTTGCCTACGGCTATGGAGCGAGATTCTTCTCCGACGCTATCTGCAGGGGGAGTGATCCGAAATATGCAATCATCGACTGAAACCTGGTTCAGCTTACGCGACGGCGAATATTTCTGCGATGACTGCAATGAGCAACTGATAGCACATTCAGTGAGAGAGCTCTTTGTGCTTCGTGAACCCTTGGAGGAAATAGTTTACACATGCGGCAACTGTGGGCGGCGTGTGATTATTGCATACCCGAGGCGGGTCTTTGCCGGTAGATCCTAAGTTGAACAGTCTTCGGGGGAGGGCTGTTCGTCGGAAGCGTCCCATGACTCATCGAGCCATGGGACGCTTTCGTTTCAATCGCCGCGCATTTCAGCGGCGATGCCAACCCCAGTTGCTTGTCCCAACTTAACGGTTTCATGAAGCACATGAAGCAGTGGAGGATTACTCCAATTTGGCAAGTCGTGGGAAAATGTCCGAATGCCACCTCTAAAGAAGAAATGCCTGATCGTGCGATGTCCGAAGTGTGGCGCTAAACTGGGTGAAACATGCAAACTCGTCGGCAGAGAGCACCCTTTTAAGGGAAGCTCTTCCCTGAGGTGCCACGATGAGCGCGTAGCTCTATTCAAATCGCATCCGGGCCAAGCCGCTGCCCAGATCGTGAGAGAAATGACCGAGGAGATAGTAGGCAGGTAGCCGCAGCAACGGGTTAACTGACGAAATCGGCAATGGTTCCCCCAGGTGATGAACGAATCTTTGAAACTCATCCACCGTGAGGCTACGCGGCTTGCTCGTTCGCTTTGATGCGCCCCTGATCGTGAAAGCTCCATCGGATTGCGCTGTGTGCGCACTGAACCGGACCACATAGCGAAATCCCACAGGATGCGCAGCAATCCGTGAACGGCTGCCCTGCTTCGTGGTGTCAAGCTGAGAGATTGGAGCCACAATTCTGCGGGACGCGCTTGCACGTCTAAGATCGCACACTGCCCAAACCTCGGGACTTTGTGATTTCTCAACCATGCTTCATACGAACTGCGGGTGCTGTAGCGTTTCGGCATCTTCTCGATTCGGTATTGCTCTACCAGCGTTTTCACGGTTGGTGCGCCGGTGCTGACTTGCATTGGGCTTTCGACGGCATCACGCGATGACTTTGCTGCTCGCCATGCTGATGCCTTCCGGATCTGGAAACCTCGGGACCGAACGAAGTTGACCGTTTGCATCGCGAGTTTCCCGGCCTCTGCATCGTCGGCACCCACCGGTTGGCAGACGACAAACTCTGGACCGACGCCATGAGTTTGGGTGCGTCCGACATATGTGAGCCACGCAACGATGACGTGGTGCGCTCCCTGTTGCACTCCGTGCCGCACACAGGCTGGCACACCATGCAGCCGCCTGAGAGTTCCTTTTGATCTTTGCTCAGGCTGCTCAAATCACGAGAGGGAGCTATTTCAGGCGAGCCTTGTCAATGTTGTAGTCGAAGCGAAATGTTGGTATCCCTACCGGGATCCACCTGCAGCCGTCGCGTCGAGCTCTATCCGAACTATTGACGCGGCTCCATCTGTGACGCCACTTCAGTTGCCAATTCCCATTCCACTTTTCCACCTGCGGCGGCGGTCGTCTTCTTTGGCGCGGCCGCAGGCACCGCGTATTCGCCTTCCATATCCACCACTCCGCCATTCTCGTCCTCCGTCGCGGTGTACGTGCCCTTGCCCCTAATCCCCTCCAGCTTTCCAGTTCCGCCCGTGAACGCCCAGGTGCCTTTGACGCTCTCAATCACACTTTTCGGCTTCCCGTCTTTCACAACGGCCCAATGGAAGCTGAGGTAGAACCTATCGCCGTTGCCCATATTGCCGACATAAGTTCCACTGGTTGAGGCCCGAGTGAGGCTGTTTTCTGAGAACGCAACGTATGTTCCATCCTTCGATTTTTCACCTACCATTTCCATCGGAGTCGACCACGTGCAAATATTTTTCTCCAATGTCAACCTGTGTCCGGCCTGGTCCCCAGGTTCCGCCGTGCCGACTACCTCCGGTTTCGGGCATTGCATCTTGCCGGCAACCTTGGTCTGCGCCGCAACCGCCGACGCAAACAACAACGCCAGACCCACCATGCTCACGATGCGTAGTTTCATCGATCCTCCCTCAAGATTACCGGCATTCCTATTTGGCCTCCCGGCCGAAACAAAGAAGGTGAGAAGAATCAGCGCCGGAATGTTGATGCTTCTCATGCTTCCCTCCATGAAATAAGCTCGCGTTGAAGGCCCAATTCGGAAAGAAGTTCGGCGTCATTTGCGTCAACGGGATGCTACGTCTCAACTGGCGGAAACTGCTCCTCGGAGAGGCGGAACTTGCTCATGCGAGCACAAGTGACCGTGTTCTGTCAGTGAGTAGGGTCACATCTTGATGTGCCGCGAATGGCCAAGAACCACAGTGCAGAGCCTGACCTGACCTTAACTGTTGCAAAATCGCCATAGTACTCGTCGCCACGGCGACCGGGGATTTTGAGCGCTGTTGCCTGATTTCGTCAACTGAGTGCGGCGACTCTTGCGAGGGGCCTTCTTTTATCATGACAATGAGTCGCGCAATGACCAGCTACTACACTGAGAAGCTGGCGGCCGAACGCCTCCGCGCTTGCTATGATCTCGCTCCGCCCCGCACGAGGGTGATGGGCGACAATTAGAACTCCCGAGCGACGACAATTAGAATTCCCGATCAGCGACAATAGCCAAGCTCTGGTTTTGGGTTCTTGGCGGCACTCACAATTTGGTGACAGACAAGCAGGTG
>Ga0181532_10006126_pt1 | contig 10061 bp, 11 predicted proteins | sample PEATcosm2014_Bin_33_FD_119768 | JGI IMG/M metagenome (GOLD analysis project Ga0181532, IMG submission 119768) | Peatland microbial communities from MTU Mesocosm Facility, Houghton, MI, USA - PEATcosm2014_Bin11_30_metaG | ecosystem: Environmental > Terrestrial > Soil > Wetlands > Peat | place... | reverse complement strand
AGTTCTTGGACATGGAAGATTACCGGAGGATTGTCTTTGATCTTCCGGTGCCCATCCGCAACCGCCGTGAGCTTGGGAAATACCGCCTCAGAGGTCGACGAGCGAGCGGCTTTTTGTTTTGCCTTCAGGTGATCTGTGAAGTGCTGATCTTTGTGGAACAACTGCAGAAGATCTTGAATAGTAATTTGTTGGTACCATCGATCAAGTTCAGACTTATCGACGCATTCAGACATGCGTTCCCGGTAGGAAGCGGTCGCCGCGCGAACTGCGTCCTTTGCGATATCCTTTGAAAAGCCGTCATCTCTTGCCGCCAACACCAAGCTGGCACCCAAGCGCTTGATGTCCCACTCCCATGGAGCGGGAAAGGTCTCATCGAAGTCATTGATATCGAACACTAGAGCTCTTTCCGGAGTGGCAAAACCTCCAAAATTCATGAGATGGCAATCTCCGCACGCCTGTACGACGATGCCTGATACTGGCGAACTCGCCAGGTCTCGCGCTTGAATGATTGCCGAGCCGCGGAAAAATTTGAAGGGCGACGCGGACATCCGTTCGTAGCGCAGGGGTACCAGGCCCGGAATTCTGTCAGCGGCGGATTCCTCGAGTAACTTGATTGGGTCGTGCGAACGCGAGCGGCGTTTCCACTCGGCATGCACTGAACGCGCGCATTTATTGCGAAGAGCTTTTCCCTGCGCTCGCCTTTCCTTTATCGACAAACTTGCATTAGATTCCATACCTATCTACCTCGCAGTTAGCCATCGGTCAGTTCGACAGCAGGACGAGCATTTTCGGATGACTGTGCGGCATAAACGCGAGTATACGCTCAAACTCCTAGTAAATGGGGAATCCGGTTCGTCTCAGCTTATTGAGATCGCATGGATGACAGCGGAAAATCCAGAGCGCGACTGGGAAAGGCGGCGTGCTCATGTCAGAACCTCGAATATGTACTCGATTCCCCGATGAAGCATTCTAACCTCTATAATGCGTCACGGTTCCCTCGCGAGCACGTTAGTTCGAGATCGATAAGAAACTAAACTAATTTTGGATCAGAAATGCTAGTGGGAATCTAGGACCTGTCCCATCTGCTGTCACCAAGATGGAAGGCTCGCTGCTTCCTGTTCTCAGGTTTCAATTAATCGTGGGTTTCTATGGGTCGAGTGGTCGTGCAGGCAAAGTTACGACGACCAAGAATGGAATGAGTGAAGAAGCAAATCTCGGAAAGGATAAAATTTCACTGCAAGAAATCGATTGCATTATCCTAGTGCTAGATTTAGGTATACGAGGAAGATCGTGTCAACTCAGGTGGTCGGAGACGATTTGCAATTAAGAAAGCGAGCACGAAAGCTGCGAAGGATTTTGCTATTGGCTTTCGGCGGCTTGCTCACGCTGATGGTGGTCGCTGGTTTGGATGCGTTGCATTCGTTGCGACAACTGGACGGAATCGAACGCCAAGTGAACCAACGGTATTCCACGCACACGCAGGCACTCACGACGATACTGATTTCGGTGCACGTCTATCATGACCAGATGGAGCGGTACCTACTAAATGGGGAAAGTTCCGAAGGCAGTATAGACGCTGACGATGTGCAGAACTGTGGCGCGAAAGTTCGGGACGCCTTGCAAGAGTATCCTGCGGATTCAGAGCCAGATGAACAAGCACTGTTGTCCGAGATACAACAGAAATTCACTGAGCAGGAGAATTCGTTCATCATTTTGGTTAGGCAACGGGCTGGTGAAAGACCCCAGGAGAGGCTGGAGCGCATGGGCGAACAGATGATGTTGCGCCGTGCGTATATACTGCGAATTTCCAGGGAAGTTTCTTCTCTGAATGACCACAAGCTGATGGAGGCAAAGCAGTACCTGGCCGGCAGTTTTCGCAATGTGCAGACCCGGCTGATGTCGATGGTTGCGCTGTCACTATTGGCGGGGCTGCTTTTGTCGCTGCTGGGAGGATTTTATATTTTGAGGCTGGAGAGGCAGAGCCGCACTCGTTATGAGGAGCTTGTTGCCAGCCGGCAAGAACTGGAAGCGTTGTCGACACGGTTGGTGGACGCGCAAGAGGAGGAACGACGTTCGATTTCGCGGGAATTGCATGATGAAGTTGGCCAGACACTGGGTGCACTGCTTGTAGATTTAGGGCAATTGTCCAAAGTTGTGCCGGCAGAGGACAATTTCCTACAAGGGCACATCGCAAGGATCAAGTCCATTGTAGAAACGGCCGTGAAATCGATTCGGAATCTCGCGCTGCTGTTGCGACCTCCCATGTTGGACGACCTGGGGCTGGTTCCAGCGTTGGAATGGCAAGGACGAGAAATTTCGCGCCGTGGCGATATGGAAGTTGACGTCTATTCTGAAGCTGTGTCTGAGCAACTTGCTGACGATGTGAAGGTTTGTGTTTACCGGCTAGTGCAAGAGGCCCTGACGAACGCAGCGCGGCATTCCGGCGCAAAACATGCACAGGTTTCCGTGGCCCAAAGCGGGGAAAAAATTCGTGCGCAAATTGTCGACGACGGAAATGGATTTGCCGCAGAACGCGTCCGGGGCATGGGAATTTTGGGGATGGAAGAACGGGTGAAGCGATTGGGTGGAAGCCTGATCATTAAGTCTGCGCGAGGAAAAGGGACAACTGTCCTTGCAGAGATCCCTGCAGCGCTTGGAGTCGGCCTGAAATCATGAGGAAAATACGGATTCTGCTTGCTGACGATCATAAGTTGATGAGAAGCGGACTGCGCGTCTTGCTCGAACAGCAGGCGGACCTAACGGTCGTGGGAGAAGCCTCGGATGGGCGGGAGGCAGTGGCGCTAGCCGCGTCGCAGAGGCCGGACGTGCTGGTGATGGACATCGGAATGCCGAGCCTGAATGGCATTGAAGCGGCAACACAGATTGCGCAAAGTCATCCGCAGATCGCGATTGTGATGTTGAGCATGCATTCCGATGAGAGCTATGTCTTGCGGGCACTGAAGGCGGGCGCCAAGGGATATCTTCTGAAGGATTCTGCAGAGGCGGATCTGATACGCGCGGTGCATTCGGTCGCCGAGGGCAAGTCCTTTTTCAGTCCCGCAGTAAGCAAAGTTCTGTTGGACGACTACGTTCGTAAACTGAAGCGTTCCGGGACCGAGGATCCCTACGATCTGCTGACGCCGCGAGAAAGGGAAGTTTTGCAGCTTGTGGCCGAGGGCAAATCGAACAAGGAGGTAGCGCAGCTCTTGGGTTTGAGTGTTTATACGGTGGAGACACACCGCTCGAACACCATGGAAAAACTGAACTTACATGGGGTTCCGGAGTTGATTCTTTACGCCGTGCGCAAAGGCATCATTTCTTAAACAATTGAAGTAACCCCTGCCTAAACCCACATCTGCCATCGAGTTCCCGGCACTACCCAATCACGGGGTACAAAGATACCTACCGCTGGGGAGAAGTGTTTGCCTGCCTAGGAACATCTTATTAGGTGCGACCAAAGAAGCGCATCCACCAAATCATGGTGGAAGGCTGCGCAAAAACGCTTAAGGACGGACAGATGAAAGCAAATATGATTTCCCTCAGATCAAGACCCGCCGCTCTCGCCCTCGGATTGGCATTGGGAGTCGCTGGAGTGGGTTTTGCACATACGATTCAAAAAGCAGGAGAAAGCACGAAGGCAGCGACGGAGAAGGCAGAGACAAATCCTCCTGCGACTTTGAAGTTGGCGGATGTCAACGAAGGAATGAGCAAAACAAGTTTTGCACCAATCGTGAAGGCTGTTCTGCCTTCGGTTGTAAACATTTCCTCATCGAAGGTCGTCAAAGCCAGCGCCGAAGATATGGAACAAATGCAAATGGACCCAATGCTTCGCCAGTTTTTCGGTCAGCGTGGCCAGGATGTACCCAAGGATCGCCGTGAGAAAGCTCTCGGCTCCGGCGTGATTGTCAGCCCGGAAGGCTACATTCTTACGAACAATCACGTGGTGGATGGCGCAACTGACGTAAAGATCACACTCTCCGATAAGCGCGAATTCCAGGCACGCATCGTCGGCACCGATCCGAAGACAGACGTTGCCGTGCTCAAGATTGAGGCCAGCAACGTTGTTCCGTTGACGATTGGCGATTCCTCCAAGGTCGAAGTGGGCGACGTGGCGATTGCCGTTGGCGATCCGTTCGGCGTCGGTCAGACCGTGACTAAAGGCATTATTAGTGCAAAGGGTCGCGGAGGCCTCGGAATCGAAGACTACGAGGATTTCCTGCAAACGGATGCACCCATCAATCCCGGTAACTCCGGGGGCGCGCTCGTCAATGATCGCGGCGAACTGATCGGCATCAACACAGCGATTATTTCGCACGGTTCAGGCGGCAGCCAGGGAATTGGGTTTGCGGTCCCCGCGAATCTCGCCCGACAGGTGATGGACCAAATTCTGAAGAACGGAAAAGTTGTCCGTGCGTATCTTGGAATTCTGCCGCAGGACGTTACCCCCAGCATGGCAAAGGCGTTTGGAGAGAAAGAAGCCAAAGGCATCGTCGTTGGAGACGTTACTCCCAGCAGCCCTGCACAAGAGAGCGGCATTCAGCGAGGCGACATCATTCTGGAGTTGAACGGCAAGCCAGTGAGCGACAGTAACCAACTGCGCATGACGATTTCCATGATGACGCCAGGCAGCAGCGTGAAGTTGAAGACCCTGCGTAATGGCGACGAGCGCAACCTCACGGTCAAGCTCGCGGAAATGCCCACAGAGACAGCCAAGTTGAATTCGCTGGAAGAAGGCGGAAGCAAATCGCTGGACGGCGTAGAAGTCTCAAACCTCAACCCCGAAATCGCGCAAGAACTGGGCCTGCCCGCCAGTACGGCAGGAGTCGTAGTGGCCGCTGTGGATCCTTCCAGCAAGATGGCGGAGTCCGGTTTGAGCCGAGGCGATGTGATTCAGGAAGTAAATCACCAGTCTGTGAAGAACGTTTCTGAGTTCCAGAACGCGCTCAAGAAGGGTGGAGACGAGCCGCTGTTGCTCGTCAATCGCGGCGGTAGAACGCTCTATATCACCGCGTAATTCCTGCGCTTCCAGAGAGGTCCCTGTGCCAGCCATCCGCTCACCGCTGGCGCAGGGATGGAAGCGAGCCACAAGGCGTAAAGCCGCAAGCAATTGAGAGATTCTCCGCCCGAGAAAAAGAGGAAAGTGTAGAAGGAAATGAAAGATCGCAAGGTGCGCAAGAACGGCAAAACGGAAAGCAAGATCATGTCCAAGGACATCCGTAAACGACTCGACCTGATCGACAAAGACATGGGTCTGAAGCTGCAAACGCTCGACTATATCTTCGCCGAAACCAAAAACTATCCGGAAGAGTTCCACGAGCTCTACGTCAAGCCCCTGCTAGAGTCCGGCCTCACCTTGGAAGACTCATTCTCGGTGTTAATCGACGGTGTGCTCCGCCCCAACTGACTTGCCACAATCAGCCGTGCCGAAATCAAGTGTTTGTTCCCGCTTGGATCCCTGATGTCTCCATCCTGAAAGAAGCGAAAGCCGAGTACGCCAAACTGCAGTAATTGTTTGGGGACGCACCAATATTGTTATTGCCCGTCGCCGGCTTACGGATGTATCTGGCAGCTGACAGCGGCCGACTGAAAATCCCACCGCCCAGAGCAGGTTCCAGATCAAATTGTGAAGGGCAGGGAACTTGCTAACATCCTTGGTAACAACTACGCCTGAAACCGCCCATTCTTGCCATTCTCGAAACGAGGAAGCCGCCTGAATCATTGAGTATTTAGCGGTTCGAGCGGCGAACAACGGATCGAAGTTCGCGCGGATAGATTCCGCCGGTGTGGGTTGTTTCTTGCGATGGTTTTCAAGTATTGTCACGGTCTAGGGTTCTCCTTCTGGAAAATCGCGGAGTAGTCGAAAAGATCCGCATCCGGGTTATATCCTTTGATTTCAAGGACTTCGGAGACAAATCGGCGTCCTGGCCGGCGCTCGATGTGAATGACAACGTTGACGGATTCACCGATGTTGGTCTTAATGGCGGGGTAAGGCAGTTCGATACCGCTCTGTAATACACAAGTCGTGAAACGTGAAATTCCCTGAGCAGCAGAATTGGCGTGAACGGTCGAGATCGTTCCGCTGTGCCCGGTATTTAGGAGTTGAAGCAAGTCAAAGGCCTCGCCGCCTCGAATCTCACCCACGATAATGCGATCTGGCCGATGACGCAGAGTTGCTTTCAGAAGGTCGCGAATGGTTACCGCGGGGAGTCCGTTCTGTTCTCTGCGCGCTTCGAATCGAAGCACATTCTGCTTGTGAATCTGCATTTCTGCGGTGTCCTCAATCAACACAATGCGTTCCTGGTCGCCGATGAACTCCATCAATATGTTAGCCAGCGTGGTTTTTCCACTCCCGGTACCACCACAGATAAGTATGTTCTTGCGCTGCACCACGAATTCCGCCAACTGCTGTGCGAGGCCCAGGGTGACAGTTCCTCGTTCAATGAGGTCGTTCATCTTGAATTTGTGCGAGTTGAACTTTCGAATGGTCAGAGCTACACCATGAATGCTGCAAGGCGGTATGACAGCGGCCACGCGGCTGCCGTCTGGCAGCCGTGAATCGAGGATTGGTTTCGCCTCCGAAATGTCATCACCTAGTCGCCTGGCCTCAGGGGTCACCCAAAACCGGCCATACAGGGTCACCTCCGATCCGGCCATACGGAAGGCATGGATCGTGGTCGCAAGATGGGTTGTGGAAAAGCCGGCAGCTGCGCTGCCTTGGAAATCGCTCTACGATTCCCACTTTCCCACAACCTCAGCAACAACATCACCTTATCTCTGGGTTGGTAGAACGAAAAACTATAGCCCTCTACGATCCAGAATCAAAGAAACGGCGTTAACGGTCGGCTCATTCGCGGCAGAATACTATGGCCGGTTTTTGGAGGATGGGACAAACCAACGGATCGACAGCTATGGCGGTGGGAAAGAAAACCGTGTTCGATTTCTTCTGGACATCGTTGATGAAGTTACGGAGGCAATTGGGCCGGATCGAGTAGGTGTACGACTGTCGCCCTTCGGACAATACGGCGGCATCCGCGACAGCAATCCTCTCGAATTATTCACATTCGTTATCCAGGAACTTGATAAACGACGCATTTCTTATCTGCACCTCATCGAGGCAAAGGGATCCGAGATGGGCTTAACTGACCAACTCCACGAAGACGCTGTGAACAATGCTGCGCTCTTTCGTGAGGTGTTTCATGGACCTCTTCTTTCCGCTGCCGCGTATAGCCCGGAGAGTGCCGCACTGGCCATTGAAAAGAACCATGCGGACGCGATCGCCTTCGGTCGTCTCTTCATTGCAAATCCGGATCTCGTGAGGCGAATCAAGGAACGCCAGCCTCTTAACGCCTACGACCGGTCCACCTTCTACGGTGGCGGTGAGAATGGGTACACGGACTATAAGACTCTCGGCAAGCAATCCTTAACGGCTTCAATCTAATGTTGAACCCCGCGCAACAGAAACTAGCAGCTGGAAGCATTTCTTCCCAGATCGTCGGAGTCTGGACCCTACTGATGTACGCGGAAGGGAAAGAAGGATGCGAAGACACTCATCCATTCGGCCCTAAACCGGCGGGCTTTCGTTTAGCGGGACCTACGCTACAACAACCGTCGCAGCGGGCACTCGACACCTGTCATTAATGAATCCGGATTTGGAGTCTTGATGATGCCAAGTGAAAGTTTTCGAAAACTGGCGGTATGGGGGCGTTGGATGGCCATCGCGTTTGGAACCTGGTGTGCAGTCTCTCCGTGAAGTTTTGCTGGCTTCGTAAATATGCGGAAGATCCGGCGCGAAGCCTTCGCGCCCGGCGAGCAAATCCATCCAATTGCAGATCGCCGTGTGTCGTCCGTGCGCTGACTCCTTCGCTCTCACTGCTTTGCGGAACTCGATGAGGTAGGGTACGGCTCGCCGAAATACGGAAAATCCGGGCGCATCAGGCGTATATCGGGCGCCACCCCATCGCCGAGAGCAGTGTTCGTGACCAGGGTGAGAATCACGTCCATCACGTCGTCGCAGAGGCCGCGGCCGTTGAAGGCGGCAAAGCTGAATGAGGCGGGCGTATCCAGTTCGTACGGGAGGACCGATGGGCAGATTCGCGCGAGGAGTTGGGTAGCGTAGGCGGATGGGTCGGCCGCTGAGTGGGCGAGCGCGGTGACTTTTTCCACGAAGTTGCGCATTGGTTTGGAGAACAGCGCCACTTCGTCCGCCGGGACCGCGCGGTTGTAGTTTTCCGATGCGTCGTGCAGCGAAGGATCGGAGAGTAGGAAGTGGGTGATCATCGGCAGGCCCCAGCGCGATACCTGCACCTCCGGCGCATGCCCGTAGAGCGACGCGGTGGCCCAGGCATGCACCAGCCCTCGGCCGATCAGGCTGCTGGGGACCTCGAGTACGATGGCGGTGACATTGTTGCCGACGAAGAAGTTCTGGCCATTCTGGAACGCCTCCGGGGCAAACCGGTTTTCGGACCACAGAGCTGTTCTGAAGGCACCGAAACCGACGCCATTGGTGGCGAACAGATCGGGCGCGAGGCCTGCGTACGCGCGGCAGCCCTGATCCACAGTCACGACGCGTCCCGTGTTTCCGGAAATGATGAGTTCGCCCGCGGCGCCCTTCAGAGCGTCGGCTCCGGTGGCGCGCCGGACCGTGAAGGGCTGAACGTGCCGGTACCCGCTGCCATCGGCGTGGGCGGGCGCGCCGAACTGGACCTTAAAGGCGACGTCTTCGCGAAGATCGCGATCCGTGTCGAAGCGAAAGGCGTAGCGGCCTTCGTCGCGGAAGGTGTCTGGCGCGCCGACGCCGGCATTCGGATTCACGGTCAAAGCCATGACCGTTGTGCCCGGGCGGCCGCGAAACAAGTAGAAGTCGCAGATGTTGATGCGGGGGTCTTCTTTTGCGGTAGGCGTATCGAAATGATGCGACATGGCGAATCTCCTCCTAAAGGGTTAGACGCGAGACGTTCAGGAATCCAAGGCGGACGATTAGTCAGGCTGCTTATCCGTGTCGTCGTCCGTCCGCCCAAACGAAGGGAGGTACCGGCCGAAGTTCAATTCGAAGTCGCTCCGAACACCGTAACCGATATTACGAACCTTCGCACGGCGCGCCTGCGCACCTGGCAAGGCCAGCAGTGGGAAGAACAGGTCGTTGCTCGACTGAAGCTCGGTAGCTGTCGGCGTCCCGAACCGATTGACCTGGGCCTTCGCCGCGGTCAGCGTTTCACGGTCGAACGAGGCCAGGCGCCAGACGAGACTATCGACAAACGAGTCGAGGGCGTCGTCGTTCAGCGTGCGGTTCACCCAGCCATAACGCTCGGCGATGTCAGCGTCGAAATCGTCGCCGCTGAGGACGATCTCAAGTGCGCGCGAGCGGCCGACCAAGCGCGGGAGCCATTCCAGCGCTCCGCCGCCCGGGACCAGACCGACGCCGATCTCAGGTTGGCCGAATATGGCGCTTTGCCGGCTGGCGAAGCGCATGTCACAGGCCAGCACGAACTCGTTACCGATGCCGCGCGTGCGGCCGCGAATCTTGGCGATGCTCACAACTGGCATGGACGAGAGGCGCAGCACAAAGTCGCGCCAAATGCCCAGCACCTCTGGCCGTTCAGCCGCTTTGGCTACGTCAAGATGGGCGACAAAAAAATCGGGATTCGCCGACTGGAACACTACGACCTTCACGGACGGGTCTGCCTCGAGGTCGGTCATCAGCGCTCCCAATTCGACGATCGTTGCGGGAACAAACATGTTGATCGGCGGGTTACTGAAAGTAATCGTCCACCGGCCCGGATAGGTGCGGTCGGTGTTGAACTGCGAAGGGCCGCTGCTTTGTTGCGTAGCTCCTGCTTGGCTCATAATATCGCTCCTCTTTTGGATTGAATTAAGGTTGGTCTCTTGCGAAGGCTAGGCGTGTGGCCTTCTCTGTCGTCGACGGAAGCTCGACAATTCGAACTAGCGCAATGACCGGAAGCCTTCGCGAAGCTCTTCGGAGAAGAGTTTCGGTTGCTCCCAGGCCGCAAAGTGCCCGCCCTTGGGAAGCTTGTTGAAGTGAATGAGCTTGGGGAACGCCCGTT
>Ga0181532_10006124_pt1 | contig 10067 bp, 11 predicted proteins | sample PEATcosm2014_Bin_33_FD_119768 | JGI IMG/M metagenome (GOLD analysis project Ga0181532, IMG submission 119768) | Peatland microbial communities from MTU Mesocosm Facility, Houghton, MI, USA - PEATcosm2014_Bin11_30_metaG | ecosystem: Environmental > Terrestrial > Soil > Wetlands > Peat | place... | reverse complement strand
CGCGATTGGCTCAGGAATGACTGCTGCGCTCATGCGATTCGCCCTCGGCCGCTCTTCGGCGGCTCAACGAAAGTAACAGGGCGAGTTAGCGGTCGTCACGCATGCTTGCCGAAAACACACGATTCTTCGTAAGTCACCCGGAATCGCCTTCCTTCCAATCATCCGGTGGAAGAGATGCTCCCCAAATATTCTGCGGTTTCTCTAGTCCGATTCCACAGTGTCGGGGCCAGTCAGGATCCACGTAGACCACCTGGGCCAAAGCACGCTTATCCGTCAGAATGACGTGAATCTCGATTCTCATCCCAACTCGCAAGGGGACGGTAGTCGACATCCGTGCTCCATGAAGGTTGACGACGATGGTCTCGCCTTCACAGGTCAGAGGGTCAGTATGGCCCTTGGCCTCGATCCGAACCTTCAAGTGAACCCGTGTGCTTCTTCGGGATTCACGAGCACTGTGCGCGGGAGTCATTTATGCTACCTTGCCTTTGCGTCGTTGGAGAAAGAGTTTTCGCCGAAACGGCTCGACCCAAGCCCTACCCAGAGTAGCAGCGTGCAGTCTGGCACGCACCCCCTCAGCAGGCAGCAGCAATGGACCGAGCCGGGTAGACGACTAGTTTCTTAGCTGGCGGTAAACCCGGTAGTAGGCTACTTTGAATTTAATTCACGAACTAGTCTTGCGTACTCGTCAGTCGCGTTCATTAACTCAGCTCTGAGGTGGTTCGGGTCTTGCGCACCGGCCTCCTTGAGTGCACCCAGAACCTCTTGCACCCTCTTCTCGGCTGCTCTTACATCCTCAATGGTTGACATGGCCATACCGCTTCATTGGATTCTCTGTTGGCGTTCATTCAGTCCTAGCAGTTCTTCTTTGATCGCTAGGAGACGTACCCTTCTCAACTCGTTCCGACGAACTGTGGCGCTCTTGCCGTCGGTACGACTCATTGTCGCGCTGAAGCGATGCGATCTCTTGTCTCAGCTGTAAGACCCGTTGCCGATCGAATGCATTCATGTCATTGAATTGAACTGGCTGTATTCGAAAATACAGTGTTCGCGTTGCTTCCGATCAGGCGAATCGTACCAACTACCAATACCAGAATAACGGCCAGCATAACCGCATACTCGGCGATGTCTTGGCCCTCGTCGTGGCACCAGAGCTTGCGAAGAAAATGCTTCATGTTCACACCTCCCGTCCCACCTTAAGTGAAGTGCAGTCGAACGATTGTCATATAACATGCTGCGCCCGAATCTGATTCGACCGTTCTCGGATGATCGCCGCTTCGGCCCCACGTTGGAGACTGGCGAGGAACTCAGCGTACGCATCGAGGATGTTTGCAAGGAAGACCTCGTGGGGACCGAGCATGTTCTCAACGTGACTGGCCACCTGTTGAAAAAGAGCCTCAGCAGCCTTGTACCGTCCAAACTGATGCAGGTCTCGTGCTAGAGACAGCAAACCGACTGCATCTGCTACCACGGTGGACTTATCGATTTTCGCCATTCGTATCCAGTTTTTCCGTAACGGGAAGTGCCGATTTCGAGCAGTGCGTCCATGGCCGTAACTCGATCTCAGCTCCAGGCATGGACTTCATCGACCAATCTTCTGTGCTTTCTCCAACAGAGCTTTTTCCGGGCTTCCGTACGCACGTCGCAGAAGCTCATAAACAGCTTGCCGGTCTTTCTGGATTCGAGTAACGAGTGCGTGGCCATTCTCTTTATGCTCGGGGTTGTCAATCCTTTGAGCCGCTTCCAAAGCGCGGCCGTACAGCGCATGGGCCACGACGTAATTGCGATTCTCACAATGACGATTCGCCTGCAAGCATAAGTTCTCAGCGAATGCCCTCAGTTGGTGGAGATGAGTGGTATCGATCCCTTTGGAATTGCTCATTGAATATTCCCCCTGACGGTGATGTAGATTGCGACAAGGATCAGGAGAATCAACACCATTGCCCCCAGAAACGTGAATACCCGTTGAAACCTTGTAAAGAGGGGACTCTCCGTGTATTTGCCTACCTTCTGTTGCTTGCTGCCCGCCGATAGCCGAAACTGCATTTGTGGCGTTCGCAATTCCGGCTGGCGGAAACATCCGCGCCGCCGCCTCACGTATCACATCAGGTGTGTTTCCATCCACCTGGATCTCAAATTCGTGATCTGCGCAGTTTCTCAAGGAGATCGTGATCAGTTCCGCAATTCGCTCCTCTGGCATCAGTCGCTCCAAGCGTCGCGTCTGTTTGGAAACGACAGCACATAGCAGATACAAGTTGACCGGGGCCTCGCACAACAGCTTCATACTCGTTCGTGAATGCAAGACTCTCCCCCTCCGCTATCCCCGATTTCCGGCGGCCACTTGCTCGTCTGTTCGAAGTCGCTCAACTCCTGCGCGGGCCCTTTTCCTTAGTAGAGGTATCTCGGTTTCCTCAAGGATGAATTCCGTGAAGCCGCAGTCTAAGCAGACCACAAGCGTTGGGAATACCAAGACCGCGGGCTTGTCCAGATCTCTCAATCTGGGGAAATGGATGTTGATCTCCGCGCCCAAACTCGTTCTGGTTTCCCGACCCACACGATTTACAAGCCATAAGCGCTTTCTCCTCGCAAACCCTCAATGCTCAAATCGCGCTACCAGGTTCTTTTTCAAGGTGCAACAGAACTGGCCATGAATATTCGGACACTGCGATTGACTTGCTGGCACTCGATATCGGAGGTCTGGCAGCTTTGATCAAGATTGTCCCAACCTTTGACTCCAACGATTTGATCGGAGTCAATGCCGGAACTTCCTAGAAACTTCCGGACTACCGCGCCGCGTGCTGCCGCCAATATATGTGTGCAAGTCTCCGAGCCCCCCGAATCACACGAACCGACTATCAGAATTCGTGCTTCACGGTGCTGTCGCAGCCAATCGGTTGCTCGTTTCAGCATGTTCCTCCCTGCAACGGTTAGTTCAACGCTGTTCGGGCCGAACTGGATCGGGCGCCTGAGAAAAGGAGGATCTGAGCTTGCCACGGAAGCCTGGGTGACGGTACCGGAGGCTTTGGAACGGTTGAGTCCGGAACTCAGCTGCTGACTGAGGAGAAATCCGGAAGGCAACACACCCGGGCTCATTTTTGCAGGAAGCCCTGCCTGCAAAACAGGTGGCGCCAGAGAAAACGCGGCCCTGTCGTGTATCGGCAACAGGTCGCCAGCGAATAAAACTGAAGTACCTAATATTACGATATTTGAATATAAGCTCACAAAAAAACAGGGCCTAGCCTCTGCTGGCAGAAGGGACAGCCAACTGCGACAGCAGGTCTTTTACGTCGATCAAGTGGTTGTTAAAAATCTTCTTGGCGACATCCAACAGCTTGAAGATTTCGGGATCGGGAACCGAATACAAGACACTCTGTCCGTCTTTCCTGCCCACAACAATGTTGCGGGACCTCAGGACGGCTAATTGTTGCGACAGCGTGCTCTGTTCCACGTCTAGGCGCAAGCAAAGTTCATTTACGCCGACTTCGCCGCGGCGCAACTCGTCCAAAATCCTAATTCGTAGCGGGTGGGCTAATGCTTTGAAGAACTCTGCCTTGAATTGACTCAGCTCGGGCATTCGATCAATATATTTGCATATCGCAATTTACAGCGTCAAGCTGAATTTACCTCCGCCTTCAAAGAACTAGACAAGATTCCAGTCTTTTCTCCTGACGAGACATTGGCAAGCCGCCGGGATCGATGTTGCGTCGGGAGGGTCACGCCCGGCGATCCCGGCAACCTCTGGGACCGCTATCCGAACGGTGTTTCACAGTCCTTATTGGAGAGCACGAGTCCAGGTGATACCAGTGATACCGTTTTGATGGGCAATGCAGGTCGTTAGAGGTCGTCTCAGACAACTGGACCTAAGATGATAATTCGCTTGAAACCCGCATAAACACAGGTTATTACCAGAATTGCTCCACTCCGAAGTGCAATAATTGAAATCTGAAAAGGTTGCAGTCATGAAGAGCAGGCAGGGATACAAGGGCTATGTCATCGTGGCACGGTCAAAAGAGCTAAAAGATGGGGGATTCTCTGCGGAATTCTCCGTCGAGGAGCACGATGCAGATGGGTTCATGGAAACTGAGTTCTACATGCCCGACACACTCCCCACGCAGGAGTCCGCGATTGAGGCAGCAATTCATGCTGGACGGCGGAAGATCGACGTAGGTTTCGAGCGGGGATCGGCAGTCGTGAACGGCTGAGCACGGGGGCACGGAAACACCTGAGATGAGGGTTCCCGCTAGAGCTTGCGTAAAACTGTGCGTAATTTGGGCTGGGAAGTTGGGTTTAGAGTCACCGAGCCAGTTCATGAGATTGGCTCAACCCATTGAAACCAAATGGAGAATTTGGTTGCGGGGGGTGGATTTGAACCACCGACCTTTGGGTTATGAGACCACTGAAGCCTGCCAGACCGTACAGGAGCAGGGAACTACAGCCCAGAAAACACTGCATTTAGCATCTGAGTTTTCGGCTGGTTTGGGCTGGTTTTGTACCCCGTTCCCGCACATTTCCCGCACACCCGAATCGAAGGAGCAGCCGCGTGTGCCAAACTCGTTAGCGATTTCGCGGGGACACTCTGGTGGATTGTAGAAAAAGGTGAGCTTACAGGCGGCTATACTATCCACACTATGGCGACCCACGCGGCCATTCCGCTAAGCGAGTACCTGGCGACCAACTATCGCCCAGACCGCGACTACGTCGACGGCGAACTGCAGGAGAGAAATTTGGGCGAACGTGAACACGCGTTGTTGCAACTGATTCTCGGATCAATTTTCAGGAACAATCGGCATGTATGGAATATCACCGCAATGACCGAACTCCGGGTCCAGGTCAGCCCAACCCGATTCCGAGTTCCTGACATTTGCGTGTTACGCGCCGACGCGCCCCGGGAGCAGGTAGTAACGCATCCTCCGTTGCTGGTGATTGAAATTCTCTCGAAAGACGACACGCTGCGCGCCATGCGTGAGCGCGTCGACGACTACGTTGTCTTTGGAATCCAGCACATCTGGCTGGTCGACCCCGGCCAGCGCCGCGCGTACATATGCGGTCCTCACGGCTTCGAAGAACCGGACATACCAGAGCTGAACCTTGCCGACACACCGATCCGCATTGAGCTCGCCAGCGTATGGGCGGAGCTGGAGGAGCAGCTCTGAAACCGGGAGTGTTGTTCCTTGCCAAAATTCGGACGTGCTGCTTCCGTCGAAATACGCTGGACAGAGCTGCGCGAGATTCCCGTCAGACGCGAAACTTCAGTTCGCTTGTGACCGGCCTCGAAAATTCTGCGTGCGCTAATGCAGCTTCGCGTACTCCGCTTTGGCTTGCTTCAGCACGGGGACGGCGGGGTCGGCGTCTTTCCAAAGGGTGAGGAAATCCTTGTAGGCGGCCAGCGCCCGGACTCGGGCCGCATCGGCCTCGGCGCCCTGCGAAGTTCTCGCCTGCAACGCATTAGCGCGAGCCACTCCCAGGTGAGCTAACGCTCCCGTCCAGCAGTTCCAGACAATGCCGCTGTGGTCGAGAATCCTCTGAAACTCGGCGGCAGCAGCGCTCCCTTGTCCCGCCGCCAAGTATGCCTCGCCCCGTACGTACGTTGGATAAAGGCAGGAAACATTGTTAACGAATGGAATTGTCCCTAACTCGATGGCGGAAGTAGCCTGCAAGGAGTCCAGGGCGAGAGCCGGACTATTCTTCTCCAGTGCCGATTGCGCCCGAATCGCAGGCAGCCAAAGCAACTGCATCTGCGTGTCCAAGGGGAAGCGCTTTCCTAAGTCCTGGGCGATGAATTCGGCTCGCCCTGTATCGCCTGCCATGGCGAACCCCAGTGCGGCTTCGGCTGCCGCTCCCGGACTCGCGGGAGCAAGCTTTACAGCCTCTGTTGCGGACTGCCGTGCTTCCGCAACATTGCCGCAAGCCGCTTGTTGCAGAGCTGCGTTAGCCAGATAGATCGCCCCGTTTTCTTTGTTGTCCGCTCGTACGGCGGAGGCAACCGCCCGCTTGTTCAACTCGCGCGCCTTGTGCGCGTGTCCGGCATAGGCCTCGGTATCCGACGCGAGCGCGAGCCCGTCGTTCTCATAATCGGGCTGGCTCGCAAACCACTTCTGTTCTTCTGCCATCGCCCCGGGGTCGGCCCCGAGGAAGGCGAGAGCATAGAGAGCATTGTGGGGAATCGCATCACCCGCTTCTCGTGCCCGCGCCTGGCGGAGGATCTGCCGCGCCTCGTCGAACCGCTGCAAAGCAAGGGCGTAGTTGGCCAGATTCTCGTAAAAAGCTGTTTCATCCGGGTGCAAAACCATGGCTGGTCTGTCGATCTCCGCGGCTTTTTCATATTGTCCCAGTGCCGCGTACACCAGCCCCAAAGCTGCGACGGCGCCCACTGCCCGTGGATAGCTCTTAACCTGCTCCTGGTACGTCTGGGCCGCTCTATAAAGTTCTCCGGTAACACTCGCATAGTAATCGCCGGTTATGGCTAGCTTTTCCAGATCGCTGGCATGTTCCCGCAGCTGGAATGCCTTGGTGAAGTATTCGCTAGCCCGCGCTAGCTCGCCGAGAGAGAAGTACTCGTTGGCCAATGCCCGGTACCCCATGGCAAAATTCGGATCAAGCTCGACCGCACGCAGATCGTAAGGCAAGGCTGCGGCGGAGCCTTCTGTGACAGTCGCCTTGTTGGCAAGGCTGTATGCTTTCAGAGCTTCGAGGGAGGATGTCGTCGCCTGTGCCAGGGGGACATCGAACTTCTGCACCGTGGCCAACGATTCACCCAGCTCGCCGCGCAGCTTGGACGCCGCATTGCCCAAGGCATCCAGCACCTTCTCCTTGGACGCCGCCGTCACCTGCTCCTGGGCCAGCGCATCCCCGCTCTGACAATTCACGGCCTTTAGTCCAAGCACATATTCGCTCCCCAGGCTGCCGATCGACCCGGCGATATAAGCCCTGCTGCCCGCCCGCTGGCATAGTTCGCTAGCCACCTCGGGCGTGAGTCTTGCGCTGGCGGGACGGGTCATCAGTTGCAGAGTCTTCCTGACCTGGCCGTCCGGGAGAACATTCAAGAAAGGGGATTGGCGCAGGGAAATGTGGAGCGCCGTCTTCAGCGTGTCATCGAAGATCGCATCGCCCGTGCTGTTGGCGAAGTCGGCGAGAACGATGGTGTCTTTCTCGGTCAGGCGATGGCTGTGACGTGAACGATAGTAGAACCCGCCCGCCACAAGAGTGGCAACCAGCAGAACGGGAACTGCAATCTTCAGGAGCGTCGGAAGCCGAGCCGCTGAGGCTCCAGTCAACGCCGCTGTGCCTGAGCTTACTTTTTCTTCCGTGATCAGACTGGTTCGGATCGTCTGCTGCTGAAAAATCACCCCGCTTGGGCTGTGGCTGGCGGCGGGTGCCGAATCCGGGACCACCGCTGAGCTCTCTGGGGCAAGAACTTGCACCGGCGCCACAAACTGATACCCTCGCCCCGGCAGAGTGACGATATAGCTGTTGTCGCCGGGTTTCTCCTCAAGCGCCCGCCGAAGCGCGGAGATACTTTGGGCCAAACTGTTCTCGTCCACATAGGTATCCGGCCAGACATTCTTCAGCAGTTCGTCCCGGGTAAGGACCCTCCCTGGGTTCTGGGCGAAGTACAGGAGTACGTCGAAAGCCCGGCGATTAAGCGTGACAATCTCTCTTTCCCTGCGCAGGGTGCGTGCGAGAGCGTCAATTCGAAGGTCCCCGAATTGGTATATCCCATCTGGCTTCATTGACTTGGTGGCAATTCAAACTCTGTCAGGACCTGTCAGAACTCGTCACTGGCCTTTTTTCTGGGCCTGTCACAACATTCGCGGCCAGTAAGGGGAAACGAAGACGAAGCGACTTTATCAATGGCTGTGCAGACGGGCAAGTTTTTTCCGTGTCGCCACTTCCGGTCAGGGAACGAGCCGCACCGTCCGCACCGAAGTCACGGTGGAGCGGAAAGGCACGACTTTGCTGATGGGTGACGCCGCGGCCGTTGGCTTCGATACCTGCCCTCTTTGTGGAAACAAACTGGCCCCGGCGCAGGCGGAACAAGCGCAGCTTCGTCTTCTCAAGGGTTCGATTTCAGGCATGAGCAAGGGTGGCATCGAGAAATGATTGCACTAATTTCCGTACCGGCTTTTTCCGCCAGGCATTACCGGCATTACAGGTTCGCCGATGAAAAACCGCGTACCGTGAGGCACTCGGAGATCAAAGGTGAAACAAGCACTGTCAAGAGATTTACATAACCGCAAAGGAGAAATTGATATGACCACGATTGACGTGAGCACCCGATTCACTACTTCGTCCTCGCGCAATGGCTTCGCACGCGTCACAAACCTTGGCTTCGCCGCCGCTTTAGCATGCCTGCTGTTGATAACTGGCGTGTACTCGCAGGCCGCCGGCCCCGCCCATCACCGTCAGTTCGAGCCGGCATCGTTTGACGTTCCCGCCGGCAACACCTGTGCGCTTTATCCGGAAGGCCACCCGGATCCGGCCGCGACCCTCCCCGTCCGGGCAGACGCCGACGGGGTGATCCGGTTCCTGGCCCTGCGCCCGAATCTTCCGGGCAGTGTCGAGCACCTGACGCTCGAATGCACCGACGACCGCGGAATCGACAGCACCTACACCGTAGATCTCGGTTCGGAGCGGACTTTCGCTCCCAACCCGTTCGACCCTGTCCGCGCCGGTCTGGAGCTTCGTCCGGCCCTCACCGACGACCCGCTTCGCTTTACCGTGCAAGAGCTTCTGGATCGAGGGTACGGACTGCGTCCCGATTCCATTGAGGATCCCCAGGGATACAAGCAATGGCTTGCTGTGGCGACCGTCCCGATGTACCAACTACGCACCTCAAACCATGCGGTGCCAGGGGCACGGCATCGAAAGGACGCGGTGCGTGTTTCTTTCCTTGGGGAGAGCGGCGAGTCAGCCGAGATGCCCGAGCCGGGGAGTGTCTCTGTGGGGCCGAGCAACAGCAACTGGACAGGGGCTATCCTCTCAGGGTCTTACAAGAAAGGACCGACTGCGGCCAAGACCTGGGGTTACGTGTATAACTGGGACACTTTCGCTGTTCCCACGGTTTATCCCGGGGGAGGCCAGACGCAGCTGTCGATCTGGAGCGGCCTCGACAATGTCTTTCAGTCTGAGGTGTGGGCGGAAGGGACCAACACCGCCGGGAGCTATTTCATTCACCGACAGAACTTCTATGGCACTAAAGGCCAGGGCAATTTGGACGGGCAAGGAGTGGACTTTACGCCCAATGCCGGCGACCAGATCCGAGTCGCGGAATGGTATTGCGACGCCAAGGGAAACGTCCACATGGCGGGCGGCTATGGATGCACGATCATCATCGACTACACCCAAAGCATCCAGTGGGAGTGTGACCAGAGCAATGGCTCGAATTGCCAGTCCTACCAGATCGCCCAGGAATACCTCACCAATGGGGCTCTAGGGTTTCAGGCGGATTCCATCATTGAAAACGACACCGGGGAAATCCAAGGGAACTGCCCGAGCACGACGCACTGCTACCAGCAGTGGGTGGATATTTCGCCGGTGACGATGACCACCCAGGCATTAGTCGTTCAAGGCGCCAACAGCAACCAAAAATTGGTAAACACCGCAACCGATCCCAGCGTTCAGTTGTTGACCGATACCACCGCAAGCACCCCGCCGTACAACACCGAAGAGCATTTCCTCATCAGCCTGCCATCCGGAGGAGTTGCCTGGAACCAGTTGCTGAACAACATTCATTACTGGAACGGCAGCACCTTTTACGACTACCAAACGCCGCAGGGCACATCGGATAAGCAGCCGGGCGTGATCTACGCGTGTGCAAGTTCGATCGCTTTGGGTCCGAACTCGAACGAGCTGGCCAACGGGACGCCCTGGAGCACGGGCTGCCACGCGCACTCTGACGGGAATTTTGACGTTTACCAGATGCAAACCGGCGGCAAATGGGTCAGGAAGCAGGCCGATGCCGCCGTAAAGCTCGCCGTCTCACCGAAGGGGAATGCTTGGGCGATCAACAATGCCGGGGAGATTCTCTACTGGAACGGAAGCGAATTCGTCCAGAACTCGGCCGGCGGGTG
>Ga0181532_10006113_pt1 | contig 10078 bp, 7 predicted proteins | sample PEATcosm2014_Bin_33_FD_119768 | JGI IMG/M metagenome (GOLD analysis project Ga0181532, IMG submission 119768) | Peatland microbial communities from MTU Mesocosm Facility, Houghton, MI, USA - PEATcosm2014_Bin11_30_metaG | ecosystem: Environmental > Terrestrial > Soil > Wetlands > Peat | place... | reverse complement strand
TGCAATCTCTGAAAAAGACTGTTCCTGTGGGACTCGGTCGCGACCACGATAACCGCACTTCCCGCCTTTAGAGCGGCTTCGATAAAACGAGTAAAGCCAACCAGAAAGGATTCATCATCAGAATAGAATTGAACCTCGTGGTTGCGAGGGATCGACAATCCACCACTGAGATACCGCCCGCCTTGACAAACCGCTTCCACAGCATCTAACAGGTCGCTTCCGGCGTGTGTCTTGACCACGTAGCCCAGTGCCCCCAAGCTGAGAGCTTCTTGCACCACATCGGCGGAGGATTCCTGACTCACGAAGACTATTTTGGATTGGGGTGAGAGCTTGCGAATTCGTCGAGCGGCTTCGATTCCATGCAGGGTTGGAAGCCCGATGTCGAGCACAATCAAGTCTGGTTGCAGTTCTTCGGCTTTGTGAACCGCTTCTAATCCGTCTGACGCCTCGCCGACGACCTGCAAATCTCGTCCCTTTCCTAGCGTCGAACAGATGAATCGCCGAAACGGTTCGTAATCATCAACCACGAGAACCCGGACTGAAGACACTCTGGCACCCCTCCCTCAGTCGAACTGCGCCGACCTTCTCCCAGCAGAAACTACCCCGTATGGCATCACAACAGGGCTCCCCAACGAAGGGAACTGGTAGAAATACCAGAAACGAAGGAAATAAAGCGTGCATCAAGTTTGACAACCTGCGCTCCGTAGCCTCACAATCCGCCTACGCATGGAATTTTTTCAGCTTCACCATCCGCTAACCGCGACCGTGTTGTGTGATCGCAAGGGCTGTGAACAAGTGGCCGACTACTTTGACGATCACGGTCACGAATACCGACTCTGCGTTATGCGCACGGACAGCAAGACGCATTCTTCGCGGTTGCCAACGCGGAAACCAAGTCCTGATCTTCCTTTTCGAAGCCGACCTGCTGCTTGGACCGTGGGCGGCACCCCTGCGCCCAGCGAGTTGTAGACTGCGTTGGCAGGAACACACAAACGAAAGCGTCCCAGACCCCGTTTATTATAGAGTCATGGGGCGCTCTCGAAACAACCCTCCCCCGAAAACCTGCTCAGTTCCAACTTAGGCTCCGTCCCAAACTTCGTGAATAGCTCCTGCGTGCCACGTGGCGGCACTGCTGGGCTAGCATGGCGAACGTTCGGTGTTCATCGGCTGTCCACCGGATGTATCCTTTCACTCATGCCCTCCACAGCGACGTTTCATGAGTCCCGACGAAGTGCTCGTGTCCCTCTAAAGGTGGTTATCACGGTTGAGGGTGGCGCGGGGAGTCGGACGTGCGAGGGCGAGACCATCGTCGTCAACCTTCACGGAGCATTAATCGCAACCGCAATTGGGTTGAGTAGCGGAATGAGAATCTCGATTCACGTCTACTTGACGGACAAGCGGGCTGCGGCTCGGGTTGTCTATATCGATCCTAAGAACCCGCTGCGCTGCGGGATCGAACTTGATGAGCCACGAAACATCTGGGGCGTGTCCGTGCCGCCCGATAACTGGGACGAGACCTCGGTCTTGGAGACCGAGCATTAGAGATGTGCCCCCGTCTAGCGGCGTTCCTAATGCTGCAACTGTGCGAAAGCCTCGTTCAAGACGGCAGCAAGGCGCAGCCCTGCTAAGGCGAGCCTCTGGTCAACGACCTTGATTTCTTTTCGGTAATAGTTCTCGTCGATTTGAGCGCCATCAGCCAGCTAACTTCGCACATAGCGTAGGCAGCCCCGCTTAGCGTCGTGCACGCGCTACAAGATGAGCCGACTCTGAAACTGTGCGAGTTCCACGGGTGCGGGCTTCGTCGTCGTTCGCCACGGCGTTGATCCGAGGGCTTACGGGATAGCAGGGCTAAGAATGTCCTCCTGTCGCCGGATACTTCTCTCCAACGTAATCCTCAACCGCATCAAGTAGCATTTTGAATTGCTGTAGGCGGAACTCTAGATAACGTTTGATGGCTTCAGGTTTGTGGTTCTGCATGTGAGGCAGGTCCAGCTTTGCGGTCTCGGTATCGAAGTCCGCAAATGCACTATCCAAGGAGTCAAGTACCCTTGTGAGATAACGCATCCCCTCGGGCATGGCTGCAATCTGTCTTTCAGCTTCCTTCGTGCTCATTCCTGAACAAGCGGCAGCAAAATATTGCCGATAGGAGACGTCCAAAGACGCGGTGAGCGCATCAGCCAGCCCGGGAGTCAATTGGAAATCGCTCAAATCCTTCACTCGCACACTCACAACTTTGCCTTTGCTGCTCATCGTTCCCTCCGGCTCGGAATTGTACTTCCTCTCACAACCCTGGAAGAACAATCTCCGCAAAAGTCGATAGCGTCAGCACATTGCGAGATTATGACAGATCGGATGGCTTGCGGCCCCTTAACGTTTGCGACCACGGCGCGGACATTTGTTGGGGTTGATGCTGAAGATGCCGCACACCCAAGCATATTCTATTGTGGCGGTGGAATAGCCAGCCCGTACCGGGGGAACGCCAAGTGAGAACCCGAGCGCGAACTGTCACCGCCCTTGTGCACAGTTGCTTCGCGCTTGCCATTGACAATACCAACGGCATAACCGATTCCGAACCGCTTCCTCTCCGTACTCCCGCGCGGTTTGGGGGTGTTCGTTCATGTCCCGACTATATTATCTGGAGCCGAGATTCAGCATCAGGATTCCACCCGCCCAAGTGTCGGGACAACGAACTCATATTCGGCAAGATGTATTGATCGCTTAAAATCGATAACTTTCGCTGCTGCTGTGTCCCTGTCTGGTCGAGTGCAAGCTTGCTCCATAACGTCGGCAGATTTTCGGAGTTCTGAACAAGTTCTCTAAAGGCGACCTCCATAATCATCGGAATGCCCTTGTCGTCGAAGAACCCGGTATGCTCGAATCCTCTGCAAACTACAGTAGCTTCTATCCGTGAGATCGCGGCACTGTCGTCCAGATCGAGGCGTTGACGCAAAAATTCTGGGTGCTCTATCACGTATTTACGGCTGTCGATTGCCTGCCTGATGCCAATTGCGAGATGCTCGTCATTTGCTGACGACTCGTCCACCGTTTCGGGTGGGACAAGCCACTTGTGCTGGATCAGCAGCAGAAAGCCAGTGACCACCTCGTAAACGACAAAATCAATATCCGTGATCTCCGGAATCTTGACGTTGTTTCGCCGCCGAAAGCGACCTCCGGAAAATAATTCGGTCAGACTCCTGATTGCGATTGGTTCTTTGTGGGCAGGCATACTTCGGAACTGTTGAGCGGCAGCAAGGGCTGCAAGACCGGACCCATGTATGCCAAATGGGGATCATACAAATGGAGGGACAAGAGCTCTCGCACCGTCTCTGGTGACAAGTGACTGATCTGAGAAATTAAACCCTCTAACTGTTTCCGAGGTTTATGAAACACCATCGTCCTCCCCGGAAACTTAACTTTCATGTCTCTGACCGCAATCCAATGCGCCATCATGTGGCCGTCAGAAAGGGCAAGCAGGGCTCCCCAGATGCTCCTCAACTCACCGAATGAGAATCCGTCCACGAGGACAGTAGCATCCATCTCCTCGGGGACTGTTTGGACACGAACGGCTGAATACTCGTGCAGCGCGTCAAATAGGGCATTGCTGTACTTATAAGTACATCTCTCGTGCCCGGTCACGAGGACTGATGGACGCAGTACGTCGTAAACCCTCGTTATTGCCTGAGTCAATCGCTCGTCTGGCCGACCCCGCTCACCGGAGAGAACCATTTCTATCTCGCGGGCGCGAAGCGGGGTGTCTGCTTTATCTGCTTTACTGTCGGCATACTGGAACTTGATCCGCGAGTTGCGCGTGTCTACGTCAATTTGAAAGTGCCCCTTCTCACTCAACTCGAAGGCATATTCGATGGTGTCTAGCTTGGCGGCATACTCAATCAGGGTTTCGGCTTCTTTGTAGGCATGCAATGAAAACCTGACGGGAGTCTCGTCGTCTTCGGGACAATGCGCGTAAGCAGCCCTGAGAACCTTCGCACTGGTTTCAACCGCAACTCGATGCTCTGCGTATCCAGCCCCTAAACTCTCCTCCAATGAAGCACGGACACGTCATCCATAGCATTGGGCTTCCGACTCCAGCGTAGCATTCGAACGTGCTCGTCCTGATTGCCCGGACCCTCGCTGTTCTTGTGAGTCGCATGGCTTAGGCGGACGTGCATTGACGTGCTGGATGTTTGTGCCCAGAGCTCCGATAAGCGGTAGAGCGCCACCCTCGCGGTTTGGCACTCTTGCAACTCCCGTTTCGGCTCCCGTTAAACCTGTATCCTTGCGGTGATTTGGGTTACTTGGCAGTCCCCGAGTTGCTTTAGATAGTTACAGTTGCCGATCAACGCCGTTTTGGAAAGCTGGCGTTCTACCGCTGCACTACTCCCGCTCAACTTCGTTAGACTACCATTCCGGTCTATCCCTGACAATGTTCCGCGCGAGGGTTTGCCTTTCTCTCGCACTCTTCGTAAGATTCCCGATCGGGACTTGCATCCGAACTCATCTCACGTCGCAGGGGCCTTGATGCCGACCGATTCCCTTCCGCCGCAGTTCAAGTCGAATTCCAACTGGAAATCCAACTCGCGCCGCAACTTCCTTCGCACCGCGGTCAGTGCGACTCTGGCCACGGCCGCTTACCCAGCGCTGGGTGCCGCTCGCGTTGTCGGTCTTCCACCTGCAACCGCACCTTCGCCCGCTCCAGCCGTCGTTGATTTCAAGAAGGACTTCGAGCTCGACGAGATCACCATTGACGATCTGCAGAAGGCATTGCAGTCGGGCCAGCACTCTTCCCGCTCTGTGACCGAGAAGTATCTGGCGCGCATTCAGGAGATCGATAAAGTCGGACCGAGAGTCAACGCCATCATCGAAGTTAACCCCGATGCTCTCCAGATTGCCGACGCGCTCGACCAGGAGCGAAAGTCGAAGGGCGCGCGCGGGCCGCTGCATGGCATTCCGGTCCTTATCAAGGACAATATCGATACCGGGGACCGTCTGAATACAACAGCGGGCTCGCTGGCACTGCTGGGGTCGCGTCCTTCGAACGATGCTTTCGTCGCGGCGCAGTTGCGCAAGGCCGGCGTGGTGATCCTGGGCAAGACGAATCTCAGTGAGTGGGCCAATATTCGCTCCGGTCATTCCACCAGCGGATGGAGTGGGCGCGGCGGACTTACTCGCAACCCTTACGCTCTCGACCGCAATCCCTGTGGATCGAGTTCCGGGACTGGAGCTGGCGTCTCGGCAAATCTCTGCGTGGCCGGCGTGGGCACAGAGACGGACGGCTCGGTCGTATGTCCTTCTTCTGCAAACGGTCTGGCCGGGCTTAAACCTACGGTCGGACTTGTCAGTCGCAGCGGCATCATTCCGATCTCGCACAGCCAGGACACGGCGGGTCCCATGGCTCGCACCGTGCGGGATGTCGCCATTCTGCTCGGAGCCATGGCGGGAGCGGACCCAGAAGATGGCGCGACCGCCGGCAGTCAACGTAAGCAATACGCCGACTACACCAAGTTCCTCGACCCCGCGGGATTGAAAGGCACGCGTTTGGGAGTGGTGCGGAAATATTTCGGGTTCAACGATGCCGTCGACCAGCTCGTGGACAAGCTCCTCGACGAGATGAAGAGTGCGGGTGCCGAGATTGTCGATCCCGCCGACATTCCCACCATTGGCAAGTTTGACGACAGCGAGTTGACCGTCTTCCTCTATGAACTCAAGGCCGACCTGGCGGCATATCTGGCTCGTCGCGGCAACTCTTCGATCAAAGACTTGAAGGATGTGATTGAGTTCAACGAGCGCAATCGCGACCGGGAAATGCCCTATTTCGGGCAAGACATTTTTCTCAAATCGGAGCTGAAGGGTCCGCTCAGCACGAAAGAATATCTTGATGCGCTGGCCCAGAATCACCAACTCAGCCGCGCCGAGGGCATCGACTTCGTCATGGACAAATTCAAACTCGACGCGCTCGTCGCCCCCACGGGAAGTCCCGCGTGGCTCACCGATTTGATCAATGGCGATCATGTGGCCGGAGGCAGTTCGAGCGCCGCCGCCGTCGCTGGCTATCCCAATATCAACGTGACAGCGGGATATCTTTGGGGATTGCCAGTTGGGATCTCCTTCTTTGGGCGCGCATGGAGCGAGCCTATGCTGCTCAAGATCGCTTATTCGTTCGAGCAGTTGACCAAGGCTCGACAGAAGCCGCGCTTCTTGCCGACGATTGATGTGTAGAGACGGGGCTTGCCCCGTCTCCGGTGACGCCATCTCCGGGCGCGCCGCGAGCAAGCCGCGTCTCTACCCGATAGGCTGGGTTGAACGCGACGCTATTGCTGCGGAGTTGGGCCGCGGCTCGGGGGCTTCTCGAGACTCGGCGTGTCTTGTGCCGGTTTGTCTGGAATTACTGGAGAGATCGGCGGGAGCTCGGGTCTGTTCGCATCCGGCATCAACGACGACGGCGAAGCAAACAGCGGTTCCTGCAATGAATCCGGTACCGGTTGCGCTTGCGACGGCCGGATTCCCTTGGCTTCTACGATCGACCATCGCCAGTCTTCATCGGCCCCGGGAGTGATCCCGATATTTTCGTGAAACGCGGTGGTGCTGAAGGGCTTGGCCTCGGCCTTGAGATGATAGAGCAGGGTTACGTCAGAACGCCGCTCGACGGCAATGGGCGCAAGCCCTTCGGCGGCGGGAATTACACGCGCACGCGCGGCCAGTTCGGCGTTCTCACCCGGCTTGCGTTCGAGCGTCAAACCAATGGTGATTTCGCGGATATCCCAGTCCGTTCCATTGAATACTTCCAGCTGCAGGCTTGCATCTTGAATGGAACCGGGGCCGTCGATTTTGAGCAGTTCGGTGAGCGGCAAGTCTTCGATCAGGATGGGCTTGATGAGCAGTGAACTGGCCCGGGCGTTGAAAGAAAGACTGCAGGTTACGTCGGGTGACGATACTTTGACGGTATTGCCGGTAGGGTCAATCGAAAACACGGTCTTGTCTGATCTGACTGGCCGTGCGTTCTTGGCGTCATCCATGACCTGAGTCAGATTGTCATTATCGATCACCGAGCCGGCGGCCGGGTCTGAGGGTTGCTGGGGCTGCTGCTCCAATCGGTTCTTGCGCAGATTGCGTGCAAAGTCGCCCAGCGAGGGTGCATCGTCCTGGGCCGCGATCGAGGGACACAGCGTCGCAAAGAGAAAGACCAGGGCGACGGGCACGATCAACCGCAAGCTGGAGAATCTGAATCGCATGATTTCGGTCGCTGAGTGCGCCCTAAAGTTCGGGTGGGCGCTCAGTGGGTCCACAGAGAAAGTTTAGGCGAGATGGAACGGAAAAAAAGTTACCGCAAGGACACGATGGTACTAGCACTTCCAGAATTGGCACGAGGGATGGGAATGGGGCATGGACGCGCTCAGATCGAAGCGCCGCGCAACGGGGCGCGTCCATGCCCCTCTTACCAATGGTGCTTACAGCAAGCCAGAGGTACGGAAACGGGTGATCGGATCGGTTACTCGCATTGGTTGACGCTTAAAAACCCAGCGCGCCACCGCAATCCCCAATGCCGCATAAGCCAGATGCCAGATTTTCATAAAATCGCTCCCCACGCCGGACCCTTACCGGGGAGAGACTACGAAGGTCCCGTCGTGAACTAACCCTAGCTCTGCTATATCGGCAGGTCTAGGCCACGAAGGTGCTATGAAATCGAGCGAAAGTAATAGTGGGTAATCAATGCGAGGTAACCAAGCAGAGGAGGGTATCGTGGGTAGAGACGGGGCTAGTCGCGTCCCTACTCGGAATTCTCGATCCAACCGCCGCCAACTACGACGTCACCGTCGTAGAAGACTGCGGCTTGGCCGGGAGTGAGCGCGCGCTGCGGCTCGTCAAAAGTAACCTGGACCTCGTCCGGTCCGGCCGACCCGATTGTGGCGGGTGCAGGCTGATGCTTGTGTCGGATCTTCACTGTGACCCGCATGGGCTCGCGCAACTCTGCCGTCGAGATCAGGTTTACTCGGTGCGCGCGCAGAGTGCGCGAGTAGAGTTCTTCATCCTTGCCGACCAGCACCTGCCGCGTGTCATTTTTGATTTGAATAACATAGAGGGGTGAGCCGGTGGCTACGCCGAGTCCCTTGCGCTGGCCGACCGTGAAGTTGTGAACCCCGGTGTGCTCGCCGATCACCTTGCCGTCGGTCGTTACCATCTCGCCGCCAACTTCTGTCGGGCTATTTCCTTGTTCGGTAAGATACGCCTCAAGAAAACGCTTGTAATCGCCGCCAGGAACGAAGCAGATCTCCTGCGAATCGGGCTTTTCGGCGATCACCAGGTTGTGCTTGCGGGCGAGTTCGCGCACTTCCGGCTTGGTCATGCCGCCGAGCGGAAACAGCGTGCGGCTCAATTGCGCTTGCGTAAGGCCGAAGAGAAAGTAAGTCTGGTCTTTCGACTTGTCCGCCGGCCGCTTCAGCAGCCAGCGATCGCGCTCTTTATCAAAAGCAACTTGGGCGTAGTGGCCGGTGGCGATCTTATCGGCGCCAATCTGCTGTGCCACAATAAGAAGCTGGTCAAACTTCAAGTGATTGTTGCAGAGGCTGCAGGGGATCGGCGTACGCCCGGCAAGATACTCCTCGACGAACGGACGAACCACATCACGCTCAAAGCGCTCTTCGTGATTGACCACGTAGTAGGGGACGCCAAGGGTTTCGGCAACGCGGCGCGCATCGTAAACGTCGTCGATCGAACAGCAGCGTCCCTGGACCGATGCGGGCATGCCTTCATGTCCGGCGAGACGGCGCTGGTTCCAGAGCTGCATGGTCAGGCCGATGACGGCGCGCCCTTCGGCGCGCAGCATGGCCGCGACGGTTGAGGAGTCGACTCCTCCCGACATGGCGACGGCGATGGTTTCGGCGGGCAGCATTTAGCAGTCAGCACTTAGCAATTAGCTCTTCGCGATTCCGATTTGGCTGAATGCTAAGTGCTAACGGCTAAGTATTTTGTTCGACCACACTGGTGACAAGTCGCGCAAATGAGCAACCGTCTCCGGGATTAACCCCAGCGCGAAGTCTACATCCTCCGGCGTATTTTGTTTTCCCAGACTGAAGCGGATGCTGGCTTTGGCGCGGTCAGGACGCAGACCCATTGCGGTCAACACGTGCGAAGGTTCGATGGCTCCGGAGGAGCACGCTGCGCCGGTCGAGACTGCCAGTCCCTTCAGGTCCAGCGCGATGACCAGCGCCTCACCCTCGATGCCGTCGAAATAAATGTTGGTCGTATTCGGCACGCGGGGTGCGCTTTCGCCGTTCAATCCCGTGGCTTCAATATTGAGCAGTTCCCTTTCGAGACGGTCACGCGCAATCGCCATCTCTTGATTATCACCGTGTTCGAACCCGGCTTGAGCCCCTTCGCCGGCCTTGCCTAGCCCTACGATGCCGGGAACGTTCTCGGTTCCCGCACGGCGCGAGCGCTCGTGACTTCCCCCGTAGAGCATGGGTTCGAGTTGGGTCCCCTTGCGGACGTAGAGTGCGCCAACGCCTTGCGGGCCATGAATCTTGTGGCCGGAGATGGTCAGCAGATCGCATCCGAGTTTGTTGACATGGATCGGAATCTTCCCCGCCGCCTGCACGGCGTCGCTGTGAAAGTAAATGTCGGCTTCGGCAGCGATCCTGCCAATGTCTGCGACGGGTTGCACGACGCCGGTCTCGTTGTTGGCAAGCATGATGGTGATCAGCTTCGTATTCGGCCGGATTGCGCGTTTCACGTCGTCCGGATCCACCAAGCCGCGGCCATCCACTGGAATGTAGGCGACTACGCATCCCTGCGCTGCGAGATGTCTGCAGGCGTTGAGTACGGCGTGATGCTCGATGGTCGAGGTGATGACGTGGTCGCCCGCGTGCGTTAGACCAAATATCGCAAGATTGTCGGCTTCCGTACCGCCGCTGGTAAACACGATCTCGGACGCTCGGCAGCCTAGCAAGGTGGCCACCGATTCGCGCGCCCGCTCAACGGCGGCCCGCGTCTCCTGTCCATGATGATGGATGGAGGACGCGTTGCCAAAGTGCTCGCCAAAGCAAGGCCGCATGGCCTCCAGCACCTCGGGGAGCACCGGAGT
>Ga0181532_10006111_pt1 | contig 10079 bp, 10 predicted proteins | sample PEATcosm2014_Bin_33_FD_119768 | JGI IMG/M metagenome (GOLD analysis project Ga0181532, IMG submission 119768) | Peatland microbial communities from MTU Mesocosm Facility, Houghton, MI, USA - PEATcosm2014_Bin11_30_metaG | ecosystem: Environmental > Terrestrial > Soil > Wetlands > Peat | place... | reverse complement strand
GCTTCGGTGAACTGGGCGATCTGCACCGCGTCGGCGAGCGCCAGAAGCTCATCCTCGCAGTCGAGCAGCGAGAGCTGACAGCCGTCGCACGAGGCGAATTTCCAGACGGCGAGCCGCGGCCGCTTGCGCATGTCAGATCTCCCGCACGGCGAAGATATCGGCAATCCGGTCATAACGCATCACCGGGCCGTCCTTGCAGATGAAGGACGGGCCAAACTGACAGTGGCCGCACAGCCCGACGGCGCATTTCATGTTGCGCTCCATCGAAAGATGGATCTGCTGAGCCGAAACGCCCGCCTCCAGAAGCGCATTCACCGTGAATCGCATCATGACTTCCGGGCCGCAGATCATCGCGACGGTGTCGTGAGGGTCGAAGGCCACTCGGCGGATCAACGCCGGCACGACGCCGACATTTCCACGCCAGTCGGCGTTCGCCTGGTCGACGGTCACTTCGATGTCCACGTCCAGACGCTGGCGCCAGCGCTCCAATTCGCGACGGTACAGCATGTCCCTGGGGTTGCGGGTGCCGAACAGCAGGACAACGCGGCCGTAGCGAGGCCGATTGGCGAGCACCTGGTAAATCGCCGGACGCAGCGGCGCGAGACCGAGACCGCCCGCCACGAAGAGCATGTCCGCTCCCTGCGCCGGTTGGAGCGGCCAGCTGCTGCCGAACGGCCCCCGCACACCGATCGTTGCTCCTGCTTTGAGCGCGGCGATCGCGCCGCTGACCGCGCCGACGTCGCGGACGGTGTGGATGAAGTGCGGCGCATCGGCCGCGCCGCTGATGCTGATCGCCGCCTCGCCGACTCCGAAGGCATACAGCATGTTGAACTGGCCGGGGGCGAAACTGGGCCTCGTGCCCTCGACCGGCGCAAGCTCCAGGGTCGTGGTATCGGGGAGCTCGCGGCGCACCCGTGCAACCTGATAGAGCTGCGGAATCCACAGGCCGGCGTGCGAGGCTGCTGCGGCCACGTCAAGGCTTGCCGTAGACGTCCAGAAGCTGCAGGCGCGTCGCGTGCAGCCGCTGCACCAGGATCGGCAGAAAGCGCTTCATCATCTCATAGCCGAGATCATGATCGGCCTCGCATTTTTCACGCAGACATGCGGCGTCGATGCCGATCGCGCGAGTCAGCGTCCTAGCCCGGGCGTCGGTCATCCAGCGGTACGGTGGGATGAGCCAGGAGGCGCCGGTGATTTCTCCCTCCCCGAGGGTCGCAATCACGATCGGCGTACGTCCGGGCGCGACGATCTCCAGTGCCACCTGGCCGTGGCGGATGAGAAAGAACTCGTCCGCGGGGCCGCCCTCGCGAAACAGGTACTCGCCGGCATCGTAGCGATGATTACGAGCACAGCCGGCCACGAGCCGGCTGTGCTCGGCACAGAATCCTGCAAAGAAAGGATGTTGCGCCAGGATATGATCAAGACCCTCCATGCTGTTCTCCCCGGCCCGCTTTCGGGCTTGCGCGGATGGCGGCCGCCTCCTGCGTGATATCGATGCCCACCGGACACCAGGTGATGCAGCGGCCGCAGCCGACACAGCCCGAAGTGCCGAATTGATCGAACCAATGGGCGAGCTTATGGGTCATCCATTGGCGGTAGCGAGAGCGGGCCGTTGAACGCACGCTGCCGCCGTGCAGATACGAGAAGTCGATGGTGAAGCAGGAGTCCCACTTGCGCACCCGCTCGGCGACGGTCCCGGTGAGATCGCTGTGATCCTCCACCGTCGTGCAGAAGCAGGTCGGGCATACCATGGTGCAATTGCCGCACGTCAGGCAGCGTTCGGCAACCTCATCCCAGCGCGGATGATCGGCGTTGCTCTGCAGGAGCTCCTTGATGCCGGCGGTATCCAAGCTGCGCCCCATCTGGCCTGCCGCCCGCGCGACCACCGCTTCGGCGGCGGCCCGCTGTTCATCCGATGCCGGCTCATGCGGCAGCTGCGCCAGCAATTCGGCGCCGGCCTCGCTGCCGACCTCGACTAAGAAACGGTGGCCGTCGCCGTCGAGCAGCTCGGTGAGGGCGAGATCGAATCCTGAGGCCGCCTTCGGTCCGGTCCGCATCGAGACGCAGAAACACGTGCCGCCTGCCTGGCCGCAATTGACGGCGACGATGAAGACATCGCGCCGCCGCATCGCGTAAGCGTCATCCGGATGGGGCCCCTCCAGCATCACCCGATCCTGGATGGCGATCGCGTGGATCTCGCAGGCCCGTACGCCCAGAAACGCCCATTTGACAGCTGCCGCCGGCGCGCTTGAAATCCTCACCCCCGCAGTGTCGCGGTGCATGGTCCATAAATTCTCCACGGGCGGATGCAAGAACCGCTTCCAAGAATGCGGACCGACCGCGAAGCCGAATAACGCCCCGTCATCGCGCCGCTCAAGCCGATAGCGTCCCGCCTCCTGGTGATCCGTCCAGCCGGCCGGCAGATCGGCAACCTGCGTGATGGTGTCGTAGACGATGGCGCCGTCCCGCACCGTGGGGCCGAGCACTTGATAGCCGCGCACCCCCAGCGCATCGACGAGCGCTTGCAGCCCACTGGGCCCGTTGAGCAGCGCTGCTTGAGTGACCGATCGAGTGACTGACATCGCCGCACCTTTGATCTTCGCATCCTACGCACCCGGCAATTTGCGGGGCATCCGTATAAACACCTAAGATGCGAACACTGCGCGCCGGGTGACCGTCCAGCCGCTAGCCGATTTCGGCTATTCCTGACGCATCGGCGGCGAGACATGGAGCATCATGGCTCGGGGTCCCGAGGAGGGCAAGCAATGCTGTTGAAGGATATCTGCACGATGGAGGCGGTGTGCTGCGGCCGCCGGACGCGCGCGTTGGAGGCGGCCCGGCTCATGCGCCAGCACCACGTCGGCGATCTCATCGTGGTCGATGACCCCGAGGAGGAACGCACGCCGATCGGGATCATCACTGACCGCGATCTCGTGTTGGAGGTATTGGGAAACGGGCTCGACCCGGCGACCACCGAGGTGGCGAGCCTGCTTCATCGGACCCTGGTCATCGCCGATGAATCGGAAGACACGGCCCAGGTGATCGACCGCATGCGCGAGCATGGAGTGCGCAGAATGCCGGTGGTGAACAATCAAGGCGGTGTGGTGGGCATCGTCACGCTCGATGACTTGCTGCGCGTGCTGGTGGCCGATGCGAGTGCGCTGCTCGAGGCCATGGCCAAAGGCAGACGGCAGGAGCAGGGCGCGCACCGATGAGAGATCGAACATGAATCAGCTTGCGGAACCCAAATCTGCAGCTCCACCCGGGCAGCAGGCGCAAGCAGCGCCGGTGCGCATACCGGTGGCGATCTCCGCAAGGCACGTGCATCTGACCGAATCGGCGATCGAAGCGCTGTTCTGCGACAGCTACCACCTTCACGTGCACGCCGGGTTGGTGCAGCCCGGCCAATTCGCGGCCGAGGAGTGCGTGACTTTGATCGGTCCGCACGGCCGCATCCCGCATGTGCGCATCGTCGGGCCGCCGCGCGCGGAAAATCAGGTGGAACTGTCGCGCACCGATGCCCTGACGCTCGGGATCAAGGCTCCGGTGCGCGAGTCGGGAGATCTCGCGGGCACGCCGGGCATCCTCGTGGAGGGTCCGCGCGGATCGGTGAAACTCGATTCCGGTGTCATCTGCGCGCTGCGCCATGTCCATATGAGTCCGGAGGAAGCGGCGCGCCTGGGCTTCAAGGACCAGGATCGCATTGAACTGGCTGCGGAGAGTGACGATCGCCGCATGCTGTTCAGGGACGTCGTGGTGCGCGTATCGCCGGCTTACCGGCTGGAGATGCACTTGGACACTGACGAGGGAAATGCAGCAGGCCTGCAATCGGGCGATTTCGTCGTGCTCCGCAAGTGAGCCGGCGTCAGGCGCCGCCGAATCCTACCCGACCGGTGCGTCGACCTCGTATCCTTGCGCGCGCAGCTCATCGAGCAAGCCGCCGGGTGCGAGCAGCAGATCCATGTTGACCACGGCCAGCGTGACGCCGCCGCCTTGCAGAGACTTTACCAACGACTCGAGCCATGTTCGCCGCACTCGCGCGATCAAATCCCCTGCCGCCGCGCCGGAGTCGAGCGCCGCCAAACACGCATCCACTTCCGCGGGCTCGGGCAAATTCTCAATGCGCTCGACATTGCCCGTCGCCCATGCTTGCGCTCGATCCATGAGCCTCGGCAGGCCGCTCTCGATCGTCACCAGCGAGGCCTCGACGCAGGTATTCTCGGTGGCCGGCTGCATGGTCTTCAACGCATCGAGCACATCACCCACGCCGGCAATCTTGACCTCTTGGACGCGAACACCGTGTTTTTTGGCGAGGGTGCGCACCGCCGCGCCCAAGTCCAAGCGCGCTGATAATCCCACTTGACGGAAGGCGGCTTGCTGCAAAAACGCAGTCGCGATGATGGGCCGATAGCGCTCCCATTTGTCGGAGTCATTGGTGAATTTGGCCCGCTGCAGCGCGAAGCGCGCATGCAGGCCGGCGGGCATCACGTCTTTGAGCCTCTTGCCGCCGCGCACCATCAGCACCTGCCGCTCGGTGACCAGCAGCCATAGTATTCTCACGATGCCGATCTCGAGGGGTTTCGGCACGAGTACCTGGCTGGTGCTGCCGAGCAATTGCTCCACCTGCGTCGAGCGCCAAGTAATTCCTTTGGGCAACGGCGATATGCTGCCCAGGACCCACAAGTGGGCGGAGCCGCGGTGCACGTGCCACATGCCCGGGCCGGGGCGTTCGCCGGTCACCACCACTTCGTCCATCTGCTGCGGTGGCGGCTCAACGGCTCGCGACGGCGCAGCCCAGCCGCCGGCCAGCAGGTTCGCAGCAAGGAACAGCAGCGTCCGGAGGCGCATCTTCGAACGGTAAACGTGTACCATTGATATATATTTTATATAGTTACAAGCAATAATTAAAGCAAAATATACTAGTGGTTGCCGCCCCTGTGCCGATGCGGGCACGTTCCGCTCCATATCGCACGTCCCGCCGATCGGATACATTTTCGAAGCTTCACTTTACAGAACCGTCAATGCGCTCGATACCGCGAGTTCGATCACCTTGCCGCTGCGACAGGCCCGGCTCGAACGCGCAATGAAGCAGCTGGGCGGGGCGCGACGAATGGCAATGCCGGCGCCGTCGCTACGCCGAACTAGACATGATCGAGGTGGATTCTCTCGAGCCTGCGAGCGCTTGCTAGGCTAGTCCTTCGGGGAGGATCTGGGCCGGGCGGCGGAGCTGTCCGCGCACGGCGAGCCGGAGAAAGCCTGCTGGCCGCTCGCCGCACATTCCCTGGCAGGGCTGGGGGCCGGCGCGCCGGTCGAGGCGACGCCGACCGCGATACCGCTGATCGCGATGATCAATCCGCACAAGATATAAGCCAAAAAATCTGTTTCGCGCTCGTCGGCCATAATTGCTATTTTCTTACTCAGGATCGAGGGCGGCGGCGAAATTGATCACAGTTTCGGCTGATCGGGGCGGCTCGAGATGTAGGATGCGGATCAACCGGGGAGGGGTCGGCAGCTCTCCGCCAGGTCACTGAACAATATTGAAAGGCGCAGCCGGCGGGGGAGAGATTCATCGGTACCGACGTCGCCGCACTCTCGCATGAATAGTCTGCGAAGGCGCTGCAAGACAGTTCCCGCGATCATGTGTCTCACCGTGGCGGGCGCAGCGCATGCGCAGCGCGCAGACGAGAATGCGATTACCTCGGCCCAGGATGCCTTCGGCACATCAGTCGGGTTCCAAAACGTCGGACTCTACTCGCCGAACGATGCGCGCGGCTTCAGTCCACAACAAGCCGGGAACCTCCGAATTGAAGGCCTGTACTTCGACCAAGAGACCTGGACGACCGGCGACTGCATGGTGCGCGAGACGACGATGCGCGTAGGGATAGCGGCGCAGTCCTACAGCTTTCCCGCGCCGACGGGCATTGCTGATATCAGCCTGCGCACGCCCGGCGATAAGGCGATATCCAGCGCCGTCCTCACACGAGGACCGTTCGACACGGCGACCGCGGACCTAGAGACACAGATCCCGCTCGTCGACCGTGTGCTCGGCGTCGACCTGTGCGCGGGCTACCGAAAGAACTTCGACATCGATGTATTCCGCGAGTCGCACGCGACGGTCTTTGGAACCACGTTCCGTTGGCGCCCGGCGGAAAACACGGAGATCATCCCTTTCTGGTCGTTTGTCGGAGGCGGGGCACGCCAGATCGTGCCGGGCGTCTACACCGATGGAACGGTCCAGCTCCCGTTGTTTCGCACCCAAAACCTCGGTACCCAGGAGTGGACCACCTGGGGTTGGCACCAGACCACCTTCGGCGCGATCGCCAAGAGCGCTGTGGTCGATCACTGGGAACTCGCCGCCGGCGTATTCCATTCGGCCGAGCGCGATCCGCTCGGCTATCAACCCTACCTGACGCTGGTGACGCCTTCCACGGCCGATTCCCAAGTGGATGTCGTACCCCCGTTCTCGGCCAGCTCGACCTCCGGCGAGTTGCGGCTGACCCGGGAATTCGCGAACGGGGCGCATGAGGAGCGAGTGCAGCTGGCCATCCGCGGCCGTTCGGTCGATCGGGACTTCGGAGGCGATGCCCTACTCGACTTCGGCACCATTCCCCTGGACAGCCAGACAGCCTTTGCGCAGCCGCCGTGGACGTTTTCGCCCGAGAGCCGCGACACCACGCGACAGCTCGACCTGGGGCTGACGTTTGAGGAGCGCTGGCCGGGCATCGGCTCGATCGGAGCCGGGTTGCTGAGCGACCATTACCGCCGCGAGGTGTCGATGCCGGCCGCGCCTACCGATACCGACCGCACGAGTCCTTGGCTGCTCAACCTGCGGCTGGAAGCGGACGGCGCCCATCAGCTCATCTTCTACGGAAGTTTTGTGCAGGGCCTTGAGGATTCGGCCCTGGCGCCGGTGTCGGCATCCAACCGGAACGAGCCGCCGCCGGCGACGCGAACTTGGCAGATCGACGGTGGCCTGCGGTGGGCGCCGGCGAAGACCCTTCAACTGATCCTCGGAGCATTCGACATTCACAAGCCGTACTTCAACATCGACGCCGAGAATCTCTACACACAGCTTGGCTGGGTTCAATACCGCGGCCTCGAGACATCGCTGTCCTTTTCCAAGGCCGGAGCCACCGTGCTCGTCGGCGGGGTGCTGCTGCAGCCGAGGGTCGACCGTGTCATTGCCGAGCCGGGCGCGACCGGGAACATACCGCTGGGGCCGGTGCCGCTCACCTCTACGGTCAATATCGATTATGCGCCGGCGCGATGGGGCCCCTGGGCGGCCGCGATGCAGTGGAATCGCTTGTCTTCCCGTGTGGCGACGACCGACAACGGCAGCTACCTGCCGCCGCTCACGACCCTCGGAGCGGGCGTTCGCTATCGCTGGAAATGGCTCGCGCGCCCGTGGACCGTCCGCCTTGACGGCTTCAATCTGACCGGAGCCCAGGGTCTACATGTGTCGAGTCTCGACCTGGTGCTGCCGGAGCAGGGCCGGCGGTTTTCCTTGACCGTCGCCACCGATCTTTGAGGATTGCGCCCGAGAGCCATCACGCGTCTCGTGCTCCATCGACCCCCGTTCCATACTTTGCGATACAAAGTACACTTGAAGCGCCGATGACCGCAAGCTCTATTTGGCTGTTTTGGGCTGAAACGCATCGTCGATGAGCCGCCGCGAATCGGCGCCGTCCCATTCTCTGGCCCCGTAGATCTTGTCGAGAACGCGACCGTCGGCGCCGACGAGCACGGTCAGCGGAAGGTGCGATGCACCCAGCATGTTTTCCATCTCCAAGTCGTGGTCGATGTAGTGGCTGATGGTCGCGTTGGTGCTTTTCAGAAGGCTCTTCGCCCGGTCGGGGTAATCGTCGGTCGATATGCCGATGATCGCAAAGTACTGGTTTTGGCCTCGCCATGCGAGCCGCTCGAGCGACGCCATCTCCTCCCGGCAAGGGCCGCACCAGCTCGCCCACACATTGATGATCAGCGGCCGGCCGCGAAATGCCCTGAGATTTCGGGGCGGGCCATTGAGTCCTTGCAGGGTCGCGTCCCGCAACGTGCCTCCGACCGGCACCTCCCCGGGAGTATCCCCGCGGACGGGCGCATTCGCGGCGGCGAGGCACAGCAGGACGGCAGACCGAAACCATTGATTCACGAGCGTGAGGCTCCCCGCTGCAGGCGATGCGGCCGCATGTTACACGCCTAGCCGCATTTGACGTATGCGTCTCGCACGGCCGATGATACCTGCCGTGAATACCGAGTTTGCAGCCCGCGGGCTCGCGGGTCGAACCGTCGCCGGCGCGGTCAACTATATCGCCGACATGGTGCAGCGCCCGCGCTACTACGCCAACGACCATAGTCGAGACGTGCTTGCGCTCGATCCGCGCACGGTCATCATCGAGGATGTGCGCGGAAGGTACGATGCGCCGTCGCTGAACCGGGAAGGGTATCAGCTCGTCTCGCATCGAAGCTCGGTCGAGGACTTCGAGAACCCGGTTGAGGTGGCGGCGGCCTATCCCGGAGAGATCGAGCGGCTCGTGCTGCAGCTGTCGGGAGCGGATCGAGTCGTGGTCAGCAGCCCAGGCGTACTGCGTTTCGGCGAAAAATCCGCCCGCGCCGGCAGGCTCGACAATTCCATGCCCGCCCGGTTCATCCATGTCGACATCTCCGATGCCACCGCGAAGCAGTTCGCCGGACGTTCCGCGCCGAGGGAGATCGCCCGCCCGGTGCGGCGCTTCGCGCACTTCAACGTGTGGCGGGCGCTCTCGCCGCCGCCGCAGGATGTGCCGCTCACCGTTTGCGATGCGCGCAGCGTGGCGTTTGCCGACTTCATGGAGGCCGATGCCGTATTCGATGTTGCCGGATCTCAAGAGTGGTCATTCGAGGGGTGGGTGGTGCGCTACAACCCCGCGCATCGGTGGTCGTATTTCTCCGGCATGAACCGGGATGAGGCGCTCGTGTTCAAGACGAACGACTCCGATCCGGGCAAGCCGCACTGCGTGCCGCACTGCGCGTTCGATGATCCGTCCTGCCCGCCCGGAGTGCCGCCGCGAGCCAGCATCGAGATGAGAGCGATCGCGTACTGGTTCGGGTCGTGGTGATCTGTCCATGGCATTGAAGCTGTATCATGCGGAGCCGGTCGCGAATTCCTTGAAATCGCTCATCCCGCTGCACGAGAGGCAATTGCCGTTCGAAAGCGTCTACGTCGACCTGCACAAATTCGAGCAGCACGAGCCCTGGTTCGTCGCCATCAATCCGGAAGGCCAAGTCCCGGTGTTGGATCACGATGGATTCGTCGTGACGCATTCGACCGTCATCAACGAATATCTGGAGGATGCCTTTCCCGAAGCGCCGCCGCTGCGGCCATTGGGCCCCGCGGGCGCTGCAAGAATGCGGTATTGGAACAAGTTCATCGATGAGCACGTCATGAACTACGTTTCGATGCACGGATGGCATCGCATGATTGGCGTGCTCGCCCGCGGCTTGGAAAGCGGGGACTTCGAGAATCTTGTGGCGCGAATCCCGTTGTACGAGCAGCGTGAGAAGTGGAGGACGGCGCGCTCGGGCTTCAGCGAGGCCGATCTTGCGAATGCCACCCGCAAGATAGGGGTGGCGGTGGACAAGGTGGAGGCTCAGCTGCGGGTCACGCCTTGGCTGGCGGGAGATGCCTTCACGCTGGCGGACGTCAACTTCTTTTCCCACTGCGGCATGATGGTCGCGCGCATGTTTCCCGAGATCGGCAATGCGGCGCGCTGTCCGCGCACGCTGGTATGGGCCGAACGAATGCGCGCGCGTCCCGGCGTGGCGGCCGCGCTGCGGATGCCTGATCGGACCAATCCGGCGCTGCGGACCTTCACCGGCCACGTGGTTTGAGGGCGCAGGCATGGCGGGTCCGGCACGCAAGCAAATGACGCGGGACTTTTGGTTCCCGGCCAAGCGCTACGGCTGGGGCTGGGGTCCGCCCACCACGTGGCAGGGTTGGGCCGTGCTGGCGGGCTCGTTGGCCGCGACGCTGGTGGCAATGCTGGTATTGCTGCCGGCTCATTTGGTGGCGTTTCTGATCGTTGCCTTCGGTATCATGGTGC
>Ga0181532_10006109_pt1 | contig 10081 bp, 8 predicted proteins | sample PEATcosm2014_Bin_33_FD_119768 | JGI IMG/M metagenome (GOLD analysis project Ga0181532, IMG submission 119768) | Peatland microbial communities from MTU Mesocosm Facility, Houghton, MI, USA - PEATcosm2014_Bin11_30_metaG | ecosystem: Environmental > Terrestrial > Soil > Wetlands > Peat | place... | reverse complement strand
GGTTTGCACGTTCGAAAGGATCGCATCCTCCGCCAGATAGTAACGGATGATACGAGGCATATACGCATAGATCGCCTTGTCATCGGCGACGCCGGTGCCCACCGCATTGGCCAGCGCAACCCGTCCGCGTCGCCACACGTCGATCAGTCCCCGCACGCCAAGCACACTGTCGGGATTAAAGACGTCGGGGTCGAGAAAATCGTCGTTGAGCCGGCGATAGATGGCATGCACCGGGGCAAGACCGGCGGTGGTACGCATCCAGACGCTGCCGTCTTCGACGGTCAGGTCCCTGCCCTCCACCAACGGCACACCCATCTCGCGGGCCAGAAAAATGTGCTCGAAATAGGCTGAGTTGTAGATGCCTGGCGATAAAAGCACGACACGTGGCTCGGCGTCGCCGGAGGGGGCAATCTCGGTCAGTGCCGTATGCAGGCGCATCCCGTAATCGCCGACGGGTCGAACCGCGATGCCGTCGAACAGATCGGGGAACATGCGTGCCATCATGTGGCGGTTCTCGATGACATAGGACACGCCGGACGGGGTGCGCGCGTTGTCCTCCAGCACCAGGAAGCCGCCGGTTTCGTCACGCACCAGATCGATGCCGCATACATGGACGTAAGTCCGATGCGGAACGTCGAGGCCGATCATTTCGGGCCGGTAATTGGGGTTACCCAGTACCAGCGATTCAGGAACCACCTTGTCCCGCAGAATTGCGCGGTCGTGGTAGATATCCCAGAGAAACGCGTTCAACGCGGCGACCCGCTGGCGCACGCCGCGATCGATATGGTCCCACTCGGCTGGGGTCAGAATACGCGGCACGAGATCGAACGGCAGGATCCGGTCGATGGCGTCGCGGTCCGAGTAAACCGTGAAGGTGATGCCGAGATTGTATAATTCGGACTCGGCGATTTCGGCGCGCCGGCGCAGATCGTCCGGTGAAACCTGACGAAGGCGGGCCATGACCTGCGCGATCCTGGGGTCGAGCGCCGCACCGTCGCGCATCTCACAGTAAAATCCGTCCGAGTCGTAGGCATCGAGCAAGCCCAAAGACAGGCCAGAGGCCACAGTGGAGGAGGCTGTCATGACATGGGCTTCTCGGGGTTGAACATGGCCAGTGTAACACTCTGCAGGAACATGACCATGCAAGAGACAGGCCAGGAAGCACAATTCGTCGTGACGGGGCCACCTGATGCGGGCCGGTCATGCCCATAAGCACAAGGTTCAACTACCGCCCGTTACCGTCATGCTCGGATCTGACCGTCCAGGCATTTGCACTTGCGTGGTAAGCCAACAGACGCCCGCCTGTTGTAACGGCACCTGATGCAATCCTGGGCCGGCTGCTGTCCGGCAGCGCACGCACGGCCTTCCGCCCTGCGCGAACCCCCACCCGTCGCCGAGTGGGGCTCGCTTCGACCCGATCAGGCCAAATTCTTCGCGAAGAATTCCAACGTGCGGCTTTGTGCCAACTCATAATCGGGTTTGCTGTAGCTGCCGCGTTCATCGCACCCGAAGCCATGGCCGGCGCCCTTGTAGACATAGCTGTCGACCTTCGGCTGCGCCGCGCGGATCGCGTCCACATCGGTCATCGGGATCGAGGCATCGGTCTCGCCGAAATGCATCTGCACCGGGCAATTCGGCCTCTCATCCTTGGTCCCGGCGATGCCGCCGCCGTACCAGCAGGACGCCCCTGCAAAACTCTTGCTGCGCGTGGCGCCCCACCACGCGACCGTGCCGCCAAAGCAATAACCGACAATGCCGATCTTCTTGCCCGCCAGATGAGCGGCCGCCGCTTCGACATCCAGCATCAGCTGTTTGTCGTCCAGTTTCATGCGCACATCGCGGCCTTTGGCGATATCTTCCGGCGTGTAGCCGACTTCGAACCCCTTCTGGACCCGGTCGTAAACAGCGGGAGCGACCACGGCATAACCGGCGGCCCCAAACCGGTCAGCCATGTCACGCATGTGATGATTGACGCCAAAGATTTCCTGAATGACGACGAGGCCCTTGGTCGCGTTCGCCGGACCGGCGACATAAGCGTCGAGTGCGAACCCATCGCTCGCTTTGAGCTGAATGGTTTGTCCCATCCTGTCCTCCCATTTGGTAAAGCTGATCTGCACCATCGCAGGACGCCAGCATGGTGGTACTGGGCGCAAGGTCAACCTCCCCGGGGTGAACACGGGTCGGCGTCGTCCAGCGCGGCGGATACGGTATTGTTATGCAAAGTCACGACAATGCATTCCAACCTCAACAAGAACTCTGAACCATTGCGAATTCCGCGCTGTTCAGTCAGGTTCAACAAACTACAATCGGCGCACCGGGCAAATCGGATAACGAACAACGGGGAGAGCCAACGCAATGACAGATGCAATCAGTTCGACCATTCCGTTCACCGGCCGGGAATTCCTCGACAGCCTTGACGATGGGCGGGAGGTTTGGATCTACGGCGAGCGGGTAGGCAAGATCACCGACCATCCCGCGTTCCGCAACACCGCGCGCATGATCGCCCGGCTTTACGACGCGCTGCATGCGGATCACGCCGAGGGCAAACATGTTCTGAGTTGTCCCACCGAATGGGGCGGCTTCACCCACCGCTATTTCATTGCACCGCGCACCATCGAGGAACAGGTCGCCTCGCGTGACGCCATCGCTGCATGGGCGCGCCTGAGCTACGGTTGGTTCGGCCGCTCGCCTGACTATAAAGCGGCATTTTTGGCCACGCTCGGTGCCAATGCCGAATTCTATGCGCCGTGGCAGGAGAACGCCCGCCGCTGGTATCGGCAAAGTCAGGAACGCGTGCCGTTCATCAACCATGCGATCATCCACCCGCCGGTCGATCGGTCCATGGCACCAGGCGCGCCGGGCGGCCCGACCGATGTCTATATGCACATCACCAAGGAGACCGATGCCGGCATCAGGGTCAGCGGTGCGAAGGTCGTTGCCACCGGCTCAGCGCTGACCCATTTCACATTTGTCGCGCATCACGGGCTGATCCCGGTGCAGGACAAGAATTTTGCCGTGGTGTTCATGGTGCCGACGAATGCTCCGGGCATCAAATTGATTTGCCGGACGTCGAACGAGTATCGCGCGGCCGCTCTGGGCTCGCCGTTCGATTATCCGTTGTCCAGCCGGCTCGATGAGAATGACGCCATCTTCATCATGGATGACGTGCTGGTGCCCTGGGAAAACGTCTTTGTCCATGCCGATGTCGATACGGCGAATAATTTCTTTCCGCGCACCGGGTTTTTGCCGCGAGCGCTGCTGCATGGCTGCACGCGCCTTGCAGTCAAGCTGGATTTCATTGCCGGGTTGTTGCTCAAGGCAACGGAAATGACCGGCACGCGCGGGTTCCGCGGGGTTGAGGCCAACCTCGGCGAGGTGATCGCCTGGCGCAACATGATCTGGGGGCTGTCCGATGCCATGGCGAAAACCGCCACACCGTGGACCGGCGGCCATATTCTGCCTGGTGGCGATCCAGGCTCGGCCTACCAGGTGCTGGCGCCGGAGGCCTATGTGCAAATCAAGACCCTGGTTGAGAAAACCGTCGCCAGCGGCTTGATTTATATGAATTCCCACGCCGCCGATTTTGCCGCACCTGAGCTGCGCAAATATCTCGATCTGTATTTGCGTGGATCGGGTGGTGCGTCGGCTGAGGAACGCGTGAAGTTGATGAAGCTGCTATGGGATGCGGTCGGCACGGAGTTCGGCGGTCGGCACGAGCTGTACGAAATCAACTACAGCGGCAGCCACGAGGAAATCCGGCGTTATGCGCTGTTCGGCGCGCTGGCCTCCGGGAATGCCGATCGTTGGAAAGGCTTCGCAGAAAGTTGCCTCGCGGAATACGATCTGAACGGGTGGTTGGCGCCCGATCTGGTGAATGCCGACGATGTCAGCATCCTCCAACGTGACCGGCGCTAAGCAGAAGTACCGGCGCTAAGCAGAAGTACCGGCGCTAAGCAGAAGCAAAGGTCAGGAAGCAGCGGCGGAGCGTTCGCTCTGCTGCGATTTCCTCTCCGACGCGGTATCCGTCGGTGGTTCAAGGATGACGGTCGCTGCCGCAGACCCAAGGACCAGGAAAATGCCTGACCCAAAAAGCCAAGAGGGCACCATGTTTGGTTTTCCGGCCGAAAGCGTTCACGCATGGTCAAACGCCCTGTTCATCGTGGCCATCGTCGCCGCCGCGATTCTGGGCTTTCTCATATACCAATCCTCGTCGCTGGTGCTGGCGGAAAAGCAGCGAGCACTCGACATTTATAAATCAGAGGCACAGGTGATGATTACGGCGGCTCAGAAAGAGTCGGACGCCGCCAGAGCAGCAGCAGCCCAGTCGAGGGAACAAGGAACTGCTCTGGCCGTCAGGGCGGCGGGTCTGGAGAAGGACGTGGCGGACGCCAAGGAGCGGATTGCCGGCCTGGAACAGCAGGCCGCTGCGTCCAAGGCCACCGCGGAACAGGCGGTGACAGACCGAACCCAACTGCAGGTCAATCTGGAACAAGAGAAATCTGCCAGAGCAGCATTCGAGTCGCAGTTTTCCTGGCGCATACTCAGCGACGAACAACGGAACACGCTGGTTCGGGAGCTGTCCGGAACACCCCATATTGTGGCGATCGAGTTTCCCGGCGGCGATCAGGAGGCGCAATTCTTCAGCTTGCAACTAACCAAGGTCTTCCAGGAGGCGGGATGGAAAGTGGCTCTGCGATCAAATCCGTCCGCGCCGTTGCTGTTCGGTCTGAATGTGCCGGGCCCGGCGACCGACACGGTCAATCTGGTGCGCCGGGTTCTCTCGGATATCGATATGAAGCCGAGCGAACTTGACGCCCCAACCACGGGCATGGTGACGCAAACCGGGGAAGCGGCAAAATTGACCCCGGATTGTCGAATCATGGTGGGTGCAAAACTGACCGAAATCGTCAAGGGTGTTCTGTCGGCTGCGCAGAGTAAATGATTGGCGGAACCAATTTCGCAATGTCTACGATGTGAGACTTCCTGCAGACCCGACAGCGTTTTGATTGGTTCGGACCATGCCAACCACGATCGTATCTGGCTATATACGACCACCGCAAAACGCATTCATGCCCGCGCCGGCTGGCAAACCATCGAGGCCATTCAAATTGACCGCAGGCCGTTTCCGATCACGCGGCGCGACTTCGTGGATCGACGATAGGAACGCACCCGCTCCTGTCAGCCAATCCCCTCCAGCAGTTCATGCAACGAGGTAATCACCCGGTCCGGACGAACTGACGAGCCTTCCGGCACACCCTCCCCCGCCACATCGTGCCAGATTGCATGGATACCCAGTCGTTGCGGAGCCACAACCTCCCATTCCAGATTGTCACCGACTATCCAGGCCTCCGCAGCCGCAACTTCCAAAGCGGCGAGCGCATGCCGATACGCGCGTTCCTCCGGCTTGCCGAAACCATGCTCGCCCTCGATCTGAATGTGGTGGAACCGGTGTGTCAGCTCGAAGCGTTCGACTTTCGCACGTTGTGGCGCCGCCGCACCGTTGGTGATCAACGCCAGCCGCACACCCCTGGCGCGAAACGTGTCAACGACGTGGTGCGCGCCATCGAACAGGTGCATCTGCGCCTCGCGGAATGCATTGTAGCGCAGTGCCATGCGGCGGGCGACCGGTTCGCCCGGAGGGGTATGGCCAGAATTCGCCAACGCCGCAAACGCATCGGCGATAATCACGGCGCGCGCATCGAGCAATTGCAGGCGGCCGACCCGATGCCGCTCCGCATCAGCCCAGAACACGTCCGCCGCATGGTTGATCGCCGCCGCCGCCTCGTCCGGCATGATCGGGTGCAGGTCGGCGGAGAACTCGTGCGCGATCGCCAGCCAGGCGCGGTCCGGCCGGTTATAGGCGGAGATCAACGTGTCATCGAGATCGAACAAGATGGCTTTGGGCAGCACGGTGCGGACTCCGTCACCGGCCAGGCCGGTTGGTTTCCTGCGTTCTAGGCTGCGCGGTTACTTCGCTACAAGCACCGATCCACCCTGGCTCAGGCACTTTCCCACGGATTGACGATCGGCACCTCGGCCCGGGCAAAGGCAAAGGCAACGACAAAACCGCCACGGCGCCGTTGGCAAGGCCAATCGGGCACTCCTTGCCGCCAACGATAATGCAGTGGTGGAACTGCGCCCCTCCCGTATAGGCTCCGCTCCGGAAGCGAGGGGAATCTGAACCCGTCCGGTTACCCAAACTGCGGTAACCTCGCCCAGAGCAAGGATCATGATCGAGTATCTCGCGCAGCACGGCCACACATTCCTGGTCGACGTTTTCCGGCTCTGCGTCTGGCTGGCCATCCTGACGATCGTCTTCGTGCCGCTGGAGCGCCTGTTCGCGCTCCACCCACAGCCCATCCTGCGCGCGGGAATCGGCGCCGATCTGGGCTATTATTTCCTCAACGGCCTGGTTCCGGCGATGCTCATGAGTGTACCCCTGGGGTTCGTGGCCTGGGGGGTGCACCGGTTCATCCCGCTCGGTTTCCTCATGACGGTCGCCGCAACGCCATTCTGGTTCCGCTTGCTCGCTGGCCTCGTCGTTGGCGACATCGGCTACTACTGGGCGCATCGCTGCCTGCACGCGGTGCCGTTGCTGTGGCGCTTCCACGCCGTGCACCACAGTGCGCAAAACATTGATTTTCTGGTAAATACCCGCGCGCACCCGATCGACATGGTGTTCGGACGGATGTGTGGCGTGATCCCGCTTTACCTTCTGGGCCTCGCCGGACCGATCGGTGCGCCCGGCAACGGCATTGCGGCCGGGAGCCTTATCCCGTTGATCATTCTTTTGGGCGGCATCGTCTGGGGCTTCTTCATCCACGCCAATTTGCGCTGGCGTTGCGGCCCGCTGGAATGGGTGTTGTCAACCCCGCATTTCCACCATTGGCACCACACGATCGATGCCCCGCTCAGCCGGAACTATGCGGCGATGCTGCCGGTGCTCGATCGTCTGTTTGGGACGCATTATTTGCCGCAAGGACAGTGGCCGGCTCGCTATGGCATCCACGAGCCGATGCCGAATTCGATGGCTGAACAGCTGATCGAGCCGTTCATGGAGCGGCGTCCATCGCCAATCGCCTGAAGGCCCACGCCGTGCTGCACGGCGACATGGCAGCGCCGACAAACGGTTTCGTTCAGAGCGCTGCATCGCGCCGGATTTTCCGCTGCGCCGGCAGTAGCCCAGATCCGGCAACTACGGCAGCTCGGTCGTCTCGCGGACCGTGACATCGCCTTACCGTTCGCCGCGAGGTAATTTACCAAATTAGGTACTTTACTTATGAAAATACCCGTGTTATTAGTTTAACCGCCCGTCATTCTCAAATTTTGATTGCACTTGCGCTCAGTTCTGCCAAACATCGCCAGACACCGCCATTCGAGACCGATCCGCTAATCTGACATCCCACGAGGTGATATCGTGCCTGCCACCAAATTAAGCCAGTCACGTTACAAGCAGGTTGTTCGCCGCCACGTATTCGCCGGCCTGGCGACAATTGCCGCCGGACTTGCGGGCTGGCACGGCACGGCAGTGGCCCAGACCGTACAGAACGGTTCCTTTTCAACAAATAACGGCAGCCTGAGTTCGACCTACATCCCCACCACCGCCAACCTGACCGACTGGACAATCACCACGTCGAACAGCAATCCGGTTCCCTGCGTGGTGTACGGCAGTTCGTTTTCGGCCTGCGGCTATACGCCTGTGACGACCGCGGGACTGGGCACCAACCCGGCCGGCACGCCCTATTTCGGGGCCGGATCCTGGTATGGCAACGACGCGATCCTTAGTCAGACGATTTCCGGGCTGACCAGCGGCAAGCAATACGTCATCAGCTTCTACCAGGCGGCCCTGGAGGACAGGAGCGTCGCGGATTCCGGGGTCGACTGGGAAGTCACGTTCGGCGGCACGACATTGAATTCCACTGCGATGAACCTCCCCGCCGGCGGTGTGGTCGCCTGGTCGTCGCAGCCGGTTTCATTGCTCTTCACGGCGAACGCGACCAGCCAAACTCTGTCGTTCCTGGCGGCAGGCGGATCGAATGGCGCTCCGCCCATGGCGCTGCTGGACGGGATCAGCATCGACCCGGTTCCTGAACCCGCTTCGGTCGCCTTGCTTGGGATCGGACTTATCGGTCTGGCCGGATTGCGGCGGCGGCGCGCACGCCTCGCGGCCTGAGGCAACCTCTGTTCATCGGTGCGGCAGACGCAACACCGGGATCCCCCGGTCGGCGGCGCGCACCAGGAACACAGCGTAGCGCTCGATCTCCATATTGCCGCCGGTCCGGACAATGTCGGGCAGGCGCGTCACGTCACGCCACTCGCCCGGATTTAGCGCGTTGCCGTAACGTTCCGGGCGAATAAGAACCCCAAACAAGTCGCCGGGCTCGGCCCGGGGCAGTGTTGTCAAAGCCCAGTGGGAACCGGTCGCCAGGACGTCAACGCCTGCGGGCAGAGCCCATGCCAGTTCCGCAGCGACCCCGTACGGTTCGGCAGCAATGAAATCGGCATGCGCCGCCTGACGTGCGGTCTCGGCGCGCGCCGCCAGATCGTCCCAACCAAACAACTGTCGCGCGGCTGGATCACGTCCGCCAGGCAACGCCGGCCAACCGGTCATGGCATGTGCATAAAGCCCGGCGGCAATGGCAAAGCCCAGTACGCAGGAGGGCCACGTCCAACGCTGCCAAAACGGTCTGACCAGGCCCGCAGCCGCAACCGCGGCCGCCGGGTAGATAATCGCCGGCCAATTGCCCTCGACCCGGTCGCCGACTGCGTGCTGTACGAACACCAGGATCGGCGGCACCGACAACGCGGCCAGCAAAGTCCACGCCGGGTCCCGCGACCGCACGGTGTTGCGGATCGCCACTGCAATTCCGACAGCAAACAGCACGAAAACCCCGGGTGTGGCGAGGCCGATTTGCCCACCCACCAGTTCGGCAAGGAACTGCACCGCCCGTTCCGGCCGCCAGTCGGCAACCCTGCCGCCCTGGCGCAACAAACCGACCCAATCGTGCTGCGCATTCCACAGCACGACCGGAAGGAACAGCACGCCAGCGATCAGCGCGCCCAACCAGGGCTCCGGCCGCCGCAGCGCTCTGGGCATCGCGACTGCCGCGAACAGGCCGAGACCGATCGGCAGGAAGGCGCCGGTATATTTGCTCACCAGCGCGAGGCCGCTGAACGCCCCGGCGGCGAGCCACCAGGCCGGCGCTCCACCACTCGCGAGGCGCGCCGCGGCCCACAACGTCGCGGTCCAGAACAGCAGCAATGGCGTATCGGGCGTCATGATCACGGCGCCAACGCCCAGTACCAAAGTGGCATTCAACAATGCCGCTGCAATCAGGCCCGCGCTGCGTCCTGGAAACAGGCGTTCGGCAGTGTCGTAGACCAACAGCGAGCCGATTGCGGCGGCAAATGGTCCAAGCAGCCGAACCCCGATCGCGTCGGCTCCGGCGAGGGTTGTCCCGGCGCGGATCCACAGCGCCACCATCGGTGGATGATCGAGATACCCCGCGGCGAGCGCACGAGACCAAACCCAGTAATAGGTCTCATCCGGCGCCAGTGGCACAACGGACGCCACGACCAGCCGGATCAGGGTCAGCGCCGCCAGTCCAGAGGCGGCCAATTTTACCGGACGCGACATGCCGAGACTTTGTCCATCATCCGCGCCAGTTCCGGTTTACGCATGAAGCGACGCGTGTGGCGATACGTCAACTCTCGATCGCGCTGCACCAATGCACCTCAAATAGATCTGCCTGACGAATGGAGTACAGCAACACGGAGGTTTTGACAGGTTGCCGGAGCGTTGTTCCTGGCTGGCTGCCGTGACAATCGCCGGACTTTGGTGAGGAGGATCGGATTGCTGGCGAAGGACCGCTGCGGGTGGATTCAGACGGTCCGGGTTCGGGCCAGGAAGTGACGAGGTCGGACATTCGGCTTAAGGCCAGGTCTGGCCGAAAGCGGAATGTCAGCTCCCGGGCGCGTGGGCACGGGAACCTGCCGTTCGTTCCGCCCCAATAGTTCGGCCGGCTCCGACCCGTTGCGCCATGGGCCGCCGGCCCATCAGATGACTCAGGAACCGGACATG
>Ga0181532_10006107_pt1 | contig 10084 bp, 10 predicted proteins | sample PEATcosm2014_Bin_33_FD_119768 | JGI IMG/M metagenome (GOLD analysis project Ga0181532, IMG submission 119768) | Peatland microbial communities from MTU Mesocosm Facility, Houghton, MI, USA - PEATcosm2014_Bin11_30_metaG | ecosystem: Environmental > Terrestrial > Soil > Wetlands > Peat | place... | reverse complement strand
GCTCGAGAAGCGTGGCATCCTCACGCTGCACGGCGCCTATTTCGGCATCCTCGACGGCAAGCTGCTGGCGCTCGACGAATCCAGCGGCCGGTTCCAGCCGGTTTCGCAGGAGGCCCACGCCGCGACGCTGGCCGAGCCGCGATTTTGATCCCGACGCCCAGCTGGAAATCGAGCTTCGGCTGGGCGCGCCGCCCGTCGAAAAACGACTGTTGCAAGGCGCCGCAAAGCGGGGCATTTTAGACGCGACTATTTGCCGCTTCATTGGAGGCGCAAGAGCAAAAAGAACAATTCCAGGGAGAGAAAGAGATGACTATTGCGCGCATTCTTGCCGAAAAAGGACGGCAAGTGAGCACCACGCAGCCCCACCGGACCCTGACCGAAGCGCTGGCGGTTCTGACGGAGAAAAACATCGGCGCGGTCGTCGTCACCGACGCGGAAGCCCATGTTCTCGGCATCCTCTCCGAGCGCGACATCGTCAGGGCGATCGGAAGGGGCGGAGCAATCGCCCTCAAGGACGCCGTTTCGAAACACATGACGGCGCGGGTGATAACCACGACAGAAAATGAGTGCGTCAGCGCAGCGATGGGCAAAATGAGCAGCCAGCGCTTTCGTCACCTGCCTGTCGTCAAGGACGGCAAGCTCGCGGGCCTTGTGTCGATCGGCGACCTCGTCAAATACCGCCTCGCCGAAATGGAGCGGCAGCACGAGGCGATGAAAGAATATATCGCGACGGCCTGAGGCTTCTTCTATCGCAAGTTCTATCGTGTGTCGGCTTCATCGCCGGGCGTCAGCGCGATGTGATCTGCGATTTCCGGTATCGCGCGACGGGCCGCCTCGCGTCCGGCTTCGATGAGTTCGTCGGCGCGATGAAAATCGAACAGGCCGACCTTGCTGACCCGCGCGTTAATGATGACGTCGGGGGGGTCGCCGGCGAGCCGCGAGCGCGATATGCGCCCCTGCGCAATATTGAAGGCGTCCATCATAGCGCTGCCCATCCCCGGCGCTCCATCTTCGCGTTTGCCGAAGTGACGCCGATGATCGGAACGGAACGCGCCGAGGAATCCGCCCCTTCTCGGCATCGTTTCCGCGCCGGCGGCGAGCGCTTCGAGGGCCGGCTCCATCGACAGGCGGTCGTTGATCACCGTGCCGCGAAATCCGTTGTCGCCGATGAGATTGACGGCAAGCACGATCTCGGCCCCGAGGGAGCGGCAGACGGTCACCGGCACCGGGTTGACGAGAGCGCCGTCGAACAGCCAGCGCCCGTTGATGCGAACCGGCTCGAAGATCCCCGGCAGCGCATAGGAGGCGCAGATGGCCGCCACGGCGTCGCCCTTGGTCAGCCAGATTTCATGCCCGGTGCCGCATTCCGTCGCGACCGCGGCGAAGCGCTTTTCGAAGTCCTCGAGCCGGCGGCCGTCGAGCGCCTGATGCAGCCGGCGCCGCAGCTTTGCGCCGCCGAGAAGGCCGACCCCCGAAAAGGAGACGTCCATCATGCCGAACACGGTCTTTTTGGTGAGTTTGCGCGCGAACATCTCGGCGACGTCGAGCCGGCCGGCGGCGTAGCAGCCGCCGATTACGGCTCCGATCGAGGTGCCGGCGACGACGTCGGGGTGGATGCCATGCTCGCCGAGCTCAAGCAGGACCCCGATATGCGACCAGCCGCGAGCGGCGCCGGCGCCGAGGGCTATGCCGATTCTCGGGCCCCGTCGCCGATGCGCCGGGCGCGACGGATCAAAGCCGCCCCGATCGTTCGACCGATGTCCGTGAGCCAGCAACGGCTTGTCCAAGCTTTTCTCCTCGCGGGTTCAGGCAGTCCGCTTCGCCGCCTGCGCCATACGATTGAAACTTCGCTGCGATCGCGCCGGTTCCGATCTTCGATTATATCGCTCGCAAAGCTAACATTTATTCAAAGCCTTGCGTGCCGTGAGACCCATTTGCGCGCGAATGATGGATGGTCCGCCCAAGGAATGGCGGTCCGCTGCTCAGCGAAGGCCGCAGCCGTTCAGGCCGGCGTATGCGAGAGCTGCGCGTAGAGGAGAAGAATCACGACCAGAGCCAACAGCGCATAGGCGAGATAAACCTTTTTCAATGGCTTTCCTCCTGACCCCGCCGATTCTCCGGCGCGGAAGGAGTATATGCCTGAATCGACGCGTTTTGACGCTGATTTTCGGTCCAAATCCGCCTCGAGCATATTCCGATCAGATTGAACCAATCTGATCGGCAAGAATATGCTCAAGCTTTTGACTCTGGAGCGATTTCTTGTCGACCGAATGTTCCATTCGGTCGGAAAGCGCTCTAGTCGAAGACCAGGGCCTCGCCGCCCTCGCGCTCCGCCACCCGGCGGTAAAAGCATGAGCGGCGCCCGGTGTGACAGGCGCCGCCGTCGCCGCCGGCCTCGACTGTCAGGAGCAGGGCGTCCTGATCGCAGTCGGTTCTTATTTCCCGGACCTTCTGGGTCTGCCCGGACGTGGCGCCCTTCCGCCAGATGGTCTGGCGTGAGCGCGACCAGTAATGCGCTTCGCCGGTCGCGAGGGTCAGCCGCAGCGCCTCCGCGTTCATATAGGCGATCATCAGAATTTCATGATCCGCGGCCGCCCTTGCGACGCACACAATCAGGCCATCGGCGTCGAACCGCGGCGTGAAGGCTGTTCCTTCCTCGAGATCATGCGCAGCCTCGGCTTGCGAGACAGCCGGAGACGCCAGGGGCTCGTCGATCATGTCAACGCCGATTCTTCCATCTTCACGTGCGCGCTGTAGAGATAAGGCCGTCGCCCGGCCTGAACAGATTCATCCGGAAATGGCGCGTTCCATATGAAATTGCAGGATTATTTGTTGCTCCGCAGCATCGTGAGGAAGCGCACCTGCTCGGCCGGATCATCGCGGAAGACGCCTGTGAACTGAGTGGTGATGGTCTGCGAACCCTGTTTGCGGACGCCGCGCATCGACATGCACATGTGTTCGGCCTCGATCATCACGGCGCAGCCGCGCGGACGCAGATGCTGATCGATGGCGCCGACGATCTGGGCCGTCAGCGCCTCCTGGGTCTGCAGACGCCGCGCGAAGACGTCGACGAGCCGGGCCAGCTTGGAGAGCCCGACGACGCCGTGTTCCGACGGATAGTAGGCGATGTGGGCGACACCGACGAAAGGCACCATGTGATGCTCGCAATGCGACGAGAAGGCGATGTCGCGCACGAGGATGATGTCGTCGTAGCCTTGCACCTCCTCGAACACGCGGGAGAGAACGCCGGTCGCATCCTCGCGATAGCCCGAGAACAGCTCCTCATAAGCTTTGACGACGCGGGCCGGCGTATCGATGAGGCCCTCGCGCGAGGGGTCGTCGCCCGCCCAGCGCAACAGTACGCGGACGGCGGCTTCGGCTTCGGCGCGCGACGGGGGCGGCGGGGTGGGGACGGCGAGCGGCGGTTCTTGGCGTTCGAGCAAGGACTTAACCACGGCATCCATGTGGCGCCTCCATAGGTTTGAATCATCGTCCTGGAACCGCCTCTGAAATCAGAAGCGCCGAGCGGACGTCAGCCCGGGAGGACTAATTGGAAAAGAACCAAATCTCGTCGCCAATCCCTCCTGATCCTATATAGTAAGCGTCGCGCGTCGTCACCCGAACCTTTATTGCCCGAAAAGCCATGCTGAATGAAATATATAACCGCCAGATCCTTGATCTGGCGGGAAACATTCTCCGGCAGGGACGCCTGCCCGCACCGGACGCGACCGCCAAGGCGCATTCAAAGCTGTGCGGCTCGACGGTGATTGTCGACCTTGTCATGGATGATGGAAAAATCGTTGATTTTGCTCACGAAGTTAAGGCTTGCGCGCTGGGTCAGGCGGCCGCGTCGATCATGGCGCGCCATGTGATAGGCTCGACCGCGGCGGAAATTCGCGTTCTGCGCGATCAGGTCCGCGCGATGCTGAAGGAGAATGGCGCGCCGCCAGAGGGAAAGTGGGCGGAAGTCGCCGTCCTCGAGCCAGTCCGCGACTATAAGGCGCGGCACGCATCGACGTTGCTGACCTTCGAGGCGACGCTCGATTGCGTCAATCAGATCGAGGCGGCTGGCGGCGTTGGCTCGGCTGGCGTCAGGGCAGGAACGGCAATTCGAGATTGAAGGCGTGCGCGATAATGAGTCCGGCCGAATATTGATTGAGGGAGCCGAGATTGTTGGGGACCGGGCTCGCCGCCGCGCTGGCCACAAGACGATTGTAGCCGCCGAACGCCGTCGCGCTCCAGGTTGGCAGGAAATCATATTTGACCGACCCGAGCACTCCGGCCGAGGTGAAGCCGCCATAGGCCTGGTAGGGGCCCACGCGGCCATTGACGATGGCTTGAGACGGTGTGACGGAAAAATAGGCATTCATATATTGCGTGTCGCCGAGCTGGATGCGCGGGCCGATCGCGAAGGTGAAGGCGCCGAATTTCTGGATCGCATCGAAGGCGATATTCGAGTCGAGCCCGTCATGCCCGGAGACGGCCTGGCGCACCTCGGCGCGGGCGCGGAAATGCTCGTTGAACCAGAGTTCAGCAAAAATGCCGAGTTCGAGGCTCGCGCCGACATAGGGAAGCCCGTAGAAGGCGCCATTTCCGTTGCTGGTCCCGCGGGAGGGGACGAGGCGTCCGACCGGGCCGGCCTTGATCCAGCCGTAATCGAGCAGCGAAAGCCCGACGCCGTCGTCGGGCGAACTGAACGGGCGCGCCTCGCCGGGGCGGCGCAGATCGAGGAGACCGATCGGCCAGACGGCGACGGCTCTCGCGCCGGGGAAGGCGGGCTGCAACTGTGGTCCAATGCCGACGGTGACCTGCCAGCCTGTCGCCGGAGCCGCAGGCTGCGCGGGGGTCGCGTCAGCGGCGAAGACGGCCGACGTCGCGCAGGACAGGATGCTGGCCAGCGCCAGTCGTTTGAGGATGGGCAAGCTGCGCACCTGTGTTCTGGATGGATCGAACATAGCCATTATCATGCAAGCATTCTCCCGCTGCGAGTGCAGATCGGCCACAGTTGCTTAAGATCGCGTGGAGGGCCTTAATAAATTGATGAGACACGCGCCGAAAATCGGGCGATCCGCAGCCCGCGCGGCGATTCGCGCCTACCAGCTTACGGCATCCTCGCTGGTCGGATCCCAATGCCGCCATCTTCCGACATGCTCGTCCTATATGGATGAGGCGATCGCCCGGCATGGGCTCTGGGCCGGCGGCTTCATGGGGCTCGCGCGCCTGTGCCGCTGCCAGCCGCTTGGCACGGCCGGGTTCGACCCGGTGCCCCATGACCTACCTGCGAACGCCGATTGGCTGCGGCCGTGGCGCTATGGCCGCTGGCGCGGCCCGTTGCCCGATCTGGCTGCGCCGGATCCGCTGGGGAAGAGCGCTGAGGCGCGCGCGGCGGTCAACGCAGCCGATCCGCGAGACTGAGTTCAACAAGCGTGAGGGCGACGGCGCAGGCGTTGGAGACGTTGAGGCTCTTGATGGGGCCCGCCATATCGAGGCGCGCCACCAAATCGCAGTTCTCGCGGGTGAGGCGGCGCAGCCCCTTGCCCTCGCCGCCAAGAACGAGCGCGATCGGTCGCGCGAGCGGCGAAGCGCCGAGCGCCGCCTCTCCGGCGGAATCGAGGCCGACGCGCAGATAGCCCATTTCGCGCAAGCTTTTCAGCGCGCGGGCGAGGTTGACGACGTGGATGATGGGCGCATGTTCAAGGCCGCCGGAGGCCGCCTTTGCCAGCACGCCGGTCATTTCCGGCGCGTGGCGCTCGGTCATCACCACGGCGTCGACGCGAAACGCGGCCGCCGTGCGCAGAATGGCGCCAACGTTATGGGGATCGGTGATCTGGTCGAGCACGAGAACGATGCCGCTCGCGGGCTCGATGTCGGCGAGATCGAGGGGCTCGAACGGGCGCGCTTCGAGCATCACGCCCTGGTGGACGGCGTCCGCCCCAAGGCGCCGGGACAGCGCCTCAGTCTCGACGATGTGCGCGCTGAGGCCCGCGTCCTGAATATCCGTCGCCAGTTTCTCCGCCACGGCTTGCGTCGCAAAAATATCGAGGAGCTTGCGTTTGCGGCTGCGCAACGCCTCGCGGACGGCGTGAAAGCCATAGAGCGCGACGAGTTCGGACGAGGGTCTCCGGAACGCCTGAGCATCGCCAGCCGCGCCGGCGGCCGCTCCGGGCTGATGCGGTGGCGCGTTCGACGGGGCGCGGGGACGCCGCCCCGCTTCCGGCTCGACGGCCGGCCTCGGCTCGGACCGCCGCGGCGGCTTGGCGCGCGCGCTCCATTTCCCGCCAGATGCCTTTTTGCGATCGCGCGTCACGCCGGCCTCTCTTGGCAAGAATTGCAGGGATCCGCTCTTTTCCTGTCACGGCCGCCCGCCGCGCGCAATCGAAGCGTTGAGGGAGGCAAAGCCGGAGGCGGAGATTTTCGGTTGACAGCGGCAGGCCCCGTTCGCATAAGCGCGTTCACGAAAGTCCTGACGACGGGGCCTTTGGGGGAGTGTCCCGAGCGGCAAAGGGGGCGGACTGTAAATCCGCTGGCTACGCCTTCGTAGGTTCGAGTCCTACCTCCCCCACCATCCGACGCACCGCATCCCGTCTCTCTGAGCGGCTGGCGACGGGCCCGGTTCTCCGGGCTCGGGAGGACGCCAAGCAGTCGCATTTGGGTGGCGCAGTCGCCGGCGGTGAAGGCCGCCGCGCCCTTCGCCAGGCAAATGGCTCGCCGCCGGCCCAGCGCAATTCACGGAACGTCAAGCTCGATGACGGGCTTTTTGGCCCAGGCGCCCCCGGAACTTTGCCGAGGACGCCCCAAGCTCAAAGAGCGGCCTATTCCAGATAGCCGTATTTCGAATAGTATTTCTTGTAATAATGATTGCCGTGGTAGCGCTCGTACCGGCTCTGCGCGACCATATCCACCTTGGACAGCACGACGCCGAGCAGGCGGTCGTAAACGCCTTGCGCCTCCGCCAGACCGCGCTCCACGACGTCGATCCGGGTCTTGCCCCATTCGATGACGTAGACATAGGTGTCGATGACATGGCCGGTGGTGCGGACATCGACGATCGGCGCGACAGGCGACAGATCGACAATGATGTAGTCGTACTTCGCGCGGAGGCGGTCGATGAGGCTCTTCATGGCCGCTGACGCGAGGATCTCGTTGGTGTGCGGCAGTTTCGATGTGGCGCCGGCGGGGAGAAAGTCCAACCGGCTTCCCGGCACGGTGATGATCGACGCATCGATCGAAACATTGCCGATGACGACATCGATCAGGCCGGGGGCGTCGGGGGCGAGCCATCGCGACAGCGAAGGGCTCCTGAGATCGCCGTCAAGCAGGAGCACGCAGCCGCCCGCGTCCGCGATGAGGTGACCGAGATTGGCCGCCAGCGTCGACTTGCCCTCGTTGGGCAAGGTTGACGTCAGGCCGATAACCTTATGCGATTTCAGGGCGCCATTCAGGTCGGCGGCGATTTTCACCGATCGAACGGCCTCGGCGTAGCGGGAGAAGGGCGCATCGACCACGTTTCGAAGAAAGCCGAGTGGTCTCGACTCCTTTCCGTCGCCTGGGCCGCCACCCGCGCCATCGCCCTCTTTCGGAGAGCCGGTCTTCAGCACGGGCGCCATCGCCAGACAATTGACGTGCAGGGTGTTTTCGATTTGATCGCTGGTGCGGAAGACGCCGTCCGAGGCTTCGCGCAAATAAGCTATGGCGAAGCTAGCGAGGCCGCCGCCGGCCAGCGCGAGCAGCAGCGTCAGCGTTGTTTTCGGCGAACTCTTGATTGGAGGCGGGAAAGCGGGACTGATCATCCGCGTCTCGCTGATCGGAATGGCGTCCTTCTGCTGCACCGTCTCCATGTAACGCTGCAAGAAGTGATCATAGAGAGCTTGGGCGGTTTCGGCGTTGCTGGTCAATTCGCGCAATTGCACCTGCGCCTGGCCCGAGGACTGCGACTGGGTGACGGCGTTGGCCAGGCTGTCCTTGAGGCTTTGCTCGCGCGTGCGGGCGATTTCATAGTCGCTCTTGTAGCTTTCCGCGATCTTGCGCATTTGATCCGAGATGCTGTGCCGGATTTCCTGCATTTGCGTGCGGAGGCCGACGGTCGCAAGGTGATTGGCGCCGTATCGCTGGGAGAAGATCGCTTCCCGCTGCGCCAGCTCCAGATATTCTTGGCGCAATTTGATGATGACTTCGCTGCTCAAGGCGTCCGCGACGGAGGCGTCTGGGACCTCCTGCGACATCACCGCGGTGATCCGATCGAGGCGCGCTTTCGCTTCGGCGGTCGCCGCGCTGGCCAGAATGAGCTGGCTGTTGACCTCCCACAGCTGCTGCTCGTTGATGAGCCTGCCTCCGACGCCTCCGACCGCGGGACCGGTGTCGACGATATTGTTCTGCTTCTTGAAATCCACCACCGCGCGCTCGGCGGCGGCGGATTGCGCGCGCAATTCGTTGATGCGATCGAGAAGCCATACGCCCGCGCGCTTCGCCGCCTGGTATTTGGCGTCCAGCTGGTCATCGACGAACGCCTCGACGACGGTGTTGGCGATCAGAGCGGATTTCTGCGGATTGAGCGAAGTGTAGGAGATGTCGATGACGTAGGTCAGCCCCTCGCGGGCGATGTTCAGGCCATTATGAAAATTCTGTAGTGCGGTTTGTTCGCGCTCCTCGTTCGTCGGAACCTTCGCGGGCCCCTCGGGAAACAGAAAGCTGAACAGTCCTTTTGATTTTTGGCTCGGGGACGGAACGAATTCCGGATCGTCGATCAGATGCAATTTGCGAATGACCGCCAGGGCGATATTGTCCGACTGCAGCATTGCGACTTGTGTTTGCACCGTCGCCGCATCGATCTGAGCGTCGCCGAGCACGGACTCCTTGTCCAGCACCTGAACCTTGCGCGTATCGATGACCATCGCGCCGCTCGCGGTGAATCTGGGCGGCGTGTTGACGAGATAGAGTATCGCCAAGGCCAAACTGCACAGGATGATGACCGATACGATGGGGAGCTGCCGCCGGACAATGCGGATCGCATCCGGAATAGCCTCTTTCAAGGACCCGACGACTTTTGGCGCGTCGTGTCCGGAGAGAGAAGCTCGTTTGTTGATTTGCAGCATCGGTGTCAACTCGCTGTCGGCCGGATCGAATGATTGTTTTTGGCGGTCACATACGGGCGCTTGGATGCGTTCTGCATGGCGCTGACATCGTTTTGACCGGCGCGGCTCGCGAGGCGCCAAAATAATCCCATCAAAACCTTGCCAGCGTCCTTGAACGCCCTTCGATAGTCTCTGCAACAAACGTGTGGCTTCGCACCCGCGCGGATGTCTGCGCGCAATCGCACAAACACGCGCAACATCGCGAAATTCGCCCCCGAGCAGGCCTCGATTTTTTTATGATTAATGCTAACAGACAGATCGTAGAATTGCAATTGAAATAGAACCTTGCATTAGTGGCAAGATTTTGATCAATCTGTCCATAATAAACTAAAAATAGTCGCAATGACCAAACGAATATATTTTTGTACTTCGATTCGAGAGCGCCGGTTGATATTCAGTTGGCGCCAATCATGTCGCTTGATGCTTCCTGAATCAACGAACGATAGTCGCAACCGCCGATTGCGGCGGGCATATACTGGCCCGACGGGATTGGCTCGCCGCTGCGTCGGCTGGCTTTGGGCGCCGTCGAACACGGCTAAGCGCAAGCAAGAACTGGACCATTTCCTGCCTGCGTTCGCCGACGACCGTTCGCCCGGGAGATGAGCCGGCAGGAAGGGCGCCGCTGGCGCGCCTGAGCCTCAAATTCGGTTCTTGTCCTATCCTTGCCGCGCGGCGCGCCAGGATCCGCCGCATTGCAGCGTCGGCGAGGACCATGTGCCAGACGCGATCTTTCCGTCGACCGTTCCGGCGACATTGGCGACCTGTTCATCGCGCCGAAACGCCACGGAGACCACGCCGCCGGCATTGATTTCTCCGGACGCCTGCATGAATCCGTCGGCAGGCGAGGTAATGCGGCCGTCGGCGACGTTGATTTTCCAATGATACACCCGGTCGCACGCGCCCCGCAGGGTGAGAATTTCGACGGTGTAGACGCCATCGTGCACCGTCGGCGC
>Ga0181532_10006106_pt1 | contig 10084 bp, 6 predicted proteins | sample PEATcosm2014_Bin_33_FD_119768 | JGI IMG/M metagenome (GOLD analysis project Ga0181532, IMG submission 119768) | Peatland microbial communities from MTU Mesocosm Facility, Houghton, MI, USA - PEATcosm2014_Bin11_30_metaG | ecosystem: Environmental > Terrestrial > Soil > Wetlands > Peat | place... | reverse complement strand
GAGGGCATGTTCTACCCCGAGCAGTACCTACTGGGCCAGGTGGTGGATTTGACCGCGAACCCCCGCGCGCTCAACGAAACCCTCCGCTACGCCTATAAGATACTCCTCCCCTTTGCGGTCCTCATCCTGGTATCCCTGCTCACGCGCCCGGATGACTCGCAACCCGTCCAGCACCTGTTCCTGCGGATGCGCACGCAGGTGTGCGCCGACCGCGCAGCAGACGAGCGGGCTTTGCAAGCGGCATACGCCAACCCGGAGCCCACCCGCGCGCGTCTGCTGTTTCCCCGCACGCAACTCGAGTTCTTCAAATGGAACAGGCAGGACGCGCTTGGCTTCCTCCTCGGCTGCCTGGCCGCCTTGGCGGTTGTGGCCATGCTCTATGCCATTCTGAACTTCGGGCGTTGAGGCCTGAACCTTTGGTCTGCCAAGCCATTCCCTGGCCATTGCCCAGACAGTGCCTAGCCAGTGCCTAGCCAGCAACAGGCTTAATAGAATTTCTATTAAGCTTGTTGCTGGCTAGGCACTCTCGGGGCACTCCGGTGTGCAAGCGATGCCGGGCGGGGGGTGCCAAAGCCGGACCCAGGCTGCTCGATCAGGGCCAGAAGGTCTTGTTTCCGGCAGAGCACGACGGCCGGGGGCGGCGGATCCACCGGCCCGAATCCCGGGGCGTGTTACTGCCCGGTCTGGCCTTGTGGCTTTCGGCGCGGCGCTTTCTTGAAAAACCGGGCGTACCAGCCCCAACGGTTCTTAAGGACATCTACACGCCTGCCGTGTTCGCGTTCCAGGCGCGCTTGCAATGCCCGGCGTTCGGCCTCACTGGCGGGGGGGTACGATTCTCATAGGATTTGCTGGACTGTAGTCGAAACCTCGAAGTTCTAAGGCTTCCTTGCCATCAGCGCTCATACTGCCGCTTCCACCCCTTCCGGCAAGCCTTTTGCCGCATCAGAGAGCTTCGTTCAATTCCCCAACTGCGCGGGACACAGATGAGCGCGGCGGTCCTGAGGCGGGTGTATGGCTTTTGCGGTCCTTCTTCGGCCAGTGCCGCGCCTTCGTCCTTCCGCGGCACCTCACCCACAGCTCGTTGTCAGGCAGTGCAAAAAGTGAGGACGACACTTGGTCGGGTGCGCGGACTTGCATATTCCGTGACGGGGGAACTCAACCACAGATGGACGTAGCGCGGCTCAGCTCAAAACGGGGCGTGGGTGAAACCGCAGAGACGCGATAAACGCAGAGATGCCAAGCAAGCAGGAACTCTGCGTCTTTCGCGCCTCTGCGGTTGATTTGCGCTGCGAATACTTGCGCAGCCTACGAAGATTTGCGTGGATTGTAGGACAAACAGACGCAGATCGTGCAAAAGCAGTTCCTCATACCCTTGCTCCTGTTAACAGGCTTCAGCTCCCCTGGCGCCGACACGGCCCGGTTCGTCCAGGACCGGTTCGCCATCGGCATGTGGGTGCCGCCGGCTGCCTCGGAAAACCTGGACGCCCGCTACCGGGAGATTGCCGCGGCCAATTTCAGCCTGGTCATCGGCATGTCCGGCACGAACCTCCAGCAGCATCTGAAGCGGTGTCAGCGGTTTGGGCTCAAGACGATCCCGCCCGCCGGCCAACCCATCGCCCGGTTGCCGGACGGTCCGGCTTGCTGGGGTTACTTGCTGGCGGATGAGCCCAGCCCGGGCGCGTTTGCCGATCTCGCCCGGCGGGCGCAGGAGATTCGCGCCACCCATCCCGGGCGATTCGGCTACGTCAACCTGTAACACCTGTTACTGGACGCCAGGCAAGGGGGCGGGCGGCGCCGGCGAGTTCCCCAAAGGCGGCGCCATCCTCACAGCCGAAGGCCTCCAGACGCGCCACTACGAGGAAGCCCGTCGCATCAATGCCGAGCTGCAGCAGCTCGGCCCCACACTGATGAAGCTGACCAGCACCGGCGTCTATCGCGTCAATACCGAGACCAACGCCGCGACGCTCGCCGGCAGCCCCCTCCGCAAGCTCGCCCGCGTGCCGGGCGACCCGCTGGGCGAGTTTATCATCGGCGCCTTCCGCCACTCCGATGGCCGCCGCGCGGTGCTCATCGTCAACCACAACTACAGCTACACCGCCTGGCCGACGGTGGAGTTTGATGCCGACCCTGGCGAAGTGGTTGAGGTCAGCAAGACCACCGGCAAGGCTGCGCCGGCCATAGATGACAGCCCGGAGCTGAAGGGCTTCCAGCTTTCCTTCGGCCCGGGCGATGGGCGCTTGTTCCTGCTGCCGCCGGCGAAATGAGACGCGGCTCAATCGCTCCGGTCGCGCCTTCGCCCCTCAGGGGCATCTCACCCACAGTTCGTTCTCAGGAAATGCAGAAAGTGAGGATACTTGCTCGTGCCCTCCTGCGGCCGGCTGCCCTCGTTTCCTCGTGACTCCCCAGTCTGTTCGGCTCAATATCCCCAAAGCCGTAAGAATATGGGGCAGGATTTTCAATACAATGTCTTCCTGAGCCACAGCGCAAAGGACAAGGCGGTGGTGCGCCCGCTGGCCGAGCGGTTGCGGCAGGACGGGTTGAAGGTGTGCCGTGTCCCGCCGAAGCGCGAGCGCGAAGGCGGATTCGATGAGTGGGTGCTGAATCCCGGCGACAGCATCCCGGCGAAGGTCAATGAGGCACACCGCTTCATTCCGGTGCAGCTTGATGCCGGCGGTATCAATTAAATGATCGATTACCAGCTAGACGAGTTGGGGTGGTTCGAGTTTGAACAGTTGATTCAAACCCTCGGAAAGGCACGGCTCGGTTTCGGGATTGAGGCTTGGGGCGGGCGCGGCGATTGGGGACGCGACGCATATTACCAGGGCAAGCTCCGCTATCCAACAAATGCGGAAACTGAAGGAGCATTCGTGTTCCAATCCAAATTTGTCGAAGGCGCGAACGCTGCTGGAGCAAAGTCCGACAAGCTAATCACCACGGCGGTTCGGAAAGAATGCACAAGAATTCAGATACATCTTGACAATGGAACCTGGGACAAAGCACCCGTGTGCTATGCGCTGTTCACAAACGCGCCCGCAACCCCAGGCCTCCGCAACTCACTCTCCGCTGCGATCAAGGCGGTACTTCCGAGTGCGCATTGCTCTGTTCACGACGGACATGACGTTTGCCAATGGCTTCGCCTGAGTCCCGAAATCGTTCGCAGCTTTCCGCAACTTCTCTCCTTGCGCGATTTGCAGGAGTTGCTTCGTCAGACAGTCCACGCTGAAGTAATCGTCCGGAGCAAGGGCGCAATCACGCTTGCGCAGAGTTATTCCCGCGTATTCGTCCCGACCAATGCCTATTATCTCCAGCAACCGGCGCAACGATTAAGAACGACGATCGAAGATACGCTGATTCATGTCGCGGCCCAGCACCTAGGCTCGTTTGCCTATTCGGATGGCAGATCATTCCGGACGTTCTTTGAGCTTTGCCAAGCACTGATGATCAGCCCATCTATTGACTTATCGGATGCCTGGGACGAGTGCCTTGCGGACGCGGAAAAGTGGCTCAATGACCGCTGGGTGATTTGGCAAGACGATGCAGTGCCCGGTTGCACGGCGGATTTTGTCCGCACCGTTCAAGAATTCTGTCCATCCGAATTGCAGCGGCCCGCGATTAGACAGAAGCTACAACGAGTGATAAACGACCTGCTTGAAAGGGCAGGCGAGGAAAAAAACTCCGATTACGATGAGCCGAAAGGAGAGGACGAACTCCGGGAACGTGCAGATGCTTTCGAGACAGTCGGCAAAGCCTTCAAGAAACTCAGTGAGCTTCCTCTTTGGGCTAAACAAGAGCAACAGTCTTTAGCCGCATCGGCAAACCATTTCGCTTGCGAGGCGGATATGATGTTAGTGATCCGCACGGTGGATGGCTAAATCCGCTGGATGGACGTGAGCGCCTACCTGAAACGTGAAAGCGCCGACGGGAAGACGGTGAGGCAGATCGTCTTCAAGGGCGAGCGGTTCGATGCGGTGAGCGTGCAGAACTGGCGGAGGAAGGTGCTGGCTGGCGGGTAAAGAAGGCCAGGGACCGCTAAAAACGCTAAATACGCGAATGAAGCCGGCTCGCGCACGGCACGCTCGACTCGACTAAAGATTGGAACATGGTGGCTGCGGCGCGTCCTCCGCCTTTAACTTCGTTAGTCCGCCCCTGCTCTGGCTATGCCCGCCGAGTAGCGCCGAAGGTTACCCTCCGGCGCTACCCGCGCTCTATCATGGCCTCAGCACTGGCTGTTTACGCTTCGTGCCGCCCTCTCTGGCGACGACGCAAAACTCGCTTCGCGGGATGGCCAATGTTTCCCGGGTGGGATTCCAGTTTACCCACTGAGTTCTGTCGGGAAGTTCCCGCCTTTCAGCTTCCTTTTCCCTTGGGCTTCGCTTGGCGCTGTCCGTAGCCTCTCCGTTACCTCACCGTCGCTCCTCTGCAAACTTTGCAGAGGAGCGACGGTGAGGTAACGGAGGGGATAGGGAGGGGCTACGCTGCGGTGCCGGCGGGCTGGAGTGCGCAAGTGCCGCCGGCCTTGGAAGTTGCGAATCTGTGGGGCGGAATGGCAGGGACTGGTTCCGCATTGTGCCACATGCGCCTGGGTTTGGAAAGGCCCAATGGCCGGAAGTCAGGTCTTCTATGCCTGTATGAGACAGGTAATAGCCATGTACGAGCCTGGGACCCGAAGAGGCTCTTATGAAAGGGGAACTGGTCAACGATATGGGCTTTGACGCCGTGGACGCGGGCGGGCTGGGCGAGTCGTGGCGGCAGGAACCCGCCACACCGGTTTACACCGCGGACCTCGACATTGGCGGCGTGCGCGAGGCTCTGCGCAAAGCCACACGCGAGCGCAAGCCGGAGTGGCGTGCCACCTCCAAAAGCCCCGGGACCTTCGACGCCCCCGCCTAGACACGAATGCCACGAATTGTCACTAACTCGAGCAGGTGCCGGGGCCTTACGAATCACACAGGGACTGACCAGGGGCTGGTATTCTACTTCTTCGCGCTGGGCGTGTTGGTGGAGTAGGTCCACAGCCAATCGTCTGAAACCTGCTTTTTGCGGTCGTCGGTTCCATTCGGGCCGACGCCGCGGAGGATGAAGCGGCCTCTTTCACCCGGTTCGTAAATCAACGGCCGACCCGACACGGCATCATGCGGGACGCGGTCGAGAAGCCGCGGCACGAGTTGTACCAGAGTTCCAGGATAAACGCCGTTGGCCAGGCGGAAACGCTCCAGGGCGCAGGCGATGGTTGCCTGGTTCACCGAAGTTTGCGCATAGGCGACTGACGACGGATTCGCTGCCGACCAGGACGACTCCTGGAGCAACTGCCTGCTGGAGGAATCCAACGGCAGGCCGTTCAGCTCGGACCAGTTATTGGCGGGTTGAATGCGGCCGGCGGCAATATCCACTTGCTCAATCGTATTCCGGCCGGCGTTGTAGAGTAGAATGCAACTCTCGTACCACCACGCGCGCGGTTGCAGTTGCCAGGCGGGCTCGCCCAGATAACCGCCGTCCCCCGCGGGCAGGGCCGCGTCCGAATTCGTGCTGCCGGCAATCGCACGCCAGGCTTCGATATGAGCCAAAGCAACCCGGCGGACCGCATTCGTGTAGTCGGCGAGCAGGTTGAAGCCGGCGAGTTCGTGCTGAAAGGCGGCAAGCTGTGGCTCCGTCCAGGCCTGTTGGCTGAGCCCTTCCCACAGGGGTTGCAGAGAGCGCGTCAGCAGCACTTGCTCGCGCACGGTGGAGCGGGCATCAGGAAGCTGCCGCGCCAGTCGAGCCAGGCGGAGGCCGGCCAGGACATCTTCAGCCGCGTCCGCGTTTTGGCCCAACGCGAGCGAAGCGCAGGCGCGCACCTGGAACAGCACGTGCAAGCGCTCGAGCGCGAGGACCTGTTCCCCGACGGGACGGAGCACCGCGCCGGCATCCCGGTTGGTCGAGGTCTGAAAAGCGTAGAGCCGCGCCGCTGCGGCTGCCAGTTCTCGCAACGTCCCGCTCTGGGATTGCAGGCCTTTCAAGATGGCCGCGGCGTCATCGCCACGTTTTGTCCCAGAGGCGTCTCTGGATCGCTGCCTAATGCTGTCCACGAAGGGGTGGAGCGGTGAAGGGGTTTGGCGGCTCCAATCCATAAGGACGGCATTCCCCGCGGAGCCGCTGGCCGGCGACCCGGCCAACTTCATCCGCTCCAACAGGCTTGTGGTTTCACGGTTGGTCTTGCTGAGGAAGCGCAAGAAGGCGGGCGAGCGGGCGAAGTTCGCGCTGTCTGGCGCCGGTCCAGGCAACAGTAGCGAAAGATTGAGGGATTCCCCGCGCTGTTGCAGAGCGGTTTGGAACGTCCGCCAGGCCCGCTTGCTGCGCCAGTTCTGATACCCGTAGTAACTCGCGGCCAGCGAGGCCACGGCGGTCGCAAAGACAGCAGCGGCAATCGCGAAACGCCGGACGGCGCGCCAACTCGGGAGCCCAATCGCGAAACGCCGGACGGCGCGCCAACTCGGGAGCCGCCACCGCCAGGCCGAGAGCGGTTGGTAGCGGCTCATGGCGACCGAACGGAGTTGTTGGCGCAGGCGCATCGCGGCCCAGGCGGACAGCACCAGGCAATGCCCGCAACCGATGTAGAAAGCCAGCCACATCATCATCGGCAGGAACCAGCGCTCAGGCAGGCGGTCGAGGTCAAACTTATCGGCCAGGTAGCAGGCCAGCGTGAAAAGCAAGATGGGAGGGACGAACAAGAGCGCGAGCGAAGCCATGGGGGCGAACCCCGGATGCTTCATCCGCAATCCCAACCAACGCCCCACCCAGCCGAGCGTCACCCAGGCCACCATCAGTTGCACGAGGAGAAGCAGCGCGATGCGCAGCATGAAGCCGAACTGCCAATCCAGGACCCGGCCCCGCAGGGGCCGGTCGAGCAGGGCGCTCCAAAAGATTTCGCCGGGTGTGGCTCCGGGGGCAATTCGTCCCGGAGGGTCGAGCGAAGCCATCACCATGACTACCCAAATAAAGAACACGTGGACCAGCACGGCCAGGAGCGCGGGGAACAACATTTTGCGCCCGTAAGCGAGCCAAAGTCCGCGCGAGATGGTCCGTTCTGTGATCGGGGTGCCGAGAAGCAACTCCAAGGCGCCCGTTTGTTTGTCCTCGGCCAGTCGTTGCGACGCCGACATCGCCGCGTAATAGAGCACGAGAGCATGGATCGCCAACCCGGTGCAGAGCCAGGCAAGCAACTGCCCGAGCACCGGGCTGGCGGTTCCTCCGCGCGTCACGCGCGTAAAATAGGGGGCTGTGACGCAGACCGTGATCAGCGTCAGGACCAAGGCAAGGAACATGAAAACCGGCGCGCTGACGGGTTGGCGCCCGGCCAGCCAGAACAGGGGGTTGATAGCGAGCAAGCGGCGACGCAGCGCGGCAGGTCTGGCGAAGCGGGTTCGCCCTGAAGGTCGCCAAAACCGGAGCCGGTGCCATGCGCGAACGCTTTTAGGCCGGTCGCGCCAGGTGCGCGCGAGCAACAGCGTCGTCAGCCCCAGGCAACCCAGGGACATGCCCGCGACGGCAGTTGCAGAGGGCCAGAAGAGATTGGATCCAAAAGAGCGTGCGCCGTCGGCGGTGACCAGGCAGTAGAGCGGGCTCGAGCCCGCCAGCCAATGTGCCAGCGGCCTGGTGGGGGTATAGGAATCCGCCGCCGCCGCTCCGAGCATCAAGCCGCCTCCAACCCCAATCGTCAAACCCATGGCCAGGGCGATGGCGGTGAATTGTCGCTTGCACACGACCGAAGCCAGGAAACCGGCAGCCAATGCAAACAGGATTCCGTTGAGCAATGCCAGCACCGCCCGCCCAAAGTGTGCGAAGGTGATTCCGCCCATCAGCATCGGCAACGCCAGCATGGGGAAGATGGCCAGCAGGCCATAGACGGAAGCCAGCGCGGTGGAACAGAGCTTTCCGGCAATGATCTCGGCGCTGTTCAGGTTGGTGAGGAACAATAGGCCCAGGGTGCCCTCGCGCCTTTCGGCGCTGACGCAGTCAGCCGTGCGGGCGGTGCCGAGGAAGAGGCAATACAGGAACGTCAAAACGGAGAAGACGGCGAAAACCTTGGGTGCGGCCCGCGGGTTGGAAAACCCGTGAGAAACCCACAGCAGCCACACCAGCAACCCAAAGAAGATCGCCGCCGTCAGCCAGCGCGTGCGGTAAGTCGCCTTCTGCCGCGCGGCGGAGCGAAGTTCGCGGTCAGCTACAGATAAGAAACGCATTGGGGTCGGGCCACTGCGGCCACATGTTGGCATAGACAGGGCCGATGGGAAATTGTTTCACTGCCTTGTTACCCGAGTAACACGTTTTGTGGACCTATACAGGGTGAGATGAAGATGGAATGCATAACTGAGAACGGTGCAAGTCCTGAATACTGGTTTGCAGAATCAACCCCTTTTCAGGTCGAGCGCCGTCGCTACAATGGGCTCATGGAACAATTGGTTACAGGGCCGAGGCTTAATCGTGGCGCCTGTGCGCGACCAGCAGGCTGGCTCTGCCGTCTGACGCGGCCTTTGACAGCAGTTGGCCTCGCGTTTTGCCTGGCCACGCCGGTGGTTGCCGCCAGCCAGTACCAGACGCCCGTCACGCATCGCACCACCCAAACGATCAACCGCGAGTGGACCTTCAATTACTTTCCGGCTGAAGATGGCGACCACGCCGGTTGCCAGGCGCCGGGCTTTGATGACTCGGCCTGGCCCGCGGTGGCGTTGCCCCATACCTGGCAGACTTACGAGACGACGGGGAAGATTCACCCGTTTATCTTCGACGCGTCGGAGAAGGAGAACCCTTACTGGTGGTACGGGTGGGGTTGGTATCGGAAGCACTTCTCGGTCGGCAAGGAGCTGGCGGCGCGCAAGGTCTTCATCGAGTTCGACGGCGTGCAGAAGTATTGCCAGATCTGGCTCAATGGCAAGCTGGTCGGCGATCACAAGGGCGGTTACGACAGCTTCTGCCTCGACCTCACGAGCCTGGTCCGCTTCGGTGAGGATAACCTTCTCGCCGTAGCGGTGAACAACCGTCAGAATGACCGGTTCCGGATTCCGCCGATGAGCGCGGGCAACTGGGATACCTACGGAGGCATTTACCGTGATGCGCGCATCGTGATCACTGACCCGCTCTACGTCCCATTCCAGGGTTGCGCCAACCGGCAGGGAGGCACGTTTGTTACCACGCCAAAGGTTTCCGAAAGCTCGGCTGAAGTGCGCGTCCGCACCTGGGTGCAGAACGACTATACGACGCCGAAGGAATGTGAGCTGCGCACAACCATCGCGGACACCAACGGAGAAACGGTGCAAGCATTCTCGGCGAAGAAGACCATCGCCCCGGGCGAGTTGGCGGAATTCGACCAGACCAGCCCGCCCGTTTCGCATCCACACCTCTGGTCCCCGGAAACGCCCTACGTCTATAGGGTGTTCTCGGACGTGCTGGAGGGCGGCGCCGCGGTGGACCACTTCGAGAGTCCGCTGGGCATTCGCGAGTTCAAGTGGGACTATGACCAGAACCGGCTGATCCTGAATGGCAAGAAGGTGATTATCCACGGCAGCAACCGTCACCAGGAGTATCCGTGGCTGGGCGATGCGGTCCCCCAGTGGTTGAACTTGCTCGACATGGAGGATTTCCGCTACCGCCTGAACCATAACTTCATGCGCACCGCGCACTATACCCAGGCTCCGTGCATCTATGACTTCTGCGACCGCAACGGGATCATCGTCATCGAGGAGTTGCCCAACGACAAGCGCCAGGAGTTCTCCAAAGAGGTGCGGGTGCAGCAACTGCGCGAGACGATCCGGCGCGACCGCATTCACCCCTCGATCTTCTTCTGGAGCATGGGCAATGAAACAGACCACGCCGCCGACTCGAAATATGCCGTCGAGGAGGATACTACCCGGCTGATTCACGCCCGCGACATCTACAACGATTCCGCAGGCAAGAACGTCAATACCACCTCGAAGCAGCTTGCGCTGGAATCGCTGCTGCGCTGCACCGTGCGCGGCTGGTATGATTCCGACGTGCGGGACCTGGAGCCGGAGAGCGCGCAGCAGGCCGGCACGGAGACCTGGCAGCACGACCGTAACGCACAGGAGAT
>Ga0181532_10006104_pt1 | contig 10091 bp, 8 predicted proteins | sample PEATcosm2014_Bin_33_FD_119768 | JGI IMG/M metagenome (GOLD analysis project Ga0181532, IMG submission 119768) | Peatland microbial communities from MTU Mesocosm Facility, Houghton, MI, USA - PEATcosm2014_Bin11_30_metaG | ecosystem: Environmental > Terrestrial > Soil > Wetlands > Peat | place... | reverse complement strand
GGAATTACCCGTGCGCCTCTTTGCCGTGGATTTGGCTACCGGCCGGCGTCAACTGGTGCAATCGGTGGAACCGACTTCCACTGTAGGATCGATGTATGCTCGCCTGGTCGTGTCGAGCGACGGCAAAACGGTCGCGTACCGGCTGCGTCGCGGGCTGTACGCTATTTATCTGGCTGACGGACTGCATTGACTCTCACTTCTGCCAACACGATGCGCCTCAAATTAGCCCTGCTGGTTGTGTTGCTATTAGCTTGGCGTTGCTTCGCATGGGCAGACAAGATCGCGGATATTCGCCCACAGGGCTACGTGACCGATCTCGCTCAGGTCATTGATCCCGCGACCAAGGCCAAGCTGGAGACGCTGTGCGCCGAGGTCGAGCAGAAGACAGGCGCCCAAATCGCGATTGTGAGCGTTAACTCACTCGATGGCCAAAGCAGGGAAGACTACGCGGCCGATCTCTATAAGCATCTTGGTATCGGATCCAAGAAGGATAACCGCGGCGTTCTGCTCCTGGTGGCGCCCAAAGAGCGTCAGTACAAGATCGAGGTCGGCTACGGGTTAGAGCCCGTGATCAATGATGCTCGCGCCGGAGATATTGGACGGGAGATGGTTCCCGATCTGCGCAGCCAAGACTACAGTGCAGCGGTACTTCTGGGAACCACGCGGATTGCCCAACTTATAGCGGCGGACAAGGGTGTGCAGTTGAACGGCGTTCCGGCAAATAGGGCGCGAGCGCCTGCATCCAAAACGCCATGGTGGATCCCGTGGCTGATCTTTGTGATCTTCTTTGTCGTCATCCGAGCTATTTCGCGGCGAGGCGGTGGTCGCGGTCCGGGAGCGGGAGGCGGCGGCGGGTCCGCGCTTCCGTGGTTTTTGATGGGGAGTGCCCTCGGCGGTCGGGGTGGTAGCTGGGGCGGCGGGTTCGGCGGTAGTTCCGGAGGGTTTTCGGGCGGAGGCGGCGGCGGTGGATTTGGAGGCTCTGGTGGTTTTGGCGGAGGCATGAGCGGCGGCGGCGGTGCCGGCGGTAGTTGGTGATCCCTGGCGCGAGGTAAATTGCAATGAAGAAACCCGAAAGCAAACTGCAGGAGCTCGTTAGCCGATTGCAACAGGCTTGCGGCGACAACCTTTTGTCCGTCGTTCTGTTCGGTTCCGCTGCTCGCGAAGATTTCCACGAGGAATTCTCGGATGTGAACCTGCTGATTGTGTTGCAAGACTTGAAGCCGAGTTCGTTTGCACCGATCTCGGCGGTAATGCAGTGGTGGAGTCACGAAGAAAAACTGCGGCCGCCGATGATCATGACGCTCGAAGAACTACGGGAATCCGCCGACGTCTTCGCCATCGAGCTGCTGGATATCAAGGAGTCGCACAAGACGCTTTTCGGCCAGGATGTGGCGGCGGCAATTGAGATTCCGATGAACCTGCACCGGATCGAGGTGGAACACGAGCTGCGAACGACGCTCCTGCGGTTGCGGCATCATTTGCTGCTGAGCCCAAAGGAGGACGAACTTCGCACGGTGCTGGCAAAGTCCATCACCAGCGTTCTGACTCTGTTCCGTCATGCTCTGATCGCGCTGGGAGAGAAGCCGCCGCATGCGAAGCCGCAGCTGCTGGAATGTGCTGGTGAGGTCTTCGGCTTTGAAGTGGGGCCGCTGCAGTCAATTCTGAAGTTGAGGAACGACGACCGGCATTCGGAGAACTTACGCGAACTGTACTATGCGTACATGGCTGCAATTCAGCGAGTTGCTCACGAGTTGGATGTGCGCGCGCCCAAACGTCACGTGCGGAGCGTGCTGTAGGGTAATGCTTAACAACCAAGAATCGCCAAGGGAGAGATTGGCATGAAAACCGGGATTATCGTATTGATCGTGATCGTGTTGCTGGCGTTTTGGATCGGCGGCTCGTTCATCTCGCACCGCAATCAGATGGTCATTAAGCGCGAGACCGTGAATGCAGCCTGGTCGCAGGTAGATGTTGTTTTGCAGCGCAGGTCAGACCTCATCCCGAACCTGGTTGAGACGGTGAAAGGTTTTGCAGCCCACGAGGAAAAGGTCTTCGGCGACATCGCCGCCGCCCGCGCCGCGATGGCAGGAGCAAAATCGCCGCAGGAGAAGATCGCCGCTAACGGTCAGCTGGATTCCGCTCTCAGCCGCCTCCTAGTCGTGGTGGAAAATTATCCGCAGCTGCGGTCCAACGAAAACTTCCTGCGGTTGCAGGATGAGCTGGCGGGCACCGAAAATCGTATAGCCATCGAACGCCGCCGCTACAACGAGACGGTGCAGGATTACAACACGTATATCAGCTTGTTCCCGAACAACATCGTCGCCAGCCTTTCGGGGTTTACGCGCAACGACGCTTACTTCAAAACAGAGGAAGGAGCCCGAGAAGCTCCCAAAGTGAATTTTGGCGGCGCGCCGGCTCAGCAGCCCGCTCCCGCACCGGCGAAATAGGCTTCACTTTGCGACCATAAGTGAAGGCTTCTTTCCTGGGCCGCAGGGACAAACTACTGCGCTGAGGTTGGCTTTTGCATCTTCACCGGATTTAGATCGAGGCTGCTTTCCAGTATCATCTCCACGGAATCGCCGGTGGCTAGATGGATCTCGGGCCCGCGGGTGAGCAGAACGGTCGCCAATCCAATAACTCCTCCAGTAGCCGCGCCGATGCCCGCGCCTTCGCCGCCGCCAGCGATCGCCCCGATGCCGGCTCCAGGAATGGTGGTAGCTGCGATGGTGCCAGCGTCTTTACCTTTGCCGCCAGGCCCCTGGATGGTTCCTTCCTTCCCCGCGACGGTGTTGTCCTTGGAACCCGGAGTATTCTGCACCGCGCCAGGCAGCATGATTGTGTAGCCGTTGGGGAAGATCATGGAGGTGAAGCTCATCTGCAGCTGGGCGCGGCCTTTGACACGTCCCGGGCGCACCACGCTGCGAACCTCGCCTTGGACGAACGTGCCTGCGGGAATGACGATATGGTCATTCTGGGTGATCGGAAAAGCGGTTTGGGCGTAAACGGGATCGCCCGGCCGCGCGTTCTTGCTACTGATGCCCTGCTTCAGAGTGAGAGGAATCTTGGTACCGGCAGGAACCGTGATGCCCGGCGCGGCTGGGGGATCGGGTTGAGTTGGCGCCGACGTCGCGGAAGCCGTGCTGCGCGACGTGAGGTGCGGGGCATCCTGGCTGGTTTGGGCCGCGGCTGGCAGAATGCTGACCCCAGCGCTAAGGATTAAAGCTTGCAGAGCGATGGCGGCTCTCATTGGTTCCTCCAACGGGGTCGGATTCTCTTGCACATTAAACGCCGAAGCGGCGTGAAAGTCGCGCCGGCTACCCTCTGTCACTCTTTGCCGCGAAGCCGGTAAACAGCTACTTCAGGTTATACAACGCGTTCACGTGCGCGGTCACGGTGATCTTCTCGGCGCTGAATTCGGCAGTCGGCGGTGGCGCGGCTTGCGCAGCCATCGTGGCGGCCTTCGCCATCATCGGACGAATGGGTTGTTGCTCGTAGGTATCGACCGAGGCGTACGACAGTTCGCCCAGCGCGCGTCCGCTGGATTGCGCGATGGCGTTGGCTTCGTTATGTGCGCGGCGCAGCGCATCTTCCACCGCCTTGATCTTGGCCGCATCCATGTCCTCCAGCAGGTAGCTGATCGACGTGTCCGTGACGTCGAGGGTCGCCAGGCCTTCGGCGATTGGCCCAATCTTGGAGAAATCCTTCAGCTTGATGCTGATGTTGGCATCCACGCGATAGCCGACGAGTTTGCGCTTGGGATTCTTGTAGTCGTAGACCGGCTGTGTGGCGAAGCGGCTGATCTGAGCTTCCTTGGGATCGAGTCCGTTGGTGCGTAGAAGCTGGCGGATTTGCTCGGCCGCCTGTGTAGCCTTCTGGTTTGCGTCCTGCAACTTCTCTTCCTGGGCCGAAACGCCGAACTGCACCAGCGCAGTGTCGGGATCGGATTCAAACTTGCCGTCGGCACCAACCCAAACGGCATTCGGAATCACCTTGCTGGATTGTTCCTGTGCCGTCGCAGGTGTGCTAATCGCCAGCGAACCGGCGAGTGCCATTAACAATGCGACAAAAAGAGCTTTCGGTTTTTGCATGGTCGTATCTGGCTCCTCATAGATAGAACGCCGATCCGGGACTTCCTTGCGTGCGGATCAGATCCGGCGTCAGCAGTTTGCACGAGTTCGTCAGCGGAAGGCAACCGCTACGCATACTCAAGATTGCATTTTTCCACAGGCTGCGATCCTGTATACTCCGCGGGTCATTTCGCGCACGCGTCTCCGCGCATCCCAAGGTCAGGCCGTACCCGGCAGCGACTCCTGGCCAGATTACTCGTAAAATGAGGTAGCGCCGTGATTCGAAAGTTCGGCGTTCGCAGTATTGGTTTAGGACATTCTCCGATGGACAAGTTTGTGGTTCGCGGCGGGAATCCGCTGCTGGGCACCGTTCGCATCAGCGGTGCGAAGAACGCCGCACTGCCGGCTATGGCGGCGGCCCTGCTTACCGACGAGCCGGTCATCCTGGAGAACGTTCCCCAGGTCCGCGATATCGAGACCGAGCGCAAGCTGCTGGCAGCAATGGGCGCGGAAGTCGAACTCGGCTATGGCCGCGCGCAGCACCGTACGACCATCTGCTGCCGCGATCTGGTGAATCCCGAAGCGTCCTATGAGTTGGTCAAGACCATGCGCGCTTCCACGCTGGTCCTTGGTCCGCTGCTCGCTCGCATGGGCGAGGCGCGCGTGTCGCTTCCCGGCGGCTGCGCCATCGGAGCGCGTCCCATCAACTTGCACCTTAAGGGATTGGAAAAGTTAGGCGCTAAGATTACCCAAGAACACGGCTACATTCAGGCGCGCGCCACGCGTTTGAAGGGCGCGCGCGTCATCTTCGAGAAGATCACCGTTACCGGGACCGAAGACCTGCTGATGGCGGCCACGCTGGCTGAAGGCGAGACGGTACTGGAGAACTGCGCGCGCGAGCCGGAAGTGGTCGACTTGGCTGCACTGCTGGGCAAGATGGGAGCGCAGATCGAGGGCGCTGGCACGCATACCATCCGCATTCGCGGCGTCGAGAAGTTACGCGGCGCCCGGCATCGCATCATCCCCGACCGCATTGAGGCCGGTACGTTCATCGTGGCCGGCGCGCTTACCGGCGGCGATCTGCTCGTTACCGCTTGCGATCCTCTTCACCTGGGCGCGCTGCTGCAGAAGTTGGAGGAATGTGGCGTGAGCGTGACCACCAACGGCGAATCGGTGCGCGTGGTGAGCAATGGGCCTCTGAAGAGCGCGGACATGGTAACCGAAGAATATCCCGGCTTTCCTACTGACATGCAGGCGCAGTACATGGCGCTGGCGACGCAAGCCGAGGGCAGCAGCGTGGTGACCGAGAACATCTTCGAGAACCGCTTCATGCACGCGCAGGAACTGGTGCGCATGGGCGCGAACGTCAAGATTGAAGGCAGCCGCGCCGTGGTTCGCGGCCGCACTCCACTGAGCGGCGCCGCAGTACAAGCCAGCGATCTGCGGGCTTCCGCGTCTCTCGTGTTGGCCGCGCTCGTCGCCGATGGCGAAACCATCATCGACCGCGTCTACCACATCGATCGCGGCTACGAACACATCGAAGAGAAGCTGCGCGGCGTCGGCGCGCAGATCCGCCGCATCGGCGAGCTGCTGCCCCGACGGGTAAGCGCGCCTGCGGTAGCGAGTTGACGGATATTCGAAAGAGGTAGAGCGGCGCTTCAGCGCCGCGTTCGCCACGGAAACTAAGTACTAGGGCTGCAGTGGTCATTGTGAAATGACCACCGCAGCCCTAGCTTCTTTATGAGGCGGCCTTAACTCCGGCCTGAAGAGACTGTGTCGCAACCGGCAACCGAACTTTGCGGTGGAACGAACGTCGCGATATTCACCTGGTAGTCCAGCCGCGCAGCGGCGGCATGATGTTAGGCGTGGGCGTCAGCCCACGCTCAAAGTGGAACAAGCCCGAGCCGCAGGGCGGCGACACTGGGTTGCGACGCAGTCCCTGAAGGCCGGCTCTCGGTCCCGCCGGTCTTTCTTAAGCTTAAGCTGCGGCGGAGCTTGCTGCAGCCTCGATCTCCTGCATTTCTTTTTCGGACAGCGCGATCACCGCGGCCTTCATATTTTCTTCCAGGTGGGCGACGGAGGAGGTTCCGGGGATCGGCAACATCACAGGGCTGCGATGCAGCAACCATGCCACTGAAAGCTGCGCGACGGTCGCGCCGTGCCGCTTAGCAATATCACCCAACTTACCCCCTGGCTTCGCCAGCTTGCCCGCCGCCACGGGGAACCACGGAATAAATGCCAGGTTATTCTTCTCACAATATTGCAGCACATCCTCATGCTGCCGATCGGCCACGTTGTACAGGTTCTGCACGCTAACGATGTTGACGACCTTGCGCGCCTGGTCAATCTCGTGCGGCTTCACTTCGCTCAGTCCCACATGCCGAATCTTGCCCTGCTTCTGCAGCTTCACGATCGGAGCCAGCGACTCCTCCACCGGAACCTTGGGATCGATGCGGTGCAGCTGCCAAAGGGCGATGGTATCGGTCTTCAGCCAACGCAGGCTCATCTCCACTTCCTGCTCCAGGTATTCAGGACGGCCGACAGCTGCCCATATATTCGGTCCCTGGCGGGTGAAGCCGCCCTTGGTGGCGACCACCAGACCTTTGGGAAATGGCGCCAGGGCCTCGCCAATCAGGCGCTCGCTGACCGCCGGACCGTAGGCGTCAGCGGTGTCGATGAAGTTCACGCCCAGTTCCACGGCGCGCTTCAGAACGTGTTTTGCCTCGTCGCGGTCTTTCGGTTCGCCCCAGATGCCGTCGCCGGTAAGCCGCATCGCCCCGAATCCCAGGCGGTTCACTTCTAAGTCGCCGCCAATCTTGAAGGTTTTTGCTATTGCCATACTTCCTCCCCATTTAGCGATTGCGCTAACAACACCCATTGATGGATGAGAGTGTCGCGACCTCGGATTCTAGCGCCACGTCAAATAACTGCTGGTTTTGTGAAAGACCTACATCACCTGCACATGTGATCTACCTCGCAGAGTTCCGGGCGCAATCGGGCGATTGTAGAAGCGAGGAGACATTCATGCGTGGTGATCGGAAAGTGATTGAACAGTTGAACATCGCCCTCAGCGGTGAGCTGACGGCTATCGTGCAGTACATGGTACAGGCGGAGATTTGCGAGAACTGGGGTTACGGGCGGCTGGCCGGTCTTACCAAGGCACGGGCCATTCAGGAGATGACGCACGCTGAGGCGCTGATCGAGCGCATCGTCTACTTCGACTCCGTTCCGGAGGTAAAAGTGTCGCTATCTCCGACGATTGGCCGCGACGTGCCGCAACAGCTCCAGGCCGGCCTCACGGATGAGACGAACGCCATCCGCGAATACAACGAAGCGTCGGCTATTTGCCGCGAAGCGGGCGACGCAGGCAGCAAGGACTTATTCGACCGCTTGCTCCACGATGAAGAGCGCCACGCCGATTTCCTGGAGGCGCAACTGCATTCCATCAAGGAGATGGGCATCGGCCCGTACCTGGCACAGCAGATGAGCAAGTGAACCGGCTCCTGCTCCGGCAGGCCGCTAAGAAACTCCCGGCGGAAGAGAATTCAGCCTGCCTTGAGATTGGGCGGCCCTTATTCAATATTTCTATACCTACAGAGACGTAGAACCACAATGCCCGTTGCGGGGCCTGGCGTAGCCCTAGGATCGACGAGAGGGTAGTTGGAGGTATCCCCCCCCGGGCCATCCGGAACGCTGAAGCCCGCCAGAACGTCTCTAAACGCCAAATCCAGCGTTTTCCCGATTTGGAACCGGATGCCGGTAGCGATTTTCGACAGACAAAAGAAATAGCTTCTCGGTACGACGAAACAGTCCCGGAAAGGCGATCTCGGCGAGTTTTGAAGGGGCGCACACTTATTGCTTCTTCACCGCAATCACGTTGTCGTCCGGATTGCGGTCGATCAGCTTGTCTACGGGATCGATTCCCGCCGTCGCAGGCACTTTGTCGACCGTAACAGTAATGTCGGTCTTCTCCTGATCGATCTTGTGTCTCTGCAAGTAGAGATACTTTCCGTCAGCATCCAGCACACCAATGTCGATCATGTCGTTCACCGGAATGCTGCGCTCCTGGCCGCGTCCATCGGCCCGGGACTTCTTGGCTTCAACCACCAGGTGAACGTCGTACTTGCCGTCGGGACGCTTGACGTAGTCTGCGGACACTGCGCGATCGTCGTACAGCGTGATGTTCAGGAACATGTCGTCGAACAGATACTGATATTCCGGCGGCGTGACTTTGCGGAAGTAGCCTTCCAGGTCGAGCGAAGTCGGATACGGCGGACCCTTGAAGGCAAATTCCTTCAGGAATCCGCGGATGGCCTCGTTGACCTTGTCCTCGCCGATGTAATCCTGCAGGGCGTACATTACCATCGCGCCCTTGTTGTAATGAATGTAGCCCTGGTTGGGATCGACGACGTCCAGCGGGTTCTCTTCGTTGTGCTCCTGCGAGCGGCCGCGCAGATACTGGTCGAGTTCGAAGCGCAGGAACTTCTTCATCGATTCCGGTCCGAAGTGGTGCTTCATCACCATCAGCGCGGTGTACTGCGCCATGGTTTCGTCGATTGATGTAGCGCCCTGGACATAGCTGGAGATGACCTGATGCGCCCACCACTGGTGTCCGGTCTCATGCGCGGTCACATAGAAGGGCAAATCGACGGCATCCGATTTCTTGCTGACCTTGGTGATGAAGCCGATCGACTCGGAGAACGGAATGGTGTTGGCGAACGACTCGGCAAACGATCCGTAACCCGGAAACTCGATGATGCGAAGTTGATGGAACTGGAAGGGGCTGAAGTTCGCGGTGCAGTAGTCCAGAGTCTCCTTCATGCTCTGCATCATGTCGTCCAGGTTGAATTCGTGTCCCGGCTGGTAATAGATCTCCAGGTTGACACCGTTCCAGTGATCGCGACGCACGGCATAGCGCGCCGATTGTATCGAGTAGATATCCAGGATGGGCGCGTCCATCTTGTAATGGAAATAGCGCCGGCCGTCTTCTACCCACTCCTTCTGCAAGTATCCGGGAGCAATTGCGATCTGATCCTCACTGGTGCTCACGGTTGCGTCGAGATTGATCCAGTCGGCATCGAAGCTGACGCTGTTGTATTGTCGCGCGGCCACATCATCCAGCTTCGGTAACCGGCGCACCTTCTCCAGGCCATGCTTGTGGCGCGTGCTGTCGTCGGTCAACTCGATCTCAGGCGCATAGCCGATGTAGGGGAGATAGCGATCGTTGACGAAGCTTCCGTTGCGCACAATGTCGGTGTTGGGTTGCGAATTCTCGAATCCCGGATTGTCGTACTGCAGAGCGAAATCAAGCTGAATGCGGCCTTGCGGCGGCAGTGGCGTGGGAAGCTTGTAAAGATAAAAGCCGAGCGACGGGTCTTCGATAATCGCAGTCTGTCCGCCGGCGAAACTGAGGCGGTCGATCCGAATGTGGGGCACAGGCCGCGGAATAAGGTCGACCGGCTGAACTGTCACAGCAACCCGGTCGATATCGACATTCGTCCTGTTTTCGAGCCACATCGTGCCGTGGGCGGAGACCGAGCGCTTTTCAGGATAGATATCGATCTGCGTCGTCACATCGGTAACGCGCGGTTGCGGGAGCGACCAGTATTGCCGGTACTTCTTCTCATACAGGGCGCGGTCCTCGTCGATGGTGGACGTGGTGCGATAGGGATTGAGGACGTGCGTGTTGTAGAAGATGTAGCCGCCGACGCCGAGCATCAGCACAACGCAAACCGTGGCGCCGGCCATGGTCGCCCGCGAAAACCTCGCAGCGGCCAGACTCATCCGCACGCGCCAGTTGCTCTCCGTCCCGCGCACCCACAACAAATTAGTAAGGATCGCCAGCAGCACGGCGGCAATCGTCCAGTAGATCCGGAACCAGATCAGCGGCTGCAGATAAGGGCCATAGCCATTGATGTCGGAATAGGTGACCTGCGGCGTTTGTCCGAAGCGGTAGAGAAAATCCTGAAATCCGGCCGGCGGCAGTGCCAGCGTCGCGATGATGTACAACACCATCACAAAATG
>Ga0181532_10006102_pt1 | contig 10092 bp, 10 predicted proteins | sample PEATcosm2014_Bin_33_FD_119768 | JGI IMG/M metagenome (GOLD analysis project Ga0181532, IMG submission 119768) | Peatland microbial communities from MTU Mesocosm Facility, Houghton, MI, USA - PEATcosm2014_Bin11_30_metaG | ecosystem: Environmental > Terrestrial > Soil > Wetlands > Peat | place... | reverse complement strand
GGCAAGCAGCATGCGGTCATTCCCCAGAAACCGACGTTAAGGAGTGGATTCGCGCAACCTGCCCACATTCAGCCGGTCGCCGGCAAGGTCGCGGAGGAAGCTAACTTCTCTCCGTTTTAAGGTAGACGCGGTTTGGCCAAGCGACAAGCACGGCGCATTCGACGACGCAGAACGGCGAAATGCGAGGAGCGAGACTAAATGAGTTCATCTATAAGCACGTCGAACCCAGGGAGAAACCAACTCCCTCCGAGCACGGTGCAGTACCTTACCTTCTTCACGGCGGGCGAGGAATATGCGATCGCCATTGTGAAGGTTCGAGAGATCATCGAATACGAGACCGTCACCACCGTACCTAACACTCCGGTCTGGATCCGCGGCGTGACGAACCTGCGAGGCAGGGTGGTTCCGGTGGTCGATCTCACGGTGAAGTTCGGGCTGCCAGCCAGTTGCATTTCCAAGTTTTCCTGCATCATCATCACCGAGGTGATGTTCCAGGGCGAGAATCTCACCATGGGAGTCTTGGCCGACTCGGTGAGCCAGGTCATTGAGCTTTCCGCGGACGAAATTGAAAAGACTCCGCCTTTCGGCACCCGTGTCAAGACCGAATACCTGCTCGGCATGGGAACGCTGGGCAAGAAGTTTTGCCTGATACTCGACATCGACAAAGTGCTCTCCGCCGACGAATTCCTGGCGGTCGCGGAGTCGGCTGCCGACCAAGCGCCCGCGGACAATGCGCCCCTTGATGCGCCAGCCAAAGACGCGCCGGCCAAAGAGGCACACTTTGAGGCTGGAGCCTAGCGGTGCCCGCTGCAACAGCTGCAGGCAAGGATTCAGGCAAGTCCCGCTGTCTGGACGCTTGCCTTGAGCAGCCGCCCCAGCTCTCTGTCAGTCCCGCGCTTTTCCAAAAATTCCAGAAACTAATCTACGGCGAGACCGGCATCTGGCTCGGTGGTTCAAAAACGGCCCTGTTGTGCGGACGGCTCTTTCGACGGCTTCGGGCACTGGGAATCGATTCGCTGGAACGTTACTACGAATGCGTTGCACAGCCGGACGAGCGCGAGGAACGCGCCCGGATGATCGACGCCATCACCACCAATGAAACCCGCTTCTTCCGCGAGCCCAGGCAGTTCGAGTTCATGGTGCAGAGAGTCTTTCCCCGTTGGCGAGTGGACGCCGAACGCCAGCTGCGCCCAAGGAAAGTGCGGATCTGGAGCGCCGGATGTTCGTCCGGGGAAGAGCCCTACACCGTGGCCATGTTGCTGGCCAGGCATCTTCCAGCGGAGCAGGGCTGGGACGCGCGGCTTCTGGCAACCGACATCTCGAACCACGTGCTGGAAAAGGCACGCAAGGGGATTTATCCCATTGCAAAATCGGCAGACTTACCTAACGACTTGCTGCACAGTTTTATGCTGCGCGGAATGGCCGAGCGACAAGGCGAGATGAAAGTGAAAGTCGAAATCCAGCGCATGATCGACTTCCGAAGGTTGAATCTGGACCAGGAGCACGATCTCATCGAAGGTCCATTCGACGCCATTTTTTGCCGCAACGTCCTGATCTATTTTGACCCGGCTGCAAAACGCAGAGTGGTCGAGGAACTGCTCCGTCATCTCGCGGCCAACGGTCTCTTGTTCGTGGGCCACGCGGAAAATTTGAGCATAATGTCCTCCCAGCTACGGAGCATTGAGCCAACCATCTACACCCGAACGGGAGAAAACGGGAACCTGTGAGGAAGGCGCAGAACGAGCCTCCTCTGCGATCGTAACGTAACTCAGGAGTGCGAAAAAGCATGCCACGTATGCATGAGAATGGCCTGCAAGTCCTGGTCGTGGATGACTCGGCGATGGTCCGCCAAGTTATGCAGGCCATCCTGAGTACCGATCTCAGGATCAGCGTCAAGGCTGCGGCGGACCCGCTGATTGCATGGGTAAAGATGCAAAAGGACCCTCCCGATGTCGTCATCACGGACCTCGAAATGCCGCGCATGGACGGCCTGACTTTCATCCGAAAAATCATGCTGGAAATGCCCACGCCAATCGTGGTCTGCTCCGGTTTGGCTGCTCGCGGCACCGAGCTCGCACTTCACGCGCTCGAAGAAGGAGCGGTCGAGGTAATTACCAAGCCCAAGGTTGGTGTGCGCGAGTTTCTGCACGAGTCGGCGGTGACTCTCCTCGATGCGGTCTGGAGTGCGGCGCAAGCCGACGTCAGGCCCCGGCCTAGGCCAGGGTTGGCGGCCGTTCCCCGCCTGACAGCCGATGCTGTCCTGCCCCGCAATGGCAAGCCCCGCGGCGCCGGGGCGCCGAACGGAGTGATTGCGGTGGGCGCCTCAACCGGTGGCACGGAGGCTCTGCGTGTCTTCCTCGCAGCCCTGCCCACCGACTGCCCACCGGTCGTGATTGTGCAGCATATGCCCGAAGTGTTTACGCGCGCCTTTGCCGATCGCTTGAACCGGGAATGCTGAATAGAAGTGGAGGAGGCGCGGGATGGCGGCCGGCTGCGAACTGGCCATGCGCTGATTGCTCCCGGCAACCGGCATATGCTCGTCAATCGCAGTGGCGAAGAACTTGTCGTCCAGATCGTCGATGGGCCGCTGGTCTCGCGCCACCGTCCGAGTGTCGATGTGCTGTTTCGCTCGGTGGCCATTTCCGTGGGCCCGAAGGCGGTTGGCGTGATCATGACCGGCATGGGCGACGACGGCGCTCAGGGCCTCTGTGAGATGAAGGAAGCTGGGGCGGCCACGATCGCGCAAGACGAAGCGAGCTGCATTGTGTTTGGAATGCCCAAGGAAGCGATCTCCCGCGGCGCCGTGAATGTGGTTGTGCCCTTGGAGCAAATCGCCAGCGCGGCCCTGAACGCACAGAGTGCCTTGACACGATGAAAGAAGAGCTACCGAAGCGCCCTTCACCCCGGGTTCCCGGAGGGTGGTCAGCGAGCGAGACTGGGGAAGCTGCACGCACTCTTCAGTGCCGCAGTGCGCTCACGGCTGCCATGGTGTTCTTCAGTCCCTCGAAAAACACTCAGCAGTAAGGTGTGAGATTCTCCTCGTGTTCTTCGAAAATCGTGCGAAACAGACGCGCGATGCGGTCCTTTAAAGTTAAAGTCGCAGGCTGCGCCTCGCACGTCTCCGGAGCCTCGGCGTTCGTTTCCACTATCGGTTCGAGGGCGGTAACGGTCCCAGTAGCCATGAGTATGGTTTCCTCTTACAGACAGATTTTTCCTATCTTGTTGTTTGTACTTGCGACAAACTGCGTGCCAATTGTCTGCCGAGAGGAGGTGGGGGATTTCTAACTGAACCCTCATTCTAGAATGGTTCTTGTCCTAGCAGGAGATTACCAACGACATAGCACCTTCGGTACTGTTTCTTAGAGCGTGTTTGAGCTGGTCACCGGGCGCACTGCGCAAAATCTGGGGTTAAGAAACTGGGGTTAAGAAACTAGGCTTAACAAATTGGCTGCGCTGACCTGTCAGCACAGCCAATTCGTTCTCCTCTCTCAGTCGGCCACTGCCACCGGCTTTGGAACTTCTCCCGGCGGCTCCGAGAGTTCCATTTCCTGCGCGTCGACAGCCGCGATCGCAGCCACGTTCACGATCTCTTCCACCTCCGCGCCACGCGCCAGCAAATGCACCGGCTTGCTCATTCCCATGAGAATGGGACCAATCGTTTGGGCGCCACCGATCTTTGCCAGTAGCTTGTAAGCGATGTTGGCGGAATTAAGGTCGGGGCAGATCAGCACGTTGGCGCCCCCCTTGAGCGAGCTGAAAGGATACAGTTCCTCCAGCATCTCCGGGGAGACGGCAACGTCGGCCATTACCTCGCCATCCACGACCAGGGTCGGATCGGCCTGGTGCAGGAGTTCCACAGCTTTGCGAACTTTTTCGCAAACAGGGTGCTTGCTGCTCCCAAAACTGGAAAACGAGAGCATCGCGATGCGGGGTTCGACGTCGAAACGCCGCGCCGTCTCGGCCGTACAGAGGGCAATTTCCGCCAGATTCTCCGCCGTGGGCTCGATATTTACGCTGGTGTCGGCCAGGAAATAAATATCTCCCTTGCGGGTGATCATGGCATAGCAACCCGCGACCGTGTGCAGCCCTTCGCGCATGCGTACGATCTGCAGCGCTGGGCGGATCACATCGGGGTAGTGCTGCGTGACCCCGGAGACCAGGGCATCGGCATCACCCTTATGCACCATCATGGAAGCAAAAACGTTGTGGTCGTTGATCAGCGTGCGGGCTTCGCTCGGGGTTACACCTCTACGCTGCCGCAGGCGGCAGAGTTCCTGAATGTAGCCTTCACGCAGGGGAGACTCCGATGGATCGACGATTCTCACATCCTTCAAATTCAGCCCCAGCTCGAGTGACTTTGCCCGTATCACCGCAGCGCTGCCTAACAAGATGGGCGCAGCGATTTTCTCCTCGATCAGGCTGTGACAAGCGCGCAGGATTCTCTCATTCTCTCCTTCCGGAAAGACCACGGACTTACGCTTGGCCCGCGCTTTGTGAATCATGATCCGTGAGATTTCGTGCGCCTTCCCCAGTCGACGCTCGAGTTGCTCCCGGTACTCGTCGAGGTCCACCGGTTCCTGCGCTACGCCGGTGCGCATGGCGGCTTCGGCCACGGCGGAGGCCTCCCAGATCAGCACGCGCGGGTCGAACGGCTTGGGAATCAGGTAATCGGGACCGAACTTCATCCGCTCCACTCCATAGGCGCGGCAGACCGAGTCGGGCACATCCTCCTTGGCGAGCGCGGCCAGGGCTCGCGTCGCGGCCAGCTTCATCTCATCGTTGATGGCGGTAGCGTGCACATCGAGGGCCCCACGGAAAATGAAGGGGAAGCCCAGAACGTTATTCACCATGTTGGGATAATCCGAACGCCCGGTGCACATGATGACGTCTTCACGGCAGGCTTTGGCGTCTTCGTAAGTAATCTCGGGATCGGGATTTGCCATGGCGATGACAATCGGCCGAGCCGCCATCGAGCGCACCATGTCCTGCGAGACCACGCCGCCGACGGAGAGTCCGAGGAACATGTCGGCGTCCACCATCGCCTCCGCCAGCGTGCGCAGCTTGGTGTCTTGCGCGAAGCGCTCTTTGTAAGGATTCATGCCGGCCGTGCGGCCCTTGTAAACCACTCCCTTGGTGTCGCACAGAATGATGTTCTCCCGCTTCATGCCTAGCCGAACGTAATGCTCGGCCGTGGCAACGCTCGAGGCGCCGGCGCCGTTGATGACGAGACGTATTTTGCCGATGTCCTTGTTCACCACTTCCAGGGCGTTCAATAATGCAGCTCCGGAAATAATCGCGGTGCCGTGCTGGTCGTCGTGGAAGACCGGAATCTTCATCGTCTTTTTCAAGGTCTCTTCGATATAGAAGCATTCTGGAGCCTTGATGTCTTCGAGGTTGATCCCGCCGAAGGTGGTCTCCAGCAGCTGGCATACCTTAATGACGTCGTCGGGATCATGGCTGTTGATCTCGATATCAAAGACATCCACGTCGGCGAAGCGTTTAAAGAGGACGGCTTTGCCCTCCATGACCGGCTTGCCGGCGAGCGGGCCGATGTCGCCCAGCCCGAGCACGGCGGTTCCGTTGGTTACCACTGCGACTAAATTTCCGCGCCCCGTGTACTTAAAGGCGTCGTGCGGATTCTTCTGAATTTCCAGGCACGGTACAGCCACGCCCGGCGTATAGGCCAGGCTGAGATCGCGTTGCGTCCGGCAGGGTTTGGTGGGGGTAACCTCAATTTTTCCCGGGCGCGACCCAGAATGGTAGTCGAGTGCTTGCTGTCTGGTGAATGACATGGTTTCTCCTGGATGTTCCATTTGGTCGGAGGCGTCTCCACGGTCCAGCTCGTCAAGGTCATAGCAGTGCGCGGGCGACCAATGATTAGTCTGCTGCCGCCGGCAATCGGATACAGTGACCGAGGTCACACCTTTTGGCCCGTCCACGCCAGGTGGTCAAGCCGGCGCCGAACGGCAATCTCACCGGAAATCCAAACTGCCGAGCGTAATCCTCGCCGGGTCCTCGTGCCTTCGGCTTGTCCCGGCCGCAATCACAGGTCCTGGTGTGCATCGTCACAGTGCCAGGTGTGCGGTAGCGCGTATCCTCGGGAGTAGAAGATCCCATGTTCTCTCAGCGCTACGAAATCGCCTGCGAAGAGTTCTCAGAGTTTTCCCGTACGCTGCCGGGCTCTTTAGACTCGCTCCGGCCCATAGTGGCGTCCGACTACGCGCCTTTTCTTTGGAGCGAAGGCTTCGGGGTGGGCGGCGAGCTGGATCAAGCCATCATCGCCCGTTCTGCCGAGGTCAAAGCGGGGCTTTACGATGGGCGAGTCTTTGTCATCGTCCCGATCTATGTGACCAGCATCTGCGAGGAGCAATGTCTCTATTGCAATTTCCGTGGAGGAAACAAAGGAGTCGGAGTCGAGCGCCGGCGATTGACCGATGACGAGCTAGAACAAGAGGCGGACTATCTCGTCGAGGAGAAGGGGCAAAGAGTTCTTGAGCTGGTCTACGCCGCCGATCCGCGGATGCGAGTCGATGCGATGTGTCGTCACGTTGAGATTTTGCGGCGGGTGTTGGAACGTCACGGCGGCGGTCTCGTCGGAATAAGCGCCGAGGCCTTGGAAGAAGGCGATTACCGCCGCTTGATCGACGCGGGGCTGTGCTGGTCGGTGCTCTGGCAGGAAACCTACGACCGGGCTCGATACGCCGTGCTGCATCCCGGCAGGACTAAGAAGTCGAACTTTGAATACCGCCTGGACGCCTACGAACGCATGCTCGCGGCCGGGATTGAGCACGTTGGCGTCGGCGTGCTCTCGGGTTTGTCGGACTGGAGACGGGACTGGGCCATGCTGATGCTGCATGAGCAATACCTGCGGCAGCACTACGGAACTGGCGCCACCATTCTCGGAACTCCCCGTCTGAAGCTGGCTCCCGGAGCCCTTCTTCAGGAGTCGCCTTACGCGCTCACTCGCCAGGAGTTTCTGGCGACCATTGCGCTTCATAACATCTTCTCGCCGGCAACTGCAGCGTTTGTAAGCACGCGGGAAGACTGGGATGTATGCGTTGAGCTGGCGCGAGGCGGCGGCTGTCTCTTCACGCTCAACTGTTCCACCACTCCGGGAGGTTATTCGCTGCAGCACGATGGGTGCCAGTTCACGGCCCATTCCTACGATGCGCCGATCTACTCCACCAAGCTAAAGTCCGAAGGGCTGGAACCTGTCTTCAATTGGAGAGCGGAAGATTTGTCCCCCGGCTACCGGCCTGATGCGAAGGTCTGTGGCGGCGCTTCCACGCGATAGCGCCAAGCCTGGCCCTTAGCGTGCTCCATCCAACCGCTGGTCGTTCCTAGTCTGACAATAGCTGCCCGTTACGTGACAGTGTGGGTTCGCTCAAAGCGGTGGTACCTTACAATCGTCGGTCAGCTTCAGTAACTCCGGTGGCCAGGAGGATGGTGACATAGTCCAGCTACAAGTAGGAGGAGAGCGATGATAGCATCCGCAGTATCTTCGACAAGCAACGCGCCGCGAAATTCGAGCGGCCGTTTTTTCTCGTGTATCTGCCTGTTGTCCCTTCTTGCTCTCGGGCTGCACAGCGGTACTGCGAAAGCCCAAAGCGCGCTTGTCATGGTGGGATCCGGATCGACCGTTCCGGCGCCTCTTTATAACCGGTGGACGCAGGAGTACAGCAAGCGCAACCCTCAAGTTCAGATGCGATATCTTCCAGTCGGAACCAGCGAAGGAATCAAGCAGATCTCGCATGGTGTGGGCGATTTTGCCGCCGGAGAAACTCAGCTTACGGATAAGGAGAAGATACAGGGCAGTCTGATCGAACTGCCGGTCGTACTTATCGGGATCGTTCCCATCTACAACCTTCCCGACGTTCACCAGGAGCTTCGGCTTTCGGGCGAGGTGTTGGCCGAAATCTTCCTCGGCGATGTGAAGATGTGGAATGCGCCGCAAATCGCGAAGCTCAATCCAGGGGTCGTTTTGCCGAACCTTCCGATCCAAGTGGTCAACCGTCCCGCGGGAAAGGGATCCAATTACGTCCTCACCGATTTTCTCTCCAAGGCGAGCCCGAAGTTTCGCGCCCAGATTGGAGTCACCCCTTCGCCGAAATGGCCAGTTGGCGCGCCAGCGGAACGCAGTTCCGATATGGCCGACAAAGTGAAGAGCAACTCCGGCTCCATTGGCTACGTGGAGTATCAATACGCGGTGAAGAACAATATTCCCGAAGCCGCGGTGCTGAATCGCGCCGGTAAATTTGTCAGAGCCTCCACCGCGAGCATGGCCGCGGCATGCGAGGCGGCCGAGGCGCCGGGCTGGAAGGGCTTCTCCACCTCGGTGATCGACTCACCCGGAGCCGACTCTTTTCCCATTACCAGTTTCTCCTGGATTTACCTGCGAACGCTATCGTCCGATTCCACTCATGCCGCCGGGCTACGCGATCTCTTGGATTGGATATACACGGATGGCCAGCACTTTGCAGTCCAGGAAGGCTATGCCGAACTGCCCACGCCACTGATCGCAGCCTTGAGAAGGAAAGTCAAAGACTTGCAATAGGGTGCAGTTGCGAAGGACTTGGCGCGCACCCGATATCATTCACTGGACTCGCTCTGGAGGACTTATGCGACATTGTTTCGTCTTCGTTTGTATTGCGTGGCTGACGTCTGTCGCGCTGGCGCAACCCCCCGCGACTCCGCCTAAGACGGGCGAAAGCCGCCCACCCGGCAGCGTCTCTGCTGACTCGGCGCTAAAGGATATGTTCGAATCGAAGATCAAAGTCGAATGGGAGGCGCTGAAGAACAAGGACAAAAAAGCTTACGCTGAATTATTGGCGGACGACTATCAGGGTGTCGAAGTCGATGGCCGGGGCGAGCGCAATAAGATTCAAGCGGTAAACGAACTAACCGGCGAGAATGTCTTCAACTACACGCTGTGGGGATACAAGCTGATTCCGCTGGGAGCGGATGCCGCCCTGGTCATCTACGAAAGCACCATTCAGTTTCCTCCTACAGCGCAAATACGCTACTCGCGCGTGTACATCAGTGAGGTGTGGGTGAAGCGCGCCGGGCAATGGAAGGAACTGCACTATCAGGAAACTCGCGTGAAGTAGCGCCGGCATCTTGCCGGCTGTACCGAAGGCGTCTCGCCTTCGGGGCGGCGCGAGGTCAGCTTAGTCGCAATCCGGCGGCATGGCCATGATCGCGGACTCGGAATCGCAGGGCGGCTTCTTCTTGGATGGCTCCAGCTGGGCCGGGCGATCATAGCGGAGAATCCACAGGCCTTCGTTGTTGGTCAGGTAGATCAAGCCGTGCCATCCGTCCGGAAGAATGCTGGTGACTTTGTTGAAGGTCTCCAGCGTTTTCGGATTGCGCGGATCGCTCAAGTCGAGCACGCGAACGGTTTCGGTGGGATGACTGTTGCTGGTGAGAGTCGTCGCCGTTTTTTCCGGAGCTTCCGCGATGGCCACATCGGGACTAACCATCTCCAGGTTTCCCGCCGTCGACTGATTCGATTCCGCCGTCCGTTTCAACAGGACCGGCTTCTCCGGCTTGCTCACGTCCACGATCATGAAGCCCTGCTTCGCCGCCTGTTGAACGTACAGGTAATGTTTCCCGTTGTCCGTCTGCAGCAGCATTTGACTACCCGTCGCCTGCGGCAAGGGCAAGTGGGCGATTACGGTGGCAGGCACGTCGGTGGGTTTCGGCGCCGCCTTTTCGCTTGCGCCGGCCAGCGTGACCAGCAAAAGCAGAAGAAGCAGAATCGATAGCACGAGCGCGCGGGTCCGCCGGCATACCCTGGAAGAAATCTCCATAAGTCACTTCGCAATCCGGGACGCGAAACCTTGATTCCGCTTCGCGTCCAAGCCAACTATATCACCGGCGCGCCTCGCCTCATTGTTGCGCTATAACGTCGATGCATCCAGCGCCGGCCTGTGTCCCACAGATCGCGCCCGCGGGTTGGGGCATGAAAACATGGTTGGTGCCTGGGTCGACCGCGATGCTATGCGCGTTGTTGGCAACCGGCATGTTGTACAACCAAAGGTTCGATCCGGCATCGATGACGCCCATCACCGGACCGGGAAGCATGTCGCGCGC
>Ga0181532_10006101_pt1 | contig 10092 bp, 8 predicted proteins | sample PEATcosm2014_Bin_33_FD_119768 | JGI IMG/M metagenome (GOLD analysis project Ga0181532, IMG submission 119768) | Peatland microbial communities from MTU Mesocosm Facility, Houghton, MI, USA - PEATcosm2014_Bin11_30_metaG | ecosystem: Environmental > Terrestrial > Soil > Wetlands > Peat | place... | reverse complement strand
CAGGGGTTCGCGTTCGACGGCATCGCGCTCGGTCTCGGGGCAGTGGCGACGGTGATCGTGGTCATCCTCCTTACGACTTACCCGGCTTGGCGGGCGACGCGATTGCGTATCGACCAGCCACAGGCGGAGTTTGCCGACGGCCGCGCCTCGTCTGTCGTCACGGCTTTGGCCAGGGCGGGCGCGCCGCCGAGTGTTGTCGTCGGCGCCAGCCGCGCACTGGAGCGGGGGAGGGGGCGCACCTCTGTCCCGGTCGTCACCGCCCTTCTGGGAACGGTTGTGGCTGTGACGGCGCTCGTCGCGACGGCGGTATTCGGCGCCAGCCTGTCGAATCTCGTCTCGACTCCGGCCCTGTACGGCATGAACTGGCAGGTCGACCTGAGCGGTCTCAGTTATCAGCAGGTACAGGGTGTCGTGCACAGGTTCGCGCACGACCGTGACATCACCAGGATCACCGCGGAGATAGTCGGGAAGTTCGTCAAGGTCAACGGGGTCACTGCGCCAGCGGTCATCGTCGAGGTCCCGAAGGGCCCGATGGCCTTCTCTCTCGTCGCGGGCCGCTACCCGGGCGATGACGGAGAGATCGCACTCGGAGCCACGACGCTCGCCCAAGCGGGCGCGCGCGTCGGCGCGAAGGTTCCAGTGACCATCTTCAACGCCTCGCGCGCCTCGAACACCATGGCGCTCACCGTCGTGGGATCAGTCGCTCTTCCTCCCGAGTTCGGTACGGGTGGATTCGGCACCGGGGCTGTCTTGACGGTCGCGACCGCCGCGGATCTCGCGTGCCCGTCCGGTCCCACAGAGCGCGCCTGTCGGACGACGCTCAACGCGAAGATTGAGCACGACACCGGTTGGGAACTGGCGATCGGTACGGTGGCGGGCAAAGCGGGGCTTGCCACTGTCACCGCTATGCAGCGTCGGTTCGCATCGGTGCTGACTCCGGCCGCGGTGCCGACGGATCTTGTGAATTTCGGCCAAGCAGTGAACTTCCCCGCTCTGCTCGGCACGACGCTCGCCCTCTTCGGTGCTGCGGCTCTTGTTCATCTGCTCTTCGTGAGCGTGGCGCGGCGCCGCAGAGAAGTGGCGGTCTTGAAGGTGATCGGTTTCGTGAAGATGCAGGTGGGCGCCGCGGTCGGTTGACAGTCCACTGCTATTGCCCTAGTCGGGCTTGTGCTCGGCGTGCCGATTGGCATTGGGGCCGGCCGGGTGATCTGGCGGGCCTTCGCGTCCAATCTCGGCGTAGTGCCCGTCGACATAGCGCCCCTGCACCTTGTCCTGTTGTTTGCCGTCGGGGTCCTCGTCGCCGGCGGTCTGCTTGCTGTGGTTCCTGCGATGTTGGCTTCGCGAACTCGCCCTGCCGAGGCTCTGCGCGAGGCGTGAGGGACGCACCTCGGTCCCTTTGGCCTTACGGGAGCTTTCTCGTCTAGACCACGAACGGCGGATCTTTCGCGCGAGCACGCGGGCTGTTGTCGACGAGACGTTGTCGAGCGAACACGAGCCAGGGCAAGTGGGCAAGCGAGTCAATCAGGAAGACGGCGCCGCCGCCCACCCAGATGCCGCCTAGCACGTCGGTCGGGTAATGCCACCGGAGCACCAGCACGGCCCAGCCGACTCCGGCGACCGCGAGTGCGCCGGCCACGGCGGAAAGGGGACGCAACAGGCGTGGGGAAACGAGGAACGCCGCGGCGGCGAGCGCGGCCACCGCCGTGACCGTTCCAGACGGGTATGTGAAACTGCCAGCGCCTATTTCCCTGCCGACCATAGGTTTGGCGACGCGCTCCACGACCTCCACGGCGGCGATCGGCGACACAGCGCACGCAAGTGCACGAACCCAGTCACGAAACAAGGTGACAGCGAGGATCACGCCGACACCCACCAACAGCACCCGCAGCGAGCCGATCTTCACCAGCTCGTTCGCCAGGTGGGAGCTCGGGTCGGACGGTACCAGGAAGTAGCCCGCGGCATCCACGCGGTTTGGGCCCGGCCTTCGTGCGAGGAGCAAGCCGGCCAAGGCCGCGGCACCGAGCAGGGCGACGCTGAGCACGAACTCGATCGCGGTCCACAACAAAGAGACGGCGGCCGGCCCTCTACGCAGGCGGGGACTGGCCATCCCGTTCAACCTAACGGCCGTTGTGGGGTTGCGGGCTTCGGGCGGCGAGACCACGGCGGCGCCGAGCAACCAGGCGGACGTCCAGCGCTGTCCGACGCAGCTAGGCAGGCGTAGAGAAGCGATGCCGGCGCCACGGCATTCTCCGGATGGTCCCATTGGAGCACGTTCTAGGGGACGTAGACCGCAGCCGCGCTGATCAGAAGGCGCCGGGCGACCGAGGCCCCAAGGCGCAGAGCGACAGCGTCGGCGGTGAACAAGGCTGATGCGCCTACTTCAAGGATTCCTCATCGCTTGGCGAGAATGGTTGGCGAATCGTCGGCGCGATGCAGGCGGACACTTGATCTCGCTTGATTGTCGAGCCCGCAGTGAAAGTCGAGCTCTCCTTTCTTGTCGCGGCTCGGGACGAACAGGGGACCAACGAGGGCCCCTTCAGGGCTCTTCTCAACTGACAACAGATACGCCGGCTCGTACGAGCGTGGCGATGAGGGCGTCGAGCTGCTCGCGGTCCAAGGGACGGCCGAGGAGGAATCCCTGGGCACGGTTGCATCCCGCTTGTCGAACTGCCTCTAGCTGGCTGACCAGCTCGACTCCTTCGGCGACTACTTCGAGGCCCAGGGTCCGCCCCAGAGATACGAGGGTCTGCACCACAGAGGCGTCCTCAAGTGACCTCGAGATGGACTCAACGAAGGACCGGTCGATCTTGAGCACGTCCACGGGGAATCGCCTGAGCGAGGCGAGAGAGGAGTAACCGGTGCCAAAGTCGTCTACCGAGAGGCACACGCCGAGACTCTTGAGCTTGGTCATCCGGGCGACCACGGCGTCGGGGTCGTGCATCATGGCCGTCTCGGTGACCTCCAGCACGAGCCGCGCGGGCTCGAGTCCGCTTTCTGCAAGGGCGTTTGCCACGTCGTTCACTATTCCTGCCGACTCGAGCTGGCGGGCGGAGATGTTGACCGCGACGTCGAGGCAGATGTCCAGTCGTTGCCAGCCGGCAGCAGCACGGCAGGCTTCGGAGAGAACGTACCGACCGACGTCGACTATCAGTCGTCCGGACGCCTCGGCCAAAGGGATGAATTCACTCGGCGGGAGCAGGCCCCGTTCGGGGTGCTGCCAACGTACCAGCGCCTCCATGCCGCAGACGTTGTTGTGTTCGAGGTTGAAGATCGGTTGGTAGTGAACACAGAGTTGGCCCCCGCGGATTGCTGATGCGAGGTCCATCTCGAGCTGCAGGCGTGCGTGGGCGGCGTGGCGCATTCGCGGCCGGAAGTTGACACAGCAGTTCTTGCCGGAGCTCTTGGCCTTGTACATGGCGACGTCGGCCTCCTGCAGCAGGTTTTCAGCGGTGCCGTCCGTCGCCGTGGCGATCCCGATGCTCGCACTGACCAGGTACTCGTGGCCGCCGAGATTGAAGGGAGGGCGCAACACGTCCTGGACGCGCTCGGCTAGCAGCCCCGAGGCGTCCGCCATGGCCCCGTTCTCGACGAGGACGACGAATTCGTCTCCGCCGAGCCGGGCCACCGTGTCGGTGTCGCGGGTCACTCGGCGCAGTCTTGTTGCCACCGCGGCCAGCAGCTCGTCGCCAGTGGCGTGCCCGAAGCCGTCATTGACCTCCTTGAAGTTGTCCAGGTCGATGAAGAGCAAAGAAGCAGAGCCGTGGGTCCTGCGCGCGGCAGCCAGCATCCGCTCTGCTCTGTCGAGCACCAGGGCGCGATTGGGAAGACCCGTGAGTGAGTCGTGCAGCGCCTGGTGACGCAGCTGTTCCTCGAGATCACGACGGTCCGTTATGTCCGTGACCGAGCCGACCAGGCGTGTTGCCGGGCTTGGTGAGCCCGGGATCGCCAACGCGCGGCAGTGAACCCAACGGTAAGTGCCGTCGCTGCTCCTGAGGCGGTGCTCGGACTCGAGGGCGCTGGACTGGCCATTCCTGCAGGCGTAGAGCCCGGTGTCGAGCTCTGATCGATCCTCGGGATGCACCCGCTCAAGCCACTCGTCAGGGCTCGTCCCGATCTCGTCAGGTTCACAACCGACGACCGCCTTCCACCGATCGGAGAAGACGACGCGGCCTTTGAGTAGATCCCAGTCCCACAGACCGTCGTTGGCGGCGCGAGCAGCGAGCGCGTAGCGCTCTTCACTGGAGCGCAGCGAACGGACTGTTCCCTCCTGTTCGAGCGCCATAGAGAGCAGAGCCGTGCACTGGAAGTAGAAGTCGTGGCCCGTTGTGACAGTCGTCTCGAGCGGGCCGACAAGGGCCAACAATCCCCAGTCTTTGGAAGCTGTCCGCACCGGAAGAATTGTGGTGATCTCGGCCGACTTTGCGAGCGAGACGAGAGTGGAAGGTGGGAAGGACTCGATCCCGATGTGATTGCCGATTGGGAGGGAATCGCTGGAGCTGGCCACGAACGAGCCGGCGAGCTCGATGGTCATGTCCTGCTCGGGACAGTCGCCGTCGTCTGCGGACCCTTGTCGCCACAGGCCCAGGTAGGCGGCGCGAACCCTGGTCTGGCTCAGGAAGGGCAACCCGCCTTGGGCATTTGCAGGGTTCCGCAACAGGTCCAGACTGATGTTGTACTCGTCGCGAAGAGAGTGGTACAACCGGCGTTGCGCGTGCTCCTGTTCGCGTGCGTACGCCTGTGACAGGGCAAGCGATATCTCGCCGATTCGGCGTTCGAGGTTGCTGGCCTCCCCCTCGGGTGGCGTCGACTGCAGACCGAATGCGCGAGCACACGCGACCGACGCGGGGACGACTTCAAAACGGCCAGTCGAGGAGCAGATCTCCTCGGCCACAGAGGCGAGCCGAGCCGTCAATTCTTCGGTCAAGTTTGAACCCGGCGCCTCCATGACGTCGGCGATCACCTCTGCGGCGTGCCCTGCCACCTCCTTGGCCTCGTCCTGGCCGGCTCGCTGTTCGGTCAACAGATCCAGAAACACGTGGCGTAGGCCGGCGCGGGTCGGCTCGCTCGAAACCGCCACGCTCATGCTGTCCGGCGTACAACCGCAGGAAGACCGAACGATGTAGCGCGTCGGGACTCTGTAGTGGAGCGCCGGCACATCCTCATGAGCGGCGAGCTCGAGTACAAGTTCTGCAGCCTTGGCACCGATTGCACTGAAGTCCTGGCGAACGCTCGACAGAGCAGGGGTGGTCAGGGCGCCCGCCTCGGTGTCGTCGAAGCCGACAATCGCCTGGTCGCGGGGAAGTACAAGACCGGCAGTCTTAAGGACCGCCATGACTCCGATCGCGTTGTAGTCGGTCGCGGCGAGAACCGCGGTCGAGGGGAGCCCCGCGTCGAGCATGGCCTCGGCGGCCTCGGCACCGCCGCGCTCCACGTTGTCGGTTGCCTCGAACAGCAGACGCTCGTCGAAATGCAGGCTGTGTCTTGCGAGGGTTTGGCAGTACGCCTCGTAGCGTTCGCGTATGTCGCTCTGTCTGAGATTGCCGACAAAGGCGATGCGACGGTGCCCGTGCTCGATGAGATGATCGACGCCTGAGACGACACCTGTGCGGTTGTCCGAGGAAACGACCGGGCAACTCAGACCCTCGACCTCGTTGCTCACCAGGATGACGGGGATCCCTGCTGCCTGCAGCTCGAACAGGTAGCTGGAGTCGACGGCGTCCACGAGCGATATCACGCCGGCAAAGTGGTTCCAACCTGCCGTTCGCCGATAGCGCGACACGGCTCGGTCGACATCGGCATCACCTGGATCGAAGGTCTGGATTCCGATGACCGCAGCGCCATTTTGCGCGGCCGTCTTGCTGATGCCCACGAGCACGCCCCCGAAGAACGACGCTGCCAGCTGCGGCGAGAGGACGCCAATGATCGGTCTGTCGCTGCCCGAGCAGCGAGGCTCCCGGGAAGAGCAAGACTGCATCTTCTCCTTATCGACTCCCCAGTCAACCCACTTGAGCTGGACACTTGCATGAGATGGCAGCCCAGGAGACAGGTTCTAGATCCCAGTCCGGATTCCGCTCGCAGTCGCCGCCAGGCAGGCCCTTTCCGTCAGGCTCGCGCACAAGACAAAGAATGCCGTAGGTTCCACCGTGTCTGAACCTCACAAGGATGCCAGCCATGCAATCGAGACGCGGCGAAAGCCCATCCCGTACAAGGACATCATCGGGCCACTGTGGGAGGCCGTGAGCCTGCAGGTAACGCAATACAAGGAACCGTCCTACGTGTTTGTGGCGCCAACGTCCCATGGGCTCCCGCAAGCTTCAGACAACGCTGCGCTTGTTCGCGCAGCGCAAGAATCCTGGTCGCAAATCGCCCCTACGGTTCGCAATTCCTCGGCGAGAGGCAAGGGTGCCGCTACTTCAGCTTCTCGACCCACGGTAGGTTCATCCACGCTTCGACCTCGTCGAGATTCACGTCTTTGAGGAAGAACGCGTCCCGTTTCGGGCTGCAGAGGCACCAGCGACCGTCATCAGGTGCCCGCGAATCGTGGCGCCGGGACTTTTGCAAATGGAAGCCTTGCATGGCCGCCGTCCGCCGCAGTCGGTTCGCTCTGGCCTTCTCTTCCGGCATCTCGACGCCTACTTGAACCCGAACATCCGGAGGAACCGACCCGTGGCGCTCAACGACTTCGAGTAGGTCTTCCGCCTCACGACGCGCCTGGCGTAGGCGCCCGGGCCACGACTGGCGGCGCGGGCGTTGTTGCTGAGCCTTGCGGCCCGGTAGAGCTGCGATGTGAGGCTTCGCTTCCGTGGCACGGTTCCTCCCTGTCTCGCGGGTCCAACGCTAGGTCGCGCCCGTAGGGCCGAAAGTCCCGTTTTCGGACGAGCGCCTGAGCCGGTCGAATGGGATCCGGACGTGGCCCGACGTGCGGGATGAGTCGCGAGGTAGCGCCGGATAGCACTCAGCCGCACCGGCGTCGGGCCGTTTCGCGTCGGAGTGTAATTTGCGAGTACGGAGATCGTCTCAGTACCGTGGCCGAAGCGCGACCCCGGTGCTTCCCCTCGCAAGGCGACGGTGGTCGTCGCTGGCAACACCCTTTGGAGTTCGAGCGGCCGCGCAGCCCACGGGTGGCGCGGCCGTTTCGCGAAGGTGGCCCAGGGTTTGCCTCATTCGCCTCGATGAACTACGCAGGCGTGAGAGAGGCCTGCCGAAGATCGAACGTAGCGTGCCGGGAGCGAGCTCACGATGCAGCGGGGACGATGACCGTGCGTTCACCCCGGCGAAGCTTCACGTGGCTGCCTTGCTGGCTGACCTGCTCATAGCCGACTTTGGCAAGAGCGGCGACGCTGACGACGGGGAGTGTGGGGCTCACGCAGAAAGCTGGAAGGTGGCGATGATCGGCGGCTCGATGTCCTCGCGGAGTGCCTCGTCCTCAAAGTACAGTTCGAGCGCTTCTCGGAGGTTGGCCTGTGCCTCGTCGATGCCGTGCCCTTGGCTGGTCACCTCGACCTCGAGGTCGCGCGCGACGTACCACTCGCCCTCATGCGTGATCGCTGCCGTGAATCGCACGACCACCACTCCATGGTCTGGTAGTTCGCGCCGCGAAGGCTGCACCGAGAGAAGACGCTGGCAGTCGGATCGGCCGGCGCCCCCGGCAGGACTCGAACCTGCGACACGCGGTTTAGGAAACCGCTGCTCTGTCCCCTGAGCTACGGGGGCTAGCCACAGCTAGCCGGGCTGGTCCGTACTCTACGATCCATTGAGCGCGCGTCGCAGGTGTCACCGCTGCTGGGCGGTGGCGACGCGAGTCGGGAGGCCACGAATGCCAGCGCGAAGTGCAGGCTTGCTGCCCTATCGCTTCAGTGAAGGAATGGTTCTCGAGGTTCTCGTCGTGCATCCCGGCGGCCCCTTCTGGGCCAACAAGGACGACGGTGCGTGGTCCATCGCCAAGGGGGAATACGAGCCCGGCGAGGATCCCGCGGAGGCTGCAGACCGGGAATTCTCTGAGGAATTGGGCAAAGAACCTCCGGGCGGACCGAGGATCGACCTCGGCGAGGTCCGCCAGCCCAGCGGCAAAGTGATTCGTGTGTGGGCGGTCGCGGGAGATCTCGACGCCGCAGACATCGTGAGCAACGAGTTCGAGATGGAGTGGCCGCCGCGCTCGGGCAAGATGGCCTCCTGGCCCGAGGTTGACCGAGCGGCCTGGATACCGGTGGCTACTGCCAGCCGCAAACTGTCCAAGGGGCAGGTTGCGTTCTTGGACCATCTCGTCAAAAGGCTGCGGGAAACCTCGGAAAGCGGATTCTCACTGGGCAGCTGACCCCACGCGGGCTACTCGACCTGCGAAAGCCATGCCGGCTGCATGTCGATTCCTAATGAGAGCCTTTGTTCGAGGGCGAAGGCGGCTCTGATGAGAACTGGCTCGTCCCAAGCCGTGCCCACGAGGCAGAGCCCGACAGGAAGCCCCTCGCTCTTGCCGACCGGCAGACTGATCGCCGGGTAGCCCGCCACCGCAGCGGCCTGGTAACCCGCGCGGGTATGAGAGTCGCCATTCACGTGGTCGATGCGCCAGGCCGGCCCCATCGTCGGGAAGGCGAGAATGTCGGCTCTCGCGCTCTGCAGGGCAGCGTCGATCCCTTCCTGGCGCGCCCTTTGCCTGTTGCGTGCCCAGGCCTCGAGGTAGGCGGGAGTCTCGAGACCACCAACGCCACACGCGGCGATGAGGATGTCCTGTCCGAACAAGGCGAGCTCGTCATCCGCGTGCTCTTGGTTGAATGCCACGACTTCCGCGACAGTTCGTGGCTGGCCCGCCGCGCTCGGCCTTGTCGCAAGGTAGGCCTCGAGGCCGGCCCTGAACTCGTGCAGCATCACTGTCATCTCGTCGTTGCTGTCTGCGATGGCTGCGGCCGTGGCCACGTCAGCGGGATCGATTATCACCGCACCGGCTTCCCGGGCGAGCAGCAAAGCTGTCTCCACGAGAGCGTCGGCTTCCGCGCTGTAACCGAAGTAGTGCTGGCGTGGGATACCAATGCGTATGCCGGAGAGACCGCTGTCGTCACAGAAGGCCGTGTAATCCTTGGGCAGGCGGGCGGGGCGGGACATCGTGAAGGGATCGAGCGGGTCTGAACCTGACCCGCAGCCAGCGAGCACGCCGAGAAGGGCCGCGGCCTCGGCGACGCTTCTCGCTATCGGTCCTACCGTGTCCTGGCTCGACGAGATCGGCACGACGCCGGCCCGACTCGTGAGGCCGACCGTCGGCTTGATCCCGACGACGCCATTGAGAGCCGCGGGGCAGAGGATGGACCCATCGGTCTCCGTGCCGACCGCCAAGGGGGCGAAGCCTCCCGCCACGCCAGCGCCCGACCCCGAGCTGGAACCTCCTGGGGACCGGTCCAGGGCGTGAGGGTTGAGGCACTGACCACCAGCGGCGCTCCAGCCGCTCGAGGAATGCTTGTCACGGAAGTTGGCCCACTCAGAGAGATTCGTCTTCGCAATGATGATGACGCCAGCCTCCCGCAGCCGTCTGACGACGGTGGCGTCGGTGACGGGCCGCGACATGGCGAGCGCCAGCGAGCCTGCGGTCGTGCCCTCTGTGCCTGCGGTGTCGATGTTGTCCTTGACGAATGCTGCAATGCCGTGCAGGGGGCCGCGGATTCGGCCTTGGCGGCGCTCGGAGTCCAACCTCAATGCGGTCTCGATCCCGTCCGGACAGGTGGCAATGATGGCGTGCAGTCCGGGACCTTGGCCGTCGGCCTCCACGATTCGCCTCAACAAGGTCTCGACCATGTCCAGCGAGGTGAGAGAACCCTGCTCGAGCAGGCTTTGCGTCTCGAAGACCGATCGGAAGGCCATTTCGGCCGTTGCAGGGCTGGGATCGGTCACTGGTTCAGTCTGTCCGAGTCCGACTGGCAACAGTGGGATCCACTGTCTTTCATCGGCGCCCCACGATCAGTGCTCAGGTCGAGCCCGTCACAACGAGGTCGACATTCACCGGCATGACTTCGGCGTGAGCCCTGCGCGACCGGGGGAAGGCAACAACCGTCGCAAGGGCACCGACAACGGCGATCCCGCCCGTGACACGCATACCTAGCGACATTG
>Ga0181532_10006100_pt1 | contig 10094 bp, 6 predicted proteins | sample PEATcosm2014_Bin_33_FD_119768 | JGI IMG/M metagenome (GOLD analysis project Ga0181532, IMG submission 119768) | Peatland microbial communities from MTU Mesocosm Facility, Houghton, MI, USA - PEATcosm2014_Bin11_30_metaG | ecosystem: Environmental > Terrestrial > Soil > Wetlands > Peat | place... | reverse complement strand
CCTTGCGGTCCGACATCCGGCCGCCGATCACGACGCGGGTCACCGCGCGATCGGGAGAAGTCTCCTCCGCAATCAGCCGCACCTTGCCGTCGTCGAGGAGAAGCGCGTGGCCGGGCCTGAGCGCTGCGAGAATTTCCGGATGCGGGAGATTAACCCGCGTGCTGTCTCCCGGCGCCTTGTCGGAATCCAGCACAAAGCTCTGGCCGTTATTGAGCTGCACCGCGCCTTCGGCAAACGAGCCGAGCCGAAGCTTCGGGCCTTGCAGATCGACCAGGATGCCGATCGGCCGGCCATAGCTGCTCTCGACATTGCGAATGGTCTTGACCAGTTCCCGCATCTTGTCATGCGAGGTGTGGCTCATATTGATGCGGAAAACGTCGGCGCCCGCTTCGAAAAGCTTCCTGATGATGGCGCTATCGGAAGAGGCCGGGCCGAGCGTTGCGAGAATCTTGATACGGCGCAGGCGCCTCATGGCTTGGTCCTGGGCGCTGCGGCTGGCGGCAGACCGGCGCCCGGAGGCAATCCGCTCGGCGAATTGGAGATGCCCGGAATGTTTCCGGCGCCACCCGGGATCGTGCCTGGAATGACCGGCACACGCTGAGCGGGCTGTTGCTCATTGGATTCGGTGAGCTGCACCGTCCAGGCACGCTGCTCGCCGGTATCGACCTCGAAGAAGCCGGTCCGGTCGAAGCCCCGCGCCAGGCAATTATCCGCGCCCTTGATCGTGAATTCCTTGTCGCGCGAACACATGAAAGCCTGTCCCGACCATTCGCCGCCGCGATCGTAATCGAGGGCGTAGATATAATAGAACCTTGCGACAAGCGTGCCACGCAGCAGCGTCTCACAGCTTCGCGAGGACACATTCCACCAGCCTTCGGTGGTCCAGCCCTCGGCGTCCTTGTAGCCGAGCGCGATGCCGACCCGGCTCGAGGTGTTGTTGCAGAGACGAAAGTCTGCCGCCGCCGGATCGTTCCACAGGCAGGTCAAAGCGAGCGCCAAAGCGGGCGCCAGGGCAGCTGTGACGTGCTTTACTGTTTTGGTCAGGGGCTGCGAATCTTTTCGGATCATCTAGGCGAAGCTATATCAATTCATTGACGGTTTCGCGTGAGTGCCTGTCGGCGGTCAAGGGGTATTTCGCGGGTCTGCCGGGTCGTCGAGCCTGTCCTGGCGCGGCCAATCCCGGTAAATGTTTGCGTCGCGATATGGAAAAATATGTGACAGTTTCCTACTTGGAAGGTTGAGCATGATCGTTTCCGATCATGCCGTAAATGGTGGGACCGGGTCATGGCGATCGACGACAAAACCAGAACGGAACTTGAAGCCGCGGTGTTCCGGCGCCTTGTCGAGCATTTGCGCGCCCGTACCGACGTTCAGAATATCGACCTGATGAATCTCGCAGGCTTCTGCCGCAATTGCCTGTCCAACTGGCTCAAGGAAGAAGCCGATGCCAAAGGTGCGGCAATGAGCAAGGACGAGAGCCGCGAGGCCGTCTACGGCATGCCTTATGAAACCTGGAAGACGACTTTTCAGGGAACAGCCAGCCCCGAGCAGCTCGCGGCGATGAAGAAAGCCCATCCCGGACATTGATCTACCTGCGCCGCTTTCTCCTGTGGGTGCGCTGTGGATGAAAGACGGTGCAGCCTTGACGCGAGGCGCTCCAGTCCTGAGGGTCTTTCTCAAGGATGCGGTGCGTGAAGCCTGCGGCGCTTCCTCCACCTCACCCCCTTAAGTTCATTCAGGAGTACCCGATGGCCACCTCTGCCGCCGCCGTCACGGAAGCCCCCGCGACGAAATTTGCCAAGGACCAGCTCAAGGCCATCATCGAGCGCATCGAGCGGCTGGAAGAAGAAAAGAAGACTATCTCCGATGACATCCGTGACGTCTACGCGGAAGCCAAGGGCAATGGCTTCGACGTCAAGGCGCTACGCACCATCGTGCGCCTTCGCAAGCAGGACGCCAACGAACGCGCGGAAGAGGAGACGATCCTCGAGACCTATATGCAGGCGCTCGGGATGCTGTGAGGTCTTCCCGTCGTCCCTGCGGAAGCAGGGACCCATAACTACAGTTGGTCAAGAATCGCTCGCAGAGATACCCCGAGAGGCCTGGGGTTATGGGTCCTCGCGTTCGCGAGGACGATTGAAAATCTAGAAGCAGTTGCGCGTCTGGTTACGAGCGCCTAGCGCAGCGCGGCGGTTCGCAGCACAAAGGACTGCGTCGGCAGGGTTGCAATCGCAGCGCCGCTGAAGTGATCGCAGCTCAGGCCGGCCTGCGGATCATCCGAAAAGCCCATCGTGATCACGCCTTGCGGCTTGGTGAAATGCGCGCTCATCGTGGTCAGGTCGGCGTCGCCGAGCATGGTGACGGACATCGACGTGCTTGCGCTCGGCGCCAGCATCAAGATGCGCATCCATGTATCGTTCACGTTGGTGGCTGCGATCCGCGTCGAGGTCGCGACTAACTCGCCCTGACCCTGGCTGCCCTTGGCGACCACGGTGGTGAGGTTGTTCACGGCCATTGAGTTACGGTTGGCCGGTGCGGATCGGGCGCTGCGGGGAACGGGTGCGCTGGCGGCCACGATATTGGCGCGGTCAACCGGCGAGGACGCAGCTGGCGCGTAAGCCAGCGCCTGATAGGCGGCAGGAACGTTGGCGGTCGATTGCGGGTCGGTCGAGGCGAGTGCCTGACGGGCGTTCAGGGCTGCGACCTGCGCGGGCGTCGCCTGCTTCGGCGAGGCCGGCATATCGTCCCAGAAACCGCGCGCGCTAATGACGTCGGCCGGGGTCTGCGCCTTGGCTTCGGTCTTGTCGGACGCTGTCTGTTTCGGTTTGGCGGGCTGCACCAGCTGCGCGTCGGCCGCGGCCAGTTGGAGGGTCGTGGCCGACGGCTTGGCGCGCGGCGCCGCGACCTGCTCGGAAGGCCTGGCAACGGCGACCTGAGTGGCCGGAACCGGCTTATCTCGAGCGATCGGCGCAGAACCCTCATCCTCCTCGTCGTTCGATTTGCGGCCGAACAGACGGGCCAACAGACCGGGCTTGCTCACGGTTGCGGCATCATCGCCATCGCCGCGCTTTTCGATATCGGCGCGGGCAAGCTCATACCCCTTCAGCGGTGTGCCGTCGGAGGGGACGTGTACAGTGCGTCCGTCGGGGAATACGCGCGCAAGCTGATCGTGAGTCATGCGCGGCCAGTGGCGGATGTTACCCGTATCCAGATGGACAAACGGCGATCCGGAAGTCGGGTAGAAGCCGACGCCGCCGCGCTGAACCCGCAGGCCGGCGTAACGGATCTGCTCAAGCGGCACATCCGGGATGAAGAAGTCCATCGCGTGGCCGAGCATATGCTGGCTGAAGCGGGCCACCCCTGATGAGCGGCGGCGAAGCATGGCGTTGGTGGCGGGGGAGCGGTAGGCGGAGATGATCTGGATCGGCTTCTTGCCGTCGACGTCGCGGTAGACTTCCCAGAGGATGTCGAACAGGTGACGATCCATCGTGGTCTGGTCCTGCGAGCGCCAGTCGCGCAGGAAATGATTGAGCTGCCTCAACGCCTCTTCATCGTAGCGGCCGTCGCGCTTGAAGGTGACGGTGAGGTCTTCACCCGAATGGGTGTGATGGAACGTCAGGGTGCGGGTTTCGTTCAAGGCACTCGCGTCGTGGACGGAGCCAATTCCTGCAAACAGCAACACGGACGTCAGCCCAAGCTGATATCCGGCCTTTGGCAGAGACAACAATTTGAATTGGCGTGCGAAACCGGTCAGCACGTAATAAACCCACCCCAAAGATGACCCAGCGTTAAATTTCTTTCGCGACCCCGTGTGGCGAAAGATGGTAAACGCACGCTTAACGCGGGAGGGTTAAGTGAGATTTAACCCTTTCCCCCAAATTGGAGGAAAGCTAACCCCCCGAGTGTGGCGAAAAAGAGCCCACTGGTTAAAGCTGGATGGAGGATGGTTAACGTTAAAAGGCCCCGCCCGGTAGCGAGGCCTTTGAACTAACTGGATAATTCGATCCGCCGATAGTCTCAGCGTTGGTAGTACCCTTGGGGCTGCGGCTGGGGCCGTCGGCGGCCAGGAGGCCCGGGCGTCGGGCCGCCGAACAGCCGCTCGAAGAACGAGGGCCCTGACGACCAGGAGTTGTCGCTGGCGACGTGCACATCGGGCCGCACGTAGTTCGGCTGGGAATGGGCGATCACGTTCTCCAGATCCTTGTTCCTGCCGCCGCGGAGCAGCGACAGCATCGTCGCATCGCGGCCGTACACGTCCTTGCGGAACTGGAGGTTGCCTTCGTCGTCCACGAACGCCGTCTGATAGGTGATATTGACCGGAATCGGCGTCGGGAATTTCAGGTCGATCTCGCTTTGGCCGTACATGCTCCGGATTTTTTCCGGCGTGTAATGCGCGTTCGGCTCGGTGATGTTGAGCAGCACCGAGGCGTACTGGTCGGGATTCTGGACCCGCATGCAGCCATGGCTGAACGCGCGGTCTTCCCTCGCGAACAAATTCTTGTCCGGCGTGTCGTGCTGATACACCAGGAATTTGTTCGGGAAATTGAAGCGGATACGGCCGAGCGCATTTCGTTCGCCCGGCGGCTGCGAAATATGGATGCTGCCGTCGCGGGCGTGCTCAAGCTTCAGTCCCATGCGCTCCAGCACCGAGGGGTCCTGCTGAAGCGCCGGCAGGTATTCGTTGTAGATGATCGACGGCGGAACGTTCCACGTCGGATTGACGGTGATGAACTTCATCGTCTCCGTCAAAAGCGGCGTGGCGTGAACGCCGGGCTGGCCGGTCACCACGCGTGTCGTCCAGACCTGCGCGCCGTTCTGCATCACCTTGAGGGTATAGTCGGGGATGTTAAGAATGACGTAGGCGTTGCCGATCGCGGGTGCACCCAGGTCGCGCGGCAGCCAGCGCCAGCGCTCCATATTCACGATCACCAAATCGATCTGGCGGTCGCGCTTCGGGCTGTTGATCGTTTTGACGGTCTTGTCATCCAGCACGCCGGTCGGCTTCAACTCGGCGGTTGCCTGGAACTTGCGGACTGCCTCGGCGACCTTCGCATCGTAATGGCGGTCGTCGGGATTTTCGGTGATGCCGAGCTTGGCGCGCAATTGCGGCACGCGCTCATCTTCCACTTCGATTGCGGGCTGATTCTTGCCGCGCGTCGGTGTGAATTTGAGAGCCGGGCCGTCGGCGATCTGGACGATCGGGCCCTCGCCCTCGCCGCGCAATTCGGCAAGCTTCTTCTTTAATGCGCGATAGAGCTTATGCGGCGGGTTGTAGCCGTCGAGCGCGACAGACGCATCCTTGGCGGCCGTGACGTTGGCCAGCACTTCCGCCGGATCCGTCGGGTGTTCCGGGTATTGAATGTCGCCGGACACCTGCGACCAGTGCATCCGGCCGCTCTGGGCATGGCGCGCATAGTCGAGCATGCTTGCGGTCAGCTTCAGATCCGCTTCGGCAAGCGCATCGGGCGTGGTGGCGAGCGCAAAATCCGGTATCGGATAATCGGACGGGTTCAGTCCGTCGGAGGCCGCATCTTTCAGCCGCGCCACGACGCCCTTGCCGCCATCGGTCAACTGGCCGGCCTGTGTCCAGATCGGAGCGAACTCGCGCACGGTGTAGAACTTCTCGACGGCTGTGCGTTCGACCTTGCGGTCGAAATAGCGAGCCGATTTGGCGCCGAACATGTCGTGCAGTTTGTCGGCTACCGGTTGATCTGCCGGCGCAACATTGCTTGCGGCCTTGACCGGCTCAGGCGTTGAAGCCGCAGCCGGAGTCTCTGGTGGCGCGACGCTCGTCGTCTCGTTCTTCGGCGTCTCAACCTTTGTGGCTTCGGAGTTGGCAGTATCTGATTTGGCGGTATCCGCCTTGGCCGTATCCGCCCTTGGCGTGTCGGCGTTGCCGGTTTCGATCTTGGTCGGTTCGGAAATCGGAACGGTGGCGACGCCGGCAGGCTTGGCGGTCGTTGTCTCCGGCGGCGCCTTCTCGGTCACCTTCGCGGCATCGGGTGCAGAGGAGGTATCGAGTTTGAAATCGCCTGGGCCAGGCGGCGGAACGTTGGCAGGTTCGGGGCGAGGGACCGCCGCATCGATCGCAAGCTCGGCGGCCGTGTTGCGCGGGGAATTGTCGCCTTGCGCCAATGCCGTGGTCGCCGACACCGTGAGGAAGGTTGCCGCGACCGTCATCAAGACGCGGTCATATCCAGCACGGTTCTTCCAACAGTCACGCATTATCACACCCCTTGGGTGAACTGCCCCGGCTTAAGGAGCAGCTTTGGTTTGTCCGTCAAAGCTTTCGCGAAAGCGCCGGCTTGATCGGTTCTGAAGCCTATTTCGACGGAATTGTGCTTCAGAGCTCCAAGTTTGGCACGGCTGCCGCAACGATTCATACGCAGACGATACACGGGCGCCTCTTCAGCAGCCAGCAACAGGAGAGGCAACTCACGACAAACTGACTTCAACGTGTCCTTTTGCCCCGCATCGCCGGTGTTCTTGCCACGCGGGTCGCCTTTTGTCTGTCACCTGCGGGCAACGGTTCAAATGTTCTGGCCGACTCTCGACCGCCTGGTTTCCAATCGGCGGCGGGGCCGATTAACCAGGCTCCCGTCAACTGTCCGACGTATCGGAAGCGGCCTCGTCAAGCTTGCGATAAAGCGTCGAACGGCCGATTTTTAGGCGGCGTGCGACCTCCGACATCTGGCCGCGGTAGTGCGAGATGGCGAAGCGGATGATCTCGCTCTCTAATTCTTCCAAAGGGCGGACTTCGCCGCTGTTCGTCAACATAGCAAGAGTGCCTGAAGCGGGAAGGGGCGCGATCGGTATTTCGTTACCGTGCTCCCCGGGTGTGTGCAATGCAGGCTCGACGATCAGGGGGTCGTGTTGGGCCGCCGCGATCGGCGGCGACTGCACGCCTGAGGCTTGCGGGAAGTCGGAGGCAACAAGCTGGTCGCCCTCGCTCATCACGACAGCCCGGTAGACCGCGTTCTCGAGCTGCCGGATATTGCCCGGCCAATCCAGTTGCGAAAGATGCGCCATCGCCTCGCCGCTGACGCTGGTGATGTGGCGGTTTTCTTCGGCGCAGAATCGCGCGAGAAAATGCCGCACCAGATGTGGGATGTCTTCGCGGCGCATCCGCAACGGAGGGACGGTGACCGGCAAGACATGAAGGCGGTAGAACAGGTCTTCGCGGAAATGCCCGCTTTTGACCCGGTCGAGCAATTTGCGGTTGGTCGCGGAAACGATCCGTACATCGACCTTCACCGGCTTGCGTGCGCCGACCGCTTCGACTGTGCCTTCCTGAAGCGCGCGAAGCAGTTTCACCTGGGCGGAAAGCGGTAGCTCGGAAACTTCGTCCAGAAACAGCGTGCCGCCGGAGGCTTCGACAAATTTGCCGGCATGGCGCTCGGTGGCCCCGGTAAACGCCCCCTTCTCGTGGCCGAACAGGATCGACTCGACGAGATTGTCGGGGATCGCGCCGCAATTGACGGCCACGAACGGCTTCGATTTGCGCTCCCCGCTGCCGTGAATAGCGCGCGCGAATAACTCCTTGCCGACGCCGGATTCGCCTTCGATCAGCACGGGGATGATTGAAGCCGCAGCCTTGCGCGCCGTGCGCATCACACCTGCCATGGCTTCGCTCCGGGTGACGATATCGGCAAACGTCAATCGGCCTTCGCGGCTATGCCTGATGCGTTGCAACTCGCCTTTCAGCGCGCTCGCGGTGAGGGCATTGTGCAGGCTTACCTGCAGTCGCTCCATGCCGACCGGCTTGACGACAAAATCCTGCGCGCCGGCGCGCATCGCCGATACCACGTTGTCGATGCCGCCATGGGCGGTCTGCACCACCACGGGGACGGAAAGGCCGGTTTCGCGGATTTTGGCCAGCACCCCCATGCCATCAAGGCCCGGCATCACGAGATCGAGCAAAAGGGCATCGATCACGGGGGCGTCGGGGGCGGTCAACAACGCGATGGCAGCATCGCCGGAATCGACCACAACGGTCTCATAGCCGCATTTTTGCACCATATTCTCAACCAGGCGGCGTTGCACGGCATCGTCGTCGGCGATCAAAATGGTGGCAGGCATGGTGTTCCTCATACGCAACAACTATCTGTCTCGAATCGGGGCACTCTGGCTGATGCCGATTAACGACCACTTAAACTCTCCGCCACGCCGGCTCGCGCTTCGCAGGCCGCCGTTTGATTGAAGACAGGTTTCGAACAAGATGACCTCGCGCTCCTCGTCCGCCCTCCGCCGATCGACCTCCCAACGTCAATCGAGTTCCAAAAAGGCCGTCGCCGCGGTGACCAGGCCCGCAAGGTCCAAGGCAGAGAAGCTGCCCGAATGGAACCTTTCCGACCTGTATTCCGGGATCGATGCGGCGGAAGTCGCCCGGGATCTCGAAAAATTGGATGGCGAATGTGTCGCGTTTGAGGGCGACTACAAAGGCAAGCTCGCCGAGCGGACGGCGGGGGAGGGCGGTGGCGCCTGGCTCGCCGGGGCCGTCCGGCGCTATGAGGCGATCGACGATCTGGTCGGCCGCCTGAGTTCCTATGCGGGTCTGGTGCACGCCGGCGACAGTGTTGATCCGGTGATCTCGAAATTTTACGGCGATGTTTCCGAGCGGCTGACCAGCGCGTCGGTGCATTTGTTGTTCTTTGCGCTCGAGCTCAACCGCGTCGACGATGCCGTGATCGAAAAGGCAATGCGGACGGCGGAGCTTGCGCATTACCGGCCGTGGGTCGAGGATCTGCGCAAGGACAAGCCGTATCAGCTCGAAGATCGCGTCGAGCAGTTGTTTCACGAGAAGTCCCAGAGCGGCTATGCCGCCTGGAATCGGCTGTTTGACCAGACCATCTCCTCCCTGCGTTTCAAGGTTTCGGCCAAGGACCTCGCTATCGAGCCGACGCTCAATTTGTTGCAGGACCGCGACGGCAAGCAGCGGAAGGCAGCAGCCGAAGCGCTGGCCAAAACCTTCAAGGCCAATGAGCGGACGTTTGCGCTCATCACCAATACGCTTGCCAAGGACAAGGAGATTTCCGACCGCTGGCGCGGCTTCAAGGATGTCGCGGATTCCCGCCATCTCAACAACCGCGTCGAACGGGAGGTGGTGGATGCGCTGGTGGGCGCGGTGCGCGCGGCCTATCCGAAATTGTCGCACCGTTACTATCGGCTCAAGGCCGCCTGGTTCAAAAAGAAAAAGCTTCCGCATTGGGACCGCAATGCGCCGCTGCCTTTTGCGGCAACCGGCGCGATTGCCTGGCTCGATGCCAAGAACATGGTGCTGTCGGCCTATCGCGGCTTCTCGCCGGAAATGGCCGGGATTGCCGAACGCTTTTTCACCGATCGCTGGATCGATGCGCCGGTAAGGCCGGGCAAGGCGCCGGGCGCCTTCTCGCATCCAACGACGCCATCGGCGCATCCCTATGTGCTGATGAATTACCAGGGCAAGCCGCGCGACGTGATGACGCTCGCCCACGAGCTTGGCCACGGCGTGCATCAGGTGCTGGCGGCCAGGAATGGCGCGCTGATGGCGCCGACGCCGCTGACGCTTGCGGAGACGGCAAGCGTCTTCGGCGAAATGTTGACCTTCAGGCGGCTATTGGGCGAGACAAAAAACGTCCGGCAACGCCAGGCACTGCTCGCCGGCAAGGTCGAGGACATGATCAACACCGTGGTGCGCCAGATCGCGTTCTACACTTTTGAGCGCGCGGTCCACACCGAACGGAAGAACGGCGAGTTGACCGCCGAGCGCATCGGCGAAATCTGGCTCAGCGTCCAAAAAGAGAGCCTCGGGCCTGCAATCGATATCCGCCCGGGTTACGAGAGCTTCTGGATGTATATTCCGCACTTCATCCATTCGCCGTTCTATGTCTACGCCTACGCCTTCGGCGATTGCCTCGTGAATTCGCTGTATGGCGCCTACGAAAACGCGCAAAGCGGTTTTGCGGAGCGCTATCTGGCGATGCTTTCGGCCGGCGGCACCAAGCATTATTCCGAGTTGCTCAAGCCGTTCGGGCTGGACGCGAAAGATCCCAAATTCTGGGATGGCGGGCTATCGGTCATATCAGGCATGATCGACGAGCTCGAGGCAATGGGCT
>Ga0181532_10006099_pt1 | contig 10095 bp, 9 predicted proteins | sample PEATcosm2014_Bin_33_FD_119768 | JGI IMG/M metagenome (GOLD analysis project Ga0181532, IMG submission 119768) | Peatland microbial communities from MTU Mesocosm Facility, Houghton, MI, USA - PEATcosm2014_Bin11_30_metaG | ecosystem: Environmental > Terrestrial > Soil > Wetlands > Peat | place... | reverse complement strand
GCCTCGACGCCGGTAGGCGCCGGGCGTTTTGGAAATTGCGGATTGGGGATCCTGCAGGGTCCGGGGATGATTGATGTCGATGCGGGGCTGGCCAAGCAGTTCCAGTTCGGGGAGCGATTTCATTTGCGCTTTGAGGCGACGTTTACCAACGTCTTGAATCACGCGAATTTCGCACCTCCGGCGACAAACATCAGCAATCCCAGCACCTTTGGCGTGCTGCAATCTGCCCTCCCGCAAGGTTCCGGCGGGAATCGAACCGGACAGTTGGCGCTGCGGTTGGATTTTTGAGTGCGGAGTGATGGCTAACTTTCTTAGTCGCGCGTGCGTAGATGGGGGTAGTATGAACGCCACCACTTAACTCCTGAATGCGATCGAATCCGAGGCTTAGGCAATTGCATTCGGTCTTCGCCGGGCCGACCTGGAAGATCACCGGAGAGAACAATGTCATTTTCACCTGTGCTAACTCTTCATATTTCGGCAGGCATGGTGGGGATCCTGTCAGGTGCCGCGGCACTGTGTTTCCGCAAAGGTTCCCCCGGCCATGTTCTGGCGGGGAAAGTTTTTGTTGCAGCGATGCTGACCATGGCTGCCAGCGCCACGTACCTGGCGTGGATGAAAAACCAACCCGACAATGTTGGCGGCGGTATTTTGACGATGTATCTGGTGGCCACGGCGTGGGTCACCGCGCGGCGCAAAGAAGGAGAAACGAGCCGGTACGACTGGTTGGCGTTGCTGGTTCCATTGGCGCTTGGTACGGGAGGCTGGATCAATGGCTTAAAAGCAGTGCATAGCCAGACGGCGCCAGACGATGGAGTTCGCGTTGGGATGAATTTCTTCCTGAGCACCGTGATGCTGCTTGCCGCGGCGGGCGATGTTCGCATGTTATTGCGGGGCGGCGTTTTCGGCGCCCAACGGATCGCGCGACATCTGTGGCGCATGTGCTTTGGGCTGTTCATCGCCACAGGATCGTTTTTCCTGGGACAAGGAAACAAGGTGTTTCCGTCTCTACTCCGGCAATCCAGCCTACTGATTGTGCCGGCAATTTTGCCGCTGGTGCTGCTGATTTTCTGGCTCTTGCGGGTCCGCTTCACGAATGAATATAAGAGGAAGTCCATGGCGAGCGGGGGCGATGTTTTCTCTTTACGGACTTAACATCTGAGCGTGCTTCAGCACAGGACACATGCATACGAAAACGTATAGAACGGGATGACCGTCCAATTGTGGAGAAGGCGGGCTGCGAAGGACTTGGGGGAGTTAGAAGACCCAGGGTTGGTTGCGCCAGAGGAGAGGGACGTAATAGGTGTCGAGAACCCAGGCGAGCGGGAAAAGGATGATGGCCGCACCAAGGGTCCATAAAAACAAGAGCACGGGGAGAGTGCGTGAGAGTGGAACGGTGGGATGGGTGGATTGACGGAACAGAAGACCACTGCCGCAGCAGACGCAGGCAGCAAGAACAACGTGGGCAATGGAGGTGACCAGTCGCTCTTGCCAGGTAGTGGCGGTAACAAAGAAGGCTCCGTGCATCATGGAAAACAGAGAAATAATACTGAGGAAAAAAGAAAGGACTCTGCCGAGATCCAGGAACACGATAAAGCCTCCGGCAGGGCGTGGGCCGTTCGGGAGTTCCCTGCCCGATCAACATGAGTATAGCTCAGTGGGAGAAGAGGGACGGAAGCGACGGTCGTTAGAAGATAAGGGCGGACCCGCCCTCAAGATCGGCTCATGAAGAGGGGGGATGGTGTAAGGTTGAGGTTAGTGAGAGGCTCACGGAGGTGGCGCGTGAGGAGAGATTCCTGCCGAATTGTGTTCTGCGTGGTGGCTGTTCTGGTCGCTGCGATTCCCGGCTATACACAAAAAGAGTTAGCGAAATCACCGAAGATGATGTCGGCGAAAACGGTTTATTTTGAGGACCGGACTGGGGCGGATGCGGTGGCTGCGGCGACGGTAGCGCAATTGAAGAAGTGGGGACGATTTCAGGTGGTGAAAGACAAGAGGGAGGCGGATCTGATTTTTATGCTCAGCGCAGATCCCTACAAGGGTGGGTATATCGTGCTGGCCAGCGGGGGGACGGGGACGATGGACGAAAACGGAAATGTAAAGGAAGACCGCGTCCCGAACTACAACGTGCAGGCACCGGTGCGTGACTCGTATCTCTCGGTGATCGAACCGAAGAATGGCCAATTGCTCTGGAGCGATTCGCACGTGTGGGGAGGAGTGCTGACGGGCGCGAATAGCGCGGGTGCGCGACTGGTGAAGAAATTAGAGAAAGAGATGGGGAAATAGGTGCGACCGGAGAGAAGAGCACGGCCGCAAGTGGCTAAGGCTACAGAGGGAAATGGAGCTTACGACGGCGTGAAGCCGCCGCTACAAGAATATGGAGAGATGGGTATAGACTAGCGTTTTGTGGGGTTGTGCGTCGAACAGGATGATGCGGATGAAACGGATTGCTGCCTTGCTATTGCTGACGGGATTGAGTGTGGCGTGGGTGATGCCGGCTCGAGGACAGCAGATGAGTGTGGCGGAATACAATCGCAAGAACGCGAAGGCCGGGAAGAAGCAGCAGAAATTGAACGAGAAAGCCGCGAAGAACCAGGCGAAAGCACAGAAAAAAGCGGCCAAGGCGCAGAAGAAATCGATTGAGAAACAAAGGAAGGCCGACGACAAGGCGAATCGCGCGTTGCATCACTAGCGATTGCGGAACTAAGGCGGCAATTGGTTGGCGTCACTGTGCCGCCGGCTTGGGCGGGTGTTCGGCGCGTTCCTTGCGTTTTTCGGCGATGTCCCTTTTGGAAGGCGGGAACTTCTCGAAGCCTTTGGAAATTTCATTTAAAACTCTGCCCCAGATACTGTCATCATCGACGATTTTCTGCTCGAGGTACAAGCGCCAGGCAAGATCTTTTCGCTTGGGGTCGATGAGATCGATGACTAGAGTGGCGTCCAAGCTGGATTCCCCTTTCATGAGGTCGGAGGTGTAGGCCCAGTAGCCAATGAGGAAGGAGCCGTATTGGTCCCAACTACCGAGGGCTCGCGAGACAATCTGGGATTGGCTGTTGGCCCAATAGCGGACAACGAGATCCGGTTGCTGGTCCGGCTTAACTTCCCTGAGGCCGCGCGCTATGAGGGCCTGCGAGACTCCGGAGTGGACGCGGTCGGTGATGTAATCTGGATTTAATTGCCGGAATTCGAGCGTGTTCACGCCGCAAACGTAGGCGAGATTTTTGAACTTCGAGAAATCGAGGTAGGGTTCGAAATCGACATTGGACTTCGACGGGGCAGGCGGGGCCAGGATCGCGGCTAAGAGGAAGAGTGCGGGGGCAGCTATTTTGAGCTGCGAATACGACTTTGCTTTACGCGTACGTCTCATCATTTCCTCCGTAAAAGCATGTGGGCACGATCGGTCATTGCCGGGCGGGTTTGCATTGTCAAAAATGACAGCTGGGTTTCCTCGCGCCGACTGCTGGGGAACCCAAAAGCCGGTCGGAAGACCGGCGTTCACGAGAAAACACAGGAGGGCGCCTTGAAGCGATGATAGCGGTGATGCGGGTCGTTGCTTTATGCTGGAGGGAGGAGTATACGGGGAAGGAAGAGAATGGACTGGCAAAGAAGGCCAGGAAGCGAAGCAGCCCGGGGCACATGACGGGGTTGGTGTAACTACAGACGCACCAGCAGGTTACTTCCACAGCGACGGAGCACAACATCGTCCGCATTTCCCTCTGGGCTGCAATTCGCGCGAATTTGCCTTAGGAGGCACAGACATGATCCAGAAACTGGATTCGGTGATCCGGAAGCATCCTTTTTTTCGCGGGATGACGGACAAGCAGCTGAAAGTGATTGAAGGATGCGCGAAGAATGCGCGCTTCACGGAAGGAAAGACGATTTTCGTGGAGGGTGATCCGGCTGACGCGTTTTATTTTATCGAGGACGGATCGGTATCGATCGAGTTGACGATGCCGAATCATCCGAGGTCGTCGGTGCAAACGGTCGGGACGGGAGATATTTTGGGGTGGTCGTGGGTGTCGCCGCCGTATCACTGGCATTTTAATGCGCGGGCGTTGAAGGCGACGAGGGCGATTGCGTTTGATGCGCGGTGCCTGCGGTCGAAGCTGGAAAAGGACCACGAGCTGGGTTACGAGTTGCTGAAGAGGTTTTCGGAAGTGATTGTGGAACGGCTGGATGCGACGCAAGTGCAGTTGCTGAAGTTGACGAAGGAGAGTTAGGGTTGGGAGTGTTGGCGCGCCGGACGTGCGGGTCTGGTTGAGGCGGGTCCGTCTGGTGAGGTGTCAGTAGGCCGTCAAAAATATTGTCGAGTGGCGAGAGCGGAGTACTCAGGGGCTAAAGCCCGTTCCAATTGCAAACTTTATGCCAGGGCTGAAGCCCTGACCCCCTAAAGAGAAATTCACGGAAATTGCCCGACGCGTGTTTTTGTCGGAGCTGAAGCTTCGACTCCCTAGATATGCCTGCCGAGATGGCTTTTCCGAGAAATCCAGTCAGGCCCTGACAAGGGTTACTTCCTTTAGGTGGAACTTGAAGGTCGAACTTTTATTGCTTGTGGGAGCGAGAGCCGGCAGAATGGCATCCCTACTTGTGGGAAGAGGAGATGAGGTAGAGTGACGGAGGCAGTGGAGGAGTGAGGAAAGCATGGATACGATCATGAATCGACCGGTCTTGGTGTTCTTGATGACGTTTGTGGCCTTGTGGGTGGCGGCACAGGTGGGCGCTGTGCTGCGTCGGAAGCGCGGACAGATGGAAACGGAGGCGCGTGAAGATTTCGGAGTCATTCTGGCGGCAGCGCTGACATTGTTAGGGTTGATCATCGGGTTCACGTTTTCCATGGCGATCACGCGGTACGACCTGAGAAAGAACTATGAAGAGGCGGAGGCCAACGCGATCGGAACGGAGTACGTGCGGGCGGATTTGTTGCCAGCCGCGAATGGGGAGAAAGTGCGGAAACTGCTGAAGCGCTATCTGGATCAGCGCGTGTTGTTCTATAGAACGCGTGATGCGGAGGAACTCCGGCAAGTAAATGCCAAAACGTCGGATTTGCAAAATGGACTTTGGAATGCGGTGAAAGTGCCGGCGGAGGCGTCGCAATCGGCAGTGAGCGCGCTGACGGTAGCGGGAATGAACGATGTGCTGAATTCGCAAGGGTACACGCAAGCGGCGTGGTGGAACCGCATACCGAAGGCGGCGTGGGAACTGATGTGGGCCATTGCGGTTTGCTGCAATTTCATGATTGGGTATTATGTGCGGCCGGCGGACCGGCGATGGATTCGGCTGGTGGTGATGCCGCTCATCGTGTCGATTTCGTTCATGTTGATTGCGGATATTGATAGTCCGCGCGCGGGAATTATACGGGTACAGCCGCTGAATCTGGTGAGTTTGGCGCAATCGTTGCAGTAAGTCGAGAGAATCGAGAAGTCGGGGGGACCCCAAGATGGCCGATCTAAACATCGGCCACTACATGGGCTCGGAAAACCCAAGAGCACAGACTACCCCAAGATGGCGGCGTAAAGCCGCCACTACAAAGACAAACCCAAGAGCAAACGGTAAAACGAGTGCTACTACTAAGCGTGTACTGCTTCGAAGCGTGGGTTGGCTATTTGACGGGGTTGCCGTCGGGGTCGATTTTGTGGACTTCGCCGATGTTGAGTTCGCGGATTCCCGCTTCTACTTTGCTCATGTCGCCTACTACGAGCCAGATGAGGTGGCCGGGGAGAATATATCTTTTGGCGGTTTCGTTGACGACCGACGGGGAGACGGCCATGACCTTTTCGGTGAAGGTGTTGTAGTAACTTTCGGGCAAGTTGTACTGGAGGATGTTGCCGTAGGCTCCGGAGAGATCGCGGACGGTTTCAAAGCTGCCGGGAAGAGCCAGCGTGGCGTTGGACTGTTCATCCTTGAGTTCGGCTTCGGTGATGGGCTTATCGCCAACTATGTTTTTATATTCGGCGATGAGTTCGATCACGGATTCCTTGGTTTTATCGGTCTGCACGGGCGAGAAGCTGACCCAGGGGCGTTCAGCGCGAGCGGGGATGAGGCGAGAGCCGACGCCGTAGGACCAGTGTTTGTCTTCGCGAAGATTCATGTTGATGCGGGAACTGAAGTTGCCGCCGAAGATGTCGTTAACGAGATCGAGGGGAATCTGGTCGGGATTGTTGAAAGGCGGGGCGAGCTGCGCCACCAGGATAATGCTCTGACCGGAGCCGGGACGATCCACAAGGTAGACAACGTCCTTTGCGGGCTGAGAAACGTTGGGAATGTTGATGGTGGGAACCTCGCCGGGCTTCCAAGAAGCGAATAGCTTTTCGAGCTTGGGAGTGATTTCGGCCAGAGTGGTGTCGCCGACGATGAGAAGAGTGGCGTTATTAGGCTTGTACCAGGTGTCGTGGAACTTGGCGAGATCTTCGCGGGTCAATTTGCTGACGCTGGTGTCGGTGCCGGTGCCATTAAAAGCTTCATCGTAAGGATGACCTTTTCCGTAGAGAAGTGTCGGAAGAACACGGAGGCCCATGGGAAACGGCGAAACTTTCTGGCGCTGGATGGCGGCGAGACGTTCTTTTTGGAGACGCTCGAATTCTTTTTGAGGGAAGGCGGGATGGAGGATGAGGTCGGCGTAAATGTCGAGAGCCTTATCCATATTGATCTTGAGTGCGTTGAGATTGACGCTGGAAAAGTCGAGATTTGCTTCGGCACTGAAGTTGGCGCTGAGGGATTCGAGTTGTTCGCCAATCTGGAGAGAATCGCGAGTGGGAGTTCCCTCTTCAAGCATGCGCTGGGCGAAGCTGCAGGTACCATACGCGTTGACGGAGTCAGAAGAAAAACCGCCATTCAACAGGAGCGAGAAATTGACGACGGGAGCGGAGTGGCGCTCGGCGAGGACAATTTTGAGCCCGTTCGAGAGAGTGGCTTTTTGCATGGGAGGGAGCTTGAGAGCTTCCGCGGAACCGAGAGCAGGCGTCTTAGAGCGGTCCTCAGGAGCAGTGGTTTTGAGGTCGGTCGGATAGGGCTCGACTGCAAGGATATAATCGCCATCGCTGAGCCAGTCGTTAGCCACTTTTTTGATGGAAGCGGGAGTGGCGGCCTGGACGCGCTTGAGATAGGTCTTGTAACAAGCGGGATCGCCAGCGTAGGTCTGGCAACGAGCGAGAATATCACTTTTGCCGCCGAAACCGCCGATGCGCTCCATGATGCGGGCGTACTGGCCAAAGATTTGCGTTTTGGCTAACTGGAGCTCGGCTTCCGTAGGACCATTCTTGAGGAATTTCTGAAGTTCTTCATCCGCGGCGGTTTCGACGGCCTTGAGGTCGCCACCGGGTTTGGCGGTCAGGGTGAACGTAAACTGTCCGGCGATTTCGTTGTTGGAATCCTCCGCTGTGGCGCTGGTGGCGATCTGATCTTTGTAGACCAGGCGTTTGTAGAGGCGCGAAGTTTTTCCCTGGCCGAGAATGTGCGCGGTCAGATCGAGCAAAGCTTCTTCGGGTGAATCGGTCTGAGGAACATTCCAGACGCGATAGGTGCGCGCTTGGGGAACACGGTCCTGAACCCAACCGCGATGCGTGCCGGTACGTTTGGCGACCCAAACTTCCTGACGAGCTATGGGTGGGCCCGCGGGGATGGCGCCGTAATATTTTTCCACCTTCTGGCGGGCGACTTCGGGAGTGATGTCACCAGCGATGACGAGGGTCACGTTGTTGGGGCCATAGTAGGTCTTGAACCATTCCTGGACATCGGCGAGCGAAGCGGCGTCGAGATCCTTCATGGAGCCGATGACGGTCCAGGAATAGGGATGGCCGGCGGGATATGTGTTCACCGTGATGAGTTCGTCGGCGACGGCGTAAGGCTGGTTTTCGTCCTGACGCTTTTCGTTCTGAACGACGCCGCGCTGAAGATCGAGCTTTTTCTGATCGAGGACGGGGAGGAGATGGCCCATACGGTCGCTTTCGGCGAAGAGGACGTAATCGATCATGGAGGTGGGAACGTTTTCGAAGTAATTGGTGCGATCGTTTTCAGTGGTGCCGTTGAGGTCGGTGGCGCCGATGCGTTCCATGGCGTTGATGTAGGTGAAATCGAAATTCTGGCTGCCGCTGAACATGAGGTGCTCGAAGAGGTGGGCGAAACCGGTCTTGCCGGGTTGTTCGTTTTTGGAGCCGACGTGATACCAGGAGTTGACGGCGACGATGGGAGCCTTGTGGTCCTCGTGGACGATCACGGTGAGACCGTTGTCGAGGACGAATTTCGTGTAAGGAATGTCAGGAATAAGAATGGAAGAGCTTTTTGGTGCGTGCGCGGTCGCTTGAGGTTTGGGAGCGCTGTCTGACTGCGCGAAAGCAGGGACAACGGAAAAGATGGCGAGGAAAACGAGGAAAGTCGCGCGGATACTCCAAGACGGTTGGTTCACGGTGTTCTCCCTGAGCGAACTCAAAATTAGCTGCGGCGCAAAATAGCGTTAGACGGAAGAGATGGGGAACGGTTTCGAGTGCATAGCCCCAGTCGAGAGATATTTTACCTACGAGGCAATGCAGATGCAAAAGGGTTGGCGGGTTGGTGAATGGCGAAGCTGGTCGGGAAACAAAGAGGAAGAAGGCTAGCAGCGTCAGAGCGGAAGAGCCCACTCTTTCTGCAAAAGGCGCAGTTAGAGCAGGCGACCCGCAAGAATTTTTGGCGAACTCGTGACGTTGCTGACACAGGATGGCCGATCTGAAGATCCGCGACTACAGAAGAAGGAAGCTGCTACTGCACGGGGAACTTTTGGCGGCGTCGAGGGGAATTCTTATTAGTAGTCGAGGAAGGAAAACGAGGAAAGGTTGAACATGAACATTCAGTCGAAAATTGCATTGGCGGCGCTGGTGCTAGCGTTGAGTTGTGGACCGATGGTAGCGCAAGAAGCGCCTGACGAAGTGGCTGGAGGGCCGAGCGGTGAAGAGATGATTGGCCCCGGACCAGGCGGGCCAGGGGGCGAAAGGTTCGTGGAGCCCGATGGGCCAAGAGGTTTGATGGGTCCAGGAGGAATGCAAAGTGAATGGGGCCAGAGACGCGGCGGTTTCGAGCGCGGAGAACGCGGAAGGCGCGGCGAGTTTAGGCTTTCGCGGCTGCTGAGTGATCCGGAAATTCAGCAGAAAGTGGGCGTGACGGCGGAACAAGTGGCGAAGATCCGTCAGCAGGGATCGACGTTCCGCAAAGCGGAGATTCGGCAGCGAGCGGATTTGCAAGTGAAGCGAATCGACTTGAGAGATTTGCTGTCGGCGGACAAACCAGACCGGGCTGCGATCGACCGGCAATTGCAAGAGATCAGCACATCGCAATTGGCGATGGCAAAAACGCGAGTGGATTTCCGGTTGAATATGAAGGACGCGTTGACGCCGGAGCAGAGAGAAAAGTTAAAGCAGGCGATGCGTGAGCGGTGGCAGAGTCGCGGCGGCCAGGGACAGCGAGGACCGGGAGCGAGGGGTAAGCGCGGGCCGGGTGCGCCGGGAGCGGATGGGCCGGGAGAGGCGAAACCGGGAGAGTAGGGATTCGTCATAAGAAATTGTTATGGGCGGCGAGAGCGATCTCGCCGCTTTTTTTGAGTGACAGATTTGGAGGAGAGCTCGTGCGGATTTTGCTACGAAGAGTTACCCCAGGAGGGCCGATCTAAAGGTCGGCCACTACACAAGAAAGAGGGTTATACGTTGTGCGGATCTGACGGGTTAGGACGGAGGCTGGGACAATCGTGCTGGCTGGTGAAGAAGCGGTTGTGGGGTGAGGTGCGGGGGAATAGAATTTCCGGTGGGGTGCGGTTATGGGAATGGACCGGCGGGAATTTGTGGGAGTAGGAGCGGCGGCCGCGTTGAGCGGTGGCATGGCGCTGAGCGGAGCGGGCGCGTGGGGGAAAACGATGATGACTTTACCGAGGCGAGCTTGGAAAGACGGGATTGAGTTGTCGATATTGGCGATGGGCGGGATTGTGATTTGCGGGATGCCCCAGGGAGAGTCTTCACGGCGGGTAGCGGAGGCGTACGAACGTGGGTTGAACTATTTTGATTGCGCGCCGACGTATTTTAACGGGGAGGCGGAGACGAAGTTGGGCGAGGCTCTGCGGCCCTACCGGAACAAAGT
>Ga0181532_10006098_pt1 | contig 10095 bp, 12 predicted proteins | sample PEATcosm2014_Bin_33_FD_119768 | JGI IMG/M metagenome (GOLD analysis project Ga0181532, IMG submission 119768) | Peatland microbial communities from MTU Mesocosm Facility, Houghton, MI, USA - PEATcosm2014_Bin11_30_metaG | ecosystem: Environmental > Terrestrial > Soil > Wetlands > Peat | place... | reverse complement strand
TCGTCATCGCACTGACCCTCGCCAGGGGCAATGGATCACACGCGATCGTCCATTACGGACGAGCCAAAGGCTTCCCCTCCAGGTCGCGCACGACGAGGCCCAGCTCCGCAATCAGATCCAGACTGACGTCCGTTCGGCCCGTCCTTTCGGGGGGGCAGTCGCAGAGCGCCGCCACGGCCTCGACCATCTCCTCCATGGTCTCGATCTGATCAAGCTGTAACGAGCCCCCGGTGAGGACCTCCGCACCCTCGCTCATGACGGCCGCCCGCGGTTCCACCGTGTTGATGCGCACGCCCGAAGTGGCCAGCTCCGCCGCCAACGCGTTGGTGAGCCGGTTCAGGGCTGCCTTGGATGCGCCATAGACACCGGTGGTCGATCCCAGCGAACCCAAACGAAAGGGCGGTTGCCACAAGTGTGCCGTCGCACTCGACACATTGACGACCCAGCCCTCGCCCTGTTCGACCATCGACGGGAGGACGGCCTGGGCCAGATCGAACGGTGCGTGCACGTTCACCTCGAACGTCAGGCGGCGCCGGCGAAGCGGGAAATCCACGAGAGGCTGGTAGATAGCGGCCGCCGCATTGTTGACGAGGATGTCGATCGGACCGGCGAGAGCTCGTGTCGCTTCGGGGACGATGCGGGCTCGATCATCAGGATCAGCAAGATCGGCCGTGATGACGGCGACGGCACCGCCGAAGTGTTGGAGCCTGTTCGCCGTTTCGTGCAACGAGCCCTCAAGGGAGGGGTGGCGATCCAAGGTGCGCGCCGTGATCGCCACGTCCGCCCCTTCGGCCGCAAGGCGTTGCGCAACGGCGGCTCCGATGCCGCGGCTGGCTCCGGTCACGACGACCCGCCGCCCGATGAAACGACCTTCGCTCATCGGGGTCGGCCGACCACTGCCGGTCGGCCTGGTCGCGCCGGCTGCTGTGTCGAACCGTTCACGGCCGAACGAACGCGGGGGACCGATTCCCCTCGGGAATCCCACCCTCGTAGGGAACCGAGAGTTCCGCGAGGGTGGGGCCGACGCGATCGGCGATCACCTGGAGTCGAGAGAGGTCGAAGTCGTACACGGAGGCAGCATTGCCACCGAGCACCAATCGGAGCTCACTTTCGGGGGCGCCCGCGAAGGCACGCCGGAGTGCTTCTCGGGAATGCGGGTAGCTCGACTCATCGTGCGGGTAATCGCTCCCCCACAGGAACCGATCCACACCGATGTCGTAGCGCGCCGCTGCCTCGACCGGAGAGGGGAAGCTGACCCCCACCCAGCAGTTGCGGGCAAAGTACTCGCTCGGCTTCATGGGAAGAGCCTGGTCCGAGTCGTACTTGAGTTCACCGATCCGCCCGGCCACCTTCATCTGGCCGTGGTACGAGTCGAGCTGCTTGAGGGTTGGCGCGATCCAAGAGGCGCCCTGTTCAGTCAGCACGAACCGCAGTGCTGGAAAGCGCTCGAAGACACCCCCGACGATCATCTGGGTGAGGGGACGCCGTGAGAAGAAGGAGGTCTCGGCGATCCACAGGAGCCCGGCAGCGGGATACGGCCCGTAATCCGGCATGCCGGCACCACCGGAGTGGGTGTTCACGATGACGCCGAGGTCTTCGCAGACGGCCCAGAGCGGGTCGTAATCAGCGGCGTAGAGGGGTTTGATGTGCTTCATGTCGTCAGGCACCGGCTGGACGAGCACGCCGCCGCGCAGACCGTGCTCATGGCACCAGCGAACGTCGGTCATGGCATCGCCGATGTCGTTGAGGAATATCTGGCCAATTCCGGCCCGGCGATCCGGGTACCCGGCGCACCAATCGGCCAACCACCGATTGTGGGCTCGGATCCCCGCCAGTCTCAGCTCGTAGTCGTCCGAAGTCGGCGGCCTCGCCACTACTGCACCGGTCGGGAAGAACGGCGGAATCGTGTTCGGAAAGAGCACCTCGGCAACCACACCGTCGTGCTCGAGTTCGCTGAGACGGCGCTCGTCGTCCCAGTTGCGGTTGCGCGTCCCTCCGGTCAGGTCCTTGAACGGATTCGAGTACCGCTGACGCCACGCGTCGAACTGGTCGAGATACTTCGCTTCCAGGTAGGTCCGATACTGGTCGTGGTTGCCTCCTGCGTGCCCATCCGCCGAAATGAGCACGAAGCGGTCGCGCTGTTCTGTGGTCATGGGAGAAATCCCTCTGCGATCGTCCAGATGTAGTCGATGTCGTCGTCAGCGAGGGCGTGATTCGACGGAAGGACGAGCCCCTGCTCCATCACCCGGTCCGCATTCGGGAGTCCACCCGCCGGGACCCGGAACTTGACGGCCCGAAATGCCGGCTGCCGGGTGACGTTTCCCGTCCAGACCATGCGAGTGTCCACGCCGTGGCTCTCCATGTGCTGCTGGAATTCCGAGCGACGCACACCGGACTCCGGCCGAATGAGCACCGGGAACATGTGCCACGCCGTGTCCAGCTCCGCCAAAGTGCGGGGTAGCACGAAGACGTCGGGCCGTTGTGAGAAGTGCTCGCTGAGACGAGCGAAGTTTCGCTTGCGAGCGGCAAGGTTCTCCGGCAGTTTCTCGAGCTGGACCAGACCGAAAGCGGCAGAGAGCTCAGAGGGCTCGAAATTCCATCCCACGGCGTCGAAGATGAACAGGTTGTCGTACTCGAGGTCACCATCGATGGAGGAGAAGAACCGTGAGTCGGTGCTCTTCTTCGTACCGAAGAGCTGCACCTCCGATCGCCGACCCCACCGGCGAAGCAACAGGCACCGGTCGGCGAGATCGTCGTCGTCGAGACACACCATGCCTCCGGTGCCGGCGGCCGTGATGATGTGGCTCAAGGCAAATGATGTCACCGAGATGTCAGCCCGGGCGCCAGTGGGGATCCCGCGCAGCGTGGCGCCCAGAGCGTCGCACGAATCCTCGATCACCCGAAGCCCGTACCGGTCGGCGAGCGTGCGAATGGCGTCCCAGTCGGGTGCGTTCCCGATGAGATCGGGGGCGAGGATCGCCTTGGTGCGCGGTCCGATCATCTCCTCGATAGCGGCGACATCGATGTTGTACGTATCTGCCTCCACGTCGATGAAGGCAGGCGTGATGCCAGCTCGAACGAGAGGGGCGACGTCGGTCGAGAAGGTCACTGACGACGTCACCACCTCGTCGCCGGGCGACAGTCCAAGGAGCTCGACAGCCAGGTAGAGCGCGGACGACCCAGAGTTGCACATGATGCCGCGCCGTTTCCCGAAGAGCTCCGCGACGCTCTGTTCGAATGCCCGCACGTTCTTTCCCAAGCGCAGTGCCTGGGGACCACCGCGCAGGACGTCGGTCACAGCTTCGATCTCACGCTCGTCGTGCACGCTGCCGGCATAGGGAATGCGTCGTGTCGAGGTCACGTCGTTTCCTCCAAGTTGAAAACCCGAACTGCGTTCTCGCGTAGAAATAGCGGCCAGACGTGGTCCCGGAAAGGGACGCTTGGCAGTTCGCTGAAGATCCGGTCGAGGTTGAGCCCCATCGGGTAGTAGCCCGCGTACATGATCTTGTCGGCGCCCCGGGTGTTGGCGTAGTCCACGATGGCCCTCGGGTAGTACTTGGGCGCAAACGCTGAGGTCATGTAGTAGAGCCCGGGCCACTTGAGCATCAGCTTGACGGCCAAGTCCTCCCACGGTTCCGCGCCGTGGCGCATCACAAGTCGCAGCTCGGGAAAGTCGTAGCACACCTGGTCAAAGTGCATCACGTTTTGGCAGTCAGATGGCACCCGGGGGCCGGCAATGCCGGCATTGGCGACAAGGGGGATATCGAGATCGACGCACGTTTGGTAGATGGGGTAATACCGTCTGTCGCTCACAGGCACCTGCGGGTTGCATCCCGCGGGAAAGGTGGTGACCGCCTTGATGTCATACTCCTTCTGGGCACGCCGGATGCTCTGCACGGCAACCCCAATATTGTTCGGATCCACTTCCAGCGCGGCTTTGAAACGGTCGGGGTGCCGTTCAAGCGCCGTGACGGTTGCCTCGTTCCCGAGGCCGACCAGGCCGATCGCAATGCCGTACTGGTCCATTGCCTTCAGCGTGATGTCGATCGGGTCTTCGCCCTCATCGAGGCGGTTCGGTACGTCCTTGAACATGTACTCCGCGGGAAATGCCATCGCCTGGCTGCCAGCATCCTTCGCAAGCCCACGGAGGGACTCATACTTGTGGCGTGCGTCGGCATCAGGGAATCCGATCATCAAGTCGATCACACCGATATCTGGGAGCATTATCGAATCGCCTCCACATCAGCTTCACGACGGAAGGGCACGTTCCGTAGCCCCTCGACGAACCGCGGCAGAAGTATCGCCAGCTGCTGACAGTCGGCCGGGGACCAGTCGGCGAAGACGTCGGCCATGTGACGCTCCCCCACACTGCCCAATCGCCTCCGAACCTCTGCGCCTTTCGGCGTGACGCGGACGACGATCACTCGGCCGTCGTCTGAGTCCTTCGCTCGCATCACCAACCCTTCCTCCTCGAGGAGTCGGATCTGGCGTCCCGCTGCCGCCGGGTCCATCTGGGTCAGCCGGGCGAGCTCGCCGATCGACAGATCGCCCTCCTCCTGGAGTCGCCGGAGGAGCGAGAAGCCGGGCTGGGAGATGACAACGCCCGCGGCACGAGCCCGGCGGGCGTGCACCTTGCGGCTGCCATACAAGCGCAACAACCGCTCGATGGCGCGCTCCACTGCATCGAGCTCCGTGCCTGCCCGATCGACTTCCTGGATGGTCTCTTGTTCCATTATTCGGCGATGGTAAGATAGTTGTAAGAGTCTGTCAACTAGTTTCCGCTACGAAGTGCGCTAGAACCGCTCAGGAGCGGGTTGCGCCGTGCAGACATCGCTGAAGGTCCTCCGGCTCCGCCGGCGCGCATCCGCCGGCGGAACTAGGTGGTCACAGAGCCACCGTTGATTTGAATCGTTTGTCCGGTCACCCACGCCGCCTCCTCGGAGGCGAGCCAGACGCACGCACCGGCGACGTCCGCAGGCGTACCCGTCCGACCCACCGGAATCGCTCGGGCCAGACGCGCAGTGACCTGGGGGCTCTCAGGGGACTCCATGAGGCCAATCGCCAGCGTGTTGGCCGTCACCCCCGAGGGTGCGACCTCGAGGGCCAGGCTCCGAGTGAATGCGATTCCTCCGCCCTTGCCAGCGCTGTACGGAGTGACCCCGATCCCCACTCCGGCAGTGGCAGCGCCCGATGAAATCGTGATGACCCGGCCCCAGCCTCGCTCGCACATGCCGCCGACGACTGCGGAGCAACAGTGAAGGACGCCGTAGAGATTGACCCGGATCGGCCCCTCCCAGGACTCAGGTTCCATATCGACGAACTGGCGGACGAGCATCCGCTCCGTCGTCCCGCTGTTGCCAGCGTTATTGACGAGAATGTCGACTTGCAATAGTCGGGCGATCCCTTCACGGACCAAGGGCAAATCAGTGACATCGAATGGCGTAGCAACCGCCTGGCCGCCGCCCGCCTTTATCTGCTCGACGACGGCCTCTGCTCGGTCAGCCACAAGGTCGTTCACCGCGACCATGGCACCTTGACGCGCGAGCGCTCGTGCGATCTCGGCGCCGACTCCTTGCCCGGCACCTGTGACGAGGGCGACACGGCCATGCAGATCGAACATACCGCTGGACTCCTCAGACCGTTCGAGTCGCTGGTTTGCTGGGCGAGATTGCTTCGGTCATGGGCTCCCTTGGCAACCCAAGGACCCGTTCTCCGAGAATATTGCGCTGAATCTGATCGGTGCCGCCGCCTATCCGAATCGACCATTGCGAGAGAAACTGTTGCTGCCAAAAGCCTTCGTCTGGCGCCCCGTTGACTCCCAACATCCCCGCTGGACCCTGGAGCGCCATGAGCAAGTCAGCGGTTGTCGCAACATGTCGCGAATACGCGAGCTTCATCACCGAGCTCTCGGGACCAGGAAGTCGCCCATAGCTGAGAGCGGTCTGAGCCCGAAGACCGAGGTAGCGAAGCAATTCAAGGCGGATGTAGGCCGCAGCCATCTCCTGTCGAAATCGGAGATTTCCGGCAGCCCGTGCGCTGAGCACCCGGAGGTCATCAAAGCGAAGCCCCTCGCCGCCCCCGATCGCAACGCGCTCACTCTGGAGCGTCGTCTGGGCAACTTTCCATCCGTTATCTATCTCTCCAACCACCTGATCGACAGGGATCCGAACGTCGGTGAGAAACACTTCGTTGAAGTGGGCGACGCCGTCGATCTGACGGAGGGGCCGAATCTCGACGCCGGGAGAGTTCAAATCGACGAGCATGTACGAGATCCCGTATCGCTTGGGAGCGTCGCGATTCGTACGTACCAACAGGATGCCCCAGTGACTTTGGTGTGCCAACGACGTCCATACCTTCTGCCCGTTTACGACCCAGCTTTCTCCGTCGAGCTCCGCCCGCGTCGTGAGACTAGAAAGGTCGGACCCTGCGGCCGGTTCACTAAAGAGTTGACACCAGACCTCGTCACCGCGCAGCATCGGCCCGAGGAAGCGTTGCTTCTGCTCTTCTGAACCCCACGTGATGAGAGTGGGCCCCACCATGCTCAGGCCAACGGTGAGCGCACCCGTCGAGACCTCGAATTGGGACTGCTCTTGACCGAAGATGATTTGCTGCATTGACGTGCCGCCGCGTCCGCCGTATGTCTGCGGCCACGTGATGCCGGCCCAACCCCCCTCGAAGAGGGTGCGCTGCCAAGCCTGGCAGGCGGCGACGTGCGCCGCTTGTGCCTCGGGTGACGGGTCCCGCCACCGGCTGCGTTGCGCCGGCGACCGATTGCTACGTCGCTCCGCGTGCCCATCCAGCCAGGTGCGCGCTTCGGCCCGAAACGCTGCCTCCTCAGGTGTGTCATCGATATCCATTGAAAGTCCTCGCCGTGGAATATAGCGTTGTTATTCTGGACGAAGGGCGGTCAGCGGCAAATACGAGCAGGCTCGCCATGGACGTGGACCCAACCCATCATCAAACTCAAGCCTCCAGCTGCATCCCCGTTTGCGGTCCCGCAGTCATGCCTTCAACCAGTCTGAACTTAGGAGAACGAATATGGCAGTCGTCGAACTCGAGCGGCCCAGCCCGGACATTGCCCTTCTCCGACTCAATCGACCTGACCGCATGAACGCCATCAATTTTGACCTCGTCGCGGACCTTCACAGCAAACTCGATGAGATCGCACTTGATGACGCATGCAAAGTGGTCGTGCTGACGGGCAGTGGGCGGGCCTTCTGCAGCGGCCTGGACCTCAAGGATTGGGGCGAACTACCGGCCGTCGGGGAGCATCCCGATCGTCGTGCCGGCTCGACCGGGCAGTCGTTCATGTCCTCGCTGACGGTACATTTGCGGGATACGCCGCAGATCGTCATCGCATCGGTGAATGGGCCTGCATATGGCGGCGGGATGGCCCTGAGCCTGGCTTGCGACCTTCGACTGGCGGGAACCTCGGCGTCGTTCTGCTCTGCGTTCATCCGGACTGGGCTCACAGGAACCGACATTGGCATCAGCTACTTCCTGCCTCGCCTGATCGGAGCATCCCGTGCTTTCGATCTAATGGTGACCGGCCGCGCTATCGACGCTCAGGAGGCGCTACAGATGGGCATCGTTTCCCGGGTCTTCGCCGACGACGAGCTCTCCCACGAGACGCTGGAGCTGGCACGGGGAGTTGCCGGCTACACGGCAACCGGTCTCCGCATGACGAAAGAGGCCATGTGGGCGAACCTCGACGCACCGAACCTGCAGTCATGCCTGGCCCTCGAGAACCGAAACCAGGATCTCGCCGGAGCGAGCGCCGAAGTCCAGGAGTACATGCGCAGCTACCGAGGTCGCGTCGGATCCAGCAGCTGACAGGCCCCGAGCGGCGAGACCATGGCGGGCCGCGGTCACCCATAACAACGCTATTAGATCCTGCTAACCTGTCTACGCCAACGGGAGGCAGTGCCGTGGTTCACCCCGGCGATGGCAGCGAAGGGAGAGGGACATGAAAGTTGTCGATGGCGAAATCCGCCCTGGTGCAACCCTCTTGTGTCCCCGGTCAATCCCACGCAACCGTCAAGACCCTGAGCTCATCGCCGGCTCCCTCCCGTTGGCCATCACTAGGGAGGTGTCGCGATGACAGCGTTTTGGGAAGTGCAAGAGCTCATCGGTCGCTGGTGGTTCACGTACGACCAAGGTCTGTTCGAGGAGCTGGACTCGCTACTGACGGATGATGTTCACTTCACCGTACGCAGCGATACCGGAAAGACGGAGTACGAGGAATTCATCACTGCGGACGTTCACGGAAAGTCGGACGTCATGATCTGGCAGGCCGAACACCGCCTGGACAGTCCGTCACCGCTCCGGCACAACGGGACCAATGTCCATCTGACCGGCACGCGTGGAGACGATCTTGAGTTCACGTCCTACATATTCGTCACTCAAATAGTCGAAGGACAGGTGTCGAATCTCTCGACGGGCATCGTGACGGGATCCATCAGGAATTACGGCGGCACGCTCAAGATCTCTTCGCTCCACGTCGTCCTCGATACGGAGTCCTCGCGACCATTGCGAGAGGTCCGGTCGGCAGAGAGTCCGGCCTGAGGCCAGGGCGACCCTGCGCCAGGGCGACCCTGCATGCGCGTGAGACTCGGAGCAAGGTCGGAGATGCTCAGGCTGACCGGCCTATGACGCCAGTCGCCCTATTTCTGCATTCCTCCACACACGGCAATCTCATCGCCCGTGACGAAGGACGACGCGTCGCTGGCGAGATAGAGGACGGGCCCTACGATCTCCGCGGGATCTGCGATCCGTCGCATATACGTGAGATTCGCCATCATGTCCTTGTAACCCGGCTCACTGCGCTCGACGCCCTCCACCATTTCGCTGAGGAAGGGTCCCGGGGCGAGCGCGTTCACCCGGATGTTCCAGGGCGCCAGTTCCTGGGCCATTGACTTTGTCAGATTCACGAGCGCTGCCTTTGACGCTCCGTATGCACAGATCCTTGCCCCACCCGAATAGGCGGCCATGGTCGCGATATTGATCATGCTTCCTCCGCCCTGATCTCGCATGAGAGGCGCCACCAATTGGCCCATGCGCAACGGCCCCTCGACATTGACCGAGAACACCTTGCGCCAAAAGGCAAGGTCCATTTCAGTGGCGCTCCTGTGCGCAGGGTTGATGCCAGCGTTATTCACTAGGACGTCAATCCGGCCGAGGCGCTCATGCACCTGCTCGATGAAGGCGGGTATTTGCTCCCAGTCCCCGACGTGACACGCAAGCCCGATGGCAGTCGAACCAGTCGAAACCGCGACCTCCTTGGCGACTTGGTCGCAGAGATCCTGTTTCCTACTGCTGACAACGACGGTAGCGCCCGCTTCTGCCAGTCCTTGGACCATCGCGCGCCCAATGCCCTTCGTCGAACCCGTGACAATTGCGACTCTCCCCGCAAGGTCGAAGAGATCGCTCGTTGCGGAAGCCCCAGTCATGGTCGGATAATAACGTCATTTTCCGATTCCCAGGAGGCCCTTTCCGGATGGGCCCGTCCGTGGGATTCGTCGCCGGGCAGCAGAAGAGCCGGCCCAGTGGACCGGCTCTGAACTGCACCTACTGAGTGGCGGGGGGAGGATTTGAACCTCCGACCTTCGGGTTATGAGCCCGACGAGCTACCAGACTGCTCCACCCCGCGGCGAGGAAACCACTTTACACGCCTCGCTCGGTATCGAGCACGGCGCGAACCCACACCACCGAAACGACCTGGGCTAACCGCCTCGTTCGTCCGACCCTCGGTCGCGCCGCCAGGCCGGCGGCCGGCATCCCTAAAGCGTCTGCGCCGTCGGCGGCGGGGGCGGCGGTGACGAAGGGTCCGCAGCCTGAGGGGGCGGCGGGGGCAGGGGGGCGCCTTCGGCCGGGGCCGCCGTCGGGGCGGCCGCAGAGGACTCGGGAGCCAGCGTGATCGAGCCGTGCTCGGACTCGTGTGCCTGGAGGGCCGCCACCAGCCGGTCGGTGTCCGCCTCCGTTGTGGGGGTGGCCCGTCCTGTCTTGGTGGCGTAGAAGGCTGCACCAAGATCCCGCAGCATGCCGTCGGCCGCCTTCTTGGCCTGCGCCTCGTCGAGCTTCGCTTGGCCCTTGGCG
>Ga0181532_10006094_pt1 | contig 10097 bp, 5 predicted proteins | sample PEATcosm2014_Bin_33_FD_119768 | JGI IMG/M metagenome (GOLD analysis project Ga0181532, IMG submission 119768) | Peatland microbial communities from MTU Mesocosm Facility, Houghton, MI, USA - PEATcosm2014_Bin11_30_metaG | ecosystem: Environmental > Terrestrial > Soil > Wetlands > Peat | place... | reverse complement strand
GATGCAGTCAATGGCCGATCGCTACTCCTACGTGCCCTCCATTGGAATACTGCTGGCGGTAGTGTGGGGCGCGCACGAGCTGACCTGCGGCTGGCGCTGCCAGCCCGGTGCGGCATGGGTGATTACGGCAGCAGCGGCGTTGCTTTGCGCTGGCCTGACGTGGCGGCAACTCACCTATTGGAAGGACACCGAGAGCCTATTCCGCCACGCCCTGCTGGTGACGAAAAACAACTACGGAGCCCACCACGCCTTGGGGATGGCACTGGACCGGCAGGGTCGCTTCGACGAGGCCATTGCCGAGTATCGCGAAAGCCTGCGAGCGAAGGGTAATTTTGTCCTGGCCTACAACAACCTGGGGGTTGACCTGGCCCGGCAGGGCCGTTTGGATGAGGCCATCAGGCAATTCCAGGCAGCCCTTAAGCTAGACCCCACCTACGCCGACCCGCATAACAACCTCGGCACGGCCCTTGAAAAGCAGGGCCGCTTTGATGAAGCCCTCCAGGAGTTTCAGGAAGCAGTGAGACTCAAACCCGACTTCCCCGACGCGCACTACAACCTCGGGATCGCCTTGGGCCGGAAGGGATTCTCTGACGAGGCGGCACAGGAATTCCTGCGCGTCATCCAACTCAGGCCGAACGATGCCGAGGCGTACAACAACCTGGGTGTGATGCTGGAGCGCAAAGGACAACTGGAGGAGGCAACGCGGCGGTATATAAGGGCCGTGCAGTTGAAACCAGCCTATGCCAGCGCCCATTACAACCTCGGCGTCGCCTGGGCCAGAGAAGGGCGCCTGCCAGAGGCGATCGAGGAATTCCGGGAAGCACTGCGCCTGAAACCTGATTATCCCGCAGCCCAAACCAATCTCGCGACGGCGCTCACTCTGCTGCGGACCCTGGAATCCAAAGCCGTCGTGCCGCAGAAACCTTGACCCCCATTGGTTACTCCTTGCTTGTCTGAAACCCCCAACGCAGGAGCCGCTCAGTGGTCTCCCAACTGATGCACGCGTCGGTGATCGAGACCCCATACCGCAGCTCCGCTGGGTTCTTCGGGAACGGCTGGTTGCCTTCACGCAGGTTGCTCTCGATCATCGCGCCAATGACCGAGTGCGTGCCGACGGCGCGCTGCTCGATGATGCTGCGCCAGACTTCTTCCTGTCGCGCAGGCTCCTTGCCGGAGTTGGCGTGGCTGCAATCCACCATCAGCACCGCCGGCAGGCCGGCGGCGGTCAGTGTGGCTTCTGTCGCATGGATGCTCGCGGCGTCGTAGTTCGGGCGCGAGCGCCCGCCTCGCAAGACGATGTGCCCCGCGGGATTGCCAGCCGTGCGGATGATGCTGGTGACGCCATCCTGGTCAATGCCCAGGAAACTGTGCGGCGTGCGCGCGGAATGCATGGCATCCACGGCGAGTTGCAGGCTGCCATCGGTGCCGTTCTTGAAGCCGACCGGCATCGAAAGACCGCTCGCCATCTCACGGTGCGTCTGCGACTCGATGGTCCGCGCCCCGATAGCCGCCCAGGTCACAAGGTCATCAATGTATTGGACCACGATGGGGTCCAGGACCTCGGTGGCCGCAGGCAAGCCCATAGCCGTGAGGTCCAACAGCAGCCGGCGGGCTTTCTTCAGCCCGGTTTCCATATCGTAGGTGCCATCGAGGTGCGGATCGTTGATGAGGCCCTTCCAGCCAATGATCGTCCGCGGCTTCTCGAAATAGACGCGCATGACAATTTCGATTTGCGCGGCCACTTCCTGGCGGAGGTCGTTGAGCTTCCTGCCATATTCGAGCGCGGCGTTGACATCGTGAATCGAGCAGGGGCCGACCACGACCAGAAGCCGCGGGTCCTTTTGCTGCAGGATGCAATTGATGCGTTCGCGGCTGGCGACGACCGTCTGGTTCGACGTCTCAGTCATCGGCAACTCGGCCTTGAGGGCCCGCGGTGTCAGGAGCCGGACGACTTCTTTTACGCGTAGATCTTGAGTTTGGAGCATCTGGAGCAATATACCCGCCCAGCGCAGAGGGGAAAGGGCCGAATGCACGCATCCCCTGGCGCGGCCCCGGCTTTGCGTCTTTGCGTTAGACCTCGGGTTTCGTGTGGCCGGCCCCTTCCGCTTTCTCCGCCACGGCATACAAGAGCAGGCCATTGACTACAAACACCTGCTTCAGCGTGAACCGGTTTCTCGCAAGGGTCTTTCGCAGGCGCGTTTTGGTGAAGTGGTTGATATGGCCGCAGCGGACGCGGTGATACAGGCTGCCGCGGACATATCCCATGTAAATACAGTTCAGGTTGAACAGAATGAAGAAGGGGCCCAGGAATAGGTCGTAGGGGACAGTGATCAGGTATTGCCCATCGGGTTTCAGGATGCGGCGGACCTCCGCCAGCGTCTGGTCCAGATTCAAGAGGTGCTCGAGGGTCTCCGACATGACAACGATGTCAAATGTCTCGGATGCCAGCGAAGTCTTGGCCAGGCTGTCCGTCACTCGATAGTCCGCCAGGCGCTGGTTCCGTCGGGCCCATTGGAGCATTCGTTCGTTGATGTCCACCCCGATGAGGGGCGCCGCAAAGGTGTTCCACCAGCAGTTGCCGCATCCCAGGTCGGCGATCCGCATTCCGGGACGATAGTGCTGAATGACAAGTTGTCCCAGCCGTTCGTAGCGGGAGCGGTGGTACCAGGCGCGGAAGCGGCTGACCTTGGCCGGATCGGTTTGCTCATCGTAGTAGTCTTCGTCGAGCCCCCGGTAGTTGACGTCCGCCAACTCGGCGGTGCTGAAGGTCGAAACGCGAATCACCAGCACGCTTAGGGCGGAGAGGACCCCGATAGAGCAAATCACGCCCAAGGGAAAGGACATCCCTAGGCCGCCCAGAAAAAGCCACAACAAACCGGCGGCTCCGGCGGCGACGGCGAGATAAAGCACGCTTTGCAACGCAATGGGAGTCCGCATCCGGATTTCACGGTTGGCGTTAATGGCATGATAATACAGGTGATGGAACAGTAGGTTCAGCAGCGTTCCCGCCAGGAAGGAAAAGTAAGGATTCCAGGCGAGACCACGGTGGAACCAAAGGCTGGCGGCAAAATTCAGGCCCGAGCCCAGCACCCCCCCAAGCAGCAAAACCTTGACGGGCGAGTGGCGTATCCGTTGACCGGGCATTGCCTGTGTTTAACGCAGAGGCGTCGAGAAGGCAAAGAAGAAGGGCGAAACCAGGGGTCAGCCAGCCTCGGCCAGGTTCATTCGGCGTAGTAAGGGCGGCCGGCGCGGAAGGCCTCAAGCATGGCCGCCAGCGTGGCGGCTGGGGCGCCTTGCCCGGCTTGCGGCAGGTCACGCGCCCGTTCCGAAAAAGAGATGGCTTCCTCGAACTTGCCCCTCTCGGCGTAAGCCGCCGCCAGTGTTGCCAGGGGTATCGGGCTCTGATACCTGGTTAACTCGCAGGCCTTTGTTGCCAATCGGACCGCTTCGGCCCCGTCACGGTATTGGGCCTTGGGATAGGCTGCCAGCGTCCATGCCAGGTTGTTGAGCGCCTGCAAGGATTCCGGCTCCAACCGCAGCGCCTCCCGGTAATGCGCAATCGCCTCATTGATGTGCCCGAGCTTTTTATAGCTGATGGCCAGGTTGTTGTGGGCGCCGGCGTGCCGGGGATCGAGCCGGACCGCCTCTTCGAACTGCTTGACCGCTTCCCGGAGCCGGCCTTTTTGCATCAGGATATTGCCCAGGTTGTTATGCGCCCCGACGTCGGTGGGGTCAATGCGCACCGCCTCGGAAAGCGCCTGGAGGGCGTCCTCCGTCCTGCCCTGCTGAGCGCGCGCGAGGCCAAGCTGCACCAGCACGGGCACGTTCTCCGGTGTGGCCCTGAGCATTTCCGAGAATTGGGCCGCAGCCTCCTCGTAGCGGTGGCGCTTGCTCAGTGTCGTGCCGAGGCTAAAGCGTATCTCCGGGCGCGGCTGGAGCGCCACCGCTGCCTCGTATTCGCTGATCGCCTCGTCCTCCTTGCCCTGGGCGAGAACCGCGTGGCCGAGGCAGTCATGCGCGAGCCAGTTGTCCCGGGTCACCGCCAGGGCATGCCGGAAGAGCCGTTCGCTGTCCTGCCAATAGCCCAACTGCGACCGTGTCAGCACAGCGCAGCCCAGCAGCCCGGCCAATGCTCCGGCGGCAAGAACGATGTGGTTGCGGTCCCCCTGAATTTGGCCTACGCGTTCCGACACTTCCCAAACCACCATCACGAACAAGCCGATCAGCGGCAAGTAGGTGTACCGGTCGGCGGTTTGCTGCATGCCCACTTGCACGAGGCCAATAACCGGCACCAGCATCCCAAGGAACCAAAACCAACCCATGACTCGCCACGGGCGGCTGGGTTCCCGCAGGGAGGCGTTCCATCGCGTGCCGGTTCCTGTCGTAGCCGGCGAGGCAGCGGAACGCGTACCCGACAGCAAAGGGGCAACCGCCCACGCGGTGATCCCGAGCAAGAGGGCACCGGCAGCGAGCAGGGCTGCCGACGACACCTGCTCTGACAACGGATAGAACACCGCCAGACCCGCCGGCCAGAAGGTCTGTTTCAGGTAAGTCGCGTAGCCGACGATTGCGTTGCTCACCCGCTGGTCCACTGACAGGAGAGCCAGCGGACGAACCGCCCCGCCCCAGCTCTGCGCCCGGAATGTGACGACGCACGAGAAGGCGCTGAGAAGGAAGAAAGGGAGCTTCTCTAGAAGGATGAAGGATGAATGAGGAAGGATGAATGAGGAAGAGACCCCTTCCGCCTTCTGCCTTCTGCCTTCTGCATTCTGCATTCTTCCCAGCGGCCAGTAGTCCAGCAGCAAGAGCACGAAGGGCACCGTTACGAGCATCGGCTTGCTCATCAGGCCCAGGGCGAAGAAGGCGAGGGACAAACCGTAGAAGCGTGAAGCGTGGTCCGTGGTTCGTACCGTACCCCGCGCGTTTTGGATTTCGGCCTTAGGGTTTCCTTCGTCCTTGGTCGTCCGCCATTCGTCATTCACGTATCGCACATACGCCCACAGCGTGAGCATGAAAAAGAACGCGCTGAGCACATCCTTCCGCTCGGAGACCCAGGCTACCGATTCCACATGCAGGGGGTGCAGGGCGAAAAGGGCGGCAACGCTGGCGCTGCGCCAGGCGGCGCCGGTCAGGCGCTGGAAGAGGAGAAAGAGCAGGAGCGTGCTAGCCACGTGCAACAGCAGGCTCACCAGGTGATGCCAGCCGGGGTTCAGCCCGAAGAGCTGGACATCCAGCATGTGTGAAATCCAGGTCAAGGGATGCCAATTGCCCGAGAAGCCGGGTTGAAAGGCCCAGACGACATTCTTCCAGTGCAGCCCGTCCATCACGTGCAAGTTCAGGCCCACGTAAACGGGATCATCATAGTTGACGAAGTCACTCGAGGTTACCGGCCAAAAGACGGCCAGCGTCGCTGCGCCCAAGGCCACACAAATGAGAACCGTGCGGCGCGCCTGCTTCGTCAGGTCCATCGCTCCTGTTTAACGCACAAACGCGCAGAAGGCAAAGCAGAAGCCAGAAGCCGCGTTAAAACGATAATCGGCCCGCGGGTATTACTCGTTATTCCCTCTCGCCCACGCTGAGGGGAGTGCGGCGAGAATTAGTGGCAGTCGCAGAGGTGCGTCCATTTTTATTTTGCCGCACCGGAATCTCGGCTACACCTTGGACAACCGTAATAGCCTTGCGGGAAAATGACTGAATTGGCGCAGATGACCTCACTGCCTCCCCCAAGCGACGCACGGCCGCCTGTCGGGCGGGCACGCGTGGCGGCTCGACCTGTTTGGATCAGCCTGCTGCTGGCCGCCGCTACGTTGTTGGTCTATTACACCGTGGGCTGGTTCCATTTCGTGAATTTGGATGATCCCATGTATGTTAGCTCAAACGCCCATGTCCAGGCGGGACTTAGCCTTAAGGGCGTGACGTGGGCTCTGTCCACAGGCCATGCCGGGAACTGGCACCCGCTGACCTGGCTTTCGCACATGCTCGACGCGCAGGCCTTCGGCTCCGGCCCGGCAGGCCCGCACGTTGTGAACCTGCTGTTCCACGTGGCAAACACCCTCTTGTTATTCGCCCTGCTCCGGCGGCTGACGATGGCGGTGTGGCGCAGTGCCCTGGTGGCGGCACTCTTCGCCCTACACCCCCTGCACGTCGAATCAGTAGCCTGGATTGCCGAGCGGAAGGATGTGCTCAGCGCGTTCTTCTTCATGCTCACGCTGTGGGCCTATGCGCGATACGCGAATGACGAATGCCGGATGACCAATGACGAAGGAAACCCTAAGGCCGAAATCCAAAACGCGCGGGGTACGGTACGAACCACGGACCACGGACCACGCTTCACGCTTCATGCTTCACGCTTCTACGGTTTGTCCCTCGCCTTCTTCGCCTTGGGCCTGATGAGCAAGCCGATGCTCGTAACGGTGCCCTTCGTGCTCTTGCTGCTGGACTACTGGCCGCTGGGAAGAATGCAGAAGGCGGAAGGGGCCTCCTCCTCATTCATCCTTCATCCTTCATCCTTCATCCTTCTAGAGAAGCTCCCTTTCTTCCTTCTTTGTGTCCTCTCGTGTTTCGTGACGTTCGTCGCCCAGAAGAAGGGCGGGGCCGTGCAGTCGTTGACCCAAATGCCACTCGGCCCGCGCCTGGCGAACATACCGGTCGCTTACGCGCGCTACCTGGGCAAGACGCTGTGGCCGGCTGGACTTGCGACTCCCTACCCGCGCGTGGAACACTTGCCCGTTATACAAGTGCTCCTCGCGGTCGCCCTGCTGGCTGGTTTGACCCTGGGGGCGGTCTGGCTCGGCCACAGGTGGCGGTTCGTGGGCGTCGGATGGTTATGGTTTGTGGGGATGCTGGTCCCCGTCATCGGCCTGGTCCAGGTCGGCGAACAACCCATGGCAGACCGCTACACCTACCTGCCATTGATCGGGCTCTTCATCATTGTGGCTTGGGGCGCAGGCGAGATTTGCGAACGGTGGCGGTTTTCGAAGGCGGCCTTCGCCGTTGGGGCCGGTTTCGTGCTTATCGCCTGCGCAGTGCAGACCCGCCACCAGCTCGGCTGCTGGCGAAACAGCGAGGCATTGTACCGCCACAATCTGGCCGTGACCCGGAATAACTGGGTCGCCTGTTACAATCTGGGATCGTACTTCGACGACCAGAAATGCCTCGATGACGCCTTGTTCTACTACCATAAAGCCCTCGAGATGCAGCCCAGGTACCCGGACGCCTTGAACAATATTGGTGTGGTGCTGGTGGCCAGGAAACAGTATGCTGAGGCGATCCCTTACTTCGAGCGTTCGCTGAAAGCAGCCCCGGGCTTCTACGAAGCCCACAACAACCTCGGCAGAGCGTTGGAGGGTTTGGGGAAGTTCGACCATGCGATCCAGGAGTATCGGCTGGTGCTGGCAAAGAAGCCCGATGATGTCGCTGTGCTCAACAACCTGGGCAACGCCCTTGTGCGCAAGGGACATGTTACCGACGCAATCCAGTACTACGAAGCCTCTCTGCGTGCCAAGCCCGACGATGCGGCAGCGCTTTTTGGCCTGGCTGGCGCGCTCGCGCGGCTTGGCCGGACCGACGAGGCAATCCAGCACTACCGGATTCTAGTAGAGCGCAATCCCGACGATGCCTCGGCTCACAAGGAGCTTGGGCTCATTCTGGCTCGGAAAGGGAATCTCGCGGAGGCCATGCAAGAATTCCGCGAGGCTGTCCGCTGGAAGCCTGGCGACCCCGACCTGCTGTGCGATCTTGGGAGGACCTTGGCCGGGCAGCAGAGGCTGGACGAAGCGATTCCCCTCTATCTTGAGGCGCTGCGTATCGCCCCCACCAATGCCAACTACCATGTCGCACTGGGCCAGGCGCTGGCGGCGACGGGGAAACTCGACGAAGCCGTCGCGCATCTACAGGAAGCCGTGCGCCTTGACCCCGGCAATGCCAGCGCCCACTTGAATTTGGGCCTGGCACTGGCTTCTCAAGGCAAGCACGGCGAGGCCGTTCAGCATTTCAATGAGGCTTTGCGAATCAGGCCAAACTACGCCCAGGCCCGGCGGGCGCTGGAGGCCGTCACCGCGCAAAAGCCGCGATGAGGGCTGGGGCGGCGTAAGAAGCGCGGTCCCACGGAGCGCTTCCATCCGTGGTTGGGGACTCCTCTATCGGGCGCGACCGAAGTGCTCAGTCAGACCTGCGCCCTGTAACCTGGCGTAAATAAGCGTATGGAACTCGGACTCGGGCTTGTAATCCCGCGCGGGGGGGCCCCAACGGTACTCCGTGCGGTCGCGTTCGACCGGATCAGCCATGCCGTCCAGGACATAGTACTTGCTCAGATACTCAGCGGCCCAGTCGAAGATCCTCGTTGGCGAGTTGGTCTGGATCAGCCACAGGACGGGGTTCTGGACATACACGATGTACTTGGGCTTCGCCTGTTCAATCTCGCGGATCATGGCGTCCTGCATTTGGGCCGCGAAGGGATGGGACTCCATCAAGGGAAACGTGTAGAGATAGCCAGTCGCCGAATGGCGCCGGGCGTAGAAATAGATCTGGGGTTCCGATCCCAAGACCGCGATGGGGTCAGTGGGGGCTGTGTGCTGGCGCAGGTATTCCGCAATGCCGACCGATTCCGGGAACGGCTCATGGCCGTAGAGCTCGCGGCAGACTTCCAGCGGGCTCATAGAGAACCAAAGGACGCGCTGTTGGAGCACCACACTGGTAAGGAGCAGCCCGAAGATGGCGACCGGCAGCCTTCGCCCGAGCGCCCAGGGGCAGCGTGCCAGAAGCTGCCCCGTGAGGCTCACCGCCGCGCCGGCCAGGAGCGCCAGGGCCGGCAGGAGCAGGATGAAGTAATGGGGGCGGAAATAGAGCCCGGGACATACCGCGAGCGCGGACGAAAGCAAAAAGCCGACTAGAAAGAACCGCCGCCCCGCAGCGGGCTTGGTCACCAGGGCCAGGACGAGCCCGGCCAGGGAGAGGATCCACAGCGGGAGATTGGAGCCGATGGCGCGGGGCAGGGCGTAGTGCAGGGCAAGCCAGCCCTCCGCGGGGGTGAGGCCGACGGCGTACTGCCGGGCATAGGTGAAGGTCCAAAACACGAACTGTCCGAAGGCGCCCGTCCAATACATGAGCAAACAGACCGCGGCGACAGGAAGCATCAGGGCGGCGCAAAAAGCGGCGGCACGGCGAGCCGTTCCCTTCCAGTTGGCTGAACTTGGGCTGCGCCCGGTCCACAGCAGGAAAGCTAACGCGAAGAGGCCATAGAAGAGTCCATGCTGTTTCATCAGGATGGCAAGGCCGAAACAGAGGCCGCTGGCGAAGAGAAGGAAGAAGGCAGAGTGGAGAATGAAGAACGCAGCGCGAACAAAGGGGCTGGAAGATGAAGGATGCATGAGGGGCTTCGGGATTGTGCGTTCTGCCTTCTGCCTTCTGCCTTCTGCCTTCCGCCTTTCCCCCTCCGCGCACAGCAACAGCCAGATTCCGAGGACGGCAAAGAAGACGACGAAATGAGTGGCGTGGGCTGCCAAACCCAGGACCGAGGGGCTGGTTGACATCAGCCCGTAGCACGCCGCGGCGGCCACACCGGCGACGGCGTCGAACAGCTTTCGAGCCAGGAGGAAGACCAGGAGGATGGTGGCGATGTTGACCACTAACAGGCCCGTGTGAATGCCGGTCGTGGTTTGGCCGAAGACCGTCATCATTGCGGCGTAGGCGGCGGCGGTCCCGGGCAGCTTCATGGTGTAGGCCAGTTTGTATGGGACGATGCCCTGGAGCACCAACTGGCCCGTGTAAGCGTATTCCCCCTCATCCCGCTCCAGCGGAACCTGAATCAGGCGAATGCGGACGATGGCCACCAGGAGCATGACCAACATCAAACACAGCCAGGTCCAGACTTGGGCTTGGACAAAACGGAGCCGGGGCACGTCTTTCACGGGGAACGCCAGCCTTCCACCACCAGCAACGGGACGTCCTCGTAGAGGTTCACGGCCAGGGGGGCGGCCACCGACACAAATTCAGCGCGCTGGGCATGTGCTTTGACCAGGTAGGCCACTTGGGCGGCCCAGGCCTCCGCATACGGCGGGTCAGCCCAGCCGGATCGCCCAGTAGGGGCGGGCGGCAGT
>Ga0181532_10006090_pt1 | contig 10101 bp, 8 predicted proteins | sample PEATcosm2014_Bin_33_FD_119768 | JGI IMG/M metagenome (GOLD analysis project Ga0181532, IMG submission 119768) | Peatland microbial communities from MTU Mesocosm Facility, Houghton, MI, USA - PEATcosm2014_Bin11_30_metaG | ecosystem: Environmental > Terrestrial > Soil > Wetlands > Peat | place... | reverse complement strand
GAGAACGCGATGCCGCCAGGATAAGAAGTGTAGGGATTGTAGAACGTGGCGCAGGGTCTCTCATAAGCGCCCACAGGGCTGTTGGGAAAGCAGGAGATGAAGGAACTGTTCGGCGGCACACTGATCTGGGCGTCGTCTTCCAGCAAACCTTCGGCATTGACCTTGGCGAGGGTGACGTTGCTGCTGTCCTGGCTGAACACCAGGTATTTGCCGTCCGCCGAATAAGCGATGCCGCTATAGCTGCCGCTCGAATCCTCTCCAAACGTGGCGTAGTCCTGCAGGACAGTGCCGGTGTTGGTGTCGAATATCTCGACCGCCTCCGTCGCGCCCATGGTGAGCACGGCGGCGGTGTGACTTTTGGCGGCTGGGTTGAGTGCGATAGCTTTAGCGCGCACCCGGATGCCGAGGTCGACTTGCGTTCCGGCTGGTGTGATGATCTGGCCATCGCTGACCACCCACGATCCATTCTTCTGCGGGCCCGTCTGATAGGTCGGGTACGGCTTGGACTGGCCAGAGGCCACCCCCGCACAACCCAGCCCCGCAGCCAGCAGGCCGGCCAGCGGACGCAGATGGTTGATTCTCGACTTATGTCGAGACTTATTTCGAGATGCTTTTCGGGACATATACCGTTCTCCTCCTTGAATTTTTCCTTCACGCAACAGTTAGCAGACGGGGCTTGGTAGCGGTTCTCATCGTGTTCCTGAACCTCCAACAGGCTTGGCACAGGGATTTAGTGGGCAAGGGCAACCAGTCTAGTTTTGCGAAAGAGACGCCGAGATGACGCCAAGATTACATTTTTGTAATCTTGGCCTTTAAAGGGATGCCGACGTCAGCCGCGGATTATGACGCGCGCGGATCCACCTTCAGACCGCCTTCTTTTCAGGAGCACGCGAGGGATTGTCTCGCGCCCCTACCGGGCTTCTTCCGGGATCATCCGGAAGCCAACTGTTGCCCGGCAGGCATTTCATTCAGACCCGCCACGTCAGCCGCGCCCCTGAACCTTCCGGCCCGCAGCTTCCATCATGATGGCGAAAGCCGGCGCATCGGTCGAGGTTCCTGAGCGATTGGGCAAATCTCGTCACTGGGACTTCTATTGCGTGCCTGAGCGGCTCTCGGGATTGTATGGCAGAGGAAGCCGCAACTTGCAAGAAACACGGACCTTACGAACGCCCTTTAGAATAACGTTATTTTTATCTTGACAATGAAATACCTTTAGAGCTACACCTTCAACGTAGCACGAAAGTACTAGCTGAAATTCCAGTAGAACAACGTTATTCTGCGCAATTCTAATATTTGAGCGCGTTTTCGATCTGTGCAACGAGATCCAACTTCTGGCGCGGGGGAAAACTCCATGACGAGAACGGTAGAAGAGGCGATAGGTTCATCGCTGGGAAAGAATCCGGCTGCGGTAACGTTGGGGCGAGCGGGTGGACTGAAAGGTGGTCCAGCAAGAGCCAGCCGGCTGACCTCCGAGCGGCGCAAAGAAATCGCCCAAAAGGCCTCGAAGATCCGTTGGGCGAAGTTTCGGAAGGGTTTTAATTCAGGTTACGTGGATGATCAGTCCTCGTAACCAATAGCGTCACTTCTGGTGTACGCTATATCGGTATTTCGCGATCTGAACCGAAATCGTTACGGTTCTCACATAGCCTCACCTTTCTGAGCCGTCTGGTTTGTCGCCAGATGGCTCTTTTCTTTGACAGAACTTGGGGGCGCTCATCCTCATAACGTTCAAAACCCCTCAATGAGCGCTAACGCCTGATTACAGAAGTTGACTGGCGATTGCTCCCAATCCGGAGTAGCGTTGTGCGTAGATGGCGGCTCTATTGGAGGACTGCCTATGAGACTCCGCGCCGATTCGGTTTTTATCTCCAGCATTTTTCATACGATTGCTCTTCTTTTCTTCGTCCATCCAGCGCTGTGGTATTACGGTGCTGCAAGTGACCCCGCTGCGGTAGCGCGATTCGATGTAGGTTTTCAGGAAGCATCCTATGCGGACCACCGTTTCGGGGTTGCGTCCTTGGCAATTATTCTCATCGGGCTAATTGTTGTATGGGCGGGCTATGCGAAGCGCTCTCGCCTTGCGTGGTTCGTGATGTTTGTCATCGTGTGGTTCTGGGCGTTTCCAGTTTTCATCCGTCCCCTTGTTGGAGCGCTGGCACGTGGGGAACTCATGCTTACGTTCCCCGAGTTTCTTTACGTCGCAATTTCGGGACCGGGAATGACCACACAGATGGTCAGGTCGATCCTGATGTTCTTGATCATGGCCGTGGGATTGGCGCTGCCGCTGGGAAGGTTCTTTATAGCCCGGAAGGCAATCGAGCCGCTTCATCTACCTTCGAGAAAACTTGCAGTCTCGTTGCTGATCGGCATTCCGGTGGCTGCGCTCGCGTTGTATTGCTGGTTGAGGGTGGGCGTCCTCTACGAGCTTCCAACTGCGCAGTTGAAAACGTCGCTATTTCAACTACCGCCGCCACCACCGCCACCTACTCCTAGCAAATGCCCTGACGGAAATTAGGGCGTGGGTTGGCGACAAATCCCCATTACGCTCATCTTCCCGCGCGCCGTGTTTTCCGGTGGGGTGAGTTCCTTCAGCCTAATCGGTCGGGCGATACCCGCGTCCGTTTCCGGCCCGTCATTCTATTTAACGCCCTGTTCATCATCGACCAGCGCGCGCAGGGGCCCCAGCCAAGGTTCGTAGCGTCGCCAGCGGGCGACCGAGGTGCGATAGATCGGCTGCCGGGTTTGCCACTTGCTGGGGGTCTTCACCGCCCGCCGATTGAGTTCGGGGCGCAGGCATGCGTCATGCCACGCCAGGCCGCAGGCCGCAATGATCCGCCGGATGCCTGGTTCCGGCGCACGCGTCAGTTCCTCGTAATCGACTTCGAGGAAGCGATCCGCCGGCAGCACGCTTCGCCAATGGTCGATGAGCCGCTGGTAGCAGCGGTAATACATGACCAGTTCCTCACCCCCGGTCGGAAACGGCAGGCTCGGATTGAAATGAGTTTGATGGATCGACAGCGCCGTGTCGACCGCTGCGCGCCGGCAATGGATGATGACGGACCGCGGGAATGCCAAGTGAATGAGCCCGGCCCAGAGGAAGTTGAAGGGCATCTTGTCGGTCACTCGCGCCGCCTTGGGCGCCATCGTACGCAATACGCGGAGATAGTCTGCCGCCGCCTTGGCCAGAAACTCCTTCTCGTTCCCCGCCGCACCGTTTCCGGATGCACTCGAGCGATGCCACGCCGCCCCGCGCTCGTTCCAGAAATTCAATTCGCCGCAGGCCCCGGCCTCGGGATGCATGGAGACGATCTGCTCGACCAGGGTTGTGCCGGACCGCGGCATGCCGATGATGAGCACTGGCGTCGCATCGCGACTGCCGAGCTCGGATGCCCGCGCCATCAATCCCGGTGTGCAGCGGGCAATCAGGCGGTCGACTTCGATGGAGAATGCGGCCGAGTCGAACGACCCAAAGCCGCGCCGGACAGCGTCTGCGGCGTCGAAATGCTGCATGGCCAGGGCGTAGTCGCCACGGTCGTCCGCCGTCTTGCCGATCGCCAGGTGAAGCCGCAGGAGTTGCGCCGCCTCCAGCCCCGGCGTAGCCAGCGCGGCTTCCATCCGTTGCAGCAGGCCGTCGCCATCGTCATCACTGGTGACGCCGCGACAGCGCACCAGATCGTAGTAGCTTCCCGCCAGCAGCGGTGCGATCGCGATGGCGCGCTCGAAACATTCGCGCGCTTCGTCGAAACGGCCGAACTCAGAAAGAAGATTGCCTAGCAGATCATGGGCCATGGCGTTGCCCGGATCGCGCGCCAGTGTTTTTCGCAACACCAGTTCGGCTTCCTGATTGCGATCCTCGATCAGCAGCGCCCGCGCCTTGCCCAGGCGGCCGAAGCTGGTGTTCCCGCCAGTCGCCGCCGCCCGGCGGAAACAGCCGATCGCCTCTTCAAGATGGCCCAGGGTGTAGACCAGGGCACCGGCGCGGAACCACGCTTCGGTCAGGGATGGCAGCAACTCCGTGGCGCGGTCGTACGCCACGATTGCCTTGGCGATTTCGCCCTGCTTTTCCAAGGCAATTCCCAAGCGGAAATATGCATCGGCATAGAGCGGGTCGTTAGCAACGGCACGCTGCAATGCCGCGACCGCATCCGGTACGCTGCCAACCTCAAGGCAGGCGAGGCCGAGATCGTGCTGAATGATGGGATCGGACGGCTCCAGCAGCGCTGCATCGCGCAACGGAGCGATCGCATCCGCCGGTCGTCCGGCCCTGAGCAACTGAGTGGCTAACGCAAGCAGAGGCGCCACCTGCTGCGGCGCGGCTGGCTTTGGAGACTGGGACATGATGCAAACCTAGCATGGCATGAACCTGGCGTGGAAGCTGTAGCGTGGCCATCGGAATCGCCAGCGCATTTTGTCGCCCGATTGTTCTGTCAACCAGAAGAACTTTGCCATGGGCCATTCTGCGCGCGATCGAAAGGTTCCAGACGCCGAGCGGCTCCACAATTGAATCGGCAGCCGACGGTTCAGAGCCGCCTCTGCGCACTCCTCCCAAGGGGGCCCTTTTCAGTGGATAATCATTCCGTGGCTCAACTGGAGAACTTCCGTCTCAAAGTCTTCCGCACCGTCGCCGAGCATCTGAATTTTCGCAAAGCGGCCGAACATCTTTTCCTCACCCAGCCCGCCGTCACCCTTCAGATCAAAGCTCTCGAAGACGATCTCGGCATCCGCCTCTTCGATCGCGCCGGCAACCGCGTTGCACTCACTCCGCAAGGCTCGCTTCTGCTGGGCTACGCCCGAAAAATCGCGGCCCTCGTTTTCCAGGCCGAACAGGAAGTGGGCGCCGAGGACGGCAAGGTCTCTGGCGAGTTGACCCTGGGAGTCTCCACAACCATTGCCCAATACGTACTCCCCCGCCTGCTCGGAGCCTTTCTCGCCGAGCATCCGCGCGTCCAGTTCTCGCTGCACAGCGGCAACACCAGCCAGATCGTGCACCTCCTTCTCGACAACCAGCTGTCCATCGGACTCATTGAAGGACCGGCGCGCGACCGCGGCATTCGCACCGAGCCCTTCATGCAGGACGAACTGGTCCTGATCATTCCCCCGTTCGCCTCCGATCCGATCTCCGAACCGATGTCCGGGCGGGTATCCGGACAAATGTCCCGCGCGCAACTCCTGGCCTCCAACCTTCTAATGCGCGAACAAGGTTCCGGCTCTCGCCGCGTCGTCGAACTCGCTCTCGAAAACGCCGGCCTCAAGCTCAAGTCCTTCAAGCACGTCATGGATCTCGATTCCACCGAAGCCATCAAGTCCGCAGTCGAAGTCGGACTCGGCGTCGGCTTCGTCTCGCGCTGGGCCATCTCCAAAGAACTCGAACTCGGCGTTCTCCAAGTTGCCCAGGTCGCCGGCCTCAAAGTGGACCGCCATTTTTCGCTCATTTCCCGCACCGGCCCGGAACCGCAAGGCCCCGCCGGAGCCTTGCGCAAGTTCGCGCTCGAGCGCGCCCGCCTGCCCCGCCCGAAAACGTCCTCGTTCCGCCAGATCGAACGAGTAAGTCCAGCCGATAAGCCCAGCTAATCGCCCATCAGAACTACTGCTTGGACGCCCTTGCCTTTCCCAGCGCAGACTCCCTTCATGGGCAAGACAGCCAACACAACATGGTCAAGACAGCATAGTCAAGACCGTATGACCAAGACCGTATGAGAAAAACCGTGTTCATCTTGGCGCTCGTCCTGGCCCTCGTCCTGGCCGCCAGCGGCCTGATTTCGCCGCCCTTCGCGCTCCTCGGCGGCCTGGTCTTCGGACTCGCTGCCGTCCATCCTTTTCCCCACCAAAGCAAACGTCTCGCCAAATTTCTTCTGCAAGCTTCCGTCGTCGCTCTCGGTTTCGGCATGAACCTGCACCAGGTTCTGCAAGCCGGACGCTCCGGCTTCCTCTACACCGCTGTCAGCATCACCACCGTAATGCTCCTCGGTCTCGGGTTCGGCTATCTGCTCTGCGTCGGAAGGAAATCGGCATTCTTAATCAGCGCGGGCACCGCCATCTGCGGCGGCAGCGCCATCGCGGCCGTCGGCCCTATCGCCGACGCCAGCGAAGAAGAAATGGCCGTGTCGCTCGGAGCCGTCTTCATCCTCAACTCGGTCGCTCTCTTCCTCTTTCCCCTCGTCGGATACGCATTTCACATGACCCAGTCGCAATTCGGTCTGTGGTCGGCTCTGGCCATTCACGACACCAGTTCCGTCGTGGGCGCGACCGCCAAGTACGGTCCCACCGCCCTCGCCGTCGGAACGACCGTTAAGCTGGCCCGCGCTCTGTGGATCGTTCCTCTTTCTCTGGTTACTGCCGTCACCGTGAAGAGCAAAGCCCGCATCCAGTGGCCTTGGTTCATCCTGTTCTTCTGCCTCGCCGCGCTGCTCAACACCGTGTTGCCGGATCTCAGCCCAAACTTCAGCCCAGCCTTCAGCGTGCTCAACCATCTGGGCAAGATCGGCCTCACCCTTACTCTCTTCTTGATCGGCACAGGATTGAACCAGCAAACCCTCAAGCAGGTCGGCGTTCGTCCACTTCTCCAGGGCCTCGTCCTCTGGACCATCGTCGGCAGCGGAACGTTAGCGTTGATCCTGTTCCACTGGATCGGTGTGTAACCAGAGTCGCGAAAGAACTTGGCCTGAAGCGTTCCGAAATCCAGCCGCGCAGCGGGCGAAAGAATGCAGCCCCCGTTCTTCAATCTGAAATCTGAAATCTACAATCCGCTCCACCCCGCCTATCCCTCTCCGAACTCCCGGTATCGCTCCAGCACGTCGCGCTTCGTAATCACGCCTTCTAACTGCCGGAAGTCAGCGCGGCTCACCACCGGAACCAGCGGCCATCGATCCACATACCGCAGCGCCGTCTCCAGTGGATGATCGGGATGCAAGAACGGAACCCGCACGCCGCTCACCACCGAATCCAGGTCGATTCCGCCCATTCCCTCATCCACCATCCTGCGCAGGTCCTTTTTCGCGACGACGCTCCAACCGCTCGGATCGAACCTTACCAGCAAATCGTCGGCCGATGATTTCACCGCCAGGTGCAGTGCGCTCTCCACCGTCTCCCGCGCATCGACCACCCGGCCGTCGGCACTCTGCATCGCATCCTCCACACGCAGCACGCCTTCTTCCCGTTGCTCCTCCATCGACGGTAATTCCAGCCCGTCCTGCCGCGTCAGCAAATCGAAAATCGCAATCGGCTGCAACCCCCGCGAAATCACATACGCAAACGTATTCGCTAAAATCACCGGCAGAATAATCGAGTAATTCCCGCTCACCTCCAGCACCATGAATACCGACGTCATCGGCGCCCGCAGAAATCCCGCGAACAACACTCCCATCCCCACCAGCGCGTACGTTCCCGGCGACGCATTCAGATGCGGCACCAACACATGCTCCGCCCCGCCCACCGCCGCTCCCAGCATCGCCCCGATAAACAATGTCGGCGCGAACATTCCTCCCGGCGTTCCGCTCACGAACGAAAGCAGCGTGGCCACAATCTTCAGCCCCGCCAGCAAAGCCATGAATTGCCACGTAAACCGCCCGTGCATGGCCTCGTCCATGGCCTCGTAGCCCGCTCCCATCACCTGCGGCGCACCCAGCACCGCCATGATCCCAATCAGCAATCCCGCCACCGCCGGCTGAAAATATTGTGTCCACAGCGGCAGCGCCTTGCACCGCGGCCGCAGCGTCGCGATCCCCGTCGAAAACAAAACCGACGCCAGCCCGCCCACTACGCCCAGAATGCAATACGCGATCAACTCCGAAGGCCGCTCCAGTTGCACCGCCGGAATTCGGAACAGCGACTCCGACCCCAGGAACCACCGCATCACCACCACACTTGATACTGCCGAGAGCACCACCGATCCCAAAATCCCCGCCGTCCACCGCCCAATCACTTCCTCGATCACGAACAGCACCGCCGAAATCGGAGCGTTGAACGCCGCTGCCAGTCCCGCCGCCGCGCCCACCGGCGCGATCAGCCGCATCCGGTCCCGCGACAATCTCATCTTTCGCCCCAGCACCGATGCCAGGCTCGCCCCAATCTGCAGCGACGGATCTTCCGGCCCCAACGAATGTCCCGATCCAATCGCCAGCGCCGCCGTGATGAATTTGCCGATCGCCGTCCGGAACGGAATGTAGCCGTTGTAGATGTACAGCGCCGCTTTGGTCTGATTCACCCCGCTGCCCCGCGCATGCGGAAACACATGAATCACCAGCACCGCGATCACCAACCCCGCCAACGTCGGCGCCAGCAGCACACGCGACGTCGTCAACACCGCGCCCGACCCGAGCAAATAAAGCCGGCACCATCCAATCGCAAACCGGAAACACACCACTGCCAGCCCGGAAAAAATCCCGATGAACACCGACAGCACCAGAAAAAACCGGTCCTCCCGAAACACCGACTGCAACAGCGCGCGCGAACGCCCCTGCATCGACTGCTCACGGATCGTCCTGTCCGCTACCACTTGTTCGCTTTCCATGACCCTCCCGAGCCTTTTTGTGATCCTGAGCGCAGTCGAAGGATCCCTACCCATCCATCTCCACTCCCCGCGGACTCGAGGGAAGTACCCATCACGCCACCACTCAGTTCCCCTCATGCAGCTTCGCAATCAGCAGCAGCGCCTGATCCCTTCCCGCCGGAGCCCCGCAGCTCACACTGGTTTCCCGCTCAATCTCAAACACCAGATCCATCGCCGATTCCACCAGGTCCGGATTGCGCTGCAACCCCCCCGCAGTCACCCGCGGCTTCATCGTCGCCCAGCTCTCCGTCAGGTTCGGTTGCCCCGACTTCGCCGCCGCGGAACTCTTCTGCGCCCCGCACGCCTTGATCCTCTCTCCCGCCGCCGCAAAAGCCTCCACCACAATCCGGTTGCGCTGTGCCGTCGACATCTGCCGCTGAAACGGATCCATCTCCAGCACCAGGTCCGTGGTCTTCAACAGCGCCGCACTTTCCGCATCGTCGGAATCCGCCGCCACCGCCGATTGCAGGTACCGGTGCGCCTCGGGATAGCGGGCCAGTTCGAACGCCGCCAATCCCGCCCCCGCTAAGGCCGCCCGGTTGTGCCGTTCCGATTTCAGACTCAGCCGGTAAGCCACATACGCCCGTTCGTAGTCCAGGGTACGTACAAATAAATTCCCCACCTGTTGCTGCTGTGCCGAATCCTCGCCCACATTCTCGGCCAGCGCAATCAACTCCGACTCCGCCCGCGCCCGCGCGTTTGTCCGCAAAAGAAATTCAATCAGTTCCAGCCGCGCCTCGCGCCGCTTCCCTTCCTGGTCATCTGGCTGGTCTCCTGACCACGTCGCGTAGATCGCATTGTGGTAGTAGCGCTGCGCCTGCTCGGTCTGTCCTTTTTGAACCGCGATGCGCGCCAGCTCCAGGTTCACCACCCCATCCTCGGGCTCCCGGTCCCACAGGTTGACCAGGTACGTCGAGGCCTCCGCCGTTCGCTTCAACCCAATCAAAGCCTCGGCCAGATTGAGCTGGTAAGAGTAGTCGTCCGGCGAATACAGCAGCGCCGACCGAAATTCCGTGACCGCGCTGGCGAAGCGCTCCGCCTTCAAATCCGTCACGCCCCGGCTGAACCACCGGCTCCCCAGCGATTCCCGCTGCGCCTGATACGCCCGCGACAATCCCGTCACCGCCAGAAAAAAAATCACCGCCAGCCCCGCCAGCAGCGCCAGCATCACCGGTTGCTGCCGCAGATACGCCCGCAGTTCCTCCAGTTTTCCACCCGCCATCTCATCTCCCCGCGCTTCGATGTGTGGATTCGATAGTGATTGATTCGTGGATTCCGTAGCGATTTTGGGTGGCGCAGCGCTTCCAGCGCTGCGATCAGCCTTCACTCTCCTCGAGGGCTTTAGCCCCTGAGGGACGTTCATTCCCGTGCCTCACCCCCAATCCATCCCCGCTCCCGCACATGCTCATCCTGAAACCGTAGCAACCGCGCCGCCAGCACCGCAGCCCGTCCCCAATACCCCACCACTTTCCTCTCATCCTCCCGCTCCACCACCGGCATGCGCCCAATGTCGAAGCGCAACAACTTCGCCGCCGCCTCCGAAACCAGTTCAT